>Ga0208034_1001867_pt1 | contig 11783 bp, 10 predicted proteins | sample June2015DPH_8_10_FD_184699 | JGI IMG/M metagenome (GOLD analysis project Ga0208034, IMG submission 184699) | Peatland microbial communities from SPRUCE experiment site at the Marcell Experimental Forest, Minnesota, USA - June2015DPH_8_100... | ecosystem: Environmental > Terrestrial > Soil >...
CCGCCTCCAAGCCCAGCGCCCCCAGCACCTCGTGCTCGGCCCGCAACTCCCGCAGGTCCTCCAGCCGCCGGCCCCCCGCATGTTGCATCCACACCAACGCTTGCACAAACTCGTGCGGCTGATACCCGCGCCCCGACTTCGGACCTTCCAGCGCTCGGTCCACTTCCTCCCATAACCCCACCGCTCGCGCCAACTCCTCCAACACCACCAGCCCGCCCAGACTGGTCAACCGCTCCGAACTTCTTTCGAGCTTGATAGGCAGAATCAACTGCGCTAGGCTTGCTTCCATCGTTCACCCTCCGGGTGTGGGTCTAGATTTCTTCGCAAAATCTCTATAACACACATCCCGTGAGGGTGAACGCCTTTTCTGCGGTCTCCCGCTCGTTTCAATCGCGATTCTTGGGACCGGATGATGTGGGTGCGAAGCAAAAGTGCGCATCCCGTTTTCTCCAGTTGCCGGTCACGGGGCTGCGTGGTATTTGTTAAAATGGGTTTTTGCCGGGCACCGCCCCTGGGAGGCTTATGCGGCGTCTGCAAGTGAAATCGAGCGCGGGTGAATATAGCGTGATCGTTGGGCGGGGCGCGTGGCGCGCCTTGCAACGCCTCAAGGGGTATTCGTCTGTCTTCGTACTTACCGAACCCAACCTGTGGACGAGATGGGGCAGGAAGTTTGCGCGCGACACGTGCTGGACGCGGGTGCGCCCCATCCTGGCGCCCCCTGGCGAAAGTTCCAAGAGCCTCACGATGGCGGGCCGAGTTGCTTCTGAACTCCTGGAACGTGGCGCTGACCGGCACTCCTTATTGGTAGCGTTCGGAGGTGGCGTGGTCGGCGACCTGGGCGGGTTCGTGGCTTCCACTTACATGCGCGGGATTGATTACGTGCAGGCCCCGACCACCGTTTTAGCGCAAGTGGACAGCGCGCTCGGGGGAAAGACAGCCGTCAATATCCGCGCCATGAAGAACCTGGTGGGGACATTCTACGCCCCGCGCCTGGTGGTCTCCGACCCCGACGTGCTGGCTTCGCTTTCGCCGCGCGCGTTCAAATCCGGTGTGTATGAAGCGATCAAACACGGTATTCTGTCGGGTCCAAAGTTGTTTGGCTGGCTCGAAAGAAAAGTGGCCGGACTGCGCCCCGATGACACGGGGGTGCTGGAAACCCTCGTGGCCCGAGCCGCGCAAGTGAAAGTCGATGTGGTGAGCCGCGACGAGCGCGAAGCGGCCCTGCGCCGGGTGTTGAATCTGGGCCACACTTACGGCCACGCGCTGGAAGAGGCCACTGCGTATCGGCGCTTTTTGCACGGTGAGGCCGTGGCGTGGGGGATGCTGATGGCCACGCGACTCGCAGAACTTGTGGGCGTCCTTGATCCCAGCGTCGGCAAGCGCATTGCCCGCGTGGTGCGATCGGTGGGCCCTCTCCCACCGATTCGCGGCCTCAGCGAAGGAAAAATTTTGGGACTTTTGCCGCGCGATAAGAAAGCGGTGGGGGGAAAAATCCATTGGGTCTTACCGGAAGGCATCGGCAAAGTGCGGGTGACGTCGGACGTGCCCGATGCGGCAGTGGCGACGGCCTTCCGCGAAGTTCAGCGCGGAGTGTGGAATGATTAGCGCCGCACGCGCGCCCGGGCAGGGTAGTCCGCTGGGTTCGGGGCGCGGTGAAGCCTCCACCAGCGCCGCGGTGCGCGAAATGTTTGCCGGGGTCGCGCATCGCTACGATTTTCTCAACCACTTCCTTTCGCTCGGTCGCGATATTGCTTGGCGCCGGGCCGCGGCGCGCGCGCTGAAGGATATTCTGGCGCGACCCGGTTCGCGCGTTGCCGACCTTTGCTGCGGAACGGGCGATCTGAGTTTTTGCCTTGGCCGCCATTCCCAAGGCTTGGTGATGGGCGCGGATTTTTGCCATCCCATGCTGGCCATCGCTCGCGGCAAAGGCTATGCGCAGGGCGGGCGGGTCCACTTTCTGGAGGCTGACGCGCTTCATTTGCCCTTTGGCGATGCCTCACTGGATGCGGTCACATCCGCTTTCGGATTTCGCAACTTGGCGAATTACGGCCGGGGAATTGAAGAGATGCGCAGGGTCCTGAAGAGCGGCGGACGCCTCACCATCTTGGAATTCTCGCAAGTTCGCTGGCCGGTTTTCGGCCGGCTTTTTCGTTTCTATTTTCGCCGCATCCTGCCTCGAGTCGGCGCATGGATCTCCGGAACCGAAGATCCATACAGCTATTTGCCGGACTCAGTATCGATATTTCCGAATCAGGATGCCTTGGCGGGAATGCTGCGTTCAGCGGGCTTCCACAATGTGATCTATAGGAATTTCACGGGAGGGGTTGCCGCCCTGCATGTTGGCGAGAAGGTGTGACAAGGGAAGTTTTCAGTTTTCAATAACACCTCTCCCCAAAGGGTGCGGGACACGGGAAGAATCAGGAAGCCCTTGTAACGGCGGGGCTATACAGGCTGCAAAATACCGATTCACCGTACTGGAGCGTTATTCCGCAGCCTGTGTAACCTGTGACCTATAACCTCTACGTTTGTCCCTGAGCGTGCTCCGTCTGGCTCCATTCCTCGGGGGCGCCGCTATCCTTGAATTCCTTCGCCAGGTCATCAAGATTCTTTTGCGCGGCATCGGTTGTTGCCTTGTTGATATCAACCTCGGATTGCTTGGCCTGGACTTTGGTATCGAGGTCCTGTTTGGCGATGGGATCCATCTCCCGCGCTTGCTGGATCTGCAACAGATTCAATTCATCTTCCGCTAACTGTTGCTGCTCCTTTACCCTGGCCACATCCTGGCGGGCGGCTCTGAACCTATCTTGCCAGTAATCGCGTGTCTTGACCTTGTCGTCGGAAGATTCGGAGGGCTTGCTTTTGGTCTCCCCCGGGGCCGGCTGACCGGCGGGTTTGGAAGCGGTTTGCGTAGGTGTGGAAGGACTCTCGGGGGGCGCGTTAAGCGTTGTGACGGCTTCCATGGGCTTCGGCGCAGGCAGGTTGTCGTTGGTAAAGACCTTGGTGGCCTTCTTCGCGTCCTTCTCGCGTTGCTCGCGTAGTTGGCGCGCCACATCCCCAAGCGATTCCGGCTGCTGAGGCCGGGCCACGAGGGGCAAGGCAACGCTCAAGATAAGGATTGTAAACAGCAGCCTAAGCCTGTTCATGTGTCCCTCGATTAACGCAGCCAACCGGGATCACCGCCCTCGCGGCGGAGCTGGTCGTGCAAATCGTCGATGGCCCTTTGGTCGTCGGCAATTTGCTGCTTCTTGGCATCGACGTCTGCCGTCAACTTATTGATGTCCTCGCGCGAATACTCCTGTTGGAGTTCCTTGTTGGGGTCGGGGTAATACTGTACCTGATTCTGCGAGAGCTTCTGCTGCAATACATCAAGTTCGCGCTTGTCGGTGGCAAGCTGATCTTGCAGTTTGCTCAAGTGCGAGCGGTAATACGGCGCATCGTGCGCCTCCGGGGCCTCCGAACCCTTGGCTGCGGATTCGTCGGGGCCCTTTGCCGGCGGGTTGGCCTGGAGCTTGGTCACGTCATCGCTGGTGCTGGGTAGGTTGTCGTTGGTGAAAACCTTTGCCGGCTTGAGTTCTTTGGCTTTCTGCGCCTTAAGATGGCGGGCAATGTCACCCAGCGAGTTGTCGCTCGAATTGGATGGTTGTTGGGCAAAACTACTTGCGGCCCCGAGACTGAGAAACACTAACCCCAGGGCAAGAACATTTACACGTATCCTCATAAGACCCTTCCTCGAGGGGCGGCGCGGTCGATCCCTAAGGAGAATCTACCCCTTTCCGAGATTGAAATCAACTACTCATCAGTACTAGGGTGCCCGGGCCCCGGGAGCGCGGGCATCTTGCCCGCTTTGAAGCGGGCTGGAAACCCGGGGGCAGTGACTGTTCGCGGGTTTGACAGGTGCTACTCGAGAGCCCAAAATGAAAATCCTGGCTTAATCCTGGAGGAGGCCCCACCTATGCCGTTGTACGTCGGTAACACGCGTGTGAGCAAGGAGAACCGCCACCATAGCAGTTCCCTCGCGTCGCTGACTGCGGCCTGGGCGCTGATTCAGCCATTGCTTCTTAAAAAGGGGGGTAAGGGGCTGGACACCGGAGCCAAGATTGTGCTGGCCACGTGGCGCGGTGACGCGGAAACACGCCGATTCCCGGATTGGGGAGGACTGGCCGAGGCGATTAAGCAGGAACTGGGAAAACGCGAGAACTACTTTTTCCAACAAGCGGGCGAGAACATCAACATCGAGACGGTCATCTTCAAAACGGAAGTGCCGACCAGCAGCATTGGATGGTCGCAGGCCGAATTCTTCGAGAACCTGGGGAACCCCATCAACAAGCGCTGGACGAATGATCGGTACTCCAGCCGTGGTCTGTCCGATATGCTGACGATGGACTTTATTAAGACCCACCCCATTGCGTTGGCCACGGTGTCGCAAGGGCTGAGACGGCACGCGGAGCAAGAGTACCTGATGATGAACATGGTGAAAGGCGCGATGTGGGACGCCGCGGAAGTGGCCGATGAGTTCAAGCTGGGGATTGAGGTTCGAGGCACCGGCCTGCTGGCGCATATGGGGATTGAATCCGGAGATCCAACGAAAGCGCAGGAGTTCAAGAACAAGACCTCCAAAGAAGTGGATCTGATTCTCTGTGAGGAGATGGATTGGAGCCAACTCGGCGCGGTAGTCCATTACGACCCCCGGGTGGAGTGGAACTCCGCGGCGGCAAAGGCCCAGTCGGACCGCGCGAAACCACCCATGTTTGTCCGGCCGGCCGACAAGAATGATTGGGAAAAGAAGAAGCTGACGATTCCCGACCGACTCAGTAAGCTGGGCAAGAGAATCAAGCTTCCTCCCGAGAATCAGTACGGCAAGTTCATTGCGGGATTGGAAGCCACTTTCATGTCCCGATCCAAAGAGTACATGGAAGAGGATTACGAATACCGCAAGGGACATTACGCGCCCTACACCGAGTTGGTGGGGCCGTACGTCCGGCTGAAATCGCGGTCCGACGTGAACATGGTGGGCGATCATGACCTGTTCGCCTTCACCGAGCCCGGACCCAATGAGTACGGCAAGTTCATGCATGGAAGTAATAATCTTGTGGCGCTGGCTCAAAAAGCCTTGCAGAACAAGCCGACGTTTCAGGCCCAGCACGGCGGCATCTGGTACTGGGAACCTGGCACGGAATTCAATGTCGGAATTAAGGCGAAGATCATGGGCGCGCACGGACCCGATGGCGACGAACCGCTGGTCTACATCCGGCCCGGCAAGCAGGTCACCGCCGCCTATTACATCACCTCCGAGGATAAGCTTGCTGCGGTCTGGTCAAACTCGGACTGGACCAAATGGATGGCGAAAACACATAGCGGCGAGTTGTTTCTGCGGCCAGTCAAGATCGACACGGAGTAGCCGATTCCCGGCCAAATCGGGAAGGGTCGGTCGGCGCATCAGACTCCGATGCTGTCGTGGCGAGTGACGAGGGCGAAGGAAAGGATCCCAATTCAAGAGTCAAGAAGATAGACTGCAACCATGCCTACCGATTACCGGGAACTCATTGAGGAAATCGCGGGGCACATTCGAGCGGGAAAAACCGGGATAGGCACCATATTTCTTATTCTTAATACTGCCAGAAAGATCATTATGCCTGAGAATAGATCGGAAATATGGAGCCAGTCCCGCATTTCCTCGAGGTACACTGCATCCCGATGATTACACGACCAACTCTTCAGATAGAGGGCATCGTTCCCATTATTCCCACACCCTTCGATGACGAGGAACGGATCGACTGGGGTGCCTTCGGCCGGCTGCTGGAATTCGCCTGTGCAATCGATGTTTGTGCGGTCTGTTTGCCGGCTTACGCCAGCGAATTCTACAAGCTCTCCGATACCGAACGCCGGGATACTGTCGTGAGGGCTTTGGACCAAGTTCACGATCGGCTACCCGTGATCGCGCAGGCAAATGCCGGCGGCGCGGTGCATGCGGCAGAGTCGGCGCGATTCGCGCAGGACGCGGGCGCAGCGGCGGTGTCGGTGGCCGTACCCCGTCAATTTGCCGTAGCGGAGAAGGACCTGCTGCGCTATTTCGACCGCATCTTGTCTGCAATTGATATTCCGCTGGTGTTACAGGATTTCAATCCGGGTGGGCCCACGGTCAGCACGAGCTTCATCTCCGAACTCCATCGGCAGCATCCGCATTTCCGCTGGGTGAAGCTGGAGGAGGCCCTGATGGCGTCGCGCGTCGCGTCGATCCTGGATGCGACTTCGGGCGAAGTCGGGGTGATCGAAGGCTGGGGCGGCATGTATCTGCTCGAGTTGGTAGCTGCGGGAATCTGCGGCGTCATGCCCTCGCTCTCGCTCGCGGATTTGCTGGCACGCATTTTTCGGTTGGCCAAGGACGGCCAGCGGCGAGAAGCCTTCGCAGTGTTCACGGGCATCCTGCCTCAAATCGTCTTCAGCCTCCAGAACATGGAACTGTATCATCATGCGGAGAAACGGCTGCTTGCCGCGCGCGGCATCATCAGCGTACCCCGGGTGCGGGACTTGCGGCGCGATTTAGAACCCCTGGACGCCGCGCATATCGGTTTCCTGAACGAGAGCATCCTGGCTTTGCTCGATAGCCTGAAAATGCCGCGTCGCCCCTCCTCGCTCGATGGGGTAGAGACGGCTCCGGAGGGGGCGTAGGGGGAACGGGTCGCGGTAGGGACGGTCATTGCTGGCCGCCCCCCGCACAGGTCCGTACGTGCGGGATTACCGCATACGGTTCTTATCGCGGATACATGGCGTCAAAACTCGACGCACCCTGCCTCATCCCTGAGACACGCGTTTCCCGCGCTGTGTCGGACGCGTGCGAGATGGGGCGGAGTTCTCCTTGGGGACGGGGACACGACGTTTCCGGGTTTCTCCGCCTGGCATTATGCTCATGGCGGAGAAAGCAAGTGGCGTGAACCTGCTGTCCAGGCCCCGCCGCTCTTCGAACCTCAGTGACGGTGGTGTTTGTCCCCGTCCCCGGACGCTGGTAAAAGGGTCCCGTTTCGTTCTTCGACCTCAAGATCGAACCAGTGACACCATTTCCCCCCTGATTTACTCACTGCAGTCGCTGCATGTGGGTTTGAACGGCCTGGCCGTCACTTTTACAAGGCGCGGTAGTTCGAGTTCAACTTTCGGATTCTCGGGCAGCGTCGTCTCCTCCCCCTCGATGCGGTAAACATATTTCACAAGGAAGGTCGTGCGGCCCTCTGGCTGAAACTGCCAAGTCTTGACGTTTGCGAGTGTCGGATTCGACAGGGACGGACTAACAGCCAATTTGGTTCGGAGGTCGTTCCTGGGAGGATTGTCGGGGCCGATGACCTGAATATCGATCGACTTGACCTGAGCATCCACCACAGAACCTTTGTCGACCGTGATCTGGATTTCGACGCTCCCGGTGATGTGTGCGGTCCATGCAAGAGGCGGGTACAACGGAAGCTCCGCGTGGATCAGGTTTGGATAATGCCTTGCTTCAGTACCCCGGTTGTCCGCGCTGCCCTGACCGAGTGCAGAGCCGGCCAGGAGCAGAATAACAACTGCTATGCGTGTGGTCACGAAAGCCTCCCTTCAGACTATTTCGGCGTAGTGAGTTTTGGATACAACAATGGGGGGATGGGGACAGACACCACGTTCCCCAGTTTTTCGAAGGTGCGGCTCATGGTTGTGGCTCATGGCTGGAGAACGCTTTCCGGCATGGCCATGGTATCCGGCGGAAAAACCAGGAAACGTGGTGCCTGTCCCCTTCCCCGGAGAGTGGGTAAATATCAAGCCGGGCAACTAACTCTGTCCGTCAGCCCGCCCGTCACCGTATAGGGCGTGCAAGGGAGGCCGCTATTGTCGGAACCTCATTGATCCGAAACGGCTCCGTGTGTACGTCCGCTGCGGGTGCATGGAGGTCCGTGAATACAGCAAATCGTACTAAGTCCCCTTTTCGAAGCGCATCCATAGCACCGGTCGGTTCCGGCTCCATCGGCACCAACGACGCAAACGGATACAGTCTCTTATGTGCGATAGGACCCTGCCAGCCCTCAGCAGGCCTAAAGTCAACCACCGCAACCCAGTGGCCGTCCTGGGGGGATAATTCTTGGACCTGAAACCTGCAATAGAACTTAGGGGGACCGAGAACATCCCCCACATAATTCCACCCGGCAAATGTCAATGGGAAGAGCGTGTAGTTGAATACCTCCGCGGCGTAGAACGTTTTTATCCCAGGGATTCCAATAGCTTCCGACCTCTCCACTACGTCCGCGTGAATGCCGTAGGTTATGAAATGTCCAAATCTCACACGATGGTGGATTTCAACGGCCCCGACACTAACAGATGTTACCGCCAGAAGCCCGAGTCCGAGAATCATCGCAGCGTTTTTTTTCATGGGCACGCTCCTGCTGGACAATCGTGTATTATGCGCTGAGGAGCATTGGGGTTATCCCGCGTTCGGACTTTGTCCTCAATTCGAAGCGAGTCAGGATTCGTCTGGCTCGGCATCATCCCTGTCATAACTCCCCGCGCATGTCCGAGTTCGTGCCCGACCACCGTGCCGGGCGTCACCGAGCCAGAAACTGAAGGCCACATCATGATCGCCGGGAGCGATTGCAGTGGTGTGGAGGGATCTACAATATAGGTTCGTAAGTTCCCTCCGAAGAACCCGGTAACCGCGGGGCTCCGGCCACTTAGGGTATAGTTGTAGCCGAGATCATCGGTAACGGTACTGCCCGCAGAGGCAACAGCCATCTGCACGTTCTTTGTGTCATTGATGATGGGTGCAAGTTCTCCTGCGACAGAGTTGATTTGGTCGAAGGCTGGACCATTTCCGCTCGGCCCACCTGAATATATGCCAACGTAGTATCGCGTCGTCGAATTTCCATTGGCGTCGGTCGTGGTCAGCGGATTCTCGTAGAGATAAGAACCGGCTTGTGTACCAACGGCTTGCTGCAGAGCCTGGAGTTCTTCGTTGCGTTCTCCCGCGCACGCGTCGAGGTCGCTGCTGCTGCATGTCAGCTCAATTGATTCACCTTCCGGGTCGACGAAGGTGGTTGGGTTATTCCTTACGTACGTGTACATATTCCAGGTCTGCGGGTCGCTGGGGTCGGCAGCGCGTCGGCCTCCCGGGTCGGGGCTAAGCCAGCGGCCGTAGGACTTGCTATAGTCGCGATTGGGGGTGCTGCCCGTCTCCTCCCCGGTCGTCGTGCTCAGCGGCAACATTGTGGCGTAAGTGCCGTCGTCCGGAAGTTGATGGAGTATCCAACTCTGTCCCCAGGGGTAGAAAATCTGGTCCTGCCTCTCCGCCCCCGTCTGGTCCGTCACGTCGGTGGTCGATTGCAGCACGTTGCCGTGCACGAAAAGCGTGGCGGTGCCGTACTTCACGAGAGCGACATTCCCCCAGGGGACGATGTTATAGGAGCCTCCATAGATGCGCTCTCCCGCCGCGTTGTATTGCGTGTCGAACGTAAGGTTGTGAACCATCTGCCCCAGGGCGTTATAGGTGATATTCGCCGTGGTTCCGCCATCCATGGTGAGCAGTCGCCCTTCCCCATCCCAGGTGTAGCTGTGCGTGCCGTCACTCGTCAAATCCCCCGCCGCATCATAGGCGAAGCCGGGAGTGTTGATCCGGTTGGTCGCGGCGCTGAAAGTGTACTGGGGACACAGGCCGTTGGTGCTGCCATTGAGGACGCACGTCATGTTGCCGTAATTGCCGCTCGAGCGGGGTAGCGCAGCGCGGCAGAGCCGCAACCAAATAGGGCGGGAAACAGTCCGTCACATAGATTGTCTATGCGTCCAGAGCCTCTATTTATGCGGTCGCTGCGCACGGAGCTGAAAAATTCTTGCTAAAAAAACAAGAATTTACGGTATTGCAATGCAGAGTTGTTCCGTCTTATGGAACTACTCTGCGGCTTTTCTCCCTTCGTAACATCGTTGCCATGCTATTAACAGACCGCAATATATTACAAATTGACGAACCGCAGAGTAGAGCCAAGAACGCTCAACTCTGCGCTACCCCGCTGGAAGGGGTGACGTGTCACCCCCAAAGCCGGTGCGAAGCACCGCCACGCTAGGGAAGACCGCAGATCTGCCGTATGCGCTAGCCCGCCCACCAGATCAGGTTTTAAAACTGATCTGGCATCCCGGAATGGCTTTCTCTAGAGCAGCAACGCCATCGACGGTCACCTTGGGACAACCCTCGATTGTCAGACTGCGCAGTCTCTTTAAGCCACTCAGGCGTGCGAGCCCTTCGTCGGATATCTCGTTGAGATGATCCAGCCTGAGAGACTCCAAGCTAGTATTCTTTGCCGAAAGCACCGTGAGCGCTTGGTCTGTAATGGCGGCGAACTCAGGAAGCTCCAGGACTCTCAGACTGGGCAACATTGCCAACGCTTCGACGCCGGAGTCCGTGACCTCTTCACAACTCCAAAGGGAGACCACCTCCAAGGATTTACAATGGCCGAGGCCCGTCAATCCGGAGTCAGTCACCCCGTAGCACCAGTTCAGATTCAGAAAGCGCAGGGCGGGCAGACCCGCCAAAGCCAACAGCGAAGCATCCGTGATCTGGTTGCAGAAACTCAAGTCAAGCTCTTCCAGAGAGGCCACCTGGCGCAACCGCGAGACCGAATGATCGGTGATCCCATCACAACCTGACAGATCCAGTTCCCTCAATGATCGAAGAGACGCAATTGCTATAACTTCTGCATCACCGAGACTATGCCCCTCTACCGAGGCGACATCCGGCGGTAGGTTGCGAATCGCTTCGAGGCTGTTGACGATATTTTTTATTCCTCTACTCATAGGCTCCTACCTGAACGCTGTGCCGATCCTTACGACGCCGTCCACTACAGCGCCCCGAACAGTCACATTGGTTCCACCAACGTTGACGACTTCCTGGAATTGGCCCGTGAGACCTTTGGCCACAACCTGCGCGGTTGTGGCTTGCTCCAGAGCCGCGTACGCGGCCGCTGGACTCCCGAACCGCTGGACAAGACCGGCGAGGTTGTGTCCAGGGTCCCCAAAGATGTGATGAATTTTGTTTAGCAGCCCGGCGCCCGATCCCACCGCCCCGGTGTCTCCCAAGGCTGTGAGGCCCGCAATCACCGCCGGTATCGCATACGTGCTTGCATACGCCGTGGCAAACACACCGATCATAATCGCGCTAGTGATGATACCGGTCTTGGCAGTCTGAGTGCCTGCACCGACCGCGAGGAGACCAGGGGTCGGATCGACGCTGGTCTGGTCATAGCTACCTATTACGGTACCATTTTGAAGAACGTTGCCGTTGCCTGTGAAGGTCAGGGTGTCCTTGTTCTCTTGCTGGAACTGGCCGAATTGCTCGTCGGAGATATCTGTACAGTTACTCTGGTTGCCGTTCGCGTCAGTTTGACAGACTTTGTAAGTCTCTCCGTCTGGGTCGGTATTCGTGGTGGGGTTGTTGCCCGCGTAGGCGTACATATTCCAGGTCTGGGGGTCTTCGAGGCTGACGACCTTCAAGCCTCCCGGGTCGGGGCTGAGCCAGCGGCCGTAGGACTTGCTATAGTCGCGATTGGGGGTGATGCCCGTCTCCTCCCCGGTCGTCGTGGTCAGCGGCTCCATGGTGGCGAAAGTGCCGTCGTCCGGAAGTTGATGGAGTATCCAACTCTGTCCCCAGGGGTAAAAGATCTGGTCCTGCCTCTCCGCCCCCGTCTGGTCCGTCACGTCGGTGGTCGATTGCAGCACGTTGCCGTGCACGAAAAGCGTGGCGGTGCCGTACTTCACGAGAGCGACATTCCCCCAGGGGACGATGT
>Ga0208034_1001868_pt1 | contig 11782 bp, 7 predicted proteins | sample June2015DPH_8_10_FD_184699 | JGI IMG/M metagenome (GOLD analysis project Ga0208034, IMG submission 184699) | Peatland microbial communities from SPRUCE experiment site at the Marcell Experimental Forest, Minnesota, USA - June2015DPH_8_100... | ecosystem: Environmental > Terrestrial > Soil >...
GATTACACCCGCTTCGGCAGGGAAGTCGAACGCGCCGACCGTTCCGGCGCGGACTGGCTGCACCTCGACATCATGGACGGGCATTTCGTCCCAAACATTTCCTTTGGGCCGGAAGTCGTGCGCGCCGTTCGCCCCCTGACCAAGATGTTTTTCGACGTTCACCTCATGTGTTCGCGGCCGCAAATTTTGATCGAACCCTTCGCCAAGGCCGGCGCGGACGAAATCACCGTTCATGTCGAACTTCACCAGCAGGTCACGTCACTCATTTGGAAAATTAAGTCGCTCGGCAAAAAGGTCGGCTTGGCCATCAACCCGCCCACGGCCATTTCGCTGGTTCAGCCGTATCTTGACCAGATTGACTTGCTGCTTGTGATGACCGTCAATCCGGGCTTCGGCGGACAGGAATTCATTCACGAAACGCTGCCCAAAATCCAGCAGGCCGAGGCCTGGCGGCGCGAGCGGAAACTTTCTTATCGTATCGAGGTGGACGGCGGCATCAATTTTCAGACCGTCGCCGAATGCGCCCGCGCCGGTGCGGACACCTTTGTCAGCGGCACGACCCTGTTTGGCGCGCACAATCTTCGCGCTGCCGTCAAAAAAATGCGCCAGATTGCCAACGCCCACGACCCGGCACTGGCGGATTTAAAAGTTTAAATTCTACCATGTCACAAATCAAATTCGGCACTGACGGCTGGCGCGCGGTAATCGCGGAGGATTTCACCTTTGCGAACGTCGCCCGCGTCACGCAGGCGACGGCGGACTATTGGAAGTCTGAAGTCCAAAGTCCAAAGTCCAAAGTCTTCGGATATGAGTTGAAAGTCGTCGTCGGCTACGACCGCCGGTTTTTGTCTGATCAATTCGCACAATGCACCGCTGAAGTTTTCGCCGGAAATAATTTTCAAGTTGTCCTCGCGCCGGAGCCGACGCCAACGCCTTCCGTTTCATTCGCCGTGAAAAACCTGTGCGCCGTTGGCGGCGTGATGATAACCGCCAGCCACAATCCGCCGATTTTCAACGGCTTTAAGCTCAAGTCGTATTACGGCGGCCCCAGCGATTCCGGGACCTGCCAGGCCGTCGAAAGTTTCCTGGACAAAAATCCGCCCCAACTCCGAACTCCGAACTCCGAACTCCGAATTTCGATTCAAGACGTCCGCCCCGCCCATCATGCCGCGCTCAAAAAACTGGTGGATTTCAAGCTCATCGCGAAATCGAAGCTCCGATTTGCCCATGACGCGCTGTTTGGCGTCGGCGCGGGTTGTTTCGAGCAATTGCTCGCGGGCACCACCTGCCGGGTTACCACCCTGAACGGCAACCATGACGCCTTGTTTGGCGGCATCAATCCCGAGCCCATCGTGCAGAATTATGCGCGCAGCCAGGCCTTTCTCAAAAAACATCCGCACGACATCTGCCTGGTAACCGATGGCGACGCCGACCGTGTCGGCGGCATGGACGGTCACGGCGGTTATTTGACGACCCACCAGATCATCTGCCTGCTGCTGCATCATTTGATCGTGAATCGCAAGGGCAGGGGACGCGTCGTCAAGGCGCTGACGACAACCTCGATGGTGGACAAGATGTGCGCGGCTTACGGCCTGCCGCTGGTCGAGACCGGTGTCGGGTTCAAATATATTTGCGCCGAGATGCTCAAGGGCGACGTGCTGCTCGGCGCGGAAGAAAGCGGCGGTATCGGTTTCCCCAACCACATTCCCGAACGTGATGGCATCGCCGCCGGGTTGATGCTGCTGGAAATGCTGGCGACCGAGCGTGTGTCGGTGAACAAACTGCTGGCGAAACTGGAAAAACAATTCGGCCCGCACCGTTACGGGCGGATTGACACGCATTACCCGCTTGAAAAGCGGTCGTCGTTGATGGAATTTTTGAAAAACAATCCGCCAGACAAACTTTTACGCTCACCGTTTGAGGACATCAAGACGTTCGACGGCGTGAAATTCATCGCGCAGGACACGTCGTGGCTCATGCTGCGCGGTTCCGGCACGGAACCCGTACTGCGGATTTACGCGGAGGCAAAGTCCGATGCCGGCGTGCAGAAGCTGCTCAAACTCGGCGTTTCATTGGCACGGCACGGAAAGTTTACGAAAGGAGGAGACCATATGTTTTGAAATTAATCGGCTGCGAGTCTGCAAATCGCGCCCAAAAATTTGGAGTGGCTGTTGCTGTCTGCCCAATTGTGACCCACGATTTCAAATCCGCCTGGTTGTTAATCAGCAACAATCCTAACTGGAGGCGAAAGTCGGCACTGGCTTAAAATCAGACACGGATGCACAAGAATAAGACGCATGTGTACAAATTGGACGCAGTTTAGCATCAAACCAACGATGGCATTGCTAATGCTTTGAGCAAGGCATGCATAAAACATGGTTGCACACTTTTGCGCTGAGTTTGTTGTTTGGTGGCATTATTGCAAAGTTGCGCAGTGCAATCGAAAATCATGTGCCCGTGGGTTATCAGGACGAATCCGGGTTTCATCTTGGCGTTAAACAGACACAAGATAGGTGGCCGGCAATCTGGTAAATTCAGGGAAGCTGTTGATGACTTGCGGTTGGGGATTGCAGGGTTGAGTTAGGAACTTGGCTGTCTCGTTCTTCCGAGGCAGTGTAAATTTAATTTAAAGTATGTCTCTTCTGTCCCATTTTTTGCCAAATTTCGACTCTCCACAACCTAAGATCGTGCGAATATTTTCTCGGTTTAATCGTAATACGTTGATTACCATTCAATTACGTACCAAACGAAACAAGTTGCAATTTTTCCCTAGGAATTTTATAATGTACACAAGAGTATTTAACCACCCGAACTGATGGAGGTTTTAAAAAGCACTGGATTAAAATGACACTGGGTATTAAAAACGTTATTTGTGTCAGGATTCAACCCAGCAATAAGGGCGATGCGGATTTTTCCGCTTGTTCGCCAGTTGGTCTGATTTCATTACAACAGTTTTGCGCTTTGAAAGCTGGCGATAACAAAATGGCATGAAGTGCTTGTTTAATGCCGTTCAACTTTAAGATGAAAATCGAATCTCCAGCTTGGTATTGTGCCCGGACGAAACCCAAGCACGAGCATATAGCCGCAGCAAATTTGCGGAAGAATTTGAATTTGGAGGTGTTTCATCCCCGATTGCGGATTGAGCGGGCAACGCGACGCGGTGTGATGCGCGTGAGTGAGCCACTTTTCCCATGTTATATTTTTTTCCGATGTATAATTGATGAGAAACTGGGAGAAATTCAACGCACGAATGGGGTGAACACTGTTGTGCATTTTGCACGCCGGATCCCGAAGATAGCTGATGCGGTGATTGAGGAGTTAAAAGAATGCTTCGAGGGAGAAGAGACAATGACCGTTAAAGATCGCCTTTCACCAGGCGATGAGGTGGTTGTTGTCGACGGAGCTTTTCGCGGAATGTGTGCCTTTGTTTTGCGTGTCATGTCGGCAAGAAAGCGCGTTCAGGTGTTGCTTGATGTTTTGGGGCGTCCGACTCCGGCGGAAGTTGATGAAAACTCAGTCGTTAATGAAAGAAATACTGTGGCGACTTTGGTTCCGATATTAGCAGCACCTGTTATACAAAATGCAGCAGTTGCTGGCTGAGGTTACGGCAAACGAGTTTCCCAACCGTGGAAACTAAGAAAATGGGAATGAGGGAGAGATTGGTGTTGGTTGGAATTGGTTCCAACGAACAAGTGCGGAGCTTTACCTCAAAATAGAACTTTTCGGACTGTCATCATTCTTAATTTTAATTCTTCCTTTTCGTCTTTCTTTATGGATTTTCCAATCGAAGCACATCAGTTGCAGAGTTCTTTTCCTCCTAAAGCAGTTCAGGACTTACGCTGGAAACGGACATTGGATATATTTCTTATCTTATTGGCCTTGCCATTCCTGATTCCGCTGGCGCTACTTGTAGCCCTATTGATTCGCAGCGGCTCCCGTGGGCCGGTTTTATTCAGGCAAGAGCGGGTTGGTTACCTGGGCCGGCGCTTTATGTGTTTCAAGTTTCGGACCATGTTTGTTGATGCGGACACGGCAACGCATCAGGGGCACTTGCATCATTTGATGAATTCGAATACACCGATGATAAAAATGGACTCGCGGGGTGATCCTCGGATTATTCCGTTCGGCCTGTTCCTCCGCGCGTCCGGTCTGGATGAATTGCCCCAATTAATCAACGTGCTGCGTGGCGAAATGAGTCTGGTGGGACCCCGCCCATGCCTCCCTTACGAATATGAAAAATATCTGCCCTGGCAGAAGGAACGGTTCGGAACCGTGCCGGGTTTGACCGGGCTCTGGCAAGTGAGCGGAAAAAACAAGACCACCTTCGTTGAAATGATTCAACTGGATATCAAGTATGCGAAAAACAAAACCCTCTGGTGGGATTTGAAAATTATCCTGATGACTATTCCGGCTTTGATAATTCAAATGGTGGAAACACGTCGGGGCAAGAAAATGTCCCCTGGTCCGGTTCGCCCGAAAACCAACTATTCCAATCGTGCCATAGAGCAGTATTCCTTTACGAAAGCACCTCTTGTTGGTGCGGTTCATGCTGCGGATGGCGAGGATGCCTGGATACGGAAAGAAACCAAATTGAATTTATAATATGACAAAGCCAATAAACGTTGGGGTGGTGGGCTGTGGTTACTGGGGACCAAATTTGATTCGCAATTTCAGATCGCTTCCCGATTGCAGCCTGAAAATGATGTGTGATGTCAGTGAAAACCGCCTCGCACATCTCAAGGCGCTTTATCCTGAAGTCGAAGGAGAAACGAATTACAATAACATGCTTAACGGCGTCGGGCTTGATGCGGTCATCATAGCCACGTCAGTCAAATCGCATTACCCAATGGCCAAAGCGAGCTTGTTGTCCGGCAAGCACACCTTTATTGAGAAACCGATGGCTTCCTCATCCCAGGAATGTGAGGAGTTGATTGACATTGCAAGGAATAAGGGATTGGTGTTGATGGTGGGACATACATTCCTCTATTCGCCTGCGGTCAAAAAAATCAAGGAAATTGTCCAATGCGGCGACATCGGAGAAATCCGTTACATTTGTGCCCGGCGGCTGAACCTGGGACTTTTCCAGAAGGACATCAACGTCGCATGGGACTTGGCTCCCCATGATATTGCCATTATTTTGCACATCATGGAAAGGGAGGCGGTCACCATCAACTGCCAGGGCAGCGCGCACATCACACCCGGTGTGGAAGATGTGACAACCATATGGCTCAATTTCCCGGGAGATCGTTCAGCCATCATTCAAAGCAGTTGGCTCGATCCAAGAAAAATCAGGGAAATGACCATTGTGGGCAGCAAAAAAATGATCGTCTACGACGACGTTTCACAACTTGAGAAAATCCGGGTCTTCGACACGCGAGTTGAAAGACCGCCTCACTACGATACATTCGCTGAATTTCATTATGCTTATCACTATGGGGATGTTCACGTTCCTTACATCAAACAGGAGGAACCGTTAAAAACCGAATGCCAGCATTTTCTGGATTGCATCAATCAGGGGACAACCCCCTTGACAGATGGCAAACAAGGTCTTGAATTGGTCCGCATTTTAGAGGCATCTTCCAAATCACTGAAAAGGGGCGGAGCCTCAGTGAATCTTTCCGGCCAGGAAACTGGCAACGGTTGGACGCCGTCGATTCCCGAATCCGCCATATGCATATCAACCTTGGGAATCGGAAAGAAGAAAACTTCCCGTCCGGCCGGCAGAAAGCTGCAGTTGAAGCTTCAGGTTCGCACGCGACGAGCTTCTTCAAATTCAACCCTATGAGTTCTTCGCAGCAGCCGTTCCAACGGATTGCTCCAGATGTCAAGTTGGGTAGAAACGTTCGGCTCCATGGGTTTGTCAATCTGTATGGTTGTGAAATTGGAGATGACGTAAAAATCGGCACATTTGTCGAAATTCAAAAAGGCGTCAAAATCGGTAATCGTTGCAAAATTTCAAGCCACACTTTTATTTGTGAAGGCGTGACTTTGGAGGATGAGGTTTTCGTCGGCCACAACGTCACGTTTACCAATGACCGTTATCCGCGTGCCTCGAATGAAAACGGGGAACTGCAAACCGAGGCGGATTGGGCCTGCATCCGAACACTGGTCAAGCGGGGCGCTTCCATCGGTTCTGGCGCCACGTTGCTCTGCGGCATCACAATTGGCGAAAATGCCATGATTGGCGCAGGCAGCGTGGTGACCCGGGATGTGCCGCCGGACACAGTCGTTACGGGCAACCCGGCCAGGGTCGTCAAATCACTTGTGGCAAAATGTTGACTGGTGAATTGCGTGCTCACAGAAAACGCCATCACGCCATCAGGCATTTGTTCACCTCCCAACGCCGCGGCTCCTCTGAGCACCAATCATTTCACCGTTGCCGCGCCGCAACCAGTAAATCCCGCAGACTGCCCCGGTTGGGATGCGCTGGTGACGGCTCATCCGCGCTGTTCGTTTTTCCATGGCGCTGCCTGGGCCAAAACGCTGCAAGGCGCTTATGGTTTTACGCCGGTCTATTTCACTGCCAACGAAGTGGACGGACGTTCATCCATTCTGCCGCTTATGGAGGTGAACAGTTGGCTGACCGGGCGGCGGGGAGTGGCGCTGCCCTTCACGGACGATTGCGAGCCGCTCTATTCGGATGCCGCCTCCATCCGGAATTTGATTCAAGCCGCCTTGGAATTCGGGAGAACGCGAGGCTGGAAATCCGTGGAGTGCCGGGGAGGACGGGAACTGTTCGGCGAAGCGCCGGCGTCGCTGGCCTTCTACGGACACAGTGTGGATTTGGAGGAGGATGAGGACCGGATGTTTGCGCGGTTGGAAAGTTCAGTGCGGCGCGCGATACGCAAGGCCGAAAAGGGCGGGGTGACTGTGACCGTATCCGGGAGCCTAGAGGCAATGAAAGTGTTTTACGCGCTGCAATGCAAAACCCGCAAGAAACACGGACTGCCACCGCAGCCGTTCGTCTTTTTTCAACACATTCACGAACATATTCTGTCCCACAACCTGGGGATGGTGGTCATCGCCCGCCATGAAAACCGCCCCATTGCCGCCTCGGTTTATTTCCAGTTGGGCACGCGGGCCGTTTACAAATATGGGGCGTCGGACGAGGCCTTCCAGCATTTGCGCGGAGCCAATCTCGTCATGTGGGAGGCTATCCGATGGCTCACCCGCCAAGGTGCAAAAACATTGCATTTGGGCAGAACTTCAATCGGGAATGAGGGTTTGAGGAGATTCAAACTCGGGTGGGGGGCTGAGGAGCAAAAGATCGAGTATGTCAAATACGACTTGCGGAAAGGCCGCTTCGTCACGGATGCCGATGAATCCACCGGCTGGTATAACCGCGTATTCAACGTGCTGCCGATTGGGCTGTCGCGCCTGATCGGTGCGGTACTGTATCGGCATTGCGCCTGAAAAATATAATAGTGGCTTTTTTGCGATTCTGCGGGAAAATTAAACTTGGATAAAGATGAATAACAGCCGACAAACTCAACAGCCGGCGGGAATGACCTTGGGCGACATCTACTATGTGCTGTTTCGCCACAAGTGGAAAATCGTTCTCCTTTCCCTGGCTGGCATTCTGGCCGCCGTGGCTCTCTATTTCCTCAAACCCCCGCCTTACCAATCCCAGGCGGAGTTGCTGATCCAATACGTGCCGCAGGCGGGGTCCCTGTCCTTGGTGGGGAGCGACCAAAAGGTGATCGTGCCCGATTCGCGAGGGGATGACATCATCAATTCCGAAATCCAGATTCTGACCAGCTTGGACCTGGCGGAAGAGGCCGTTACCAACATTGGAGCGGCTAACATCCTGGCCAGGGTCGGCGGCGGCAGCAATGCCATCAAAGCCGCAGCCCTCGTCCGGAACAATTTGCAGGGGGAACCGGCCGCCAAGAGCAGCAGTGTCATTGTGGTCACGTTCAAGCACCCCGACCCTCAGATCGTTCAACCCATCCTTCAGGAAGTCATCAATGACTATTTCCAAAGACATTACGAAATTCATTCGGCGGCGGGACAATATGACGACGCCCTCAGTCGGGAACGATCCACCTTGAGTGTGCAACTCAACGATACGGAACAGCAGCTCGCAAACCTGAAAAACAAGGCGAACATCATATCCCTTGACGACACAAGAAAGGGTTTGGCGGACCAGATTTTCAAAATTCAGGGCGCCATTTTGGATGCCCAGGCCGAATTGGCCGGATATGAGGCGGCCGGATATGAGGCGGCGATGAAGCCAGTGGACAAGGCCCCGCCCCTAAAAGTGGAAACCACCAACGCGCAGCCGGCCATTCCTTCGGATCAGATTGACGCCTACAATGACATCTGCACGCGCCTCAACCTGGTGCGGAAAAAGGAACAGGATTATCTAATGCAAGGGTTCACGAGAAGCAACGTGCTGGTCCAGGAAGTGGATGGGCAGATTGCTGACACTGTAAAGGCCAAAGCCCGTCTCGAGGAAAAATATCCGCAAATCGCCGGCTTGGGCATCGCTTCGCTGGCGTCGGGCGGACAGGCTGGCGCGCAGATCGTGGCCCTTCAAGCCAAACTCAAGGCTTGGGATGCGCAACTGGACCAGCTCCAGATGCAGGCAACCAATCTGAACAGTCTGGCGCCGACGATAGTGCAATTGGAGCGGACGAAGGCGATTCAAGAAGCCAACTATCAAAATCTGGCCACCAAGGTGGAGAATTCCCACATAGACGCAGCGCTCGCTACCGGCAAGGCCCCCAACATCAAGTGGGTGCAGATGCCGTCGCCTCCCTACAGGGATTGGGTCAAAGCCCAAAAACTAATGGCCATGGTGGCGTTCGGCGGCATCTTCGTCGGCCTCGCTTGGGCCTTCTTGATTGAACTCTATCTGGACCGTTCCGTGAGGCGGCCGGTTGAGATTGAGGCGAAACTAAAACTTCCTCTCTTCCTTTCCATCCCCGATGTCAGCCGGAATAGCCACTCGCGTCTGGCCAAAATCGCGGAACGGCGGCAACTGCGATTGCATAACGCTACAGAAGATGATGCGCCCGCCGGGGGCGGTGATCCGTCTCCAGGAAAAAACGGCGCTCTGCAAGTGGTCTCGCTGGAGCGCAATCCTTCGCTGCAGCCGTTTTACGAAGCGTTGCGCGACCGGCTGCTCGTTCATTTTGAAGTCAAGAATCTCACCCACAAACCGAAACTGGTGGCCGTGACGAGCGCCGGCCAGGGCGCTGGCGTGAGCACCATCGCTGCCGGCCTGGCCGCCTCGCTTTCGAGAACGGGCGACGGCAATGTTTTGCTGGTAGATATGAATCTTGAGCAGGGAGCAGCGCAACAGTTCTACAAAGGCAAAGCCAGTTGCGGATTGGACGCCGCCTTGAAAAATGAAACCAAGGAAGGCGCCCTGGTCCAGGAAAACCTGTATGTGGTGACCGGCAATTCCAACAACAACGAGCTTCCGCGCTTTCTGCCGAAACGCTTCGCCGCCCTGGTGCCCAAGCTTAAGGCCAGCGACTACGATTACATCATCTTTGACCTGCCGCCCGTCAGCCAGACCAGCATCACCTCGCGTCTCGCCAGACTCATGGACATGGTGTTGCTTGTCGTTGAATCGGAGAAGAACAATCGCGAGGTCGTTCAGCAGGCGAGCACCTGGCTGACCGAATCCGGGGCCACGGTCGGTGCCGTGCTCAACAAAACCCGGCAATACGTTCCCGAACGATTGCATCAGGAATTTCTGAGCGATAAGTGAATTGATCCATTGGGAGATGGGGGAGCGCCCGCCCCGGGCGCTGTGTTCGGTGCCTCGCCGAACACATCCGTCTGACGAAAGCCGCAACCAATCGCAAAGCACACACAGCCAACCACTCCTCGTCAGCTTTGAGTTCTTGGCGTTCTTTGCGTTCTTTTGCGGCTAATCAATCCTTCGCGTTCGCGTCTATTCGCGTAATTTCGGCTCCCGACTTTCGGCCTTCGACTGATTCGTCCCATGCCCGCCAATCGCCTCTATTATCATCTTAAGCCCTATCTGCCATGGCGCTTCCGAATGGCGTTGCGCCGGATTATGGCGCGACGGAAGCGCAAGGCATATCAGGATGTCTGGCCCATCAATGAGGCTGCGGGCCGCCCTCCCGCCAGCTGGCCCGGCTGGCCGGATGGCAAGCGTTTTGCTTTTGTATTAACTCATGACGTTGAGAGCCAGAAAGGCTTGGACCGATGCCTGCCACTCAGTGAATTGGATGCTTCTTTAGGATTTCGCTCGTCCTTTAACTTTATTCTGAAGGAGATTATATTGTTCCGCCGTTTCTGCGTGAACGCCTCATCAAAAATGGATTTGAAGTCGGCGTCCACGATCTAAAACACGACGGCTTTCTTTACCGGTCACGAAAAAATTTCAAGAACCACGCGCAACAGATTAATAAATATCTCAAGGAATGGGATGCAAAGGGTTTTCGGTCGGGATTCATGCACCACAACCTCGAATGGTATGAGGATCTCGATATCCTCTATGACGCCTCGACTTTTGACACGGATCCATTCGAGCCGCAGCCGGATGGCGTGGATACCATTTTCCCGTTTTGGGTTCCCGGAACGAATGGCTCCGGTTATGTTGAACTGCCATATACATTGATCCAGGACTTCAGCTTGTTTGTCGTGCTGAAGGAGAACACGATTGATATTTGGAAAAAGAAGCTGGATTGGATTGTTTCCAAGGGCGGCATGGCGCTTTTGATCGTGCATCCCGATTACACGAACTTTTCAAACAGCGGATTGACTGCGGATGAGTTCCCCGTGAAACTTTACGAGGACTTCATCCGTTACGTCAGGGAAACTTACGCCGGCCTCTATTGGAATGTTCTGCCGCGGGAGGCTGCCGAGCTGGTCCGCAGTCGCAAACTGTCGCTTTCATCTGACCACACGGAGTTTAAGCCATTGACTCCTTATGTCCGCCCGACGGAACAGAGCCGCCCGGATCTTGTCACTCCCTCCATTGACCTCACCTCTTCCCGACGCAACGGATCGAAGCCTTCCATTTGGATAGATCTGGATAATACGCCGCATGTGGTTTTCTTTGAACCAATCATAGATGAATTGCGGGCCCGCGGGTTTCCTTTGACCATCACCGCCCGCGACGCCTTTCAGGTTTGCGAACTGGCGGATCAGAAAAAAATTCCCTATAAAAAAATCGGCCGGCATTACGGAAAAAACCGGTTTCTTAAAGTTGCCGGGGTCTTGTATCGGGCGATGCAACTGGCGCCGGTCGCTTTGCGCGAAAAGCCGGTTTTAAGCCTTTCGCATGGTGCGCGATCACAGATCGTCATCAGCAACTTTTTGCAGATTCCGACCCTGCTTTTTGCCGATTATGAATTCGCCGAATACCCGCCGTTGATGCGTCCGACCTGGGAAATGGCGCCTTCGGTTATTCCAGATGAAGCTCTCTGTTGCGACAGGCATCACATTAAAAAATATCCGGGCATCAAGGAGGATGTTTATGCTTGGAAATTCAAACCGGATGCGGTTCTGCTGCGGAACCTCGGTTTGGATGAATCGAATTTGATCATAACCGCCCGTCCGCCGGCGACCGAAGCGCATTATCACAATCCGGAGAGCGAGGGTCTTTTCACCAGCTTCATGGAAATGGCCTGCCGCAATCCGAACACCCGGATTGTGCTGCTTCCCCGGAACAAACAGCAGGGCGAGTTCATTCGCAGCCGCTGGCCGCAATGGTTTGTGCAGAACAAAACTATCATTCCAGGTGGAGCGCTCGACGGCTTGAATTTGATCTGGCATTCCGATTTGCTGGTGAGCGGGG
>Ga0208034_1001876_pt1 | contig 11757 bp, 8 predicted proteins | sample June2015DPH_8_10_FD_184699 | JGI IMG/M metagenome (GOLD analysis project Ga0208034, IMG submission 184699) | Peatland microbial communities from SPRUCE experiment site at the Marcell Experimental Forest, Minnesota, USA - June2015DPH_8_100... | ecosystem: Environmental > Terrestrial > Soil >...
CAGTCTTCACCCTACGACACAGCCGCCACCCGTCTCAACACGCCCCCATTCCTGCGCCCAATTCCCCTCGTCTCGCCGCTCCTGCCTCCCGCCAGCCTCGCGCCCTCCCCCACTGTCTGAATCGCAGCTGGGGATTACTTTCGGATTGACATCCCAGCACAGCCAAGTTATTCTGTGTAGCTCATCCATGGCAATCATCGTTCAACTCGTCGCGGCAAAGAACTGTTGTCCAGGGCCAGTCCCGGCGTGGGGAGGAATTGCTTAGCGGGGCGCTAATCGAAACGGCATGATTCCAAACCCACCGTCGGAGGCAAATCCGGCCGTGGGTTTTATTGTTTTGAAGTGTAATTTGATTCGGGGCTTGGAATTCGTTTTTGGAAGGAAAATCTAGCAGCATTGTCTCTCGTAAGATGGCTGGGCAAACCCCAGCCAGGGGGGCGCGTGAGGCAGTGCGCCCGTATCCCAGAATGGAGAAAATGATGATTCGAAAAAGAAGGCCGTTGCTGTTATCCCTTGTTTTGCTGGTGCTGTTTGCCCTTGTTCAGGTTCACCCCGCTTTTGGCCAAGCCGTTTCCGGGAGCATCTTCGGTACGGTCACTGACCCCACCGGAGCGGTAATCCCCGGCACTACCGTGACCATCCGGGATATGGACCGCGGAATCGATTACAAGGTGCAAACGATTTCCGATGGCAACTACATTCAGACCCACCTGTTGGCAGGGCACTATCGCGTCACGATTGCGCCGCCCGGCTTCGAGACATTTGTGGCCGATGCGACCGTCGATGTGGATGCCGCCACGCGCGTCGACGCTCACCTGGTGATCGGCAAAGCCAGCAGCACGATGACGGTCACAACGGAAACTCCCCTGCTCAAGACGGACCGCGCGGAGTTGAGTGACACGCTCTCCTCCAACCAGTTGGCCGCCCTTCCGGTTTTGGGCCGCAACATGACGTCGCTCATGCTGGTTATGCCGGGTGCTTTCTCGGATAGTTTCCAGGTCGCCACGAGTGAGAATCCGCAGGCCGGTTTGCAGGTCGACGTGAACGGCCAGAGTTTCACCGCCAATGGATTCCTGCTGGATGGCACGACCAACCAGAACCCCTTGCTGGCGATCGCCATTATTAACCCCAACATTGACTCGCTCCAGGAACTCAAGGTGACCACCAGCAACTACGATGCGGAGTTCGGCTCCGTCGCCGGAGCACTCATGCAAGCAACAACGAAGTCCGGGACCAATCAGGTGCACGGCACCGGTTTCGAGTATCTTCGCAACAATATCTTCAACTCGGCCAACCCCTTTACCCAAGCGAATCCGCCCATCCGGTGGAATCAGTTTGGCGGATGGCTGGGAGGGCCGATCATCAAAAGCAGGCTTTTCATCTTTGGCGATTACCAGGGATCGCGCCAACGGAACGGCGCCAACACGATCACCACGGTGCCGACCACGGCCGAGCGCGGCGGCGATCTCCAGAGCCTGCTGGGGAACTACATCTGCGCCGATGGGTCGGTTTCCGCGAGCGCGTGCGCAAATCCATTGATGGTGCCCACCACGGAGGGCGGTTCCGTGGCGGCACAGGGCGGCATGGTGTTTGACCCCACGACGGGAAATCCGGATGGAACCGGACGGAAAGCCATTACCACCAACGGCCAGCCGAACATCATCCCCGTTCCCACGCCCCTAACGAATATCATGTCTTATCTCCCGCCGCCCAATCTTGGCAGCCCGGGGGCGATCTATAACAATTACCTCGCTTCCGGTTCCGAGATTTACGACATCGATCAACCCGACGTTCGCCTGGACTACACCATTTCGGAGAAAGCCACCTTCTTCGGCCGTTACTCCCTGGCGGACTTCACCATCAAAGCGCCGGCCGCTTTTGGGGTCGTGGCGGGCGGTCCTGCCCTGGGTGGGCTCAATTTCGCCGGTCAGTCGCTGGATCGAAACCAGAGCCTGGCGCTCGGACTCACTTACACTTTCAGCCCCACGCTGGTGGGGGAGGTTCGTTTTGGGACCTTCCGCTACCGGATCCGCGTGGAACCGTTCGGCGTGGGCACCACTCCGGCCACGCAGGCGGGGCTGCCCGGTCTGAACCTGGGAACCACGGAGACCAGCGGCATGCCGGCCTTCTACATCAATGGAAGCGGGGGGTTTGATTTCGGTTACGCGCTGGGGGTGAACGCCTGCAATTGCCCGCTGAAGGAGACCGAGAATCAATTCTCCTGGATCACCAATTGGACGAAGCTGAAGGGTAACCACACCATCAAGTGGGGGGCGGAGGTTCCCCGCGATGAGCAGCAGCGCGTTCCCAGCGACGAACATCGCTCTGGCGAAATCGCCTTCAACCCCTCAGTTACCGGCAACGCCGCGGTAGACGCGCTCGCCGGCGGCAATGCCACCACCGGCGCCGGCCTGGCCTCCTTCCTGCTTGGCCAACCGTCGAGTTTTGGGCGCTATTTCACCGGAATCGGCTTTTATCCCGGCCTGCGCGAGACGCGCATCTTCCTCTATGCGCAAGACACCTGGCGCGTCACACATAAGCTGACTCTGGACTACGGGGTGCGCTGGGAGAATTACCTTCCCCAAGCCGCGGCCAAACCCGGAGGCACTGGCAGCTTCGATCCGCTCACCGGGATGGAGTGGGCCGCCGGTGTAGGATCCGTCCCGCTTAACTTGGGTGTCCACCCTTACAACCTGGGATTCACGCCCCGTCTCGGGATTGCTTACCAGGTGCAGGAGCACACGGTGGTCCGCGCGGGCTACGGTTGGGGCTTCACCCCGGCGGGCTACGGCTCGATCTTTGGACAGGGGGCTGAGTACAATCCTCCCATCCTCAATGGTCAGACGATTCCCCAGGCGAACCCCTACACCGCGGCTTTCAACCTGCTGACGGGTCCCCCCCTGCCCGTCAACCCGCCCGTCTCGTCGAGTGGTATGTATCCACTTCCGGACGGCATCAGCGTCTACAACTGGTTCTGGCCTTTGAATGCTTACCGGGTGCCGATGTCTTACTTCTGGAATCTGACCGTCCAGCACCAGTTCGCGGGCGGGCTCTCCTTCCAGGTGGCATACATCGGCAACGTGGGGCGTCATCTGTACGAGAATCCCAACATCAACCAGGCGGTCCCCGGACCCGGCGCTAACTTCGATTTGCGCCGGCCACTGTATGCCAAGTTCGGCCTCGAACAGGGGATCTACTATACGTGCAACTGCGACACCAGCAACTACAACGGCGTGCAAGCCAAACTGGAGAAACACGCCTCCCACGGCCTCGATTTCACGCTCAATTACACTTACTCGAAGGCTCTGGGCATCAGCAGCTTCGGCGGCGGTGGTTTTGACGACAACTACAACGTGCGCAACTCCTACGGGCCTCTCGGCTTCAATTCCACGCACGCCCTCACGTTCACCAATGTCTGGAAGATTCCCTACGGCCACGGCATGCGCTGGGGTTCTTCCAACAGCAAGGCCCTGGATATCATCCTGGGTGGGTGGAGTCTGGATGGCATAACGACGCTCGACTCGGGACATCCTTTCTCGCCCACGGTCGCCAATACGCAATCTGTCAACGCCGACTTCAACGGTGTTCGGGCGGACAAAATCGGCAGCGCACACATCGCCAATCAAAGCACCGCGGAGTGGTTCAACGTAGCAGCCTACGTCGATCCGCAACAACCCTTCCGGGACGGCACGGCTTCCGCCAATTCGCTCTGGGGACCCGCGCAATATATGGTTAACCTGGCGCTGGAAAAGACGTTCAAGATAGCCGAGAACAAGACGGTGGAGTTACGCTGGGAAAATTACAACGCCTTCAACATTGACAACTACGGGCAACCTGCCAATACCATCGACGTTTTGGGCGCCGGCCAGATCACCTATTCCGCCACTGCAATGCGCCAGATGCAGTTTGGATTGCACTTCCGCTTCTAGTAATGGGTGTTGCGCTGACCGGAACCTGTCCCGACGTGGTCGGGAGGTCGGCACGTGGTGAGCTAATGTGGTAACGCCGAACTCCCGACTATGCCGGGAGTTCGGCGGCCGTATCACCTTGCTGTTCAGAATTGAAAACCTTCTTGTAACCTGTCATGATTCCCCGCCGGCGAAAGGGACGCTCCCAGCAGCGTCTACTCATCGTTTTCTGGCCTCCTTATGCTCACATTCGTCAGTCTCGCCGCTACGCTGTTGATCACAACGACCACGTGCACGGCTCCCGTGGCTCAAGGACCGGAGGGGAATCTCGTCCTGCCGGGAGTGCGCAGCAATCTGGTTTATGGGTCCGGCTTCGCGCTTGACGCTTACGCCCCGGCGGGCGAACCGCGGCCCGCGGCGGTGATCATTCACGGTAGCTTGGGCAGCAAGGGCACCCACATCGACCAGCTTTTTCCGCTCCTCGACAAGGCGGGATACGCATGGTTTTCAGTGGACTATGGGTCGGCAGACGACGTCCGGGCGGCGCTCGACTACATCCGCTGCCCGGGCCGCTTCAACATCACCCCGCAAATGGTTCTGATCGGCGAGGACACAGGGGCTGCCATCGCCCTGGCCCTGGCGCGTGGCTCCCACTTTGATGGAGTGGTCACGTTTGGCGCCAAGCTGCAAGCCCGCCAGCCCAGTGGTATTCCCGGCGCCACCAGGGTTCTGATGATTCAGGGCACCGGGGACGAGGAAGTGAACGCCGCCGACGTTCAGAACTTTTGTAAGCAGATTCCGGGCTGCTCTTACCTCCCCGTTACCGGAGCGATTCACAATTTTGAGAACTGGCATCCCGACCAGTGGTATTGGAAGGAAGCGCTTGAGGCCTGGCTGCGCGGCGACCGGCGCGATCTGTGGAAGGACATTCCTTATTCGCGCCCCGGCGGGCGTGACCTGCTGATGGACGCGTACGTTCCTGCGGGCAAAGGTCCGTTCCCGGCGGTCATCATTGTGCACGGCGGAGGATGGGAAGCCGGCGACAAGGTGACCTATGTCTCACCGGTCTTCGCACCCCTCGCGCAAGCTGGATTCGCGTGGTTCTCCATCGATTATCGCCTCACCCCCTACGTTCACGTCCCCGAGCAACTGGAGGACGTGCGCAACGCCGTGCGTTTCGTGCGCCAACATGCGGATTGGTTCCATGTGGATCCCAGCCGGATGGCATTGCTCGGCGAGTCGGCGAGTGGGCACCTGGTGGCGCAGGTGGTCTCCATGCCATGCCCCGGCTGCGAAGTTCAGGCCGTGGTCTCGTTCTACGGCGTTTATAATTTCGAACGCTGGAAGAAGGATTCCGATTTCACCCGCATGTTTCAGCGCATGTTTGCGGACCAGGACCCGGCGACGCTGCGCACGTACTCGCCAATGTTTCATGCCGACGCGAACCTGCCGCCCATGCTGATTATTCAGGGCACGGCGGATGGGCTCTACCCGGGGACCCAGGAGTATGCCCAGCGCCTGGACCAGGTTCACGCCCGCCATGAGGTGATTCTGCTGGAAAAGGCTCCGCACGGCATGGAGAACTGGGAAGGGCATTCGGATTGGATGTTTTACAAGAAGAAGATGATCGATTGGCTGGAGAAAACGCTAAGCACACAGTAGGACGATGAAACGGGGGAAAACGTGATGAAGAAACATGGTTGGTTTTTGAGCTTCAACTTTCTTGCCGCAATCGCGCTGATGGCAACGCTTATTCTGGCGCCAGTGAATTCCCGGGCCGCCGGCGCGGGCGGGCGATCGGCAGCGGATGACAAGAAAATCCCGGAGGCCCCGCCAAACCTGCCCCCGGACGAGCGTTTCAAGGCGGACATCCTAGTGATTGTGGCCCATCCCGACGACGAGACCGAGGTCACCGGCTATCTGGCGCGGGCCATCTTCGATGAGCACAAGCGCGTGGCCGCAATTTTCGGCACACCTGGCAATGGTGGCGGCGATGCCGAGGGGAACGCGCAGGCGGCCTCACTGGGGGCCATTCGCGCCACCGAAGCGCGCGAGGCCATGGCCGCTTTCGGCGTGCTGCACGTCTGGTTCTTGTGTGGGACCGACACTCCGGGGCAGAATGTGCTGCAGTCGCTCGAGACGTGGGATCACGGACGGGCCTTGGGGGAGACGGTACGGCTGATCAGGCTGACGCGCCCGGAAGTGATCCTGACCTGGCTGCCTGTATACGTGGCCGGGGAGAATCACGACGATCATCAGGCGGCGGGCGTCATTGCCACGGAGGCTTTTGATTTGGCGGGCGACCCCACGGCTTTCCCCGAGCAGATTTCGCATCCGCGCAATCGCACCGGCATTATGAATCTGACGGAAGGCTTGCTCCCCTGGCAGCCCAAGAAGATTTACTACTTCTCCGACGCCTTGCACACAGAGTTTCTGGAAGGGCAGGGACCCCGTTACATCACCACCGACGTTTCACCCAGTCAGCATAAGACCTATTACCAACTCGCCGTCGAGTCAGCCGCGCACCACCTGACGCAAGATGATACCGGCCAGGCAGCCAAGCAGGCGCTTTTGGGCGGGCCAGAATTCATCTATGGGAAGGAACCGGTACTGCTGGTCTTGGGAAAGTCCCTGGTGGGTGGCACCACTACGGGTGACGTGCTCGAAGGCATTCACCCCGGCGAGGTGCCGTTTGCGCCCGTAACGGGCTATCGGCCTGAGACTCGCCAGGGTATTTCGGTGGAACTGGGCGGGCCGTGGGCGTTCTACCAGCGGCTGTGGAAGGCGCACAACATCGAGCACCTGAGCGACCTCATCAAGATTCCGGAAGTTGCAGTGGGAAACGGCGAACCGGTCAGCGTACCGATCCTCATCCACAATGACACGGACCAACCGGTGGAGGTGACTCTTACTTCCACGATTCCGTCGAGTTGGAAAGAAGTGCGTGGAACGGCGCGTTATCCCGTGCGGCCGCATGAGACTTACCCCGCCGAGACCCAGTATGTCGCCTCCTCCACGGATAAGCCGGAATGGCAGACGCTCACATGGAAAGCGGAAGCCAACGGGCAGACCCTCGGAACCATTACCCTGCGCGTGCTAACGGACTCGCCGGGTTTGCCGCAGTAATCCAGTGGAGGCGATTATTATGCCCACAAAATACCCGCTCGGGTCTGAGAAGATCATGGCGTTCGTAGGAACGGCGGACGCAGCGAAAGCCAAAGCGTTCTATCGCGACAGGCTCGGTCTGCGCCTGACGAGCGAGGACCGCTTCGCCCTGGCATTTGATGTGCAAGGCATCATGTTGCGGGTGACCAACGTCGGCAAGGTCGTTGTGGCGCCTTACACCGTTCTGGGATGGCAGGTCGAGAATATTGCCGCCATCGTGAAGGCCATGCAGGAGGCCGGGGTGAAGTTCGAACGCTACGAGGGAATGGGCCAGGACGAACTCGGTGTGTGGCAGGCACCCGGCGGCGCAAAGGTAGCCTGGTTCAAAGATCCCGACGGCAACACCCTCAGCGTCACACAGTTTTGAGCCAAGGGACAGGTTGTGGGAAACAGCTCACCGGGTTATACTGATCCCTATGGATATAGAGCGGACCATGCAGTTCATCGTCGAGCAGCAGGCGCAGTTCTGGGCCTCAGTGCAGAAGCACGACGAGCAGATGGGGGAGATGAAAGGTGTCAATCGGCAGACCTGCATAGGCGCCGGCGGTGATCTGGTGCTATTTTCGGACTCTCATATGACAACGAATGTCTTGGGCGGGGAAAACCCACGCAGCATGACGCTCGTACCACTCCAAATTGTGGCGAGCCAGCCATCGGCCGGCGCCATCCAAAACGAAATTCTTTCCGAATGTCAGCTCCAGTCCCTCGATGCTGAACCTGGCATTTGAGCCGCTAAAGGTGGCAAAATCCTCTCCGGTGAAGTAGTGGAAGCTCCGTCCAGCCAGATGCCGCACGTGGGTGGGATCCGTGTAGGAGTTGTGGGAGCTGAAATGAGGCGTCACGACAAAAACATCGGCGCCATCGCGCGCCACGCACTAGATCTCCGCCATTGTCCGCGTCACGTCCCGGACGTGCTCGATGATGTGTGACATATGGATACGGTCGAACGCGTCACTGTCCAGGGGCCAGGGCAGCTCATCCAGGTCCCAGATGATGTCGGCAGCCGATCGCGGATGAACGTCAATACCTACCGCGCCCGGTTCAGCTTTACGCGTACCGCAACCAACGTCCAGAACCATTTACTTAAGCCCCCAAAAATCACTGGCTTGCCTATGCGTCAGCGAATTGCGTTTATTACATCTCATAAAGAAAAGCTGCCGGTAGCGGTCCACGCACGACCAACAGCCCTGTGCGTAGAGGTCAATGCAAAATAGAGTTTTGGTCTCAGCGGAGGGCTGGCCAAAAAACCCTTGCGAATCGGCTTTGTGAGAGACCCGTTTGGCGGCCATTTCGAGAGTTCCCATCCGCCCGGCCGAAGACGATCCTTTCCGGCCAGGCCGGAGATATTCTACTTCAGGCGGGGGCCTACGCGGAATCTTCGGTAGCGGTGGCTTGCTGGAGGGTCTGGCGGTAGTTCCACGGCATCCGCGCCGCAGGATTTTTCGCCAGCTCCACGGCGTGTTTCTGCAGTTCGGTGAGATAGTCAAAGGGATTGGCGTCGTTCAAATCGCACGTGTGGATGAGACTCATGAACAGATCACCCACCTCCGCACCGTTCTCGGTCTTATAGAATAGCGAATTCTTTCGATGGCAAATCGCCATCTTTAAGGCCCTTTCGCAGATATTGTTGTCCAGCGGAGCACCGGCTTGTTGGAGGAAGAGGGTTAGCCGTGACCAATGTTTCAGACTGTAAGTGATCGCGGATCCCAGCCCGGAGTTCGGTTCGACTTTCTTCTCCTCGATCTGAGCGCGGAGCCAGGCGTGCAGTTCGTCCAAAATCGGGCCGCTGTTCTCCTGGTGAAAGCGCAGTCGCTCCTCCGGCGATAACCCTTGCTCCGCCGCCTGGGCGTCATAGCCATAGACCTTGCCCAGGCTTTCCAACACATAACGGCACGGCTCGGGAAAGTTAGGCACGACGTCGACGTAACGGCGCCGGGAATGCGCATTACAGTTCCCCACGATGATTTCCAGGGGCTTGGGCAACTTGGGGAAGTTGCGGGACAACGCGTCGCACATCTGGATGGGCGGAGCCAGCCCGGCGGCCCGTTGCGCCAACACCTGGGCGAGATTCTCCCCCGCATGCCTCCGGCCGGTGAAAAATAGCGCCATCCGCCGCCCCTGCCAGGTGGAGACAATCCCGGAAGTGAACAACCCCGTGCGCTCCCGCGAGCGCGACGGTTCTTCTTCCCCCCCGGCCGAGTGCGGGCTGGCCCGCGCCAGCGCCAGAATCTTCATCGCCGTATCGTCGTTGTAGAGCACCTCGCCTTGCGCCGCCTGGCGGATCAACTCGTCGAAAGCCGGGTGGATCACCGCCGCCGTTTCCGCCATGATCTCCCACTGCGTCGAAGGTGGCAACGGAATCCCCAGACTTGCCTCCAGCCCCGCCAGCCGGTAGAACGGAACGCCGCTGCCATACTTCAGCAGCCCGATCATCGCTGCCGCGCTCGCGTCGTATTTCTTCTCCCCCACGCCCTCCGGCGCGGCGGCCTCAAAAACCTCCCCGCACAGATTACAGCGCAGGCTCTCCAACTCGTAAACGGTGGCCGCCAACGGCGCTTGGCCCACCACCCGAATTCTCAAGGCAGGCTCCTTGCGTACGTAAACCTTCCCCTTCAAACATTCTGGACAGTGATCCCCCGGCTTCAGGGAAGCGTGCGGGATTTTGATTCGCTCGGCACCTTGATACGCTGCCGCCCCGTTCCGTCCATGGCCGGGTTTCGCCTTTCCGCCCGGGCTCCCCTTCCCGCCGGGTGTGGGATGACTTTTCGCCGGGGGCTCCAGCCCCGCCTGCTCCAGAACTTTGCTCGTCTTCTCCGTGCTCGGTTTCCCCAACACGGCGCGCAGCCGGCTGATCGTCGTATCCTTCTCGCCGATCAACTCGGTCAGATGACGGAAGGCACGCAGCGCCGCCTGGAGCTTCTCATAACTCTCCTCGTCCAGGGGCTCCTGGCGCGCCCGCTCCAGCAGTGCTTGCCACTCCTCCAGGTTCACCTCGATCACCTCGCGTCCCGGCTTCATCCTACACCTCCGCCAGCCATTGGCGAAAATGCGGCGTGAGCGCATAGCCCAGCACTTCTTTGATCGACCGATTGGGCCGCTTGTTCGGGCAGTTCTTGCCCCGGCCCGTTGTTCGCCCCATCACCACCCAGTTCGCCGCCCGATAACACGTGCCGCGGTAGCGTTCGGGATCGACGAAGGTCTCGAGAAAATAGAGGGGGTGCCCGTAGACCCGTTCCCAGTCTGCCGCGATTCTGCGCGCCATCTGACCCAGAACGTGCGACGCCAAATGCGGGACGCGGACCCAAGGCAAAATGAGATAGCGAGGATTGTAGGCGAGAAAACGGATATTGCGGCACCGCGCCTCTGCCGACCAGCCGATAAAGCGATCGCGGGCGCCCAGATGCCGCGGCGCCGACGACCAGGCCAGGCAGGCAATCACCCGGCCCGCAGCCGAGACCAGATATTTGAGGTGTTCCCCAACCGGCCGCGCGTAGCCGAGTGGATGATACTGGGCGACAAGGTAGTTGAAGAGCGGCTCCTCGGGCGTGCGCCGCACTGGCTGAAACTCCAAGGGCCGGAGCGCCCGCAGGGGCGCTTCCAGGGGCGTGGTATCGAGCAGAAGCGGAGTCAGGACTTTCTCCCCGTGCGTGGCGCGCCGGGCCGAGGGGTTGCGATGCACTTGCCGCGCGGGCGGCAACTCCAGGCGCCCCGCCCGCTGCAGTTGCAAGAGGAGTCCCCGGCAGACCATATCGCGGGGAGCGCCATTAGCCTGCCTCCACCCCCACGCCTCGCATAATCGCAGCGAAAGCTGCCGCCGGTTGGTGCCGGGATGCTGGGCAATGAATTGCCGGATGAACTCCACTTCCGCCGCCGTGATGAGCCGCCCCCGGTAGCGAAAATCTCCTTCCATGCCTCGCAGCGTAGCAGAGACGAAATCAGAACGTAAGCTCCCGCCGCCATTTTTTCTCAGCCGGGGACGCTGACCTGCCGCCAGACGGGAGCCGCCGGCGCCGAGGCGGGATCCCCGCCCGCCAGCAGCACGTAAAACTCGTGCGCCTCCAGGGCTTTCGTCACCCCCGTCGCGCTCACCGGCCAGAAGCCGAAACGCCCGCGCGAGAGCCGCTTGTACCTCAACCCAGAATGCAGACCTTTCTGTCACATCGACGCGTCTTGTACGTGTGACCCATCCCTTCCATCCACTCAGCGGGCAATCGTTTGTCTGCGTGGGCGAGCGGTATAACCGTTACGGCAGGCGACTCCTGCTGCAAGTTGACGAGATGACGATATGCTCGGTTCCCCGCCAGTGGACGGACCTCGTCGCCCCTGACCCGGAGGCCGTTATCGGCGGGGGACGCGCCTTGTTCCGCGTCGCAGACCTGCTGGAGCTTGAGGGGCTTTTGAGGCGTCTGGACCGCCGGGAGTCAAGGGGGGCGTCCGATGGGGTGTAAAGCCAATTCCGCCGCGAATGTCAACCGAAATATGCCGCATTGGTTGCTGGAGGCCACCATGAAATGCCTTTATTGCGCACATATTGCGCGCAGAACAACAAAATATCCTCTTGACAAAGGCATATGATGCGGCGTATTTATAATTACGTTTATAGTGCCTCTGCTTGTCGGAGATGGCGGTGCCCACAGAGAACCACAGCCCACGCTCGAAGGCCGAAGCGCTCTTGGCCGAGGGA
>Ga0208034_1001887_pt1 | contig 11707 bp, 9 predicted proteins | sample June2015DPH_8_10_FD_184699 | JGI IMG/M metagenome (GOLD analysis project Ga0208034, IMG submission 184699) | Peatland microbial communities from SPRUCE experiment site at the Marcell Experimental Forest, Minnesota, USA - June2015DPH_8_100... | ecosystem: Environmental > Terrestrial > Soil >...
GTACCCGGTTCCCAATGGCAAATATCTGGTGAAGCTTCATTTTGCCGAAACCTTTGACGGAATCAGCGGGCCGGGCGGACGGGTGTTTTCGTTCAATGTCGAAGGCCAGGAGTTCAAGGATTTTGATGTCTGGGTCAAGGCCGGCGGTGCGCAACGCGCCTACATCGAAACCGTCAACGTGGAAGTCACCGACGGCAAGCTGGACATTTCCTTTACTCCCAAAGAGGAGAATCCCGAGATCAACGGGATCGAAATCCTGCCGGCACCCTGAACGGCTGATCTGGCGCCGTCCGTTACGCACGCGGCCCCGTTCGCGGGTTTTTGCTCCGAACTCCGATGGTCATCGCGAACCGGCATTTTCGGGGCGAAGTTTCATCCTGACGGAGCAAGGGCTGGGCGTTCACAGTTGCGGCGCTGTTCTCCCCGTCGTTCGACGTGAAGGCGATGCCGTTTGGCAAGTATGACGCGAGGTTCATCTGCACTGTTGCATCCCTGAAGAAGCATCGCGTAAGTTGTCCAGCCTGTGACCAAAGCAAATAACAACCAACACCCGTTGCGGGTGGGCTTGATTTCGCTCGGCTGCGCCAAAAATCTGGTGGACGCCGAAATCATGCTCGGTGCGCTGCTCCGGGATGGCGTGGAAATCACCAACGAACCCGCGTCGGCCGACGCCGTCATCGTCAACACCTGCTCGTTCATTGACGCCGCGCAGGAGGAGAGCGTGGACACCATTCTCGAATCCGCCGAGGTCCGCGCCGCTAAAAATCGCGGCCAGAGCCTGATCGTTTCCGGCTGCCTGCCGCAACGTTTCCGCGAGGAACTGCCAAAACTGTTGCCCGAGGTGGACGCCTTCATGGGCATTGACCAGGTCGCGCAGGTGGCGGACATCGTCCGGCAGGCGGTGGCGCGACGCGCAGTCCGAATCGGGAAACATCCAACATTCAACATTCAACATCCAACATCGAAAGATAAAGTCGCCGGGCGGCTGGCTGAATTGAACAAGGACAGTGCAGCCTCCGGGCATGAAAAAGCCGAAGCACTTCGCGGCACCGGGAAATTCGGAAAGACGAAAACTGTCGTAGCGGCGCCTCGGCAGAGCGCCGCCATTCCATCCGTCAAGGAAACATCGGCGGCGCTCTGCCGAGACGCCGCTACGCGTCACAAACCGCTGGTTGACGTCAACCAGCGGCCCACCTTCATCCCCGATTTCGGCACGCCGCGGTTCCGCCTCACGCCCAGGCATTTCGCCTACGTCAAGATCGCCGAGGGCTGCAACCATCCGTGCAGCTTTTGCATCATTCCCCGCATGCGGGGCTCGCATCGCAGCCGCCAGCAGGCGGATATCGTCGCCGAGGCGAAGGCGCTGATAGCCGACGGCGTGAAGGAATTGAACCTGATTTCGCAGGATTCGACTTATTATGGCTTGGATTTACGGCCGAACCACAGCCGCGCGATTTCGTCGCCGGAAAAATTTTCCGCCGCGGCCAGATCACTTTCCGCCGATGCCACGACCATTTGCACGCTGCTGCGCGAGTTGAACGCGCTCAAGGGCGATTTCTGGGTCCGCCTGCTTTACACGCATCCGGCGCATTGGACGGACGAACTCATCTCGACCATCGCCGACTGCCCGAAGGTCGCGCGTTACGTGGACATTCCCCTCCAGCACATCCACGAAAACATGCTCGAACGGATGCGGCGCGAAACCTCGCGGCAATACATCGTGGATCTGCTCCGGAAAATCCGCGCCGGCGTGCCGGGCATCGCGCTGCGGACGACGTTCATCGTCGGCTTTCCCGGCGAAACCGAGGCCAGCTTCAACACGCTGATTGAGTTCATCAGCGAAACGAAATTCGAGCGGCTTGGTGTGTTCGCGTATTCAAAGGAAGACGGCACACGCGCCGGGGCGATGACCGGGCAGATTCCCGACAAGGTGAAACAGCAGCGCCGCAAGCTGGCGATGGCGGCGCAGCACAAAATTGCCCGTCAGGTTTCCGAATCCTTCGTCGGCCGCACCCTCAAAGTCCTCGTTGAAGGCCGTGCAAACGAAGAACAACTCCGCCAGGCCAACGTCAGTTCATGGGAACATGGATGGATTCGCACAGAAGGTAGCGCAGGCGTCCCGCCTGCACCGGGCCAAAGAGGAAAATTTGGGAAAGGCAGGCGGGACGCCTGCGCTACTTTTACCGCTCGCGGCGAAGCCGACGCACCGGACATTGACGGCCGCGTTTACGTCCGCGTCCCGCTAGGCGGGATGCCCATCGGCGAATTTGCCCGCGTCAAAATCGTCGGCCACACGGATTACGATTTGATTGCCAATGCGGTCTGAAACGATTTAGCTTCGGCGTATGCAAGCCGCGTCCCCAACCAAAGCGCCGCGTCGCTGGAGATTACTTTTTCTTTGCGGTATTTTGCTTGAAGTTTTTCTGTTCGCATTTGGCGCTTTGTTGCCGGAAGATTCATGGCTTTGTTCGCAATTCCGCAACGATCTTTTTATCATTCACTCTCCGCTGTTGTGGCTTTTGAGTCTGGCTGCGACTTTTGATAATCCAGTGGCGGCAATTTTTTGTTTGCTGCTGTTCGTGTTCATCATGGCCTCTTTTTGGGCTTTGTTATTCTACGGCGCGTTGCGTTTGCGGAACTGGTTGCAGACTCGCATTGCAGTTTCCAAACAACAGAAGCTGGTCATTAAATGCGGCTTTGGTTTCGTTGGTTTAATTGTTTTGGCATCAGCAATCATTTCCGCAATGCCTCAAACTCCAAGACCCCTTACGATTTCGCCCGAAGTAAAATCAACGGTTGACGGCAACACCGCTTTCGCGCTTGACCTCTACCAAAAACTCAAGGAACAGCCGGGCAATTTATTCTTCTCGCCTTACAGCATCTCCACTTCGCTTGCGATGACTTACGCCGGCGCACGGGGACAAACAGAAAATGAAATGGCTAAAGTGCTTCACTTCAATCCGGCACAAACCAACATTCACGTGGCTTTCGGCGCGTTGACCGAACGGATGGATAAAGTTCAGCGCTGGAATCGCATCACACTCGTCACGCCCAATTCGCTTTGGAGTCAACGGGATTATCCGTTCACGGCTGCTTTTCTGGATTTGATACATTCCGATTACAAAGCCGATACGCGGCTTGTGGATTTCAAAACCGCCCCAGAAACAGCGCGCGACGAAATCAATTCTTGGGTTGAGAAAAAGACGAACGGAAAAATCAAGGACGTGGTTGCGCCCGGTCAATTTACGGATTACACGCGCTTGGTTTTATGCAACGCGATTTACTTCAAAGGCAAATGGCAGACGCAATTCAAGCCGAACGATACCAAGCCCGCTCCCTTTCATGTCACCACAAATGAAACCGTGACTGTGCCGATGATGTATCAACACTCTGAGTTCAAAATGGCCCTTAGCGATGATTACGCCGTTGAACTACTGGAATTGCCTTACTCGGGCAAGGACTTATCCATGATTATTCTTCTGCCGGAAGTTGAGTTCGGTTTGCCCGATGTCGAACAACCCGGCCTGCTTGGTCTTGAACAAAAATTAACCGCCGAAAATCTCCACGCTTGGCTTGCAAAATTGGATCAAGACAATCCGCACAAAACATGGGTTGCCCTGCCTCGTTTTACAACAACCCAAAGTTTTGAGTTGGCTGACGAATTGAAATCCTTGGGAATGCCTTCGGCTTTCAATGACACCGCGAATTTTTTCGGCATGGACGGCACAACTAATCTTTTCATTTCTGATGTGATTCACAAAGCCTTTGTTGAAGTAAACGAGGCGGGAACCGAAGCCGCCGCTACGACTTGGGTTCATGTGGCAACCAAAAGCATGTCAGGCCGTTTCATTGTGGATCATCCGTTCATTTTTCTGATTCGTGAAAATGGCAGCGGCACGATTTTGTTTCTTGGCAGAATTGTTGACCCCACAAAATAACAAAAGGGCTGGCAGGTTTTGCTGGTCGAGGTTACAACGGAAGCGTTACGAATCATGGCCACCATCGTTTTTGACATCGAGACTTCGGCGCTGCCGCTCGAAAATTTCGACGAGGCGCAGCGGGAATACCTGTTCCGCGAGGCCGAAAAAATCGCCGATGAACCGGCCCGCGAAACCAAGCGCGCTGAAATCCGGCAGCAGTTCAATCTCTGGCCGTTCACCGCCCAGATCGTCTGTGTCGCCATGCTCAATGCCGACACGCAGCGCGGGCAGGTGCTGTTTCTCGCCGAAGATTTTGAAGATACCGGCGCCGAGGCCGGACCGGTCGAATTCATGCCCTGCGCGGATGAATTTGAATTGCTCACGGCGTTCTGGGACGTGGCCAAGCATTACGATTCGGTCGTGACCTTCAACGGTCGCGGCTTTGACGTGCCATTCATTTATCTCCGCTCCGCGTTGCTCAACGTGCCCATCTCGAAAAAGAACTGGCTGGGCTATCGTTACGCCGTCGAACCGCATTGCGACCTGGCGGAACAATTCACGTTTTACGGCGTGAGCGGGCGCGAAGGCGCGGCGCGGCGGTTCAACCTGGATTTTTACTGCAAGGCGTTCGGCATCGAATCGCCCAAAAGCCACGGCGTTACCGGCATGGACGTGAATACGTTGATGGCCGAGGGCAAATTCCGGGAAATCGCCGAATACTGCCTGCGCGACGTCCGCGCCACGGTGGAGCTTTACCGGATCTGGAAGGAAAGGCTGGCAGGAATAAAGTGAAAATTTCCCGGCAGAAAATTTTTAAGGGACAGATTCAGTCCATGGAGCCTGGCAGAGGATTTACCCTGATTGAATTGCTGATGGTGATTGCGATCATCGCCATACTGGCCGCTTTATTGTTGCCTGTCTTGTCCAGTGCGAAAGCCCGAGCCAAGCGAACGGAGTGTTTGAACAATCTGAAACAAATCAATCTGGGCGTTCACATGTATGCCGGGGAAAATGACGATACGTTGCCTAATACGGGCACCGCCACATATATCCTCTACAAAGAGGTCGTGAAAAGCTACGTCGGCCTGCATGGGCCGTCGTCGCCGCAAGACAAGATTTTCGCCTGCCCGGCAGACACGTTTTATTATGATGAGTCCTCCGGTGCCTATGTGCCGCATGGCCGGCACGAGCAGCGGACTTGTGATTTTTCGAGTTATGAGTTTAACGGCTGTAACCTGCTCACCACCAACTATCCCAATTTTGCTTACAACGGAGTCTTGCCCGGCATCGGCGGCCAAAAACTCAGTGCGGTCAAAAATCCAATCAAAACAGTTTTGGTTGTGGAAGCGTCGGCCCTCGAACCCTATTCATGGCATCAGCCGAAACCGCCGGTGTCCGATGGCTGGCCGATGTTTAACGATGCCAGAAATATGGTCAGTTTCGCGGACAGCCACGTCAGCTACATCAAGATTTATTGGAACAACACGATCAGCTATCCCAATGGTGGCGTCTCAGTCGCAGCTTATTACGATCCGCCCGCAGGATACGATTACCAATGGAGTGGAAATTAGGCGGCAGTATTTGTTTTAAATCTTTCTCGTCATGCACTTACTCCTCTGCTTCGCGCTGAAAGAAGAAGCCGCGTTGTTTCGGAAAATCGCGGCGGACAAACCGGATGTCGCCATTATTGTCACCGGCGTCGGGCGGAAGAACGCGGAAGAGTCCGTCCGTGGATTTCTAGCTGGCCGTTCTGGTGGGGCGAGCGTCCCCGCGAGCCGTTCTCAAGACATTTCGCCCAGCCAAGACCGGCTCGTCAGTAGCCTCGCCCCACCCAATTTAGTGCTGACTTGTGGCTTTGCCGGCGGATTGAATCCGGATTTGAAACTGGGTGACGTGATTTTTGAAACGGTAAACGTGCCCCTCGCCCCGTCCCTCTCCCCGCCGGGCGGGGAGAGGGTGTCCGGCAGGACCGGAGAGGGGTTGGTTTCCAAATTGGCCGCCGCCGGCGCAAAACCGGCGAAGTTTTTCTGCGCCGACCGCATCGCCACGACGGTCGCCGAAAAGAAAAAATTGCGCGCTGAAACCGGTGCGGACGCGGTGGAGCTGGAATCGGGGGCGATTCATGCCGTCTGCCGCGAGCGTAGCATTCCCTGCGCGACCGTGCGTGTGATTTCGGACACGGCCAACGAGGATTTGCCTTTGGATTTCAACGCGCTGGCCAAACCGGACATGAATCCGGATTACGGCAAACTGGCGTGGGCGATTGCAAAGTCACCGGGAAAAATCGGCGCGTTGCTGAAATTACAGAAACAGACCCGGTTTGCCGCGGAACAACTGGCGGAGGTGTTGTCCAAAATCCAGCAGCAGCTGGCGTCATGAGGCTCCGACTGAATTTACGATATGAAACCTCTGAAAAACGCCCTTTCATCGTAGCGGCGGTCGGCAGACCGCCGCATTTCTCCAGCAAATTGAAGAGTGCGGCTCTCTGCCGAGAAGCCGCTACGCCGGTTTTGCAGAGGTCTCGATTTACGAATCCTTCCACAATTCATGCGCGACGCGTAAATCGTATATCGTCAATCGAAAATGATCCGGGCCTCCTTACCCGTCTTCACCATGTTTCGACGCGGCAAGCGTCGGCTGCTACTAAATTATTGGGTGGGAACAGACTCTTTGACAGCAGGCGCGGGTGCCGGCGGTTTTGATTTTGCCTTTTCGCTGTAGCTGACGAGGGAAGCGCCGATGACGATCAACAAAACGCCCGCCCAACGCAAAGCCGTCACTTCTTCCTTCAAGATAAACTTTGCCGCGAGCGCGGTGATGAGGAAGCCGAGCGCGGTCAGCGGCCAGATCAAACTCACGTCGCGTTGGGAAAGCAGATAAAGCAGCGCGCCAAAAAACGCCGCTTCCAGCGCCACGCCCAGCAGCACGCTTGGATTGGTCGCGCCCTTGGCGATGATACGTCCGATTTCGCGCGCGCTGATGCTTTGCACTTCCCCGATTTGCTTCAGCCCTTTGCTCAAAAACACCACGCCGACGGCTTCCACACACAGCGCAAAAATCAAAATAACGAGAATCTTTGTCATGCTACAAATCCTGGTAACGAATCAGTTCGATGCCGAGTTTTTTTATCTGTTCCTTCACGCGTGGACTCACGAGCGCGTCGAACTCATGCTTAAATTCATCCAGTGACGGATGCGAGTAAAGCTCCGAATCGCCGGCCGGCAATTCCGGCAGCAATTTCAAAATATACTCCTCGTCCACGCGGGCGTTTTGCAGCAGGCCGAATGAGATTTGCGTGTGGCGGATGCCGTGCTGACGCAGCGGTTTGCGGGCGCGCTGCGACAACCATTCGTAAATCAGCGCGTGCGAAGCGCGGGAGAACCAGCGTCCGCGCGCCATGCGCGTGCTTCGCCAAAAACCATCGCGGGTGAGCCGCATCCGGCGGATGCCGAGTTTCTCCGCGTCATCCATCAAAATGCGGAACACGGTTGGATGCAGATGCAAATGCAAATGGCCGTTGACATGGTCGAACGGGAGGCCGGTGGCGCGGAATTTTTCAAATTGCGCGTGAATTTCGGCCCGGAGTTGTTGCTGGAGGCCGCGCTGGAAAAAATAACGAAAACCGACGCCGATGGGGTTGTTGAAAAATTCGCCACGCGGGTTGACCAGGCCGGGGATTTTTTCCGGCGACAGCGCGGCGCGCCCGCACAACAATGACAAATGCAAACCAACGCCGAGTTTGGGATTTTGCTTTGCGAGCGCAACCGCTTCATTAAGTCCCGGTTCGTTCACCATCAAACTCGCGGTGGTCAAAATCCCTTCGCCATGCGCGCGGATGACGGCTTCATTGATGGAATGCGAACGGCCAAAATCGTCCGCGTTGACGATGAGGCGCCGGGCGGAATCAGGGTGTGCCATAGTCCGGTTTGATGGCTCCCATGGCCGAACGGAACCACGAACGCAGAATCAAAGTCAGTTTTTGGCCCAAATGAAGCCGGACGGGGCGGGGGCCAAAGACGTTGAACCGCTGTTGTTCCAATTTTTGCAGCAACCGCCAGTAAACCGATCCCATCAATTCGGCGGCGACCATTGAGCGCCGGTCTTCGGCGGGCAGTGTTTCCCGGGCGAGGCGATAAAAATTTTTGGCGCGTCCGGCGACATCGGCGGCGAGCTGCGCGAAGCGTTCGGAGTATTCGTGCCGCAAAATTTCGTCGGGCGACACGTTGAATTTTTTCAATTCGGACAGCGGCAGATAAATCCGGCCGCGTCCGGCGTCGGTGCGGACATCCCGCAGGATGTTCGTGAGTTGCAGCGCCTTGCCGAGATACACGGCGTAGTCGCGGCACGCAGGATTCTGGCAGCCGAAGATCTCAATGCTCAACAGGCCGACGACCGACGCGACGCGATAACAATAAAGCTCGAGTTGCTCAAAATTTTCATAGCGCTTGATGTCCAAATCCATCTCGCAGCCTTTGATCAATTCATCGAAGAGCGTGAATGGCAGATGATATTTGCGGATGAGGGGTTGGAATTCCTGGTTGATGACGAATTCCGGCGTCTGGTTTTCGCAGGCCCGCCGGACGTCGGTCCGCCAGTCAGCGAGTCGCTCACGGCGTTTTTCAACCGGAGCAGATTCTTCGTCAGCCGCGTCATCCACTTCGCGGCAAAAGGCGTAGAGCGCGGACATGGCGTCACGTTTGGCTCGCGGCAACACCACAAAGGCCAGCGCCAGATTCGAGGCGCTTTTGCGGGTGATCGCGCGGCTGTGATGCATTTACGGTCGAGGTGTTGGTGGCGGCCGGCGGAAAGGTTTTTCTTCCTGGCGAACCGGCGGCAGCCCGCCGTTTTGGGCGAGGGTGGGATTTGGCGAACGACGTTCATGGCGATGGCGATGTTTGCGCCGTCGTCGTCCCGGCTTGCGAAAGAAAAAGACCCAGATCAGCGCACCAATCCCCACCAGGGCAAAGGCACCGACCATAATGAAAAAATCCACCCATGCTGGTGTCATCCGGCCTACGGCTGGCAGTGCGTCATCCATGGCATCAAAATAAAATCAGTTCTCAAAAATTTGCCGGTTAAAAGTTACGGGCTTTCATCCGGTGTGCTGTCGCCGAAGTCCATATTCAGCCGTTGCATCCGGTAACGGAGCGAATGCCGGCTTAGCTTAAGCCGTTCGGCAGTGCGCGTCGGGTTAAAATCGTTTTGTTCCAGCACGCTGGTGATTAATTCACGCTCCAGACGCGCCAGCGCGTCGTCCAGTGATTCATTGGGTGCGGCTTGTGTGGACGCGGTCTTTTGCAAACGCGTTTCGACCTGGAAATCCGGCAGGCTGGACGCCTGGATCTCGTGCGTCGTTTCCAAAATCAGCGCGCGTTCGATGACGTTGCGCAATTCGCGGACATTGCCGGGCCACGTATGCGAAAGCAGTTTCTGGCGCGCGGCGGGCGCGATGCCATTCACATTGGTATTCATCGCGGCGCGGAACATTTTCAAAAAATGCCCGGCCAGCAGCAAAACATCCCCCTCCCGATCGCGCAGCAGCGGGAGGCGGAATTGCACCACGTTCAGGCGGTGAAACAAGTCCTCGCGGAACTGGCTTTCGGCGATGGCTTGCACGATGTCGCGGTTGGTCGCGGCGATGAGGCGGACGTTGACGCGAAGTTCGTGCGTGCCGCCGACCCGCGTGAACGTGCCGTCCTCCAAAAACCGCAGCAGCTTGGCTTGAAGCGGCTTGCTCATGTCCGCGATTTCATCGAGAAAAATCGTGCCGCCATCGGCTTCTTCAACGCGGCCGGGTTTTTGTTTCAGCGCGCCGGTGAACGCGCCCTTTTCGTGGCCGAACAATTCGCTTTCGAGCAGAGTGTCGGGGATGGCGGCGCAGTTGATGCGGATGTAATTCGCCTCGTGCCGCTGGCTCAATCCGTGCAATGCGCCGGCGACCAGTTCCTTGCCCGTGCCGCTTTCGCCAAGAATGAGCACGCGCGCGTCAGTGGGCGCGACCGTTTGGATCAATTTCCGCAGCTCGCGGATTTTTTGCGATTCACCAACGATCTGGTCAAGGCTGAAAATTTCATTGGCGCGCGAACGCAGCGCGGCATTTTCCCGCAACAGCCGGTAACGCTCGGCGCAGCGGGTGACGGCGTGAAGCAACTCCTCCGGCGCGAACGGTTTGGACACGTAGTCAATCGCACCGGCCTTGATCGCTTCCACGGCGAGTTTTGGCGTGGCGTAGGCGGTGAGCATGAGCACCGGCAGGTCGGGCCATTGGTTGTGGATTTTGGCGAGGAATTCATAGCCGCTCATGCCGCCGAGCCGGGCATCGGTGATGACCATGAAAAATTCCTCGCGCGCCAGCAGGGTCAATGCTTCCTCGGCGGATTCGACTGCGCAGGCAGCATAGTCTTCGTCCTTCAGCACCGTCTGCAAGGACAGGCGCATGTTCTTCTCGTCGTCCACGACGAGCACGGGTGGCAACGGTACGCTCATTTGGCCGGGTTCATCAATGCTTTCTGCGGAAAGATTAACGTAAATTTCGCACCTTTTCCAAGCTCGGATTCAACGCGCACATTGCCGCCGTAAAGTTCGACGTTATGTTTCACGATCGCGAGCCCAAGACCCGTGCCGCGTTCTTTTGTGGTGTAGTAAGCCTCGAAAATCCGTTCGATTTTGTCGGGCGCAATGCCGGGGCCATCGTCGCGCACGGAAATTTCAATCGAATGATCGCGGTGGCAATCAGCGGTGACAAACACGTTGCCTTTTTCGACCAGCGCTTCGCGTGTATTTTTTAAAAGGTTCACAAGAATCTCAGATAAATGGCAGCGCTGCATCAGTAATGGGGGAAAACCGTGACCGTATTCGCGGTGGACTTGAATGCCTGTCGGCATGACGGACGGGAACACCTGCGCCATGGCGCGGTTGAGTTCCTCGATGACGTTGAGTTTTTCGACATGACCTTCGCTCAATTGCGCGTAGCCCATGATTTGTGTGATGACCTGATCGGCGCGCGCCACTTCCTCCTGAATAATTCCGATTTGCTGCGCGACTTCAGTCTTGGCATCGCGCAGGGCGCGTTGCAGCGAAAATGCGGCATTGTTGATTATGGCCAGCGGATTTTTAATTTGATGCGCAAACTCAGCGGCAAGCCTGCCGGCGGAACGCAGTTGTCCTTCGCGCGCGGCGAATTCTTCCGCTTCCTCGACGGCCAGCCGCTGACGTTCCAGCAGCGCCTGTGCGCCGTAGCAGCAAACCGTCGTGAGCAGAAGCACGGCCAGCCGCAGCACAAACGGCTCGCCCAAATCCTCGTGCACTGGCCAATCCAGTGCGCGTCGCGTGAACTCGTCCAGATTTTGGGCCACGGAAATGTCCAGCGCGACAACCAGCACGTAGCAGAGGCTGATCGCAAAATTCAAAAACAGTTGCGAAAACCCCGCCGGCACACTCACCGCGTTGCGAATGATCAATGCGACAAACAGCCAGAATAAAATGCTGTCCAGGCCGCCGGTGATTATCGTCATTCCCGTGAGGAAAAGTCCGTCCACCAGGCTGCTCGTGACCACTGTCCATTGCACGACTGCCAGCGGCAGCCGCCCCATATTCAGCAGCAGTGCGGCCAATGCGGCGCTGGCAAGCACGTAAAACCAGAAAATGTATTGAACCGTTTCAACCGTCACATCCACCACGCTCAACGTCACTCCGAACCACGGGGTCGAAACAAATGAATAAAAAATGAACCCGATGGCGACGGCCTTGACCGGCAGCACGATGTTCCGCTCCATGATTTCGATGCG
>Ga0208034_1001896_pt1 | contig 11657 bp, 20 predicted proteins | sample June2015DPH_8_10_FD_184699 | JGI IMG/M metagenome (GOLD analysis project Ga0208034, IMG submission 184699) | Peatland microbial communities from SPRUCE experiment site at the Marcell Experimental Forest, Minnesota, USA - June2015DPH_8_100... | ecosystem: Environmental > Terrestrial > Soil >...
TCCGGGCCTTGGTTGGTGTGCACCACCAAAGTTTATCCGGGGCTGGGAGCCGACATTGTCATGGAATCAATTACACCAACAACTCTCCCTCACCAGCCTGCCTGTTGGCCGCCGCGATGGATTGGTGGGACAATTGGACGGCGTCAAGGAGGCTGCGAAATGACGGTTCGGCTTTTGGTTGAGGCCGTAATAATCGTGGTTGTGATCTACGGGGCAGTTCGCTTTTTTAGGAAAAGGGGATAGCCCACTCGGTGAGCGTGTGGGTGGGGTTGACGTGACCGGCGAATTTTTGTACCAGGGGAAATGTTAGAGAAACTGGTACGAGAGGAACTGGAGCATGGCACGAAAGAAGCACAACCTGCCGGCCTGGACCGCCAAAAGCAGATGAATAGTCTTTCGGCACAGAGATACAAGCTAACCCTTCTTCTGAGCTTTCCTCCACTTTGCCCAGCGTGCTTTCTGGGCTGCTGCGATTCTTCTGCGAGCGGCTGGCGACATCGAGCGTCCTGTACGGGCTGCGATCGAAACAACCTTCTGCCCCTTAGCCTTTGCCCATCGCGCCCTCTGCGCGGCCACAATTCTCTTGCGTCCCGCAGCCGAAATGGTGCGCTTCTTGCGAGTTGCAGCAGCGGCTTTCGGTTGGCTCCCATGCATGTAGACGTTCCCGAAGGCGACCAGGGCGGTTGTTATGCGGTGCAGTTCATCCTCAAGTCGCGTGCGTTCCTTCTGGAGTTGGCTGACTACAGACTGCATCAGTGTTTTTGGCATGAAGCAATCCTATCACTCGGAATCGGACCCAAGACGGTTTCTGCGGAAGGTTCCTGGTCAACTGGCGAAATATCGCGATTTCACTCAGAACTCGGGCCTCATCGGATAATCAACGATGATTGCCCGGCCGTCAGTAAGAGCTTTGACTGAATGGCGGACACCAGCCGGTACGATCGCGATCACGCCAGTTCGGGCGATCTGTGCCACCCCGTCGATGGTCACCTCAAGCTCACCCTCGATCACTTCGTAGACTTCTTCTTGAGGATGGAAATGCTCGTGAATAGACGAGCCACGCACGAAATCATAATGCGCGAAAGTCATGCTCGGCGGGTGAAAATAGCGTCCATACCAACCCGGCAAGCGCTCTACAACGCGGAGGCTGCTGATGTCCACAAACGGCATAGGGAACCCTCTCCCGGGACGCATGCTAGCACAGTCTGGCCGACGGTTCCGGTCGAAACGCCAGCAACTCAGAAATTGGGCGGACCCTACCGTAGTTAGCGCAACATCGCCATGTCACTCACTGACCGGTGCTCGGTTTGCTCAGGACAGCTGGGTGCGTGCGAGGAAATTCTCAGGAACCTAAGGGCCGCGCGTGGAAGCTACTCAGATGAAGGCCTGCCGTATTCGGCGGAATCAATTCAAATTCAGTCGATTATTGATGATCCATTCGGCGCAGGCGTCAGCGTAAATCAACGCTTCCTCTTCCTCGTGGAAAAACTTGAATTGGAAACGTCCAGTTGCCGCAAAGGAGCGATCTTCACCGTCGATTCTTAATTCCGGTTTCCATCCGCGATGTGTCTTGGTTGCAGATGCTTCGACTGCGTGTCCATCATGTTTATAGCCCATATACTAAAAGTCCTGCGCTTCGAAAGTTTGCGTTCTTTGCTGTTTCTGAGAGGAACTTCTGGGGTTGTACGAATTGTGACGCGCATGACGCTCCGGCGCATTCGCTTAATGTTTATTATACAGCGCATAACAGCGCATATACACCGATTCTCGATGTGACGCTTCCCCCGGTCGCGTGGATCATTGCTTTAGATAGTGACGGGTCCCTGGTGCGTTCCGGGACGCCGCCAGTCAATGCCTGCCAGCAGCATCGGGTTGTTGGCGTAACAGTGCGCCGTGAAAGGCGCTGGACTTCAGCGGGTGAAACTCCCGCCCGGGAACTGGTTCGCTCCACCCGGTAGCAATGGTCAATATTGATTGCGTCACGGTCTCCAACAACAACAAGAACCGGAACCTTGATCTGCTTGAGCTGTCCCACCGTAAAATTTGGATACTTCTCCATTAGATCAGCAAGCTTCTTTCTTACGACCGGAGAGAGTTTATCCATCCCCTCTTTATATTTTTTTATCATGTTCATCATGGAGGTGGTTTTCAAGAGTCTGAGTCTGGGGTCGTTTGCATCCATCTCGACACTGTCAGGCGGAGTGGCCAATGTCACCGATGCGACCAACATCACGAATTTTGGCAAGGAAGGCAAACCCGAGCCTGTAGTCCCCAAAATCAGCCAGGAGATGCTGGCCGAAATGATCGGCACGACCCGTTCCCGGGTGAGCTTCTTCATGAACAGGTTCAGGGAATTGGGATTCATTCACTACAATGGTGGCCTGCAAATCCACAGCTCGCTGCTCCATGTTGTCCTGCACGACTAACTATTTCAGGCTTAGGCTCATCTCGCCGTGCTTATCGAAGCTGATCCGCAGCACGTTTCCCTGCCCGCTGGCAAACTCGCCCGCCACCGTACCCGACTGGTCAGGGGTGACACCAAACTATTTGGGAGTTTCACCACGGTTCGCGTCGTCCTGCACGGATTTCGTCGTAGCCGACTTATCGATCGTCGACTTGGTGGACAGACCACATGCAGCTGGGGGATTTGTCATCTGCTTGGCGAATACACGGTAGCTCGGCCCGTCCGGATGCAACGGCGACCAGTATCCCGACCGGGTCAGCAAGGGTTTGTGCTGGACGATGATCTGGTTGAACAGAATCTTCACTCCACATTCGAGATTGTTCTTCGGCTGGAGAATGGTTTTGGCCGGATCGTTCGCTTTTAGCGCACGGTCCATTTGCCAATTGAAATTGCAGCCGTAACGCTTCTGGTCTGCGTACGCAAGCTGCAACAATCCTTGACTGCGCATGGCCATTCCTCTCACGTCATCGGGTTTCGCGACTTCCGGCTTGGTGTGACGGACGCTCGTGTTCGGATTCAGGCCGGCTTCAGCACCCGCAAGTGCCTGGAAGAAGTAAGCCCAAAATGAGCGTTTGTCGGTTTCGCCCATCTCGTAAAATCGCGGGCAGAATCGTCGGACGCCCTGGGGGACCTGCGAAGAAAGCATTTCGGGCGGGAGAGCCTTCTCGATGATCTGGTCCCATTGTGGATTCCAGGGCGTCCCACCGAGCTCGACCTTCTTCAGATCGATAGGGGTCGGCGGGGCTGGTTTGGTGGCCTGCGCATGCGAAGCTGTGGCTATTCCCATGAAAAATACGAGACTCACGATGAACGATGTCTTCAGCGCAGAGATACTCATGTTTACCGATCTCCGCTACTAATCGATACATTACTTTGCCACTCGCCTCGTGACTGCTCTGTTCAGGCCTGACTGCAAAGATTATGCAGCGATCGATGATCGAGGCGATCTTTCCTAGTTCAACACACCCGGCTGTTCGGAAGGGCGTGGGCAATCCGGCGAGGGCTTGGTCGGCCAACACACGAGCCCATAGTGCCTGCCACGTCCTGCCGGCGAGCGCAGCCTTGGGAGTCACGCCATCTTGCGGGCTTTCGTTGCCGTCTTGCGCGCGGCCCGTGGCTTTTTCCGAGCTGCTGCGACAGTTTTTCTCGTTTTGCCTGCGGCTTCAACCGGAGATGGCAATTCCAGCTGGAGCTGTTTCGAAGTGCGATGGTGGCCATGATGCAGCGGCTGGATGCGCGCGGCTTCTGCTTCCATACGCAGCTGAGCGTCTCTATCTTTTTGGCGCTCGTCCTCAAGGTATGCCGGAATCGTTTTCGTTGTCATGACCGCAGTGTGGCAGAACTATCCCCGTCCAAGCTGTGCAATTTTGGCCACTCGGTGACAATTCATGGGCCGCCACGAGAAAGTGGGCGGTTTGGGGGGGCGGTGCTGATCGGATCAGGTGGGCTGACTTAGTTCAGGGAACCTGAAAGAAGGTTCGCGGGTCTATTTCCAGAGTCGGACTTCCCTCATCAATGCCGCAAATTAGGATCAAGCAGCAAATGGTCATGAGTTCATCCTGTGATCGCGCTACGCGGCGTAAGTCAGTCCGGCGATCAAGATTGCGAACCCAATCGCGTAAAGTCCGAACGACATATCATCTCCTTATTGAGTTAGCCGTAGCAGTTTTCGCCCGAGAACTCACCTTGCTCGCTTTTGTGGGAAAACAACCCGGAATGCGGCCGCCCTCCCTCCTCTGGCATGCACCAACTCCGCAGGTTCCTACTGCGATGAAGTGGCTTTCTGATTTTTAACCTGCAGATCGTTCACCACTTGCTGAACGTTGGGCACTCCAGTCGCCACCTTCTCGGCGAGCGCCCGCTTGTTTTCCGAGTTCACTTCTCCGGTCAGCGTGACGACGCCGCTCTTCACTTCGTATTTCACGTGCTCGTGCAGCTTGTTCTGGATCAGCGCCGCGTCCAGATTCTTCTCGATGCCTTTGTCCAGATCGGAGTTCACGGCCCTGGCATCGTTTTCTCCGCCCACGGGAATTACGGCAATCTGATCCGCGACCACCTGGGTGCCCGCGTAGGACTTTGCCAGCGATTCGGCTTGTAACTTGTCGTTCTCACTGGCCACTTGTCCGCTGAGGGTCACGATGCCCTTGTCGCGATCCTGACTGACGGCGACGCTTTTCAAGCCTGCTTGATCGAGCGATTTGCGAATACTGTCAGAAACATCAGGCGACTTGGTGGGGGCAGCTGAGCAGCCCACCATGATCCCAATTGCGAGCAACACAAAAAAGAATTTAATCGTTTTCATATTTTTCCTTTGATCGGATCGAGATTGAATCCGAGAGAATGACTAACTTCCCTTGTGGAGACAGCCTACAGGTTCGCTCATTTGCTTCGGCAATGCTGTGCACAATCGCTCACTTTGTGAGGAAGCGCGCCCTACCGCACCTCCTGGATGCCAGAGCTGATTTAGAAAACGATCAATTCTGACCAGTCTTCCGCAGCCTCAAGTCCGATACTGGCGATTAACGGGGTTCTAACCGCGGAGGGAACTTCGTGAACAAATTTGGTTTTGTGGACATTCTGTGATGTAGGGAGGTTTCAATGAATCTGAATCTGCTGGATCCAAAGCTGATTGCGCTCGCCGCCGTGGTGATTCTACTCATCGTAGCGCTTGCTGTGCTGTACGTGCGAAGACGCAGGAACACGACCGCAGTCCTGCGGCAAAAGTTTGGCCCCGAGTACGATCGGGCGGTGCTGAAGCATGGGTCAGAACGAAAAGCACAAGCGAAATTAGAGGATCGCGAGAAGCGGGTGGAAAAGCTCAACATTCGCGATCTTGACCCGATGGAACACGACCGTTTCTTGAAACGGTGGGAGTCCGTGCAGTCCCGTTTTGTTGATTCGCCTAAGGGGGCGGTCACAGAAGCCGATGACCTGCTGTCCTCTTTAATGAAAGCCCGTGGCTATCCCGTATCCGATTTCGATCAGCGCGCCGCCGACATTTCTGTCGACCATCCCCGAGTGGTGGAGAACTATCGGTCTGCGCATGAGATTGCGCTGCGGGTCGGGAAAGACGCAGCAACAACGGAAGACCTGAGAACGGCGATGATTCACTACCGCTCTCTGTTTGAAGAACTGGTGCAGGTGCCAGCGACTGTTGAAAGGAAAGAGGTGGCGTAATGGCTGAACTGAAGAGAATAATAGAGGAGGAACTTCCGACGGCCGATCTGGCGAGCACCGACATTCCACCAAAGCAGCCTGATGGACCCAAGCTGGTGAAAGTCCAAGAGCCGGAAACTCTGGATAAAGTGGCGGCAGTCTCAGAGCCCATGCCCCTGTTTTCTGAATCGGAGATGGGAGATTTCCGATCGCAGTGGAGCAACCTACAGACTGGTTTCGTGGACGAGCCGCGCCGGGCGGTCGAAGACGCAGACAAGCTGGTAGCTGCGGTGATGCAGCGACTCGCGGAAGGTTTCGCCAACGAGCGATCGGGCTTGGAAAAGCAGTGGGACTGCGGCAACAAAGTGTCCACTGAGGATCTGCGGGTTGCCCTGCAACGCTATCGTTCCTTTTTTGACAGATTGCTCAAACTGTAAGACGAACGGACGCATCAACTGGCTTGTAAGACACGAAGGAGGCCATCGCGAAGTCATGGAGCAAGTCTGAGTTCGGCCGCGACTGGAAACCGCCCGCGTGCACCGGTTGGGCTGCGGTGGGCTTTACAACGTTGGTGACCGTCGTCGCGCGATTTCGTCAAACCTCGGGAGCTGAAGGCTTGCTTCGCCACATCGGGGCCATTTCAGAGCTCGCGGGCATGCGCTACTGGTCGACCACTCACAAGCAGTGGCAAACATTAATTGTGGACGCCTACGCTCTGACCGGCTTGCAGCCTAGTCAGCGCCGCCAAGACTTCACGCCCGAAGAGATGAAGGAAGGCAAGGTACTCTACTATGTGCAGGTCGATAACCTTTCTGGCAAGGCCACCTACCGAATGCACATTGTAGAGGCTTCGGCGGACCGGCTCGTCTTCGATGTCGAGAACGTCAGCACGATGCACTATCTCTTCATAACTCTCTTCCAGCCGGGTGAGATGCAGTCGATCTACTTTCTGGATCGCGAATCGGAAAACGTCTGGCGATACTACAGCATCGTGCGCACAGGAAAGAATGCAAACCGACTGATCACGGGAAATGAGTCTTCCGCGATCAACCGGGCTGTTGCGTTCTATCGCTACCTAGTCGGAATTCCCACCGACCAGGAGCCGCCGGCGGCGCGATGAAAGCAAGAGTTTGTAGCTCTTGCAGCTTTGCTCACAGATACGCCGATCGCAAGTAGCTTGATGAGTCGCGAGTTGTTCCTGAGGTTGAATTCATGAGTCGCGCTCTGTTCTCGGCCCGTGCCGGACGCCTCTCTCTGTGGTTGGGCAGACAATCCATCGGCGCGTTGCTTTCGTGCTGTGTCTCACGCCCATGTTATTAGTGCTAGCGCTCTTTTCTCATACGTTCGCTCCGCTATTCTAACGAACGAACGCTTTCTCCTCCTAAGCCCGACACAGCCATCTACAAGACGCCAGAACAGAGTGCACTGGTCCAGAGGGGGCGCTACCTTGTTTCTGAGCGACTCTGTGCGGCAAGATCCGTTACCCGGAGAGCCTCGATACCCAGCGACCCTGCGGGAGACGCGGCCCGGACCCATTCACGATGCGGCTATCCTGCTTGGCCATTCATCGACGGCCTGATTGACGCTTCGATGGAAAAGGAGTAAAAAAGGACCCGCCCAGGCTCCGCCCGGCGCGGGCGACGGGGAACCGGTTTTCTGGGGCGAATCGCGCCGCGCAGGGCCGCCTCGGCCCGAGCCCGTCAGCTAACCCGTCAGGCGGAAGGAGGCGGTCCGTGACGCGCTCATTTAGAGAGGAAGCTCCTGTAGAGGAAGCTCCTGTTCAGGGCGTCGGGACAGCCCCCAAGGGGTTGATCCGCACTCGGATAGGGGCGGTGGGGCAAAGTTAATGTGGGAAATATCCGTTCAGAGGAGTTCGATATGATCGAAACCAGGGAGAGCGTCGCGGAGGTCACGGCCAGCTACAACCCCGCGACGGGCGAGCGGATAGGCAGTACCCCCCTGAACACGCCTCAGGACGTAAAGGAGGCCGTAGCGCGAGCGCGGGAAGCCCAGGGTGAATGGGCCACCAGACCCATCTCCGAGAGGGCGTACCTCCTCTTGAGGGTTAGGGCCTACATCGTTGAGAGAGCCCAGGAGCTCGCGGCAACGATCTCGTCGGACAATGGCAAGACGCGAGTGGATGCGCTGTCCACGGAGATCATCCCCGCGGCCCTGGCCGTCACCTACTACACCCGCAAGGCCCAGGAGTTCCTGAAAGACAGGCGCCTGGGGATTGGGAGCCTGCTCTTCGCAAACAAGCGCAGCCGCGTCGTGCGGGTCCCATGGGGCGTGGTGGGGATCATCTCGCCGTGGAACTACCCCTTCGGCATCCCGTTCTCAGAGGTGATCATGGCGCTCCTGGCTGGGAACGCCGCCATCCTTAAGGTGGCCACCGAGACGCAGCTCGTCGGAAAGGCCCTAGAAGCATGCATCGGGGCCGCGGGTCTTCCCAGCGGTCTCTTCGCCTACGTGAGCTTGCCCGGGAAACAGGCCGGCAGAGCCCTCCTGGAGGCGGGAGTGAACAAGCTCTTTTTTACCGGCTCTGTTGCTGTGGGCCAAGAGCTCATGGCCGAGGCGTCACGGACGCTGACCCCCATCTCCCTGGAGCTGGGTGGAAACGACGCCATGCTCGTATGCGAGGACGCTGACCTAGACAGGGCCGCCGCCGGGGCCCTTTGGGCGGGCATGCAGAACGCCGGGCAGTCCTGCGGCGGAGTGGAACGCATCTACGTCCACGAAGCCGTGTACGAAAAATTTCTCCGCCTCCTCAAGCAGAGGGTCGAGGCGCTCAGGGTCGGCCAGGATCGGGACTTCGAGGTTGACGTAGGCGCCATGACGACCCGACGCCAACTCGAGACGGTCCGCCGGCACGTTCAGGACGCCCTCGCCAAGGGCGCCGTGCTCTACGCGTCCTCCAGGTCACCCCAGGATTCCAAGGGGCTCTTCCTTCCCGCCATGGTGGTCACGAACGTGGATCACGACATGCTCCTCATGCGTGAGGAGACCTTCGGGCCGGTGGTGGGTGTCATGAAGGTCAAGGACATGGACGAGGCCGTCGCTCTGGCCAACGACTCGAACCTCGGCCTCACGGGCTCCGTTTGGTCCCACGATTCGTCCAGGGCCGATGCCCTGGCTCGCCGAATCCAGGCGGGGGCGGTCACGATCAACGACCACCTGATGAGCCACGGGCTTCCAGAAACTCCCTGGGGAGGCTTCAAGCAGTCGAGTCTGGGCCGGACCCACGGGGCCATCGGATTCGACGAGATGACCCAACCCCAGGTGATCATCCACGACTTCCTGCCCAGGTTGAAGAGGGACATCTGGTGGCACCCCCACGGCCGCCGGGTCTACGAGGGACTTCTGGGAATCCTGGATGTGCTGTACGCCACGAGTCTCGGCCGCCGCTTGAGGGGCCTCTGGAGACTCCTCGGGCTCGTGCCGCGGATGTTCAAGGTCTCGTAGGGGCCCGTTTTCCGCCCGTCAGCGCAGGGCCCTCTTGTCATCCTCTTCGGCCTTGAGATGGTCGGGGGGCGGTTCTGGTAGAAAGGGCAACTGGCGTGCTCGTCTAGGATGGAGGCGCGGCGGAGTTCATATGGGAAGTGTCGGTTTAATGTCCTTCGCTACGGGCGCCTGGCGGAGAGCATCTTCTTGGACCAATCGTTCTCCGAAACACCCGCTTCTTCATCAAATCATTTTACGAATGTCGATGCGTTCATGTCACAACTCGCCGTGTGGGTTTGATTGTAGGCGAGACCTTGGCTATTGCAGTTTTCCGGTGGGCTGTTCGAGGAGTGAACTTTCCGGCTGCCAATAGCTGAAGAGAGCCACACTGATGATCCGGCAGAATTTCTCGGAACCGCTGATCCAACTTGTTGCAGCATTCTTCCAGAGTCTCGGCTCCTGCCGGCTCTCATAGCGGAACGTCGAGACTGCAATCCGCGCCACACGGCACGCACGCCGCTCGATCACCCGGTAGGTGTCGTGCATGTAGCTCACCACCGGGCGGCGCCGCGAGGGCGTCAAAGTTTTTTTGCCAGCACATCCTGCAGCATCACCTTGTCCAACGTCAGCTCCGCTACCAGCCGCTTCAGCCGCGCATTCTCATCTTGCAGCTGTTTGAACTGGCGGATCTGGTCGGTTTCCAGCCCTTTGTACTGCTTCTTCCACCGATACAGCGTCTGCTCGCTGATCCCCACCTGCCGGATCAGTTCCGCCACTGCCACTCCCACTTCCGCCTGCTTCAGCACCGCCACGATCTGCTCCACAGAAAAACGCTTCCTCTTCACGGCAAATCTCCCTTCCTCAGGTAGTAGATTTTGCCGGAAACGAACCCTCATTGTGTGTCAGAAATCGGGGGGCCGCTCAATGACCCCAGCTACCTCGCAGACGATCAGCCCCATGATTGTTGACGATCGCGGTAGGGACACCAGTTACCTGGTGCCACCGGCACTTGTGTAATCTTCTGTTAGTAATACTCCCGCCACATAATGGTGCCTGATTATGGTTAGCCTCCCCAACCCCGCCCGTCGAGGCGTGTCCCGCGCGAGGGAAGCTGGATGACGACTACAGGAGTGACGCCGGCATTCTCGCAGGGAACTGCGTCCAAGCGGAGTGTCCCTCGCTACAAGCTAACGGTACCTTTGGCTCTCACCGTATTGCGCTCGGGCATCCCCAACAATATCCCTGGACGCACCCTCGATATAGGTGAGGGCGGAATGGGAGTTGTCCCAGCGTCACAACTCATCGTCGGCGAGTCCGTCCGCGTCGAATTTCTTGTTCCGCACATGAGCTCGCCGGTGCGGGCGACGGCGGTGGTCCGCCATCAGCGTGACCGGTGCTTTGGCCTCCAGTTTCTCCGTTTGCCCGTCGAACAGCAATCGACAGTCCGTTACTGGACGCGACTCGAAGGCGAACTTTTATTGGCTGCAGAGGCCGGCGCCACCTTGGGAGAGGCGGCAGCCAAACCCAACTTACCCCCGGACTTCGAAAACTATGGAAACTCAACAGGCAAGTTCGGCATCCGGCGCATCCTTGCCTTCGTCGTTTCCATAACGGTGATCGCGGCTGTGCTGGGATGGTGGCACTGGCAGCAAGGATGGGCGGAGTTAGAAGCGCAGCTTCCGGCAAAAGAAACCGTGGTGGTGCAACCACAGTTGAAGGTGCCAGCCGACACAATGGGGCGACGGATCATCAGCCAGGTCATGCCTGAATATCCGGAGCTTGCACGACAAGCGGGAGTGCAAGGCACAGTGGTGCTGGATACCGTCGTGAGTGTGGAAGGCGCGGTGACACAAGTGAAGTTTGTCAGCGGGCCCGAGGCACTGTCGCAAGCAGCCATGGATGCAGTGCGGTGGTGGCGCTATGAACCCTATTTTGTGAATGGTCAACCGGCGACAGTTGAGACCACCGTGGCTGTAGACTTCCGGCTAGCGAACTAGAAGGCCGGATTGGCTGGTATCTGATGGTCTACGTGATCTATCAGTTGTTCACGCTTTATCCCTGGGGTAGGAACCATCAGGCAATCCTGTCGTTAGAGACGCGATGTCACCAACAACCCGCTCGTTTGAGTCAGACGAGTGGACAGTTTCCACAAAGCGTCGTCACCTCAGGCGGTGGGTCCGGGGCTTTCTAGGCTTTTGATCCGGACGGACTTATGCTCACGTCACAGGGCGCGACGGATGCTCAATCCAACGCGCCGGGGCTTAATTTCTCCCAGATTCGTGGCGAACGGGCCGCGCAAAGCAACGCTGGCGCGGGACCGCGAGTGAGCTCTAATGTTCCGGATTTGGGATCGCATATGGCATTTCGGAAAGCCAACCAAAAGCATTTCGGGCATGCCCACCACTTTTGCGAAATCGGATTTTCAAAAATAGCTGAAGTCACTTGGCTATTTATCCTCATTTATCCTCTTATTGAGCATTGCATAATATAGTTACAATGGAAACAGATCGGCCTGCTGCCAGAAGGCGATCACCAGGGTAGGCCGCTTGCGCATACGACGAAGCGCCTGGCGCGCGTGATGGCTCAGCTGCCCGAA
>Ga0208034_1001899_pt1 | contig 11639 bp, 12 predicted proteins | sample June2015DPH_8_10_FD_184699 | JGI IMG/M metagenome (GOLD analysis project Ga0208034, IMG submission 184699) | Peatland microbial communities from SPRUCE experiment site at the Marcell Experimental Forest, Minnesota, USA - June2015DPH_8_100... | ecosystem: Environmental > Terrestrial > Soil >...
ACCGCGTCAGACGTATTGATCAGCGGGGGAGCCTCAGTGACCGTGACGGTCTGGGTCTGCGCGCCCACGGACAGCGTGATATCAACCGTCAGCTCCTGGTCCACGTCGAGGGCGACATTCTGTTGCACAAAATGTTGAAAGCCGCCCGCTGACGCCTCGACGGTGTACCTGCCGACGGGAAGGTAATCGATGCGGTACTCCCCATAGCCGTTTGCCGGCGCCGACCGGGAGAATCCGGTATCCAGGTTGGTCGCTTTGACGGTCGCAGTGTTCACCACTGCTCCTTGTTGATCCTTCACCGTGCCTACGATGGATCCGGTAATCTGCTGTCCAAACGCGGCGATGCTGCCGGTGAGAACAAAGACGAGCGCCACAACGACTTGAGCGCTCGCGCTTCCTGCCAGACTGCGTATGTTCATGCTGCCTCCAAAATGATTCGGTCTAGGTTTGCCTGGTGAATTTGCTTGCTTAACAGGCCCGGCGGCCGCACATGCTCGGGCCGAAGACAATGAATCCACCTCGAATTGGGACGAAGCCAATAGGCCCTCGCTCTTCGATTCATCCTTCGTTGAGCAGGTCCAGGCAGCCCTTTGTGCCTGCCCCGTGTGGTAACGTCGGTTTTTTTGTTGCGTGAATTGCAAAATCCCACGCGTTTCCGAACGCACCCGCGAATCCCGATCGCCGGACAACCTCCTCTAACCACGCGAACTCGCGTAATTTAGGTCATCTGGAGCAGGGATTATCAATCGGTGGGAATTCTCGCTCCTCAACCAGGAAGGCAAAAGGCTGTTACCGTATGTTACGTACCATTTACGCGATGAGCCGGCTCATAATCGACTGAAGACAGATGAGTTATAGCCGCTTTCGAAAAACAGCGCCACAGCAGTGTCAGGCCTGCGATTCCGTGATGTCCGCTCGTGACAAGCGTTGCAACGCGGGTGTATTCTTCACGAAAAATAGGCCTTTTTGTAGAGTTCCAAGGGCCGAGGAAGACATTAGACAGTGTCCCCATGGTTTCCAACTTCGGAGGAGGAGCGCGAACTGGTTCTCGAAGAACTGGACGCGATCGTTTCGAGCTACCATTTTCGCGGCAGCAAACGCTACCCGGCGATGCTCAAGTACGTGGTTAGTGCGGCGATCGATGGGCGCGCCTCCGACCTGAAAGAACGCACACTGGGAGTTGAAGTTTTTGGCCGCGATCCCGATTACGACACCAATGCCGATCCCGTCGTTCGCATCAGCGCCGGCGAGGTGCGCAAGCGGATCGCGCAGTTCTATCACGAGAACGGACATGGCGCGAAGCTGGAGATTGAATTGCCGCTCGGCTCCTATGTGCCAGAGTTCCTGCGGCGAGAGCCGGAAGTGCACGAAGCGCAAACGGGCCATGACCAAACCGGCCATAACCAAACCGGCCCCAACATCGACAAGCCCGTCGCCACTGACGCCCACCCACACAAAAGCCAGCGCCGGTATCTATTTGCTGCCCTGGCCGCAATCGCCGTTCTTGCCGTAGCGGCCGCATTCGGCACGTTCGAATACCATAAGATCGCTTCGGCCCGGAGCACTGACATCGACAAGCTTTGGGGACCAATGGTCAAACCGGCGGGCCCTGTTCTCGTTGTTGTAGGAACCGGCCGCCACGCCGATCAGATGTCGCCGGAATTGGCGGAGACCACCTTCTTCGACCGCATAACCGGCCCCTATCATCGTGTCTCCGTGGCTACAGCGACCACTCTGGCGGATGTTGCAGGCGTGCTGCGCCAGCATGGCACTGCATTCGAGATCAAGGAAGACAACGAAACCAGCCTGACAGACATGCACTCGCGCACCATCATTTTGATCGGAGCTACCAACAATTCGTGGACGATGCGCCTGGTGAGCCCTCTCAGATTTCGTTTCTTGCCCGGTCCAAACGCCCAGGTTCAGGACGCGAAGAACCTCCTGAACACCGATTGGAGCGTCGACTTCCTCAAGCCGTACGCTTCCATTTCTACCGACTATGCCATCGTGGCACGCTATCGCGATCCAACCACCGAAGGGCCCCTCATGGTCGTGGCTGGACTTGGGCCTTTCGGAACCGAAGCCGCAGGTGCATTTGTCGCCGCACCTCAGTATCTTGAGCAAGTCGCCCGGCAACTCCCTCCGGGCTGGGAGAATAAGAACGTTGAGATGGTTCTGAAGACACAGATCATCGACGGCAAAGCCGGACCGCCTGTCCTAGTCGCCGCGACTACATGGTGAACCGCAGCGCCCACTTCATCCGGGCCTGATCTCCAAATAAATGAAGCGGCGGTAGCCGCATCGTGACTGCGGCAGGCACTGCAGATTCAAATGCGCCTTCCAAATTGAACGCCGGCGCCGTCGGTTCGGTGCAAGCATTTTAGGGTTCAGTGAACTTGCAGAGCGGAGGGCCGACTACCGTGCTTCTCCGGCGGGGTGAGTGTTTCCCAACCCACACCTTTTGGAACGGTAGGATCGGGGAGCTCCGGCCTCTGATCTTCTGAGGGTTAGCGGACGGTCTGCGTGAACCCTTTTGAAACATGCAGGATCGGACCGAGCCGACATTGCAGCGTAGAACCCGGCGCTGCGGCTTGAGGGTTCCGAATCTTCAGTGGCCGTGGTTCACGCGCCAACGGCGGGATGGGTCCTAAAAACGTCCAAGTGTCCGCCGAGCGACGCAACGGCCGAATAGTCGGCAACGGCCCCTTCAGGCGCTTTGGGAGACAACTGGTCCAGAACAGGAATGACCTCGGCATCAATATACACACGACCAGGCTGGTTTACCGCCGAGTCCGAGCCAGCTGCTGAAACACACGCCTCCCGCCAGCCGCCGTGGAGGAGGTAACGATCCGCCTCGTTCAGCTCGTTCGCTGGGAAGCCATAGGAGGCTCGTTGTGCCTCACGACGCTCACAAGTGTTCTCGATTTGCGCCATTTGCCAATCGATGAGTTTGAGCGTTTCTGGTCCGACTTGGCTTTATGGATCGCGGCCCAGTGGCACACCCGGGCGCGATGCCTGTTATCTCGCGATTCCGTTCAGGACTCAGTTCTTTCGTATTGAAGACCGAGTACGTTCCTTTGGCTCTTCCGAATCCGTCGTCTGAACTTATGAGTTGAGCATCTTACTGCGACATTCTCGCCTCACATTGACCTGACAGTTTAAGGGAGGGGCCTAGTTATGCAGAAGAGAGATTCAGAAAGGCAAATAGTCGTCATCTTTGCTCTCGACCATCGCCCAGCCCTTGGCGGTAATCTCATACATTCCACTCCCCGGGGGTGCTTCAGCGACGAAACCGGCGTACGCAATCCAAGACAAGGGATGGGTAAGGAGGTAAACGTGTGCATCCTGCAGCTCTGCGGAGCTGTAGGCAAGCCCTTTCGTAAAGACAAAGCCACAGATCTCCTCAGGCACTTTGTGAGGATCGAAAGTCCGTTTTCCAAAGAGAAGGGCAAGGTGATTGAGAAGCATCACACCTTGTTCGCCCTGCCCAAGGTATTTAAACGAACCCAGGTTAGGGGAAATGGCCATGATTGATCTTTCGTAATCTACCCGCCTCGAATGGTCTTCAAACTCAAGTCTTCTATGTCTCAGGAGATTCCGTTGCCGCGCTTTCATAAGAGCATACCTCCTCAGCAGTTTTCGTTTCTGGAGTTCTGCTTTCCGTTGTTTCTCGTGGATGGACTTGTGGCGTCCCAGCTTTTGCCACTCAAGCCGGCTTGGCAGCGTCTGGTTTGGTAGGTCCTCGCGCGCCCGCGATGCTCTTTGTTGTCGGCCAGGGAGAGACCTAGTCCAGGACAGGAATCGCATCCGTATCCATATATATGGATCAAACCGGGCACAGCCCGCCCCCAAAGCTCTAGCCGACCGCCGAAACGACTGCCGTCTGGGAGGCAACAAAGAGGGGTTACTTCTTCTTTACGCCTCTCGAAAGTGGGCAAACTCACGGTTGGGAAAACCACATGAAAAGGGTGGGGACACGTGTTCCCCCACGAAGGACAATGAGTTACTGACCAGATATAGCTGTTTGAGGGGGTTCAGACCCGGTTTTCGATGCGAGTTCATTCTGCACTACACCTCAGCCTGACTTCGCCTGAATCGGCGTCTGACATTTCACCCGGTGCTGAATCTGCCTTTCCTCCACAGTCTGTGCGCGCAACTGCCGCTCCAGGAGGCCTGCTCCTATTTCTTCTCGCTAAGCAGCTTGTAACCCTTTTCGTCGAGCTCGTGTTTGACCGAATACGGCTTCTTGTAGATGGTTATGATCTTCTCCAGGAACCAGCCCCGCTTCTTCGCGTGCTGGTGGCGAACCCGCAGTAAAGTCCCGAACGGGAACTCCACTTTCTCGCCCCGCCTGAGTGCCTGAGTCATCTCATCGAGAACGAAATTGAGAATACGAACAGAATCCCGACGCGACAGACCCCGCTTCCGCAACTGGCCAACCAAATACGCCCGGCCCAGATTTTTCGGCTTGCTCTCCATCGACGATTACCTCCTCACCTGGTATTCAACGACCCTCCTGGCGCCACAACCCGATTGGTGCTTACCCTCACAGAACAATCAGAAACACACCCGGCCAGAGTCGACCAGGAAGACGCTCTTCCGGCTCGGTCTCAACCTTACGGTGGCAGGGCAAACCCCAAGGGCCCGCCCCAACTCGGTATCAGGCTCTCCAAGACCTATCACGCCGCTCAGGACGCCGCTATCCTCCGCCGGGTAACTCAGAAAGCTTCAATCGGAGCCGCAGATACTTAATCAGCAGAGTTAGATTCTAGTTGCGGGCGCTTGCGCACCCGATGGGACCATTAAGCCCAATAAATGAGCCATTTAGTTCCGATGTTGCTCTATGTTGCATCGATGCGTCCTGACTGCTGACTCATCGCATTCATTCCGTCCATCATGCTCCTAATGGAGCAAGTTAAGTGACCGGATCAGGTCGCTTCACGCCGCCTTCGGTATCGATACCGCAGGACAATGCGATTCCAAGGCCACTTCGGCACCATCTTTGGATCCAATCGACTCAAGCCATCACGAAGTAACCACGCTCGCCACGTTCTGGCAGTCCAGCAGTACCTCGGTGAAACGATTTGCTCACTTGCCAGCAGTCGGCCAACAGGGCTGACCAGCCTGTCTTGAGTGATGCTATGAACACGAAACCCGCTGCGTGAGGCGGCGGGCGGTGAGTTATCCCGAGACGTCCTAGTCATGAAGCCTTAGGTGGTTCGGGCTTAGAGGTGAGTATTGCTGGCGCATAGGCTAGCTGCACCGGCCACCGGGCGGCTGCTGCCGCCCCCGATGGCCTGCTTGGAATGCTTGGTATTCCATCCATCACGAATGCCAGCCGTCAATACAACATACTTCAATGTAGAGCAACACCGACTACTGAAATGTATACCAATACTGATATCTCATATACGCATCCGGGAGAGGAAGGCTCTCCCCTAGCTACCCCCAATGGGGTGTCTAGGGGAGATTTCCCCGCGCAAGATTCCCGGTGTTTGACACCTTTCGGTACGCACCCGGTCTGAGTCTAGTCCCGATTCTTGGCCTCGAAGCCAACAGGCGCCTCGCAGCCAACAGACGGGCTCTGCCCCGCGGAGGTATTCCGGCAACGGTGTCATGGGTTCCGCAATCGCCCATGGGTCCGATTTAACGTGCTGCCGGAAGGTGTCCCAGCCCTTTGACCGCTTACGCTCGCCCAAGGGCATCCCTGGTTAACTCCAGGTCCGCAACCCCTACCCACACGCCGGGACTCTTGTCCCGGAACCGGTTAAATCACCATAACTGCCAGCCGAGGGTTCTTTGCGGCCCAGGACTGCCTACTAACGATGATTGCACCGGGTACTGGTTAATTCTGTTGTTACACGAATGGCACTCTAGCCCAAATCTGCCAGAATGATTTCGTAGTTAGGCATCGTACGTTGGATGGAGTATTATCTCCATACGTTTGCTATATCTCCTGCGAGCGTACTTAGCCCTTTGTACCTATCTAGTATAGGAGTTCTTGTTAAAGGCGTGTTACAGGCCATGCAGTTAGCTTAGGTTCTGGCTAAAGCTAAGATTCCGCTGGATATCTCGGTCCACCGGGCGTAGCCAGGAAAAGTAACTGGCTAGGTTGAGTCGATACCTGCTTCCCTTCGACCCTGCACCCCCCTCGTGCCCTCCATTGAGTAACTAGAATGCGCCTGGTGGCCTACCTCTCCATAAGCAGCCACACTACTTCCCAGTAACTCCCTGCCTATCTTGGTCCCGCGCGCGCGGCGACAACTCCTCTGTCATAGGAGAGACCAAGTATGTGAACCAGGGCTCAAAGACACCTTGTGTTTCGAGCCCACGGGGGGTTAATTCACAGCCCCCTTCACATGCCCAACTCAAAACAAAGGAGTTACACCATGTCTGAAATCACACTATTCACCAATACTCTGGCCTCAAGCGAGGCTGGCCGTCTTAACACCAAGTGGAAGCGGGTTCTGTTCCACTTCCACAAACGCGTGTTCCTTTCGAGGATCGAAAACATTCTCAACTCCGCCGCCGGCCACGAAAGCAATGCGTTGCCCTCCGGCAATTACCAATACCAGGTGCTCAGCGCTCGTGCAGACGAACTCTGCGAGCAGTTCGCCCGGCGTTGGGGTCTTGGTGTCGACCTGCTCCGGGTTCGCATTCCGGGCCTGGCAAAGCTGGCAGGTCTTTCACTACCACCGCCGGCGAAGAACTACACGAAGCTCGCTTGCGTCGGCGTGATCGCAATTCCGCTGGCCTTATTCCTTCTGGGAATCATGGCTGGCTTAGTCAGCGTTGGTTTCCACCTCGTAGGAGGGCGCTGACATGTTGATAGCAATCATTGCCGGCTTAGAAACGATGTTTCTCGCGGCGGCTCGGTCCAAACAGCGACGAGCGAGGAGGGTGCAGTTACTCATGGGCACGAGCACAGACTTGCACCGTGCCGTGCCGTTTGTCGACGACTACCTCAAACAGAAGACCGCGAAAGCTACCAGATTCCAGCGATTCATTGGTAGGAACCTGGTAGCTCTTTGCCGGCGCGCTGTTCAAACGAAGTCTTTCGAGTATTTGGCGGTCCACCTCGTTCGAGCAGCAATCATGAAACGTCGCAACAACAAAATGAAAGGGAGGATAACTCTATGAACTTAACACCATCGATGAAAGGCTCATTCATTGCAGGCATCGGACTGTGGCTGCTCCTTTGGGCAGCTTTGTTCAAGGCGGACCAAATCGCCGAACTCGGCGGCATTCAGCGCTGGGTCAACTCCGAGCGATGCTTCCGCTGGATTCGTGAACATAAATCCACTTCCTTGATTGGGACCGAAGCCGTTAACTACGCACACACTGGCCTGGATCCGCTGGGCGTGACCTTCGCGCTGGGCGGAACTCTGACCAACATCATCGTCATCTACGTCCTGCTTCCGCTGCTCAACCGAGCAAAGCAGGGCAATAAGATGATCAACCTACAGCTCTAACGACAACTAGCACCGAATCGTAATGATGGGCGGCAGCAATGCCGCCCTTTCTGTTTCTGCAGCAAGAAACAATCTCTACTCACACCCATCATTCCATAACCAAGCGAAAGGAGATTGCTATGCGTACCAAGATCACACTCTACGGCGAGATCGCCGGCACAATCTGGCATTCAATGACCAACAAATAGCTCAGCCGAACTAGAGAGGCCCGGAACCGGCGATCGGTTTCGGGCCTTTTCTTTTGCTCGACACGAAGCAGCCAAAGGAGGAAATCATGCGTCACATTTATCCAAATCACGAAATACCGCATCTTTGGGCGCACCAGTCACAAGACGAAGCGCGCAACTCGGCAGGAAGTCTTTTCTTTGAAGGGCCGACGATCTTCAGTTACGGCTCGCATTTCCCCATCGCCCGGCATGTCACCAACGTGCGCGGCGAAAAAGCCGTTCTGTTTACCACCGATCACCATTCCGTCACCACCTCCGGGCACTGCTCGGCGGTGGCAGGCGCCATACCTCCAAACGTCCCCGTCTTTCGTGTTCCACACCTAAGGAGCGGCTGGGGCGAGCTACCGGATCACGCGGACAACGTGGAGAGCTACGTTCGGCGTATCTCGGAGCTGCTCGGCAAGGCGAAACGCGCTCGCGTCAACCGTGACTGGCTCGAGCGCGAGGCACTCGCACTGCGCGAGCAGTTGCGAGGTTATCTGGCCTTCTTCGACCAAGTCGCTACCGCTCTGCCTGAAAGCGACGAACTCGACACACTCGAAGCGTGGATTCGAGCTCACGAGGCAGAGGAACGGCAGCGCCGTGAGGAGGCGGCGCGCATCGCTGAGCAAGTGCGACGCCGAGAACAGGCAGAACAGATCCAGCGGTTCCTCGCTGGGGATCCACATGCGAGTTACATTCCAGGCGTATCTCCCATGCTCCGCGTGGTCGGCGACGAAGTGGAGACCTCGCTGGGCGCGCGCTTCCCTCGAGCGCATGCCATCCGCGGGCTGGCCCTCGTGCGCAGGGTGCGCGCATCGGGCCGGGAGTACGTCCGCAACGGCCACGCTATCCATCTCGGCCACTACGTCGTCGACCGTATCGAGCCAGATGGCACGGTACACGCCGGCTGCCATGTCGTGAGGTGGGAGGAGATTGAGCGCATTGCCCCGCAACTAGAAGCTCCTATCGACCACCCGTAACCACTCGCTGTCCGCCCTGAACAGCCATCTCGACGCCGCGACCGCGACGTCGATCAAGCCCAACAACTAAGCCAATTCACCCAAGGACGGCGCAAGCCGCCCTTTTGCTTTCTAGTTCAACGACCCCAAACCACTAACACGGCCAGGGAGCGCGGCTTGCTGCCTTCCTGGCCCTCACCACCGAAGGGAGGAATACCCATGAAACACAAGCAACTGGTTAGCATCAGCCAAGGAAATCGCAAACTGGGCTGCGTGATGAATATCTCGACAACTCCTGGGAAATGTTGTCCTCGAGGCGTCCCTTGCTCGAGCCAATGTTACGCACTTAAGCCGCTTCGCCTCTATCCCGCGACGCGCGAGGCGTGGCGCCGCAACGAGAATCTCGCAAAGCATCATCCCGATTCTTACTTCAGGGAGATTGCGGCACAGGTCGCCGCGGCGAAGCCGCGTCTGTTTCGATGGCATGTCGCCGGCGACATTCTCGGCAGCGAATACCTGCGTGGTATGTGCCGGATCGCCGCGGCGAATCCCGCTACACACTTTCTCGCCTTCACCAAAGCCTTCGAGATCGTCAACCGATACGAAGACCGCGAGGCGGTGCCATGTAACCTGGTGCTCGTCTTTTCGGCCTGGCCGAAGATGAAGTTCTTCAATCCCCACGGCCACCGCGTGGCCTGGATGCAGGACGGCTCGGAAACCCGCGTGCCGGAGGATGCCATCGGGTGTCCTGGGAACTGCGAGAGCTGCGGCATGTGCTACGAGCTCGACAGACTGGGCCGCGATGTCGTCTTCCACAAACATTGAATGAGCAGCGCCCTGCTGCCACACCGACCATAACCCTCTAGCAATCCGCTTCAACCACTCTGCATTTCAATCCCTCCGCTGAACCACCCTACCTATCCGACCGCCCTGCTCGCAATCACCCCGGGAAAGCTGCGCTTGCCCACTGAGCATGACCTCGCTCTGCGCCGATTTCGGCGCGGAAAACGCGGCGGATTTCCATTCCGGGGCGTCGCCTGCAAACCCGCATTTGACGGGGGTCCGGCCACTCTGTGTGCCCGTAGTGTGTCTGAACTCCGCGTTCCTACCAACCCAAGCAATTCAACCCATCGCAACAAGGAGGAAATTCCATGGAACACCCATACCGACGTCACCGAGGTGAGGGAGCAGTTTACGCCAGGCCCCACACTCGCTCTCTTTGGATTCAGTACTTCAAGGCCGGAAAGCCGATTCGGGAATCAACTCGAACCGCAGACTTCCGAAAAGCTGCCCAGATCCTGCGCCAACGCTTGGCCGAGGCCGAGTCCAACCCGGCCGATGGCCCCAGGATTGAGCAGCTCGCCAGCGACCTGTTTCGCGATTACCGAATCAACGAGCATCGTTCTCTGGATGATGTCGAGGCGCGCTGGCGTCTCCATCTCAAACCGTTTCTGGGCTCGGTCCCAGCAACCGGACTCGACTCGCAACTCCTGGCGCGCTACATCGATAAGCGCCGCGACGAGCAGGCCAGCAATGCCACGATCAATCGGGAGCTGGCGTGCCTGAAGCGCATGTACCGGCTCGCCTACCAAGCGAGCCCGCCACGGGTGCCGAGCATCCCACATTTCCCGCACCTCAAGGAAAATAACGTACGAGAAGGCTTTGTCACACCCGAGCAGTTCGCGCAACTCGTAGCCAACTGTCCGGACCTGTGGCTCCGGACGATGCTCGAAACCGCCTATCGCTACGGTTGGCGGGTAAGTGAACTCCTAAATCTTCGCGTCGGTCAGGTGGATCTCGCGGCCCGCACCATCCGGCTTGACCCGGGTACTACCAAGAACCAGGAAGGACGTGAGGTCACAGTCGAATCCGGTGCATTGCTCCAGCTGCTTCGCCACTGCGTGGAGGGCAAGCGGCCGGACGATCACGTGTTCACACGGGGTAGGAAGCCCGTACGAGACTTTCGCAGGAGCTGGGAGACCTTGTGCACCGCCGCCGGCGTGCCGGGTCTTCTCTTCCACGACCTACGCCGGACAGCGGCACGGAATCTGCGCGCTGCCGGCGTACCGGAGGAGATCATCATGCGGATCGCCGGGTGGCAGACTTCGAATGTCTTCAAGCGCTACGCGATTGTGGACAGGACGGACATTCGTGTTGCACTGCAACAACTAGAGCGAGCTCGGTGGAAGCAGTCTGATCAAAGCGACGATCGTAGTTCGCGGCTGGAATACACACTGCTCTCCCGGCCACTGATCGCTCCCTGTTAGCGGTGTGGCGTATCTCCGCCATGCGATATGTGGCGAGGAAGGCCTACTTCCGATGAGGACCGGCCCGGCTTTAGGGATGACCGCGTTTCCTGATGGAAGGCGTACGCTTCCGGGGCGTGAAGAAGAATCATGACCACCTGTGCACCGCCTTGTCGCTGGTGAACCTTTACATGCACCGCAAACGGCCGGCCCCTCTGGGGGTGTAGTGTGCCCGGAGGTACGGACCGGTTACATACCTGACAGATTGAACCGGGGACATGGCTGACACTGCGACGAGGTCATGAGGACGTAAAAACGAGCTCATGGCCTGGAAAACGAGCAGTGTGATGGAAGAGAAGGTGCAGTTTGTCATGGAGTATGAACGGGGAGAGCAGACGATGCGGGAGCTGTGTGCCGGCTTCGGGGTCTCCCGCGAGACGGGGTACGTGTGGCTGCGGCGGTATCAGCGGAACGGAGTGGAGGGTCTGCTGGAACTGAACCGGGCGGCGCGGCATCATCCCAACCAGATCCGACAGGAGATCGAAGAGGCGGTGCTGGAGCTGCGCCAGGCGCACATGCGGTGGGGCCCGCGGAAGCTGAAGCGGATTCTGGAGCGGGACCAGCCCGGGCGGAGGTGGCCTGCGACGAGCACGATCGGGGAGATGGTTAAGCGCGCGGGACTGGTGGTGGCGCGCCAGAAGCGCCGCCGCACCGAGCCGTACAGCGAGCCTTTGGCGCACGCCAACGCCTCCA
>Ga0208034_1001900_pt1 | contig 11638 bp, 6 predicted proteins | sample June2015DPH_8_10_FD_184699 | JGI IMG/M metagenome (GOLD analysis project Ga0208034, IMG submission 184699) | Peatland microbial communities from SPRUCE experiment site at the Marcell Experimental Forest, Minnesota, USA - June2015DPH_8_100... | ecosystem: Environmental > Terrestrial > Soil >...
AGGTCCCGACTGGCAAGGCCGGCCCAACGCCATGGCCTTCGGCAACGGGCGCAAAGATCCGCGCAGCATGTACATGATCGGCGCGAATTTCAGCCTGGATAATTCCGCGCTCGACGCGCGCACCTTCTCCGTCACCGGCGCGGATCTGGCGAAGCCGGCTTACGCCGCCGGCCGTGGCGGCATCATGATAGGCGGGCCGTTGCGCATTCCCAAACTGGTGAGCGCTGAAAAGCGCATCATGTTCACCTTCAACTACGACTTCCAGAGAAATCGCACCGGCGCCACGTCGAATCCGGTGAACATGCCCACCGCGCTCGAACGCAACGGCAATTTTTCGCAAACCCTGGTATCGGGATCGCCGGTCGTGATCTACGATCCCACCACCGGCGCCCCATTCCCCAATAATGTGATTCCGCAGGCGCGCATCAGCGCCTCCGCCAAAGCGCTGCTGGCTTACTTTCCGAACCCCAACCTGCCGTTTGCCGCGCGCAACTATCAAACTTCCATGAACGGATTGAACAAATCGCAGAACATCAACTCGCGTATCTCGAACCTGCGCATCGGCAGCAAGGACCGCTTGAATTTCGGCGTCGGGTATCAACAGAGCGACAGTGTGACGCCCAATCTCTTCCAATTCATCGACACCGGCTCCGGACAGGGATTGAACGCGAACCTGGCGTGGTCGCGCACTTTCACCGCCAAGCTGACGAACAACCTGCAATACTCCTTCAGCCGCATGCGCCAGACCTCTATCCCATATTTCGCGGATAAGGCCAACGTGGCCGCGGCACTCGGGATCGCAGGCACGTCGCGGAACCCGCTGGACTGGGGACCGCCCAATCTCACCTTCACCAACTACGGAAGCCTGAGCGACGGCAACTACTCTCTCAACCGCAACCAGACCAGCGCCGTTGGCGAGAGTCTCTCCTGGGCCCACGGGTCTCACAATTTTACCTTCGGCGGCGATTTCCGACGCCAGCAGTTCAACCAGCTCGCCGATAGCAATGGACGCGGCACGTACTCCTTCACCGGTTCGGCCACCAGCGAAATGGTGGGCGGCGTGGCCCAAAGCGGCACGGGCTACGATCTAGCAGATTTTCTGCTCGGCATGCCCTCCACCAGCTCCATTCGCTATGGCAATCCCGACAAGTATTTTCGCGGCGCAGGCTACGACGTCTTCGTAAACGACGATTGGCGCATCGCTCCGCGATTCAGCTTCGTGCTGGGCCTTCGTTGGGAATACGCGACGCCCGTCACCGAACTCTACAACCGGCTGGTCAACCTGGTAGCCGCGCCTGGCTTCTCCGCAGTGACTGCGGTGGTGCCGGGAGAGACCGCTCCGTATTACGGCTCGCTTCCGGACGCACTGATTCGTCCGGACCGCAATAATTTTTCGCCGCGTTTGGGGATTGCCTGGCGGCCTCTCACCAAGGGCTCACTGGTCGTGCGCGCCGGATACGGCCTGTACTACAACACCTCCGTCTACAACCTGCTGGCCGGCAATATGGCCCAGCAGCCGCCTTTTGCCGAATCCTTGAGCGTCTCCAGTTCGGCCGCCAGTCCCCTGAGTATTCAGAACGGTTTCCTGCAGGCCGCTTCGCTCTCGAACACCAGCACCTACGCGGTCGATCCGAATTACCGCATTGGCTACGCGCAGACCTGGAATCTCTCCGTGCAGCACGACCTGCCGCTTTCCATGTTCGCCACCATCGGTTACCTGGGCACCAAGGGGACGCGACTCGATCAGCAGTTCATTCCCAACTCCGTCGCGCCCGGAGCGGTGGAGTCCTCGCTGCCGCACGACTTCACTTACGAAACTTCCAACGGCAATTCCATTTACCACGCCGCGCAGTTTCAGTTGAACCGCCGCTTTCACAGCGGCATGATGTGGCACGCCTCCTACCAGTTTTCAAAATCCATCGACAACGCCGGTACCGGCGGCCGCGGCCAGGGCAACACCCCGGTGGCCCAGAACTGGCTCGATCTTTCAGCCGAACGCGGCCTCTCCGGCTTCGATGCGCGCCACAACCTCAGCCTGCAGCTTCAATACAGTAGCGGCATGGGGATGGGCGGCGGCACGCTGCTCGGCGGCTGGAAAGGCGCGTTGGTGAAGGAGTGGACCGTCAGCGGCAACGTCAATCTCCATTCCGGCAATCCCTCCACCGCCACTGTGGGAGGCAGCCTCTCGCAAGTGAGCGGCACGGCGGTTTCCAATACCCTGCGCGCGGAAGCCACCGGTCAATCGATTGAATCTCCCGGGCAGCTCTTCAATACCGCCGCGTTCACCGAACCGGCCTCGGGCACTTGGGGCAATGCCGGCAGGAACACCATCCCCGGACCCACCATCTTCTCCCTGGATGGATCGCTGGGGCGCGTCTTCCGCCTGGGCGAGCGGCGCAGCGTGGATCTGCAGATTCAGTCGCAGAACGTCTTGAATCACGTCACCATCACCAGTTGGGGAACCGTCTTGGGCTCCAACACCTTCGGCCTGGCGGCCAACGCCGCAGCTATGCGCAAAGTCACCTTCAGTTTAAGGTTCAGGTTCTAAGCCATGCGAATCCTAATCACCGCCATTCTCATTGCGCAACTGGGCGCTCCGGCGCAGCAGACTCCGCCCGCCGCGCCGAAAGCCCCCACCAAGTTCCAAACCACCACGCAGTTGGTCGTGGTCAACGTATCGGCGACGACCAAGAGCGGACAGCCACTCAACGGGCTAAAGGCTTCCGACTTCACCGTAACCGAAGACGGCAAGCCGCAGCAGGTCAAAGTATTCGAGTTCCAGCAACTGGAGAACACCGTCCTGCCCGCGCCCGCCCTGGCGCAACGCGAGCCAGTCGCGCCGGCCGCTCCAAAGGCCGCCAAACCGGCGATTGCACCCGCCATCGCGCCGGCTACGCCCGGTGAGGTCAAGTATCGCGACAAGCGCCTGCTGGTGTTGTTCTTTGACCAGGCCGGCATGCCGGTTGCCGATCAGTTGCGCGCGCAACAGGCCGCATTGAAGTTTCTCAATACCGGAATCACCACATCGGATCTGGTGTCGGTGATAACCTACTCCACCGATCTCAACGTGCTCCAGGACTTCACCGACGACCGCGAGCGCCTGACGAAGATCATCAAAGGTCTGGTGCTGGGCGATGTCGGTATGGCTAACGGCGGCACCGGGGCCGATAGCGAAGGCGATACCGGCGCCGCCTACTCGCAGGACGACAGTGAGTTCAATATCTTCAACACGGACCGCAAGCTGGCCGCGCTGGAATCGGCCGTGAAGATGCTCGGCGGTCTCCCGGAGAAGAAAGCCCTGGTCTATTTCGCCAGCGGCATGACCCTCACGGGCATCGATAACCAAGCGCAATTGCACGCCACCGTGAACGCCGCCATCCGCAGCAACGTGGCTTTCTATCCCGTGGATGCGCGCGGCCTGGTGGCTTCGGCTCCGCTGGGTGACGCCACCCAGGCCTCGCAGGGCGGCCAGGGCATGTATTCCGGAAGCTCGCAGCGCACCACCCAATCCAATTTTCAAGGCCAGCAGGAATCGCTTTACACGCTGGCCTCCGACACCGGCGGCAAGACGCTGCTCGACCAGAACGATCTCTCGCTCGGCATCGTGCAGGCGCAGAAAGATATGGCGAGTTACTACATTCTCGGGTACTACAGCAGCAATGCGGCCCTCGACGGCCGCTTCCGCCGCATCAAAGTCCAGATCAATCAAAACGCGACGGCTAAGCTCGATTACCGCAGTGGTTACTTCGCCTCCAAGGAGTTTAAAAAGTTCGACTCCTCCGAGCGGGAGCGCCAACTGCAGGAGGCGCTGATGCTGGGCGACCCGGTGACCGATCTCACCCTCGCCCTGGAAGTGAACTATTTCCGGCAGGCACGCGACCGGTACTTCGTTCCGGTATCCGTGAAAATCCCCGGAAGCGACATCGAACTGGCCCGGAAGAGCGGGGCGGAGACCACTCGTCTCGATTTCATCGGCGAGATCAAGGACTCCAAGGGGGTCCTCGCCGGCACGGTCCGCGACGACATCACCGTGAAGTTGAAAGGCGAGTCCACCGGCCAACTCTCCAAACACAACCTGGAGTACGATACCGGCTTCACCCTGCAGCCTGGAACCTATTCTTTGAAATTCCTCGCGCGGGAAAATGAAACCGGCAAGATGGGCACTTTCGAAACTAAGTTCACGGTACCCGATCTTACTGCCAGCCAGCAGTATCTGCCAATCAGCTCCGTCGTGCTGAGTTATCAGCGCGAGGCGTTGGACACAGCCGTGGCCAGCGCGGAGAAAAACAAGAGGCTGACTGCCGCCAATCCGCTTGTACAGGACCGCCAGAAGCTCATTCCCAGCGTGACCCGCGTCTTCCGCAGGGACCAGGATCTCTATGTCTATCTGGAGGCCTACCAGCCGGGTGTGGAAAAGACCCAGCTCATGGTGGCGACGGTCAGCTTTTATCGCGGCAGCGTGAAAACATTCGAGAGCGCTCCGTTGAAGATCTCAGACGGTCTGAACGCCAAATCTAAAGCCGTGCCGATGCGCTTCAGCCTGCCGCTCGCAAAGCTGCAGCCCGGAAGGTATACCTGCCAGGTGAGCGTAATCCAGCCCGGAGTGCAGAAATTCGCGGTCTGGCGGTCCGCCATGGTGGTGTTGCCCGCCACCGCGGAATAGAGAGGCCGGCATGGGGCTCTCCTTAACAATTCTTTACCTGATGCCTCTCTTGAGCCATCGGCGTTCCGCGCAGCCATCGCGTCAAAGGTAATATGAGCGACAGTAACTTGGTACCTTTGCCTTCTTCCCCACTGGGTTTCCTCCGTCATATTCACGAAGACCTCGATGCCGCACGCGAGATCCAAAGTCGTCTTCTGGCTTGCCGCCAGCCGCACATAGAAGGCCTCGACTATTTCGGCGATTGCCGGCCGGCCGGCGAAATTGGCGGAGACTTCTTCGACTTTCTCCCCTTGCCCGCCGGCGGTCTGGCCGTCACCGTGGGCGACGTTTCCGGGCACGGCATCGGCTCGGCCATTCTGATGTCCGGATTGCAGGCCTTCCTGCGCGGCCTGACGGCCCGCGGATGCGGAGAGATCGCGGGCGTGGTCGAGGCGCTCAACCGCGCGGTTCACCAGACCTCGCCCGACAATTTCTACGCCACCTTGTTTTACGCACACTTCGACCCGCTGCGCCGCCAGTTGCACTACGTCAGCGCGGGGCATGAACCGGCCCTGCTGCTGCGCAAGCGCACCGGCTGCATCCACCAGCTCGAATCGACCGGTACTGTGCTGGGACTCACGGATCGCTCGCGCTTCGGCCGGCGCACCATGTCGATTGAAGCCGGCGACGTGCTGGTGGCGTACACCGATGGCATCACGGACGCTACTGATGCCGCGGGCCGGGAGTGGACCGAGTCCGGCGTCCGGCAGGTCCTCGAAAGCCAAGCGGACGCCCGGGCATCCCACCTGGTCGGCTTGATCATGAATGAGGTGGATCGTTTTGCCGGCAACTCTGTCCATGCCGATGACCGCACCGCCGTGGCCGTGCGTTTCACCGGAATGCTGGAACGGGCCATCCCCAAAGAGGACAGCATCGAGCTCGCTTTTGCGGCCGCGTAACCCGCCGCAAGTGGTTCGGGATCAATAAACCGGAGTGGGCACGAACTTCGTCGCCAGCGCTCTGGCCCAGCCAGCGTGCCGCGAGGGGTACTCAACGCTGTACACTCGGGTAGGACCTCTGACATTCCGCCACTGTGGCGGGATGACAGAGGGCCGCCTCAGCGAACACGATTCGTTCTTGGGGCTCGACCGCCTGCCGCAATTGCAGGGGGTCGCCATCCTGAAACCGGCTATTGACGGGCCTTCCAGCGCCCCGCCCCGGCGACTGTAGTCAGAACTGTAGCTTTAGCAGCCTCACGGTTCCACAAGCTGCAACAGCCCGTTTTTGCAACTTATTGAAAACATAGATAAAAGTGCATCGGGAATTAACCGGAGATCCACTGAGCCCAAGGCAGTTTCCGGCCTCTGCTGAAGATGCCCTATTTTCAATTACTTACGTTTCAAGCAGATGGCGCGACTATGTAGTAACTTGTGGAGCCTTGTGGAACCCGGAGGCTCTCGCCAGCTACAAAATTATCTACACTCAGTCCTAATTCCTTTAGGACTTCTCAGCGGATGGAACCACAAAATTATCACTGCACCGACTACTAAACTCTCTCGGCATCAGCGAATCGATTCTGAGCCGTGGATAAATTCGACCTCGCCGGATCGTGGCGGCTAAGGGTCTAACGTTTGCCGTGATCAAGCGGCTGGAGTTTCCTCATGTAGACCATTCTCACTGCGTAACAGGCAGTCTCTAATCTGACTGAAGGCGCTTAGGTCCACCTGAGATGGATCTCGATTGTTCTCTGCAGCGCCCACTAAAGACCATAGAACATCAAGATCGAGGGAGCGAAGGTCACCTAGGTGGCGCCGTCGCTGGCCGCGAATGGCCTCACTTCCAACCTCGCCTCGAGTTCTCGCTTGTAGTTCATAAATGACATCAGAGCGTTCTCGCTCCCAGATGGCAAACCGATCATGAACCGCCGCCACGCGCGAGTCAAGCCATCGGTAAGGGTACGTCAGATCATCGATGTCTAATGGGCCAGTTAGGAGATTTCTTTCACCGTAGTTGCGGAGCACGGGCGTACCGGGCTCAACCCGTAGCTTTTTTGTCAAGCGAGCATCATGAAAGCGCAAGCCAGCCGCCTCAACGAATTCGAGGTTGGCCCGTAGTTCGGAGAGGTTCATCTCGGGATCGAACATTATGAAGCCGATATCCAGCGTCAGACCGAGACCTTGCAGCAATTCAATAGCAGCCAGATTCCTGCTGGCGGTTGCAGGCTTGCCATACCGACGAACCTGTTCCTTCGCACCGGATTCGACTCCGAGAAACACTTCCCGCAGCCCGGCTGCTCTAAGTTCCCTAAACACGTCTTTGCCGGAAGGAACGCCATCTCTCGGTAGGGCAAGTACTGTATCGACTCTGGCGTCAATGTACAGGTTCATTTCCGGCGCAATACGTCCGCCTTCTCGCGCTGCACGTATCCCGCGGGCGAGTTCCACAGTCCGGAGGGGGTCGTTTCCTACGAAGTCTTCGTCAGTGTAAAACGGGCTTCGGATGCCGAGGGCAGACAGCTCCTCCAGCTCACGAATGACCCGGTCCGTTGGAACCGGTCTCCAACTGATCGAATTGCAGTACTTGTACTGTATTGCGCAAAACTCACATCGGCCCCAGGCGCAGCCTCTCGATGCTTCGGCGCGCACGATCCCGCCGACCTGAGCAACGGCTTTCGCGAATTGCCGATCGGGAGCCGGGCTTGAGGCGAGATCAAGTAGTCGACGCGGCGTTGTGCACAGGTCCCCTTTCAAAACGAAAGCGACATTTGGCACATGGTTGTTTAGCAAAAAGCGTCGAAGAAGCTCACCGTCGCGGTTGCCCCGAACAACTCCATCAACAATCCCAACAAGAGCCTCCTCCCCTTCGCCCACCACACAGATGGCTTCAGGAGCTCGTTGTAGGAGTTCCTCGGTGGCGAATGTCGCGATCACACCTCCGAGCACAAGGACCGGGCGCCATGGTTTGGGAATAGTGTGCCAACTCGCCAGCACCTCCTGCAAACGGCCCATGGTGGCCAACCGAGTTGAGACGCCCACGACATCAGCTTCGGCGAGTTCGATCCCTTTGATAAGGCCACTGAGCTGAACGAAGTGCTGCCGAACTGTGACGCGACTCTTTAGATGTGCCCGCAAATAACTCGACAAAGCCCCAATGCCGATCGGCTCATTGATCTCCGTTCGGGCGGAACCCACATCCACAAGCAAGACTCGTATTGACCCGCGGCCGGCCTCCAAAGGCAGACTCGGTGGCCGGCACCGTTTGTTGGAACTCAAAGAGGATCGCCTCCTTTCGTTTTCTGATGACGATCTGAGGAAGAAGCCCTTGGTCCTGCCTGGGCCCTGCTGGCTTTGTTTCGAACCGATGGCTTCCTTCAGGGTTCCTAGTGCCCAAGCCCCCCGATCTTGTGCCAAAGGGCACGAGTGGGCACCACCGGACCCCGAGCCTATTATAATTTAGGACAAACGGCTTACCAACTCCTATTTTTGCTAACCTATTGATCTCCTTTGACTTGCGCGTCACGAGTGCGCGGTAGACGAGTCAGTTGTGCCGGGTCGTGATCGGCGGTGTTGGTCTGGGGTGAACGTTGACGCTTGAGAGTCGGCACATCAATGTACTGAACAGCAAGGTATTGCGCCAGAGGCGCGACTACGATACTCTATGACAGGTTCTATGCCGCGCTCCCTGAAGTCGAATCTCGCCGCAATCGCTGAGGAGCAAGTCAAGGAACTCGGCATTAAGCAACTGGCATTCAGCATCGGCATCGCGGAGGGCACGCTTCGTAAGCAGTTGTCGGACAATTGGATTTACGTTCACCGGAAGGAGGTGGAAAAGATCTGCGATCACTTCGGCATTGGTGTCGACCAATTGTATAAGCTCGTCCCTGACGAATTCTGGGCTCCGTTTGAGTCGCTGAAGACCTGTACATTCCTCCGCGGCTCCACCGATCCGCCCCAAATGCGTGGACCCGATATCGATGCTGAATCCGAGATTCAGAATGTCTTACAAAAACTGGTGCAGGGCGTGAGGTGTCAGAAGAAGGAGTTCGATCTGGAGCGTGCCGCCGAGATTCCGAGGCTTGCCGAAAATGACAATTGCATTGTGATAGGCTCCCCTAAATCGAATCCAGCCAGCGAGATCCTGCTCTGCCAGTTTTTCAAGGCTCGTCCTTTCGACTGTGATCCCGAGAACGCCCGGCGGGTTCCGTTCTCCTTCGTATGGCCATCTGGGGCTGCTCCAGATGGCCCGAGCACACTATCGGCGGCGTCGGTGGCTATGCCCGCTGATAAGCCTGGGCTGTGCTGGAGAGACGGGGGCAGCTTGGTTGGCAGGATGGACTTTTGGCCGTTCGATCAGTTCAAGGCTCGAACAATTGGGAAAGGAAGAGACTGCGGCGTCATCTTTGTCACGAACAAGCAGATCAGCGATGGCCGCAAAGTCAAGCTTATAGTCCTGTGTGGCATGAGCGGCATCGGTACCGTTGGTGCGGCTCGAGCCCTCACTAAGAACTTCAAGGATTTGGAGCCAACACCTGGTCTAGACTACGTGCTGGGTGTCGTCCAGTCGTGGTACAACAAACCCGCCAACCAGGTGCACGCCCGCAAGCTGAAGTCTATTAAGTGGATTGTACGCGTAGGCGGAAGGGCTCCGATCTCGCTGAGCAAGGACCGCTAGAGGCGTCCGGAAAATCGTACCCCTTAAACGGGAAGATCCGGTGGCAAGAAACCCGGAGCGAGAATCGCTCCTTCTTCGTCCGAAATCATTACTCTCGTGACGCGCCCACCGCGGCATCAACCGCGAAATCGCGAAGGGTTGCCGATTTCCATGACGGGGGAAATCGGAGTACACGCACCGCCGCACTGCCGGCTGAAGTACGATCAAGCCTGGAGCGCCACCGCGGGTGGCGAGGCATGAAGATCATCCTCAGTAGAAAAGGGTTCGACTCGTCTGCCGGTGGAGTACCCAGTCCGATTTTCCCGGACGGCAAAATGCTATCCCTACCAATCCCTGACGAATCTTCGACTATCGCTTACCGGGACATTGCCGGCAACGGTTGGGCTTCTGTCGGAGAGCTGGTCAATCAATTGGCGCACATCCCAGCAACCCACGGCGCTCATCTCGACCCCGATCTTTCGGTCGGTAGCATTCCCAGAGTGGAAGGATGGCGCCCGCTTTTTGGCCAAGCCGGCGCAGCCGAAAGCCACCTTGAGAATCAAGGCGTCGGAACTGGGGACGTGTTTCTGTTCTTTGGTTTGTTTCAGGCAGTCGAGAAATCCGCCGCCGGTTGGCAGGTCATTCGTGGCTCCCGGCCCATGCACGTCATTTTTGGCTGGCTTCAGATTGCCGAACGGGTCGCCATCTCAGACTGGCCAAGTGACGCAGTTTGGGCGCTCTACCACCCCCACTTCAGACGGGAGTCCCAGTCGAAGAATGTCTTGTATGTCGCGACGGAAAGGCTGTCCTTGCCAGGCATTGATTCGCCGATCAGCATCGACGGTGGTGGACTGTCCACATGCTTCTCCCCAAGGCTGCGCCTCACGGGGCACGATTTTCCCGGTCCTAGCCGGTGGTTGCTGCCTGGTTGGTTCCATCCCGGCACTCGCGGTTCTGTGCTGAGCTACCATGGCGACCCGTCCCGGTGGGGCGTGCCCAAAGCGGGCGTGACGCTCAGGTCTGTGTCCAAGGGTCAAGAGTTTGTCCTTGATTGTGACAAGTTTCCAGAGGCGATCAAATGGTCGTATGAACTTCTGTTGTCGATGGCGCTGTGCGGACAGGTGGCGGGCTAATTCAAGTAAGAACACTCCCTGGAAGGGCAGAGGACCGGTTACCAGGCGGGTCATATGTTCTGCCGGATGAGCACTAGAAGGATCTGTCAAGCAGCCGTAGATCGCAGCGCGTCGGGCAGCGCCACACCCCGTGGGCACAGCGGATCCGGACCTTGCATGAGATCCCCGTACGAGTAAAATCGCTGTGCAGCGCAACGTCCCTGACACTCCGATGAACGCGGGCAATTGCACACACTCGTAGCAAACCCTTCGCGCACGGCTCGAAATCGGGTTAAGGCGTTGGATCTGTTCCAGATGCCTATCAGGCCGCCTGGGTCCCGAACGTTGCCGCAGGCGAACTCAGGCAGACCCTTGAATGCAGCGCACGGGATAACCTCGCCGTTGGGCTCCACAAGACACCGATCAACCCCGGCCTTGCACACCCGTGGAGCCGCCCCGGGTGTCCACAGGAAGAAAAAGTCGACGGGGCATCCGGCGCGCATAGAGATTCTGCTGCCCACCTTAGCCTTTATCGTGGAGAAGCGGCGCAACAGGACCGAGAACTCCCGAGGAGAGACTTCCAGTTCCTTGGCGTTCAGAGCCGCTCGGCCCTGGTTCACCAGTCGCAGGATACTAACCATGTCAACACCGTGGCCCAGAGCGAGATTCACGACAGCCTCGAGCTCCGCCAGGTTCGGCCGGCAGATGAGGAAATGCCACCCTGTGAACAAGCCGGCCCTCTTTGCCATCGCGGTTGCCAGATTCAGGGCCTCCCAGCTTCCAGGCATGTTGGTCATGGCATCGTGCAGAACGGGATCGGCCGCATAGCAGGACAAGTGCAACTCCACCGGACCATGGCCGGCAAGCCGATTAACAAGATTCGTATCGAGAAGAAAGCCCGTCGTAAAGATCCCGACCCGCCTGAATCCCGTAGTATCCTGCAAAAGCTCGAACAGTTGCTCGCACAGAACGAAGGGCTCTCCTCCGCTGAAGTCAATTTCCGTCCCGCCAAGTCGTCTAAAGTCTCGTATCACCTCGCGCTTCTCGGCCAGCGAAAGCTCATCTAACGATCGCAATCCACCGTTGGAGCTGCAGTGGACGCAGTGGAGCGGACACTCTCGGGTGATTTCGAAACACAGTTGTTCTAAACAATAAGCCGCTGGATTATTCCTGCTGATTTGAGCCGGTTTCCGTAGGTCGGACATGTTGTCCTCCAGTGGGTCTTCGGTGGTTC
>Ga0208034_1001903_pt1 | contig 11629 bp, 11 predicted proteins | sample June2015DPH_8_10_FD_184699 | JGI IMG/M metagenome (GOLD analysis project Ga0208034, IMG submission 184699) | Peatland microbial communities from SPRUCE experiment site at the Marcell Experimental Forest, Minnesota, USA - June2015DPH_8_100... | ecosystem: Environmental > Terrestrial > Soil >...
CAGCGGTACTTGGCCACGGGTGAACGGAGAATTATCGGCATCGGCCGGGTTGTCGTCGGCGAGCGAAAGGGCGGTTCGACATTTCCCCTGGAGCTCAATGTGGGCGAAATGCGAACAAGCAATGAACGCTTCTTCACCGGATTTATCCGAGACCTCACCGAGCGCCAGCAGACCGAGGCCCGGCTCCAGGATTTGCAGGCCGAACTCGTCCATGTCTCGCGCTTGACCGCCATGGGCGAGATGGCTTCCGCGCTCGCCCACGAGCTCAATCAACCGCTGTCGGCGATCGCCAACTACATGAAGGGGTCGCGGCGGCTCTTGGAAGGCAGCCCCGACGAGCGCGCGCCGGTTTTGCGCGAGGCCCTGGACAAGGCGGCCGAGCAGGCGCTGCGCGCCGGCCAGATCATTCGCCGGCTGCGCGACTTCGTCGCGCGCGGCGAGAGCGAGCGGCGGGCGGAGGATGTCAAGAAGCTCGTGGAAGAAGCCAGCGCCTTGGCCTTGGTCGGCGCCAAGGACCGCGGCATCCGCGTGCGCTTCGAGTTCGACCCGCGCACCGATTTCGTGCTCGCCGACAAGGTGCAGATTCAGCAAGTTCTGCTTAATCTGATGCGCAACGCCATCGAGGCGATGGAAGAGACCGACAAGCGCGAGCTTGTCGTCTCCACCGTTGCGGCGCAGGACAATATGGTCGAGATCAGCGTCGCCGATACCGGCACCGGAATCGCGCCCGAGATCAGCGCCCAGCTGTTCCAGCCGTTCATCACCACCAAACACCAGGGCATGGGCGTCGGTCTATCGATCTCGCGGACCATCGTCGAGGCGCATGGCGGCTCCATCGCACCGCGATCGAATCCCGGAGGAGGAACGGTGTTCTCATTCACGCTGCCGGCGCTCAGCAAAGAGGAAGTCGGCGATGCCGTCTGAAAAGGCCATCGTGCACGTGATCGACGACGACGAAGCGATCCGCCAATCGCTTGCGTTCCTGCTGCAGGCTGCCAAGCTCGAGGTCAAGACCTACGCGTCGGCGATGGCGTTTCTGGACGCGCTGCCCGATGCCGCGTCGGGCTGCGTCATCACCGACGTGCGCATGCCGGGAATGAGCGGGGTTGATCTGCTGCGCCGCTTGAAGGAGCTCAAGATCAGCGTGCCGGTGATCGTCATCACCGGACACGGCGACGTGGCGCTCGCGGTCGAAGCGATGAAGGTCGGCGCCGTGGACTTTCTGGAAAAGCCGTTCGACGACGACGTGCTGCTGGCGAGCGTGCAATCGGCGCTCAAGCGCCAGGACGGCGAGACCAAGCGCCACAGCGAACGCCTGGAGATCGAGGGCAGGATGGCGAGCCTCTCCAACCGCGAGCGCGACGTGCTGGGCGGATTGGTGGCCGGCCGGGCCAACAAGCAGATCGCCTTCGACCTCGGCATCAGCCCGCGCACCGTGGAGATTTACCGGGCGAATCTGATGAACAAGATGAAAGCGGGAAGCCTGTCCGACCTGGTGCGCATGGCGCTGATCGTCGGAATAGTGGGACCCGAGTGAGGCGATAGCCGCTACCCGCGGTTCCGGCGGGCAGGGCATCCGCCGACCATCGCGCGCAACCGCTCTCTGCAAAGCTCTATGCAGATTTTGTCGCCGGCGTCGGCTCCCTGGCCGCGGTCAGCATCACCCCGCATACCCGACATTCATAGACCGACAGCTCGGGTTGGGCGCCGGTTTTCGCAACGGCTCTGACAAGGCGCATCGGCCTGCCGCAACTCGGACAGGCCGGTGTTTGCTCGGAGCGACCAATATCCATAAGCCTCTTTGACCACGGCGGTGCCGACAGACATTGAGGTGGATCAATTGCGCAAGCTTGAACGTGCTCGGGAATTCAGCTCAGCCGCGGGTTCGGGCTGCGGCGGCCCAGGTCGTTTTCGTCGATGCGGGCGTCGGCAAACTGAAACTCGTGCTTAATGCCGCAGATCCTGCAGCGCAGATTTATTTTTGCGCCTGTTGGCAAGAGCCTGAGGTCGCGCGGGCCGGCTTGGAATCCACTGTCGAACTCCTTGTCTGTCTTGGGGCACCGGAAGATCACATGACCCATGTTGTCCCGCTCGCTTGTGCGGACGCCACTCTCGCGCCTTTCCGCACCTTCGCGTTGATGCGGATCAAGATGGAACCGCGGCGTCGCCAGGCGGATGGAATGGGTCCAGAGAAACGAAGCCGGTCGGTCGCTACCTCAGCCACAGGCGCCGCCCGGAATTGAGCCACATCAATGCGGCGGCGCCGGTGTGCCTGCATTTTGTCGTCGAATGCGAGGCTTTTGGTGCAACCGATAGCGATGCAGCCGCTGTACCCATTAACGGAGCGGCCCCCGGTCGTCGTGATCGTCGACGACGATCCGGCGGTTTGCGGCTCGCTGAAATTTTCGCTGGAATTGGAAGGGTTTGCCGTGCGCGCCTATGCCAGCGCGCCCGAGCTCCTCCGCGCCGGCGATCTGGGTGTTTGCGACTGCTTCGTCATCGATCAGAGAATGCCGGTGATGAGCGGAATGGAGCTGATCGCCAAATTGCGCGACCGGGACGTTTTGACGCCGGCGATTCTTCTCATCAGCGACCCCAATCCGGCGCTGAGCGCGCGCGCAATCGCGGCCGATATTCCCATTGTCGAGAAGCCGTTACTCGGCAATTCGCTGGTGGACAAAATCCGCGAGGCCTGTCAGCGGGCTGACAGGCAGGCCGCGCGCCGCTGACGAAGCGCCGCTATCGGCGCCTATTCCAGGACATGCAGGAGCAGCACCTCCTCGCCCGGCGTCATATGGGCGATATCGTCGACATCTTGGCTTTCCTCTGCGTCGGCCTTCAGCGCCAGGTAAAGCGCCTTGGCGGCTTCGCAGAGTGCCGCGCGGTGAGCGATATCGGCCGGCGGTAGCGCAGCGACTGTCTTTGCCAGATCGCGCAGGATTTCGGCGAACAGCGCATAATGAAAGTGCATGTGGACCGATTTGCGCGTGTCGGCCGCGCCGTTGCGATACAGGCTGAGTGAGATTCCGGCTTCATCAAGGTGGGCGTCGAAGCGCGCGGTCTGCTCGAAGGTTCCGATATAAAGCTTGTCCGGATACTCCACCGCGACTTCGGCCTTGTCAGGAATTGGCTTGGTCATGACACAACTCCCTTTTTAGGAATTTTCTCCATTTTGGATAGAACATTTCTTCGCGGTCGGACTTGACCTGGATCAACCGCAGTGGACCGCAAGGCAGGGGCGGGTCGAGGCCGGCAGCTCACTCGACCTTGTCGTTCGCACGGCGCCCAAGCCGGTCGGCAACCGCCAGCATCAGCATGGAGACGACGAACATGAGCGGGAAGCCGATCGCCCAGCCGAGCTTGGACGTGTCGGAAAGCTTTTCGAGGTCGAGATACCACGCCAGCGCATCGACCGCGGCGATGATCACGATCGAGCCCAACAGCTTCTCCTTGAGCGCGCTGAAATCAACCACGATCAGGCCGGCGGGCCAGTCGGGGTGATCGGCCGGATCGATCTTGCGGATGAAGTTGTCGTATGCGGAGAAGGTCACGATGAGCAGCAGATTGGCCACCAGCGAGACATCGATCAGGTTGAGCACGCCGACCACGAGGTCGTGCCACTGAAGGCGCGGAAGCTCCAGCGCCAGTGCGTAGAAATCGGCGACAAAGCGGTAGATCAAAAGAAGGAGGCTGCAGAACAGGCCGACCAGGAACGGCGCGAGCAGCCACCGTGACAGGAAGATCGCCGCTTCAAAGCCGCGTTCGCTCCGCCGCATGTATTGACCTATGTTCCGTCACCCTGAGGAGCGAGCGAAGCGAGCCTCGAAGGGCGACGGCTCGGGCGCTTCGGCCGCCATCCTTCGAGGGCCGCTTCGCGGCCGCCTCAGGATGACGCATCAATAAATGTGCCGTCAATCGAGGCGCCCGGTCAATGTGCTGCGATCAGTGTGCCGCTACGCCGGTTCCGATCTGGCAGCTCACTCCGGTGCCGCCGAGGCCGCAATAGCCGTGCGGATTCTTCGCCAGATATTGCTGGTGATAATCCTCGGCGAAATAGAACGGCGGGGCGTCGCGGATTTCGGTGGTGATGGCGCCCATGCCGGCGGCGGCGAGCGCCTTGGCATAGCTCGCGCGCGACGCTTCGGCGGCCGCGCGCTGGGTCGGCGAAAACACATAGATGCCGGAACGGTATTGGGTGCCGGTATCGTTGCCCTGCCGCATGCCCTGGGTCGGATCGTGGGTCTCCCAGAACGCCTTGAGCAAACGCTCATAGGAGATTTTCTTCGGATCGTAGACGACGAGCACGACCTCGTTGTGGCCGGTGCGGCCGCTGCACATCTCCTCATAGGTCGGGTTGGGAGTGTGGCCGCCGGCATAGCCGGCCGCGGTCACGTAGACGCCGTCGCCGAGCTCCCAGAACTTGCGCTCGGCGCCCCAGAAGCAGCCGAGCCCGAACATCGCCATGGCGAGCCCCTCCGGATAGGGACCCTTGAGCGGGCGGCCGTTGACGAAATGCTCCCGCGCGGTGGGGATCGGGGCCGCCCGCCCCGGCAAGGCGTCGGCGGCGGCCGGCATTTCGAGCTTTTTCCTGAACGTGAACATGGCGGCGTCTCCTAGTGTCCCGATTCCGAAGTTCGCATCATTATGCGGCACCCTCGTTTGCGAACTTCGGAATCGAAGGACCCTAGCAACGTATTGATCTAGTGTGGCTTTGGTTCGGAAGTCCGCATGACGAGGTCGCGGCAAAAATGATGCGGACTTCTGAACCGCCACACTAGGTGGCAGGGGAAATATAATCGCGGCGCCGAGGCAACGCAGCGCCGCCGCGATCACGTTTCGCCGAGCCCGGCCGGTTTCCCACCCGCGGAACCGACCGGCTTCCACCGGCGGCCTTTGCCGCTTATTGTGCGCCGCTCGCCGCGCCAAGCGGCATGCCCTGCGGAGGTGGTACAGATGTCCCGGATGCTCGCGCTTGCCTGCGCGTTGGCCGCGTTCGCCATCGCGGCCGGATCGTTCCTTGCCCCGGCCTTTGTCCAGCAGGCCTTGGCCCAGCAGCCTGCGGCGACGCCGCCCTACGGGCCGCCGATCACGCTCGACGACGCCAAGCGGGCGATGGCGGCGGCGGAGCTCGAGGCGGCGAAGAATTCCTGGCAGGTCGCGATCACCATCCTCGACAGCGGCGGCAATCTGGTGATGTTCCACAAGATCGACAACACCCAGCTCGCCTCGATCGGCGCCTCCGAGGGCAAGGCGAGCACCGCGCTTCGCTTCAAGCGCCCGAGCAAGGCGCTCGACGACGCCATCGCCGCCGGCGGCGCCGGGCTGCGGCTCCTCGCCGTCAAGGACATCACCCCGCTCGAGGGCGGGCTGCCGATGCTGGTCGACGGCAAGATCGTCGGCGCCATCGGCGTCTCCGGCGCGCTGTCCTCGCAGGACGCCCAAGTCGCCAAGGCCGGAGCTGATGCGTTGGCGAAGTGACGCTTCGCACTCCCTCTCCCCAGCGGGGAGAGGGTTGGGGTGAGGGGGGTCGAACCTTTCGGCCGCCGCCCCCTCACCCGACTTACTCGCTTCGCTCGCAAGTCGACCTCTCCCCACACCCGAAGTCGGATGTTTCCGACTTCGGTCACTTAGTATTGCCGAACTCGGGAACACCCGAGTTCGGCGGGGAGAGGTGAAAAAAGAAATTCGTTCTCGCGACGCGTTCCGCGCCCGAGTTTTGCGAATCACGACGCCACAACGACAAAGCTCTTTTAGATTCGCTCCCGGCACGCATGATCCCGAAAAGTGGTGTCCGGCTTTCGGACAAGATCATGCGCACGAAAAAGGGAGGCGGAGCGCCGAAAGGCGCAAGTTCATTGGAGCCGCGCCACACCGACAAACGTTGCCGTTTGCCGGTGCACCGCAGACAAGTGTACGCAGTCTGCGTCACTTATCTGCTTACGCGGCAGCGGGCTTATCGGAGCCCGCTCGCCTTCCGGCGCTCCGCGGCGGCTCTTGTCGCAGCGACCGAACGCTCCGACTCAGCCCAGGCCGTGCTTCACGCGATGAAGTGCGAGGGCGTTACCTTCGCCTTTGGATCGCGCTTAAGCGGGGCACCCCGCGCGCCGGTCGTACTGCCGGCGGGAACGATGCCCGGACCGCCCGAGAGCGGGGTTACAAGCCCCGCCCGCAGCAACCGCACTCGCCCCATCCAACGGCTGTCACCGGTAGACGTCCCTGAAGTGGGCGAGATTCGGGTGCGCTTGTAACGGAATTAGAGACATATGTCAAGTACCGTCACCGCATCGAAGACGAAAGAAAACCAACGTGCCGGTTGCTTGGGGATTCGCTGCGAAGGACCAACCTAGTACAATCAGCCTGAACCGAACCGGAGGGCTACGACATGGCCGAAACTTCCTGGATTGGTCTGAGCGCACGCGAGCGGGCGCTGCTACTCGACGCCCTCGCGGCGTTGCGACGTTCGAATCTTGATGACCCAAGCAACATCGACGCGCTGACGATCAAGCTCGTCCACAGCGCGCCCCATCCCGACATTACGGTCGGCGTTCACGGCGGACAGGTGCAATGGACGTTGGGAAATCCGTTCCCGATCCGCGTGTGCGATTACGACGGAGCGAGCGACGAGGACCTTCCCGATATTGATCAACGCGGCCAGCGATGTCGGATGTGGTGGGAACCTGCCGATGCTGCCTAGACCGACTCCGACAGCACAGCGGTCAATGCGTCTTCGAACTCTGCAATTAGTCCGATCAAGGAAGGGTTACCCACCGCTGGATATTCTGGCGCAGCTTGACCATTGAGTTCCATGATTACGGAGCTACGAAAATTAGCCCAGACGTGCGTGAGAAATGATCCAAGAAGCAGAGATTGCGGGAGAGAACCGAACGCGGTTTGCGCATCGTAATCAAAAATACTCCGTGCTGCATTTCGCAGCAATGAGGTTACGTCTGTTTCCATTGCTGCAATCAAATCCGGCGATCCGGTCCACCCCGTGAAGTTATATAAGATGTTGTTTCTCGGTCGATTGAACCATCTTTGTTCGCAGCCAATCAACTGAGCCACGAGAATTTCCTTCCACCCAACAGCAGTAGCCATGCGCAGGCACCGCTGAAATAGGATAACGATCTCGCGCTGGTCAATTGTTTCCTTGTTATCTGCAATGATGCGCGCGTAAAGCATTGGGTCCGACCGATACAGTGCTGCCGAATCATAGCAGAGGTTGTGCGAAGGATCTACTTATCTTCGCGGCGTTCCCGCCGAGCATTCCGGCCCGGCTTCACCCCGCCAGCGCCCGCATCACCGACTCCCAGTGGGGTTCGGATTTTCCGGACGTCGATGGTCTCGGGCACATGAACCCGGTATTTCCGCTTGTCCGCCGTACCGTCCAGATAGGCCTTGGCGCTGTCCAGACCTGCTTTGATCTTGTCGAAAGCGCGCTTGCTCATGGTTCGCTCCGATAGTTTCGCCCCAAGTTAGCCGCTCCGACGACGAACCGTTCACACGATCCTTGTCTTATGCCCCTGCCAATAGCGGTCGCGCAGCTTTTGCTTGTAGAGCTTGCCGGTCGGCAGCCGCGGCAGTTCGGCCTCGAAGTCGAATGAGTGCGGCCATTTTTGCGGCGCCAGGTGCGCGGCGCAGAACGCCATCAGCTCCTCGGTAATTGCCGGTCCCGGCGCGACACCGGGCATGAGCTGGACGGCGGCCTTGACCTCCTCGCCGAGGTCTTCGTTGGGCACGCCGAACACCGCGGCGTCGGCGACCTTGGGGTGGGTGATCAGCAGGTTCTCGCATTCCTGCGGATAGATGTTGACGCCGCCGGAGATGATCATGAAGGTCGCGCGGTCGGTGAGATAGAGATAGCCGCCGTTGTCGAGATAGCCGATGTCGCCGACCGTGCTCATGGCGCCGTCGGCCGAGCGGGCGCGCGCGGTCTTCTCCGGATCGTTGAAATATTCGAAGGGCGTCGCGGTCTTGAACCAGAGCGTGCCCGGCGTTCCGGTCGGGCAGGGCTGCATGGTCTCGTCGAGGACGTGCAGTTCGCCGAGCAGAACCTTGCCGACCGTGCCCTTGTGCGCCAGCCACTCGGCGCTGTCGCAGGCGGTAAATCCCAATCCTTCGGTGGCGCCGTAGTACTCCTGGATGATCGGCCCCCACCACTCGATCATCCGCTCCTTGACCGGCACCGGGCAGGGCGCCGCGGCATGGATCGCGATCTCGAGCGAGGAAACATCGTAGCGCCGCCGCACGTCCTCCGGCAGCTTGAGCATGCGCGAGAACATGGTCGGGACCAGCTGGCTGTGCGTTACCTTGTAGGTCTGGACGAGTTGCAGATACCGCTCCGCATCGAAGCGTTCCATGATGATGGCGGTGCCGCCCTGGCGGATGGTCAGGTGAACGGCCGCCTGCGGCGCCGAGTGATAGAGCGGGGCCGGCGACAGATAGATCATGCCGTCGCGATAGCGCCAAAGCTTCTGCAGGAAGGTGAACAGCGGCAGTTGCTGCGACGGCGGCTGCTCCGGCAAGGGCCGCAGGATGCCTTTGGGACGGCCGGTGGTACCGGACGAATACAGCATGGCGGTGCCGAGCGATTCGTCGGCGATCGGTGTCGCCGGGTAGGCCGCGGTCGCCTGGTCGAGATTTTGCACGCGCTCGCCGTCGCCCTTGCCGTCGCCCTTGCCGTCGACGATCAGGCACAGCTCGATCTTGGGGCAGTCCTTGAGCGCCGCTGCGGCGACGTCACGCTTGGCCTGCGACGTGATCAGGACCCTGGATTGGCTGTTGTTGAGGATGTAGGCAAGCTCTTCCGGCGTCAGAAACGAATTGACGCACGTGAAGTAGAGGCCGGTACACTCGCCGGCGCAGCAGCTCTCGATGTAGCGCGCGTTGTTTTCCATGAAGATGGCATAGTGATCGAGCCGGCGCAGGCCGCGGTCGCGCAACAGGTGGGCGAGGCGGTTGCTGCGCGCCTCAAGCTCGGCATAGGTCACAGCCTCGCCGCTCTGCGCCATGATGAAGGCCGGCTGCTGCGGCCGCTTGGCGGCATGCTCGCGCGCATACATGGCAATCCCCCCTGATGTTGCCGGCGCTTTTGCGCCTTCGCCCCGCTCTGGACTTGGACGGACCGGGCACCGCGAGCGCCCATCTCGCCGCCCCCTCGCCCTTGCCGAGCAGGTTTACCGCCGTTTCAGCCTTCCCATCAGCGTAGAACACGGCGCCGCGGGCCTCAACTCCGCCGCGGGCTCCCGAACGCCACCGTGGATGCGGCCGGACATGCTTAACGATCCGTTGCCGATCGGCGGCCGCGGCGGCATGCGGTTTTACGAAATCTAGAACGTTTGCCCGCTAGGCTTGTTTGCGTTGTTGCGCGAGCTTCGCGCCGCGCCCCAGATCATACATCGCAGGAAACAGAATGCCGGAGCTCAACGCGCGCGATCCCAGTAAGACTGAGGCAACAGCCGGCGAGGTGCTTGGCCACGTCCATTCGGTGACCGGCTCGCAAGCCAGCATCGGGCTGCTGAGCGCGCGCGGGCTGCATCACGCCGGCGCCACGGTCGGAAAGTTCATCAAGATCCACACCGGCAAAGCGTTGCTGATCGGCGTCATCACCGATGTTTCGCTGCTGGTCTCGCCCAGCATCGGCGAACAGCGGTATTGCGGCGTGGCGCACGTCGATCTCACCGGCGAGATCAGCGACCGTGGCGGCAAAGTCGGCTTTCGCCGCGGCGTCACCGACTATCCGTCGATCGGCGATGCGGCGAGCGCGCTGACCAGCAATGAATTGCGCCTGGTGTTCGATACCTCGGGCGCCAAGACGATCAAGATCGGGCAATTGCAGCAGGACAGCGCCATTACGGTTGCCATCGATGTCGATGAGATGCTGAGCAAGCATTTCGCGGTGCTCGGCACCACCGGCGTCGGCAAGTCGAGCGCGGTCGCCGTTATCCTGCAGCAGATTCTTCAGGTGCGGCCCGACGTGCGCATCCTGCTGCTCGACGTGCACAACGAGTATGGCCGCTGCTTCGGCGAGCGCGCTTATGTCGTCAATCCGGGTAATCTGCGGCTGCCGTTCTGGCTGTTCAACTTCGAGGAGATCGTCGACGTTTTCTTCGGCGGTCGCCCCGGTCTCGACGAGGAAGTCGAGATTCTCGCCGAGGTCATTCCGCAGGCCAAGGTTACTTACACCCAATATCGCCACACGATCGAACGGCCGGCGATCAAGAAGCACGATCCCAAGAGTGCCGGCTATACGGTCGACACGCCGGTGCCGTATCGGCTGGCCGACCTGTTGTCGCAGATCGACGAGCGGATGGGAAAGCTGGAAAACCGTTCATCCCGGCTGGTCCATCACAAGCTGATGACGCGCATCGAAACCGTCAGCAACGATCCGCGCTACGCGTTTATGTTCGAGAACGCCAATGTCGGCGGCGACACCATGGCCGAATCCATCAGCCAGCTGTTTCGGCTGCCAGCCGACGGCAGGCCGATGACGATCATGCAGCTCGCCGGGCTGCCGGCCGAGGTGGTCGACGCGGTCGTTTCCGTGCTGTGCCGCATGGCGTTCGATTTCGGCATGTGGAGCGATACCGCAAGCCCGATGCTGATCGTCTGCGAGGAGGCCCACCGATATGCCTCGGTCGACCGCACCGTCGGCTTCGGCCCGACCCGCCGGGCGATCTCCCGCCTCGCCAAAGAAGGCCGCAAGTACGGCGTATTCCTCGGCCTCATCAGCCAGCGTCCGGCGGAACTCGATCCGACGATCCTGTCCCAGTGCAGCACGCTGTTCGCCATGCGCATGTCGAACGACCGCGATCAGGCCTTGCTGCGCTCGGCGGTCGCCGACTCGGCGGCCAACCTGTTCGCCTTCGTCCCCGCGCTCGGGACCCGCGAGGCTCTTGCGTTCGGCGTCGGCACGCCATTGCCGACCCGGCTGACATTCGCCGAATTGCCGCGCCAACTGCTGCCGCGGAGCGAAGCCTTCGCCGGCGATCCGGCCAATCAAATGGGCGGCCAGGACCTCAATTTCATCGCCGCGGTGGTCGAGCGCTGGCGCGGCGCGACCATGCGCCGAAGGGTGGCCGCGGATGAGGCGGCGCGCGAAGTAAAACCGATCGCCGGACCGGACGCGGTGCCGCCGGCGCCGCCGGTGCCCCCGCCGGCGCCCGAGCCCGGCCGCTTCAGCCTCTTGAAGAAGCCGCTCACCGATAAGCCGGATCCCTATGCCGCGCTGCGCAGCGCGGCTCCCGCGCCGGCGAACCGCTGAGCGCTATTCGCGCCCGAACCGGGGCCCGTCCGCTCTGCGCGAGGCAATAGGGTTTCGCCACTGAGCGGTCGTGCGGGCCGCCTCGGCCGAGCGGCCGTCGGCCAGCAGCTCTCTGACGTCCTTGATCTCATCGAGGAAGAACGGCTTCGAGAAGTAAAATCCCTGCGCGTAGCGGATGCGGCTGGTGGCCTGCAGATAAGCCAGCTCCTCGAACGTCTCGATGCCTTCGGCCACGATCGACATGCCGAGCGCCAGCCCCAGCGATTCGATCATTCGCAGCACGCTCTGGCTGCGCGGGCGCTGGTGAATGGCGGTGATGAACGAGCGATCGACTTTGATTTCATCGGCGGTGATGTCGGCAAGCACGGA
>Ga0208034_1001913_pt1 | contig 11581 bp, 10 predicted proteins | sample June2015DPH_8_10_FD_184699 | JGI IMG/M metagenome (GOLD analysis project Ga0208034, IMG submission 184699) | Peatland microbial communities from SPRUCE experiment site at the Marcell Experimental Forest, Minnesota, USA - June2015DPH_8_100... | ecosystem: Environmental > Terrestrial > Soil >...
CGGCGCGACGGACGAGCCCTGGGCATTATCTCCTCGAGTACTACTTCGGAATGCTGGCCAACCGTTTGGGACGATACGATGATGCTCGCGCCGCCCTTGAGAATGCAGCAAGCTTGGATCCGCACTCGCCTGATCCGCAATTCGAACTGGGAAAGTTGTTTGAGTCCCGGGAGGACTGGCAAGAAGCGCGAAAGGCTTTCGAACACGTGATTGCCCTCCGTCCCGAATTCGCGCCCGCACACTACCAGCTGAGCCGCATCTATGCACGGCTGGGCCTTCACGCCGAAGCTGAAAAAGAGGCCGAACTCACCAGTTCGCTTGTCGAGGCGCAACGCGATCAGGCATTACGCGACCAACGCGTGCGTGCTGGAAGCTTCAAGGCCAGCACTGCCGGGTCGCACGCTGAGCAATGACTTCACATTCCTTTAGTGGAATCTTGACTCGAAAGACGATTTGTCTCTGGTGACATAAACTCAGTTCCGCTCGGCGGTTTACTCGGCCCTCAAATGACAATAACGGCCCAACGCTCATAGCGGCTTCGTGCTGGACGAGCCGGCCATGGGGAAATTACCCCGGATTGGTCCTGAGATCCAACAGGGAAAGAGCCGAAGTGATGCAAATCACGTCGGGCATGCTCCGCAAGGCTGCAAAAACACCTCGGCCTGTTCGCGTCAGGCCAGAGTTGCTTCCGTCAGAGCATGTCGCGTTGAAGTCAAGGGGGCGCACTATTTGGCGATCTTACTTCTCCTTCGGAGGAGCCTGGCCTGAAGGCAGCGCGGTGCCACTCCCTTCCACCAAAGATTCAAATCGATCACCAGGGCCTCCGGGGAATTGTTCGAGCAAGCCGCTGGGCCAAAGGACTTCGATGCGGTCGAAGGAGGCAGCCGAGCCGAGTCCAAAGTGGAGGCGCGGGTCGCTCGTGGAGAGATAGCTTCCTCCTGCGCGGACTTCATCCACTTGCTTGACGTTGCCGGTAGTGACGGTCACTCGGGCGCCGATCGCCATCCGGTTACTCTTCGTGCCCACCAGGTGCAGCGTGATCCAGTGGTTGTCATTCCTGGTTTCGTTGAGAAAAAGCGAGGGTGGAGCGCCGACGTTGAAGACGAGGATGTCGAGCCTTCCGTCGTTATTGACATCTCCCACGGCTGTTCCCCGCCGGGATTTCAACGGGCCTGCATTTAAGCCAGTAGCGGCAGCAACCTCGCGGAATTTGCCGTTCGTCTCATTGAGGAAAAGCTCGATCGGCTCGACAAAAGGCGGTTCACCGGGCACCCCATCGAGCAAGGTCGAGAAGTTACCCGAGGCCATGAAAAGATCCTGCCAGCCGCTGTTGTCGAAGTCTGCGAAGTTTGCTCCCCACTTGACGAGCGGTGAGGTGGGAGCGGCGATTCTGGCGCGAACGGCAACATCGTGAAACTGGTTGTGGCCGTCGTTGATGTAGAGGCTGGCCGGCTGGTCGGCATAACGGGTCACGAACAGGTCGAACCTGCCGTTGTGGTCGAGGTCGGCAAAATCGCATGCCATGTTGCCGTAGGTTTGCCCCATTTCCCCCAAGGCGGTGCCTGAATAGAGGCCGATATCCTCAAAGGTTCCGACCCTTTTGTTGTGAAACAGAAAATTGCTGTATGCATCGTTGGTGACAAAGAGATCGGGCCATCCTTCGCCGTCGAAATCTCCCCAACAGATTCCCATGCCGTGCGCCTTCTGTGTGTTCTGGACACCGGTTTTGGCCGCGACCTCTTCGAAGGTTCCGTCGCCCCGATTGCGGTAGAGGAGGTTGGTTTCGCCGGGCATCTTATCTGGCAGTTCGGCGAGTGCGTTCTTGTATACCTTCCTTTGAGGGTCGGGAAGATGCCGGGGATCGGTGGAAACATAGCGGGCAACGTAAAGATCCACAAATCCGTCACGGTCGTAGTCAGCCCAGGCGGCTCCGACGCTAAAGCCTCCGCCGCCAACGCCCGCCTTTGCCGTGACGTCGGCGAATTTGCAGCCGCCTAGATTGTGATAGAGCACATTGTGGCCGTAGCCGGTGACATAAATATCAGGAAGGCCGTCGTTGTCGTAATCGGCGACGGCAATCCCGGTGGCCCAGCCCTTGGTTGTCAACCCCGCGGCTGCAGTGACGTCAGTGAAGTGCAGTGTGTCCCCGTTGCCGTCTTCCCGGTAGAGCGTGATCATGGGATCGCCGCCAGCAAGGTAGCGGTCGATTGAGGAATCGTTAACCACGGCGATGTCCAATTTGCCGTTGTTATCGCAATCCAGAAAGGCAACTCCTCCGCCACTCATCGTTTCGATGACGTAGCGCCTGTCGAGATTCGTGTGAGGAAGAGTGCGAAGTCCGACCTCCAGCGAAACGTCTCGAAAATGTGGCACAGAGGGTTTCGCGAGTTGCTCGGGCGCGGTCACAGTGAGAGTTTGTGCGCTGAGAGTGAAGGCAGAGAAGTGCAGTATGACGCACGCCGACGTTAGATTCCTCATCTTGCCCGGAATTCTAGCACTGCACAGTGCCCGCCAATCGCAGTATGCTGTTTCACCGTGAAGCTTCTTCCTCCTTCCATGTTTCTGCTTCTCTCGATTTCATTTCTTGGAGCTCAAACGCCTCCGACGGCAGAAGACACCGTTGCCAAAGCGCACATGTCCATTGCACCACTTAGTTTCTTGAACGTGTTCTTTTTTGCGGAACTCATCTTTATGGTGTGGCTGCTTGGCTGGGGATGGCGAATACAAGAACTCACATTGGCCTAGCTGCGCAACATAGCTTCCTGCATGCCTGCTTCGAGAAGCGCACCTATCGCTGTGTTTTGCATGTGCGAACAATCCCCAAAATTCCGCGAATGTTCCATGATCGCTTCGCAACCCAGAGTCTCAATTGTCGCGTTCAGGCCATACCGCTTCTCCAGCTCAGACGCGGCCCGGTCTTTTGGTTCCGGTTGTATCGTCGCCAATCCGTACAGAACCCATTTTCCCGGTAATGTCCGGTTAGCCGGTCATTCGCTCTGAATACGGATGTGCGGCCGAGGGTTCGTCCGGTAGCAGGCGGTGATTCGCTCCTCTGGCTTGACTCTCGAACCCATTCCAGGGTCGATACTGGACTCATGATGGACAGCAAGCGGGCTGTCGCTCTTACGTCCGGCCAGCTCGGGGCAGCTGCAGGCGTTAGTGCCGACACGATCCGCCATTACGAAAAGCTCGGGCTTCTCGCGAAGCCAATGCGCACGGATGGAGGGTACCGTCTCTATCCCTCCAGCGCTCTGCTCCGAGTTCAAACCATCCGCAGCGCTCTCAAAGCTGGATTCGGCCTCACTGAACTCACCGGGATTTTCAGGGAGCGAGACACCGGCGGGGCACCATGCCGACGAGTTGCGAACATGGCCTCGGACAAAATCAAGGCGCTCGACAGACAGATTGCCGAGCTAACGGAACTACGCGACTGGCTTTCCGCTACGGTCGCAGAGTGGAACGCCCGGCTCGAACGCACCCTATCAGGAAAAAGAGCCGGGCTGCTCGAATCGCTCGCCTTTCAGGATCTCCCCGCCAATCGGCAATCGAAAGGAAGCAATCATGAAACAAATCTTTCTCACGTCAGTTCTAGGCTTCGGCCTCGCCGCATACGCCCAGACACCCATGAACTGCCCCATGCACGATCAGCAAGGGACATCTGAGCAGCATGCCGCCGGGGTCGATATGCGTGGCGACCACGCCATGGGCTTCTCACACGAAGCCACGGCGCATCATTTTACACTCTTGTCCGATGGCGGAATCATCGAGGTCGATATAAAGGCCGATCACGATGCTGCCACCCGCAATCAGATCCGGACGCACCTTTCGCACATCGCCGCTATGTTCAGCGCCAATGACTTCGACGTCCCGATGTTTATTCACGACACCGTGCCGCCCGGTGTACCAACGATGAAAGTGAAACACGATGCGATCACCTACACTTTCCAGCCCACGGATCGAGGCGGACAGGTACGGATCACCACACACGATCCCGAAGCGTTGAAGGCCGTGCATGACTTTCTGAACTTTCAGATCATGGATCACAGGACCGGCGATTCGACTCTCGTGAAATAACCCCTGTATTGTCACCGATCCGGACCTTTGCCGGATTTTCGCCTTCGCGAGGCGAAAATCGGGTAAAGGAAGGGTAGACTGTAATACTCCAGGAACCGTTGCGGGACTCCAAATCACTGCGATTGGAAATAGAATGGCTGCTGCAATCAGGAACCCACCGATTGTGCTGGGAGCGCGTATTTTGCGCAGCCGCTTTCAGTCTTTGTACGCGTCTACGAGGAATGTCCTTGGCGCGTCTTCGAGCCCGCGCGGAAACACCTTTGCCGTCCATCTGCCGAAATTTGCGCCCTCCTCGCCAAGCTGCAATGCCTTCGTGCTCCATCCGTATTGACCGAGAAGCTCTTCAGGATTGTCGCTGCCAAACTTCCAGCCGATTCCGTTCTTCTCCATCTCTTTCAGCGAGGCCTGCATCCCAGGGCTCGTCAACGTCGAGGCACTCACCAGATCAGCTCCAAAGCCACTGCCTTTGGATGCGAGTCGCGATACTTGGCCTAGAAACTGATGGGCGGTTTCTTCCGCGAAGTAATAGAGCAATCCTTCTACGAGCCAGACCGAAGGGTCTTCAGCGTGGAATCCGAAGCCCATGAGCAGTTTTTCCCAATCATCCTTTAAGTCTGCTCCCACGGTGGTGCGCCGGCATTTTGGAACGGCGTTTTCGCGTTTGAGAATCTGCTCTTTGATCTCGAGAAGCTCTGGATGATCGATCTCATAAACGGTCGTATTCGCGGGCCAATTAAGCCGGAAAGCGCGAGCATCCATTCCCGCAGCTGGAATCACGACTTGTCGAACTCCTTTTGCGATTAGTCGTTGAGCCAGATCATCAAAGAATTTCACTCTGATCGCAACGAAATTCGCGCCCTCCTCATAACGACGAGGATTTGCCTTTTCCCAAGCTTCCAGCGCAAGCGTTCCCTCTGGACCAGCAAGAACAGAAGCAAGGTCATCCCTGAAGAGCCCGTCAGGAAGCTGCGACTCGCGGGCCCTCTGCGCGGCGGCCCATCGTGAAGTGATCGTCACTTCGAGCATTTCCAGACCTCCACAAACCAAACGTGTAAAGTATATGGAATTGATCTAGTCTTCGGCGCGCAATTCCTTCATCCTTCGCTACGCGCTGCCGATTCCGAGCGCGGCATGACTCCTGAATTAAAACCCGTTGCGGTAGGTTCGTCGCCAACTAATCCCCAACGTGATGTGGCTCGCGTTGCTTCCGTGTTGGCGGTAATCCGGGCGCAACCCGAGGCCGACTCGGCGAAGTTCATCTCCACCGACCGACTTCGCATTAGTGGCGGCGAGCAGACCCTAATGCCTCACCAAACTGGCAAGCACTCCGTTCAATGAATCGTTCCACACATGAGCGATCATTCCGGGGCGAACGGTTCCGCGCCAATAGGCCAGAATTCCGAACATTGCTCCGTACAGGCTGATCAGAATCACCATCCGGAAGCCCTGGTACGCGTGAGACGCGCCGAATGTTGCCGCAGAAAGGAAAATGCCGACGGGAGCGCTCTTAGTCAGGGCCATTAACTGCGGCTGCAGGTAACCTCGAAAGATGGCCTCCTCGCAAAAACCGGCGGTAACGGAGAGCGCGATCCATACCGTCAGTTCGATCCCACGGTGCGGGAGGATGAACTGCAAATTGCGACCCAGCGCGGCGATGCGTAGGAGCCAGCCAATTATCCAAAGCAGCACCCACGTAACGACCCAGAACCCAGCAGCAATTCCAATGTTTCGCAGCACCTGGCGGAGGGAATGCCATCGGTCTCCCAGAATGATGCGCATTGGCGTACCACTAAGCCGCACGCCCGCCACGACTAGAAGGAACAAGAGCCATTCAAAGAAAATGATAACCAGATAAAAGCGCACGCGGTTCGGATTAGCCTCGGTGCTCAATTGATCTACGGAAGTCTTATGCCAGAACGCCCAACCGGCCAACGCGGCGAGTACCAAAATCGTGTGGGTTGGGCTGGCGACTCTGGGATAACGGTCTGACGTGGGCTGAGCAGGAGCAGAAGTCTCCATTAGTCCTCCTCAGGCTAGAGTGTCAACCTCGTGCAGTTTAGCAGCGTTTATGTAACGAGACCCTGTATTTCAGCGGTGGGGGCACAAAGACCTTGATGCACGAATAAACCGCCGGCACATTCCGGGTGGATTGTCGTCGATCCGGACATTACTCATTTTCGGTTTATGCCCGGATTGCTGGTGAATCACGAACTGACACGATCCACGTTGGAACTGGGGTCGACCCCTCGCTACCCTATGCACCCAGCGCCGGTGGCAACAGGGCGCCATGCGTTTACAGTTCCTTGATCTTGATGTTCCGAAACCAGATCTTCACTCCCGGATCACCTTTCGGCTCGGTACCCTGCAGCGAGATGTGTCCCGTGTGGTACTTGCTGTATCCCGGCATCTTTGCGAACTTCGTTCCAGCGATCAACTTGTTCCAGTTGTCGTCCCACAACTGCGTGTCGATGACTTCGTGGCCGTTCTGGAACAGTTGCAGGTGACCGTGGTCTGCGATGATCTCAAACTGGTTCCACTCCCCGGCGGGCTTCACCCACTCAACCTTGTCCGAGATCATGTCAAAGATATCGCCGGAGCGCTCCATCAGGACGCGGCTGTCCGGAACAGTGCAGGCCAGATCCGCAATCTGCATTTCGACGCCCGTATCGTAGGTGTCGCGGTACTCGGGTGATTCATGGACAAAGAACATGACGCCGCTGTCGATGCAGGGTTGCGCCTTCCACTCGAGCTTGAGATCGAAGTTAGTGTACTCGGCGTCAGTCATGATGTCGGCAAAGTCGGCTCGCGGGTCCTGGTTGGTCTTTTTCAGTTGAATGGAACCGTCAACCACCGACCAGTCGCTACCCGTTTCCTTCTCGAGGTACGAGTGCCAACCTTTCAAATCGTGCCCGTCGAACAGCAACTGCCATCCGTCCTGCTTCTCCTTTGGTGTGAGTGCGTTCGGTTCCTGCGCCCACGCCATGCCAGTGAACAAAACGCAGACGACCGCGGCCATCGATAACTTCCTACGGTTCATCATCACCCTCCTACAAAAAAGCATGCCTGGGCGGTGCTTCGAGACTCACCGAGGGTCGTTCCTCGTAATCCGGTCGAGGAGCAAAGTCATGAAGCCACTTTCATCGGATTTAAGGCAGACCTGGGCATTCGGCGCGCCTTCCACCGGTCTCGTAAAGCCCTTGTCATCTATTTCGAGCCGCATCGGCGTTGCTGGGCATAGTTCAGGGCGAATGGCATAGGTCACGGCTACGGGATCGAAGAGTGTGGGCGTGCGCCATTCGCTTGCGCCGGTCCACTCATGATAAAGCAGGGTCAACTGGTCAGTGAGGGGGGAGCCGTGGGAGAAGATTGCTCCTTGTGCCGGAGTTTTCAAAGGAATCTGGGTCGAATCGAGCGGCATCACGAAGACCGGGATCCCGGCAGAAAGGAGAGCCCGTGCTCCTGCTGGATCACAGGTAATGTTCCACTCAGGATCCGGAGGCCGGGGAGCTCCGTTCTGATCGTCGCCGTAGCCCCGGTAGATGCTGCCGCCCATCATCACGACTCGCCTTAGCTGAAGAAAGGCAGCCGGATCGCGTTCAATTGCCGCCTGAACGTTGAACAGCGGGCCGATGGCAATCAGTGTGATCTGGCCAGGATGGGCGCGAATCTGGTCGACCAGAAACGCAACCGCATCCGGGTGCTTCCGCTCGGGCGCCTGATGCGCATAGGCCGCCTGAGTGAAGACATTATTATGAGGAGTGGCGACTCCGGCAGCTACCGGGATATCAAGACGGCCTATGGCGCCGAGCTATCGATCGAGTAGCTGCGCACGCAGCTCCGTATCACCGTAAGCCGTGGTAATGCCTAGAATGTGTAGCTCCGGGCTGCGCAGCGCAAGAGCAAGCGCAAACGCATCGTCGATGTCGTCGCCTATATCGGTATCGATGATTGCAAGTTGCGGCCCGGCGTAAGTCTGTGCTGTCTGGCCGTGCGTGAGCGGCGCTGCGGCAACGGCCAGAACGACCGCGCTCAACGCCAAATGAAATCTCCGATTTTTCACAGACGGTAGTATAGACGGGTCGAAGCACAGGTTGCGCGATGGAAGTGCTGAATACACTCAATTCCGCCACCTGATACATTGCTATGCCGCCAGTCTCTACACGGTTGTGTCGCCACACGGTACAGCGGAATCCCGCTACCGGATGAGTGGGCAGCGGAGGCAGCATCATCCACGCCCAAGGCGTGTTGGAATGGTAATCAACCAGTAACTGCCGGGTGGCCGGTAATCCAGGCACAACGGTTCACTCACTATAAGCCGACTTGTGAGTACCGATCCGTCGTCGATGAGTGACTAGGCGATTCGCATCAGCCGACGGCACCAAGGTTGCAAGCTCGTCGTTGTTACCTATAAGTGCCTTTGAACCGGCTCGCACTCTTGGAAATCCCATAACCCCACCGCATCCGCCCCGCCAGCGGCTCACTTCAAACGGCTCTATCGTAACTGCCCGACAAGAGCAGCGCCCCTCCCACGCCAGTCGCACGGCAGTCACGTTAGAACACTAATGTTTTTCGTGCACGTGACCTGAGGCGGAAGTATCGTCGGAAAAATCGACAAGGAAGGCTCCCGATTACGCGGTCGAATCCAGGGCCGCACCGATTCGCCCTCGACTCGACCGCAATTGCAGCATTGGTCTTGCAATACCCGTCAGGAGCGGCACAATTCCGGGGAATCGGGGTTGAAAAATGAGATTCAAGTGTATACTCAGTCGACCAGGGAGGCCGCATGTGCTCGTTCTGAATCTTGTAGGCGGCTGGCTGGGTATACTGGCCGGAGTACTCTTCGGGGCGATCGTCGGATTGTTCTTCCACCGCGAGGATTGGATGGGGGGATACGCGTCCCATCGCAGACGGTTGACGCGGCTCGGCCACATCTCTTTTTTTGGCCTTGGCTTCCTGAACCTCTTCTTTGGAGTTACGGCCGGTCCCTTGAATCTCCATAGCGGGAGCCTGAGGACGGCGTCGATAAGCCTGATCGTCGCCGCCATCACCATGCCGATCTGCTGCTTCTTGTCGGCCTGGAAGAAGCCGTTCCGGCATCTGTTTCCGATCCCGGTGGTCGCCGCAACTACCAGCATTCTCGCTATTCTGCTGGGCTGGAGCCGACCATGAAACTTGGATTGATCGCCATGAGCGGTGTGCGGGTGCATAACGCGGAGCTGATGGCTCTGGGGCTGACGCTGCCGGGATTCGTCGAGCGCAGCCGCGTCATTGCGTCGCTGCCCAGCCTGGGGCTGCTGACTCTTGCCGGCCTGACGCCGGAATCCGTCGACACGAAGTATCTCGAGGTGTCCGATATCGCCCAGGTGGAAGACGTGCCGGAAGAGTTCGACGTGGTTGCGATCTCCAGCTTCTCAGCGCAGATCAAGGAGGCCTATGCTCTGGCCGACAGATATCGGTCACTCGGGACCAAGGTGATCCTGGGCGGACTTCACGTGAGTGCGGTTCCGGACGAGGCCGCCGCTCACGCCGATGCCATCGTGGTTGGTGAAGGAGAGACGGTGTGGCCCCGCGTGATGGCCGACCTGACCACGCCGGGAGGCGAGCTCGCGAAGGTCTACGACGCGCGCGGCCAGAACTACGATCTGAACCAGGCGCCGATGCCACGGTTTGAGCTGCTCGATCCTGAGCGCTACAACCGGCTCACCGTGCAGACGCAAAGAGGGTGTCCGTTCCGATGCGAATTTTGTGCGTCATCGATTCGGATATCACCGACGTACAAGACCAAGCCCGTCGAGCGGGTAATGGCGGAGATACGCATGATCAAGACCCAGTGGAAGCGTCCGTTCATTGAGTTCGCCGACGACAACACGTTTGTGAACAAGGCACACAGCAAGCGGCTGATGCAGGCCCTGGCGCCTGAGCAGGTTCGATGGTTCACCGAGACCGATCTTTCCGTAGCCGAAGATCTCGAACTTCTGGAGATGATGCAGGACGCCGGCTGCGCGCAGGTGCTCATCGGCCTGGAGGGCACCAGTTTTTCGACCCTGGATGGCGTGGAGCAAAGGGCGAACTGGAAGGCCCGCCAGGTGGACCGGTACATGGAGGCCATCCGCCGCATTCAGGATCGTGGAATCACGGTGAATGGGTGTTTTGTGCTGGGACTCGACGGGGCCGGCGTGGAGTCATTCGAAGAGATCTGGAACTTCGTTCACGCGAGCGGGCTGTATGAGGTGCAGATCACGGTGCAGACGGCCTTCCCCGGGACGCCTCTGTATGACCGGCTCAAATCGGAAGGCAGGCTGTTGCGCGAAGAGGCGTGGGAGTTGTGCACCTTGTTCGACGTCAACTTTCGTCCCGCGAAGATGGCGGTTGCCGAGCTGGAAGCCGGTCTGCGGAATCTCATCGGCCGGATTCATTCCGTCGAGTTCACGAACCAACGGCGTGCGAGCTTCTATGCAAACTACCGGAAGACCCGCCGCGCCGCAGCCCACAATTGAGGTGACTCACTATGTCTGTTAAATGGATCAAGCCCCTTTTCATCGTCAGCGGAATCTACGACACGCTTTTGGGAGCAGCATTTCTCCTGTTTAGTCCCGCGGTGTTCGCGCGCGCCGGAGTGACGCTGCCGGATAACATGGATTACCTTTACTTCCCGGCGTTGCTGCTGATCCTCTTCGCCATCATGTACTTTCGCATCGCCGGAGATCCGCAGGGCCGCCGCGAACTGATCCCATACGGCATGGGATTGAAGGTCGCCTACATCGTCACCGTGTTCTGGCATCAGTTGCACGGTGTCGTTGCTGTGCTCTGGATTCCGTGGGCTTGGGCAGATGTAGTCTTCCTGCTGCTGTTCATTGCAGCCTGGAGGAGTGTCAGCAGAAGCTGACACTGTGATCCCGACTCCCAATGGTTGGACAACAAGGACGCTCAGGGCGTGAGCGGGTCCAGTGCGCGCAGACGCGGTCTATACGGTAAGAACCTGGGAGTTTGGCGCTAGATCACCCCCCTTGCCGAGAAGAATCTCCTCTTAATGCGCTCGGTGTTACGAGCGCAATTAGGCACCATCAATTCCTCACGAAGCATAATCGTCCGACAGCTATCGGCCTAACCTCATACATCATCCGCAATCTCCATTTTCGGCATTGATTCGCATGAATTGTGCCGCTCCTGAAGGGTCGTTGCTGAACTGCCTGAAATGATCTGTATTTCGGAAACTACGATTGTCGGCTGGTGAAGGCAGGCCAATGCGCTCATTGAAAATGATTTTGCTCGCGAAAGAGCCGATTACTAACGAAAAACGCCGAAGGGGCCAGGAATAGGGCTGTGCCTGGATGGTCGCCAATCCGGACAGAACCCCATTTTCTGGGTAATGTCCGGTTAGCCGGTAATACGACAAGAACCCTCAACTTCAACGTCCTATCAGGCTCCTGAAAAATCCGACGGCGACTCATTCGCGCAGTTTTGTCGATAATTTCCAAGCGAAGTCTATTGAAGTGTGTCGTCTAGA
>Ga0208034_1001914_pt1 | contig 11573 bp, 10 predicted proteins | sample June2015DPH_8_10_FD_184699 | JGI IMG/M metagenome (GOLD analysis project Ga0208034, IMG submission 184699) | Peatland microbial communities from SPRUCE experiment site at the Marcell Experimental Forest, Minnesota, USA - June2015DPH_8_100... | ecosystem: Environmental > Terrestrial > Soil >...
TGGACACGAACCATCCCGCCAGCACGCCGCGCGAGGGTTATCCGGTTGAAATCCAGGTTTTGTGGATTCGCCTTCTGCAACAGCTTGAGAAAATCAGCGGGCGCGCTGAACGCAAAAAATGGAGTGATTTTGCCGCGCGCGCAATCGCTTCACTGGAAAAACTTTTTTGGCTCGAAGAACGCGGCTATTACGCCGATTTGTTGATCGCAAAAAACGGCCAATCCGCCGCCGAGGCAAAGGTGGACGACACGCTGCGCGGCAATTATCTGTTCGCCGTCAGCCTCGGCCTTGTGACCGGCGAACACGCGAAACGCTGCGTCGAGGCCGCACAAAAATATCTGGTGGTACCCGGTGCGTTGCGGTCACTCGCGCCATTGCCGGTTTCGGTCCCGCTGCCGATCTGGCGCGATGGCCAATTGCTCAACAACCCCGTCGAGCCGTATTGGCCGCGTTACGAAGGCGACGAGGAAACGCGCCGCAAACCGGCGTATCACAACGGCACGGCGTGGACCTGGACTTTCCCAACCTTTTGCGAGGCGCTGGCGCGCGCATGGGATTTTGCACCGGAAGCCATAGCGGCGGCAAAGGCATATCTCGGCAGCATGGAGCAATTGCTGAACGAAGGCTGCCTCGGCCAGGTTCCGGAAATTATGGATGGCGACGCGCCACACGCACAACGCGGTTGTGACGCACAAGCGTGGGGCGTGACCGAGGCTTTGCGCGTCTGGAAATTGCTGTCGGAAAAAATGTAGCGACGTCTCGGTAGAGCGCCGCAAACTTCCGGGATTTAAAGAGCGCGGTTTTCAGAAAGCCCGTAGGGCTGACATCTTTGTAGCCCGGCGATTCCAATCGGACAAAGCTCCAGCGGAGCGACATCTGAACATGCCGCTCCTGACGGAGCTTGATGGTGTTTGCGGACGTAATCTACAAAGATGCGCGCCTACGGCGCTGGACGGAAGGCAGAAGGGAACACAGTTTCCTGAAATCATTTTGGGACGGACGATTGTTTGAATTAAATTGGTATTGTGATATAGTAACCCCAATAAATTAAAAAAGAAGAGCCCGCTCTGATTTTCAGGGAGGGCTTGTTCGTTTTGTTGGTAAAAATAAAAAATGCAGGTGATATGCTATATGAATGAAGAAATTAAAATAAACGGAAACGATCCTGAATCTAACCGCATGAACTGGGACTTTACCGCCTATTCTCCCGATGAACTCGCAAAAATTGATAACAAGCTATTAAACGCATCAAGACAGACATTCCTTGCCGAGCAATGGCAAATGTCACGGTTTCTTGAAGTCATGTCTTCGTCGTCCATATTCCAGTTCCCAGTTCGGGTGCGGCATACCGGAACCAAAGGAGTGCCGGACTTTCAAGTCGAATCTGGCGGACGGCGAGTTGCGATCGAACTTGCTATGATTTCTACGCAAGATTTGGAATGCGGACGAGCTCTCCAAAGGGGAAGGGTAAAACGCGCAATGGATACTACCAATTTGCTTCGCAAGAAAACGAAGCCGCGCACAGAAGATGAAATTTTTGCTGATGCCTTTGCGCATCCAACACGGATATTTGGATTATCTGCTGAAGAACGTCAAAAAATATGGGTCGAAGAGGCGACAACTCAATTAAATGAGAAAACTGCTGTGCTTAAAAGGAAGCAATTTGAACACGGCCATGAGGACTGGCTCGTGCTGTGGGATCGAATTGGAACAAGAGAATCTGAAATCAAGTCTCGAATTGCGATTATCACGGGTCTCTTGGCATCACGCTGGAAGCCGGGTTGGTACTCGCGCGTATTCGTTCAACAAATCGGGCCCTATCCGTTTTTGGCCATTTTTGCCGAGACGGAATTCATATCAATCCCGAAAAATTTTAAGAGGCCAACCCACAACTGCCCGCCCGGATTTGTTTTTTTAGAATTCACCGAAGACCAGCCTGCTTGCCAGCCTGCTGAAACTAACTGAACTGATATGCCATTTATTTATTTACAAAAATTTGGAAACGAAGAAACGATTCGGGTTAATCCCGATGAAATTCTCCTAATAAAACATCACGATGAGATAGGTTCAATGGTCGCCTTTAAAGATGGCGACGCTATACATTTTTTTGAAACAAAAAAACAAATAGAACGCAAGGAGTGGATGATGCGATATTTTTGCCCCAATCTCGAAAGACTTATCGTCGCAGGAATTGGTGGTGTGATTGGCAGTCTCGTAACGATATTGGCCAATTTATTGTGCCGCTTGCCACATGGTTGAAAGTTATTAGACTGCCGACATGAAATTGAACTGGGCTACGTGCGTGTTTCTGGTGCTGGTTGCGGTCGCCATTCGATTGCCTGCACAACAAAGCGAAGTGGATCGTAAATTATTCGAGGACACTAAAGCCAAGGCTGAAAAAGGGGATGCCAATGCGCAAAATTCTCTCGGCATTTATTACGCCGAGGGCAAGGGTGTTATGAAAGATGAGGCGGAAGCGGTGAAGTGGTGTCACAAAGCTGCCGAGCAAAATTATGCCGAGGCTCAATACTGTCTGGGCATACTCTACGCCTATGGCCGAGGAGTGGCGAAGGATGAGGTGGAAGCCGTAAAGTGGTATCGCAAAGCCGCTGAGCAAAATTACGCCGAGGCTCAATACTGTCTGGGCATACTCTACGCCGATGGTCGAGGAGTGGCGAAAGATGAGATGGAAGCGGTGAAGTGGTTTCGCAAAGCCGCTGAGCAAAACCTCGCCGATGCTCAATACGATCTAGGTTTCTGTTACGAGAATGGCCAAGGCGTAGCGAAGGATGAAGTGGAGGCGGTGAAGTGGTATCGCAAAGCCGCGGAACAAAATTACGCCACGGCTCAAAACAATCTGGGCTGCTGCTACCGCGATGGCCAAGGAGTGACGCAAGATTACGCGGAAGCTTTGAAATGGTTTCACAAAGCCGCCGAGCAGAATGACGCTCAGGCTCAATACAATCTGGGCGTCTGTTACTGCACTGGCAGGGGCGTGGCACAGGATTACGCGGAAGCTTTGAAATGGTATCACAAAGCCGCTGACCTGAATTACGCCACAGCTCAATACAATCTGGGCGTCTGTTATCGCGATGGCCAAGGCGTAGTGAAGGATAAAGTGGAGGCGGTGAAGTGGTTTCGCAAAGCCGCCGAGCAGAATGACGCTCAGGCTCAAAACAATCTGGGTGCCTGTTACTACGATGGCAAGGGCGTGGCACAGGATTACGTGGAAGCTTTGAAATGGTATCACAAAGCCGCTGACCAAAATTTCGCCCCGGCTCAAGACAATCTAGGCGTCTGTTATCGCGATGGCCAAGGAGTGACGCAAGATTACGCGGAAGCTTTGAAATGGTTTCGCAAAGCCGCCGAGCAGAATGACGCTCAGGCTCAATACTATCTGGGCGTCTGTTACTGCACTGGCAGGGGCGTGGCACAGGATTATGTGGAAGCTTTGAAATGGTATCACAAAGCCGCTGACCTGAATTACGCCCCGGCTCAAGACAATCTGGGCTGCTGCTACGACAATGGCGAAGGCGTGACGAAGGATGCGGTGGAAGCGGTAAAGTGGTATAAAAAAGCTGCTGAGCAAGGCGATGCCGTTGCCCAATTCAATTTGGGCAATAGCTATTATTGGGGGCGCGGCGTTCTTGCTGATTCCGTTGAGGCTTACAAGTGGAATACTCTGGCTGCTGCTCAAGGCAACGAGGCGGCTGTAAGTAAAGGAATCTATATTTACAGGAAGGAATTAACGCCCGATCAGATTTACGAGGGACAACGCCGTGCTGCGGCGTTCAGGCCGCGCAATGCAGCGCAAGAAAGTTCGTCTGTTTCGGCAGCTAATGAGGGTGCCGCTGCTCAACCAACAGCCACCGGCACCGGCTTTTTCATCACGGACGATGGTTATTTGATTTCCAATTATCACGTCGTCAAAGATGCCACGAAAGTTCGTTTGCTCACGAGCGCAGGATTGATTGATACCAAGGTTGTTCGGGTGGATGCGGCCAATGACATTGCGTTGCTCAAGGCGGAGGGGCGGTTCGCGGCGTTGCCGGTGGCGGTGAGTCGCGCGGTGAAGTTGGGCGGTACAGTGGCCACGGTGGGTTTTCCCAACATCGGTATGCAAGGGTTCGCGCCCAAGTTTGCGCGGGGAGAAATCGCTTCGTTGTCCGGCGCGGCGGATGATGCGCGCTATTTTCAAATCAGCGTGCCGGTGCAGCCGGGCAATTCAGGCGGCGCACTGGTGGATGAACGGGGCAACGTCATCGGCATCGTGTCGGCCAAGCTGGATGCGTCGGTGGCGCTGGCGGCGAGTGGGTCGTTGCCGGAAAATGTCAATTACGCGGTCAAGAGCGGTTTTCTGTTGAGCTTTCTCGAATCCGTGCCGGACGTTTCCGCCAAGCTGAAAGCGCCGGTCACGGTTGATCGGAAGTTTGAGGACGTTGTAAAATCAGCGCAAGCCGCAGCGGTGCTCGTTCTCGTGTATTGATGTAGCAGCGGACGTGAGTCCGCTCATTCTAATCCGGAGAAAGTTAGAGCCGACTCACGTCGGCTGCTACGGTGGAAGGCGGCGGTGCTGGTGTTGGTGCATTGTTTTGAGTCTCGTGACCTCGACTCCTACGAACGCTAAATCGTTGCCAATCGGCGGCGGGCGGGCAAAATAGCCGCGTGAACTTCCGTGAGAAAATCATTGCGTGGGACAAATTGCCGGAGTGGCGGGCGGTCATGCGCTCCAGTGGCAGGAAACTGGTCGTCACCAACGGCTGTTTTGACATTCTGCATTTGGGCCATGTGATCTACCTCGAATCGGCGCGCCAGTACGGCGATGCGCTGCTGGTCGGCATCAACGGGGATGAAGCGACCCGGCAGTTGAAGGGCCCGGGCCGGCCGGTGAATTCCGAGGCCGACCGCGCCGCTGTGCTCGCCGCACTGGCGAGCGTGGACGGGGTTTGCATTTTTGCTGAAAAGGCGGCGATAAAATTCCTGTCGGCCGCCAAGCCCGATATTTACGTCAAAGGCGGCGATTACACCCTGGACACGTTGAATCAGGACGAACGGCGCGCGGTGGAGTCGGCGGGCGGGAAAATTGTGATCATTCCGTTTGTGCCGGGCAAATCCACGACGGCGTTGCTGGAAAAGATTTCACGGCTGTGAAAATGGCAGGGACGCGCTGCCGCGCGTCCAGGCTGACCAACAGGTCAGCCCTGCCAGGAATTGAAACAAATGAAAATTCTGGTCATTTCCATGGCGGGCATCGGCGACACGCTGCTGGCCACGCCGTTGATTCACGAATTGCGCGTGAATTTTCCGGAGGCCATGATTGATGTGCTGGTGAGGTGGGCCCCCGCGAAGGATTTGCTGGGGGGCAATCCGCATCTGCGCCGGGTGCACCAGTGCGATTTCTCCGAGGTCGGCGCGCCGGCGTTTCTGAAATTCCTGGCCGGCCTGCGCAAGGAGCGCTACGACGTTTCCATCAACACGCATCCTCAGAGCAAGGTCGAATACCGCGTCGTCGGTCGCATCATCGGCGCGACCCAGCGCCTCAGCCACATCTACGACAACTCCACCTTCCTCGACGAATTGCTGGTTACGCAAAGCCTGCCGCAGGAATACGCCATCCATTCAGCGGATAATAACCTCAAGCTGCTGTCGCTGCTCGGCAAAGCGCCGAAGCTGGCGGAGCACGGGTTTGAGTTGTTTCTGACGCCGGAGGAGATTGCCACGGCAAAAAACATCGCTGACCAGAACAAGCTTGCCTCGCGCCGGGTGGTGGGTATTCACGTGGGCTCGGGCAAGACGAAGAATCTGCGGATGAAGCGCTGGCCGGTGGAGAATTACATCGCGCTGATCCAGAAGCTCACGTCGGCCCGGCCAGACGTGACGGTGTTGCTCTTCGGCGGTCCCGAGGAACAAAAAGAGAATGCGCGCATCGCGGTGGAAGCGGCCCATCCGAACCTGGTGATTCCGAAGACGCGCAGCATCCGTGAAGCTGCCGCGTTGATGAAGCATTGCGAGGTGTTCTTGAGCGTGGACAACGCGATGATGCACTTCGCCGCAGCCATGAAGGTGCCGAAGCAGGTGCTCATCGAGTCCATGACGTTCGGCCCGACGCTGGAACCCTACGTCCGCCCGTATCGGCTGGTTAAGAACCCGGCGGTGCATGGCCGGAACCTCGATTACTACCGTTACGATGGCAAAGACATCCGCGGCTCCGAGGAAGAACTCCGCAAAATCATGGAAGCGGTGAAAGTGAATGACGTCTTCGCCGCCATCACCGAAGTCCTGGACCAAAACTGACCCGCGCCAACCCGTTCACGCTCGTGAAAAACCCGGTCGTTGCCGGACAAAACCTGGAATATTACCGCTACGACGGCGGCGACATCAAAGGCACGCGCAAGGAATTGCTTGCGTGCATGGCGTCGGTAAAAGTCGAAGATGTCTTCAAGACGGTGGTGAATTCGATTTGAATGACCAAAGAATGACGAATGCTTAAAGAATGGGCAAATCCCAATATCCAATGCCGTTTTCCGCAAGGAATCATCTGGTGTCGAGAAGTTGAAAATTCTTTTGTCATTCGGTTTTAGTCATTTGGCATTACAAAGAAAAGCCCGCCGCCTTTGCGTCAACAGCGAACGTTTTCACGGTGTCCAAGGACAATTCCTTCAAGCCCATTCCGACCATTTTCATCGCCTTGGCCAGGATGTCGTGCGGCACGGTTACGATTTCGCAACCGCAATCATTCGCCTGAAAAATGTTCAGCACTTCGCGGACGCTCGCCCAGAGCAATTCCGCCTGGGGCAGGCCGGCCAGGAGCTTTTTGCTCTCGCGCATCTGCGGCATCGGGTCAACCCCGGTGTCTGCAATGCGGCCGGCAAACACGGACACGACCGCCGGCACTTTGGGATTCAGTGCCCTGGCCACGCCCGCGACCTGTTCCAAGGTAAGGATGGCGGTGACATTCAGCTTCACGCCTTCCAGCGTCAGTTCGCGAACGAGCGGCAATGAAGATTCGCCGCGCGTGTTGGTGATGGGAATTTTGACATAGACGTTTTTCGCCCAGTCCTTGATTTTCAGTCCCTGCCGACGCATTTCGGAAAATTCATCGGAAAACACCTCGAACGAAATCGGTTTCTCCGTGATGTGCTGCAGAATTTCGCGGGCAAACGGCTCATAATCATGGATGCCCGCCTTGCGCATGAGCGTGGGGTTGGTGGTCATGCCTTTGATGAGCGGATTGGCGTTCAGTTGCAACATTCCCGCCTTGTCCGCACCGTCGGCGAAAATTTTTACCTTCAAATCTTTTAACGTACTCATGATTCAAAGCAATCGGTGAATTTCAGTGATTTTCGATTCACGCAAGATAATGTCGGTCGCCCCGGCCAAATTGCCAGCCGAAAAATGGGGTTTTTGCCGAAGCTCCTCCGCATAACCCCGATCAATGAAAATCGTGTGGCAGCCGGCAGCGTGGCCGCAGTCAATGTCACGCCAGCGGTCGCCGACCATCCAGCTTTGGGGAAGGTCAATGCCCAGTTCGCGTGCGGCGCGCAGCAACATGCCCGGCTTCGGCTTCCGGCAATCGCAGTCAGCCTGGTCTTTGCCGGAGTGATAACAGACCTCCACCCGGTCAATCGGAAGCCGCCGGCACATTTCAGCGTGAATCGCCGCGACGGTTTCCTGCTGGAGCGTGCCGCGGCCCACGTCGGGCTGGTTCGTCACCACCACGAGCAGGAAGCCGGCCTGTTTGAGCCTCGCGCACGCGGCAGGAACATCGGGAAGAATTTCAAACTCATTCAAACTCGCCGGCGGATACGGCCTGTGGTCGCGCTCCACAGCGCGGTTGATGACACCGTCGCGGTCGAGAAAAACGGCCGGGACGAGTTGGTTGGGGCTTTTGGGCACAGTTGGGTAAAATGACTAAATCCTAATGACGAAAGAATGACGAAGCGCCAATAAACTGTTTTTAAAAGCGTAGCAGCCGACGTGAGGAGGCTCCAATTCCCTTGAAGGATGAGCCTCGTTACCTCGGCGGCCACAGGATTTTGAAACTGTCTCCTTGGTCATTAGGATTTAGAAATCAGTTATTTCGTCGCTTCCCATTTGGTCTGGCCGACTTTGAGTTTGGGATGCGACACGAACAAATGCCAGATCACCGCCTGAAACGCCTCGCTGTGCGGCGTGACGTGAGCCGGGTTGACCGTCGGCACGATGACGCACGCCGTCGCTTCCTTCGCCGTGTACCCGCCATCGCGTCCGACAACGCCGACGACTGATGCGCCAACTTTCCTGGCGAGTTGAATCGCGCTGACCAGATTGGGGCTGACGTTTTTCTCCAGATTACCGCCGCCGACGGAGAAAATGAGCAGCCCATCCTTCGCGTTCAGCCGGCTGCCTTTGAGCCACTCGGCGAAAATCGTGGCCCAGCCTTCGTCGTTGGTGCGGGCGGTGAGCTCGGAAACATTGTCCGTGGGCGCATACGCCTCGAAACCGCAGATTTTGCGGAAATCATTCACCGCGTGGCTGGCATTGGCTGCGCTGCCGCCAACGCCGAGGATGAACAGCCGTCCGCCGCGCTCGCGCACGCGGGCCAGTTCAGCCACGGCCTTTTCGATGGCATCGGTGTTGAGGGCAGAGACAAGTTTTTGGACTTCGTCGAGGAATTGTTTGGCAAAGCTCATGGCTTGTTGTCAGAAAAATGAAGCACAATTGCAATAAAAAGGAAATCCTAATTCCTAAATCCTAATGACCAAATAAAACCCAAACCCGAATGGAATTTGTTTTGGTCATTTGGTCATTCTTTAGTCATTGGGATTTAGGGTTTAGGCATTCCAGCTCCAAGCAACGCTTCCAGTTCCGCCAAACCAGCGGGTGAGCCGATTTCGTAAAAGCGTTCGCGCACTTCGTAACCGGCGAGTTGTTTTTCGCCAACCAGTTTTCCCATGACTTCGGCCAAGTCGAATGGCTGGTCGGCGGAATACGAATTAAACGCTGCCGCCTTGAACAGGCTCAGGCCGTAATCAATGTGCCGCATTTCCGTCGGGCGGTTTTTTTTGTCGTAAACCGCGATTTCACCGTCGCGAAAAACGACGTTGCTGGTGTCGTAACGCCCCTCGTTGCGATAGACCGTCATGCAACCGAGCTTGCCGCTCTGCCGGAAAAATTCCGCCACCGCACGGTAGTCAACCGGCAGATACGAATCACCGTAGAGCACAAAAAATTCATCGCCCAGCAACGGCAGCGCGCGTTTGATGGCGCCGCCCGTGCCCAGCAGTTTCGGGCCGTCGAACGAATAATCCAGTTTCACGCCGTAAGCCGAGCCGTCGCCAAAGTCGCGTTGAATCATTTCGCCGAGATACCCGATGCAGAGCACGGCATGGCGGATGCCGCGGGCGTGGAGCATTTCCAGTTGGTGCGCCAGAAACGGCCGGCCCGCCACCGGGATGAGCGATTTGGGGATTTTTTCCGTGATGGGCCGCAACCGCGTGGCGAGTCCGCCCGCAAGAATGGCGACGGGCATGTCGAGCGGCGCGCTCACGAGGTGACCAGTTTCGTGCCTTCGAAATCGAAACGAAAGCGGACTTCCTTGAGGCCGGCCTGCCGCATGGCATGGCGGAGTCTGGCCTTGTCGTCGGCATAAAACATCAGGAAGCCGCCACCGCCCGCACCGATGAGTTTGCCGCCGAGCGCGCCGCTGGCCAGCGCGAGGTCATACCACTCGTTAATCTTTGGATTGCTCATCCCGCCGCTGCGTTGTTTTTTGCGCTGCCAGTGCACGTCCATGAGCCGCGCAAACTCGCGCAAATCCCCGGCTTCCAACGCACGCTGGCTTTGCAGGCCGAGGTCCTTGACGAAATGCAGGTTTTCAATCATTCCCGCGTCAGCTTGTTTCGATTTCTGGTCCTGCTCTTTCAGAATCGCCGACGCCGAACGCGAATAACCGGTGAAAAAGAGGAGCAAATTGTCTTCGAGACTGTCGCGCGTTTCATCGGCAAGCTTCAATGGCCACGCTTCAACTTTGCCATCGGGAAGAAATTTGAAACAAGTGATGCCGCCGTAAGCCGCGATGTATTGATCCTGTTTGCCGATGGGTTCCTTGAGGCGCCCCAGTTCGATTTCACACGCCTGCGCGGCGAGTTCGGCGGGATGCACCAGGTCTTTTTTGTGGGCGTGCAGCGCCTTGAGCAGCGCGATGGTGAAACTGCCGGACGAACCCAGCCCGGTGCCCGCCGGAATGTCGGCCATCGAGGCCAATTCGAGCCCGCAGCCGTTCATGCCGAGCAGGGCAAACGCTTCGCGGATTATCGGGTGTTCGAGTTTGCCGGCCTCGCTCACGCGCTCCAGGCGCGAGTATTTCACGATCAAGTCGGGCGTGAAATTCTCGTGCAGCGTGATGTAAACATACCGGTCAATCGCCGCGGCGATGAGAAATCCGCCGAACTTTTCGTAATACGACGGCAAATCCGTTCCGCCGCCGCCGAGTGTGAGGCGAAGTGGAGAACGCGCGATGATCATAAATTCGACATTCTGCCTTTCTGGTAAATGGCTTCGACAATTTGAAGGGCGGCACGGGCTTCCGCAAGACCAGCGTCAGGCTTGCGTTTCAATTGAGTGTCCTTCTCAAATTCCGTCATCTCGATTCGCCACGATTCATCCGGTCCGGGAAATTCATAAAGCTTTGTGTCTGGCGGCCCCATTTCCGGCTTCATCTGGTAGTGATAAAGTTTCTCGACCCCGTAACTGCCGCCGAAACCTTCGATGTGCAGCTTGGCCTTGCGCCCATAAATTTCAAACGAGAAAAGATTCTTCCATTCCGTGCAACTGACGTGCAGCCAAGCCGTCCGGCCTTTGGCCGTGCGCAAATCCAAAAAGGCATTGTCGTCCACCGGCATGTTCCAAAAAAAGGTTGCCGCATGACCGTTGACCTTTGTGAAGCGGCCAAGAAACCAACTGGCAAGGTTAATCAAGTGAACCCCTTGATCAATCAGTTCGCCGCCGCCGGAAAGTTTCGGGTCGGCGCGCCATTCCTGGTCGTAGCCCACGCGTCCACCGTGGCCGTATCGGGCGCGGATAAACATCAACTCGCCCATCACACCGGACTCAAAAATCTCCCGCGCCTTGAGGAACGCGGGATGGTAACGATGATTGAAACCGGCCCGGACACAAACACCGTGCTCGCCGGCGAGCGCAATCAACCCGTCAATCTGGCGAACGGAAACCCCCGCCGGTTTTTCCACCAGCACGTGTTTGCCCGCGCGAATCGCCGCGGCGGAAACTTCCGCCAGCGCCGCGTTGACGGTGGCCACAATCACCGCGTTCACTTGCGGATCGACGACGGCTTGCCGGTAATCGGCAACCGCACGTCCGGTCCCGGCCAGCTTCACGAGTTCCCCGGCGCGGGCCAGGTTTGTGTCGCAGGCAACAACGAGTTTTGAACCGGCGGGCAAACCGGCCAGCCGCTTTTTCCCAATCAGTCCGCAACCGATGATCGCGTAATTCATTTGTCTCCCCATGCCTTTCCGCGATCCTGGGGCACGATGCGGCGCAGCGTGTAGATGTCGCTGTTCAGGTCCTTCTTGAAT
>Ga0208034_1001920_pt1 | contig 11562 bp, 14 predicted proteins | sample June2015DPH_8_10_FD_184699 | JGI IMG/M metagenome (GOLD analysis project Ga0208034, IMG submission 184699) | Peatland microbial communities from SPRUCE experiment site at the Marcell Experimental Forest, Minnesota, USA - June2015DPH_8_100... | ecosystem: Environmental > Terrestrial > Soil >...
GGCGCGGCGAGAGCAGCGCCCGTCAATGCCATGAAAGCCAGGAGGGTGAGTTTCGTTTTCATTGTTTGGTTTCGATTGGTGGATTATTTGATTTTGCCCGGGACAAAAAGGAAAGGCCGGTCAGGACCCCGGCGCCCAACAAAGCTGCGCCCAGAAAATCAACGCCCGGAACAAATTTCTCCTGCCATTGAATTCCTTCCAGACCCGTGGCTTCGTCCACGATTTTCTTCGGGACGCGCGTCTTCGTCCAGCCGCGATTTGCCCCGGTTGCCGCCCAAAAAGCGATTGCGCCAACGATAAGAACTCCGGCAATGATACGAAGGGGCCTTTTCATGGGTTCGTCCGGATGATTTAGTTCAGGTCAAACAAAATGACCTGCGCCAGCCCGGCTGATTCGACAATCAGCCTGTTTTCGTCTGAGACTGCCGCGCCGTCGCCGGCTTTCAACGGCAGACCGTTCAATTTCACTTCGCCTTCGGCCATTTGCAGCCAGGCATGACGCCCGGGTTTGAGTGAGTGACTGATTTTGTCGCCGGTTATGAATTTGCCGACAAATACGTCCGCGTCTTGATTGATGGGAATGGAACCGTCGCGTCCCGACTTTGACGCAGCGAGATAAAGTTTTCCCGGCGCGGCTTTGGCAAATTTTTTTTCGGCGTAAACCGGTTTCGCGCCTTTATGGTCGGGCAAAATCCAGATTTGCAGCAGATGCACCGGCTCGGTCGGCGAGGGATTGAATTCGCTGTGCGCCACGCCGGTGCCGGCGGCCATGTATTGAACTTCGCCGGGGCGGATGATGCGGCCATTGCCCATCGAATCCTTGTGTTCCAGCGCGCCGCTCAAAACGAAGGTGATGATTTCCATGTCGCGGTGCGAATGCGTGCCAAAGCCGCCGCCGCCCGCGATGGTGTCGTCGTTAATCACCCGCAACGCGCGGAAGCCCATGTGCTGTGCGTCGTGGTAATCGGCAAACGAAAACGTGTACCACGTGTCGAGCCAGTCGAAACTGGCGTGCCCGCGTTCCCCGGCTTTCCGAATGGTGATCATTTTTGCTCAAACTTGCTGCACGAGTTCTTGTGCCTCATACCGCACTTTCGGCAGGTCCGCGTATTTGTCGGTGGCGGCGCGATAACCCAGCGCGCAGGCCACCACCGTCGCGTAGCCGCTGCCGTTCAAACCCAGCACGCGGTCATATTCGGCGGGGCTGAGGCCTTCCATCGGACAGGCGTCCACACCCAGCACGGCGGCGCAGGTCATCAAATTACCAAGCGCGATGTAGGTTTGCCGGGCTGCCCATTCGTGGGCGGTTTTGCCGCGCGGACCGTTGACGATATCGCCCAGCATCAGGTCGCGGTAAAAGTTCAGCGATTCGGCGGGAATTTTGCGAATGTCGCTGGTGCGCGTGATGAGTTTGGTCACGTCGGCCCCGGTTATTTTGGTGCGGGCGGTGAACACGACAAAGTGCGAAGCGTCCACGACCTGCTTCTGGTTCCACGAATGCGGCAGCAGTTCGGCGCGTTTGGCCGGGTCGTTGATGACGAGAAAACGATACGGCTGCAAGCCGTAGGAAGTCGGCGTGAGCACGAGCGCACGCTCCAGGGTTTGCCAGACATCGGCGGGGATTTTTTTGGTCGCATCAAAAACTTTCGTGGCATAGCGCCACTGCAGCGCATTCAGCAATTGTCGGGTAACTCCATTATTCATGGTTCAAATTAGATTTCATCCCGCTCAGAATGGCACAAGTTTTTGGAAAAGCAAATCGTGCGGTAGGATAAATTGGGGCTTCTAAAAACCCCCGTCTCATCGTAGCGGCGTGTCGGCAGACCGCCGCATTTCTTCGGAAAATTGAATTGTCCGGCTTTCTGCCGAAAGCCGCTGCGCCGGTTTTGCAGAGGCCTCAATTATCACAGCGGTTTTGACTTTCGGTCATGGTCAGGTCAATTTGTGAACCGGCATGAATCCGTCAGCCATTCGCATTCGCCGCGCCACCACGGACGATTTTCAAAGCCTGAAATCGCTTTGGCATTCCATGCGCTTCCCGGCGGGTGAATTGGAAAAGCGGTTGACCGAATTCCAGGTGGTTGAAGCCGCCGATGGACAAATTGTCGGCGCGATCGGCCTGCAAATCACCGGCCATCACGCCCTGCTCCACAGCGAGGGTTACACGGATTTTTCCGTGGCCGATGCCGCGCGGCAATTGTTCTGGGAACGCATCCAGACCCTTGCCACTCATCACGGCGTTTTCAGGTTGTGGACGCAGGAAAATTCACCGTTTTGGGTTCGCTGGGGCTTTCAACCCGCCACGATCGGGCTCCTCGAGCGCCTGCCCGCGGAATGGAAACGTTCCGGGGAAAAATGGCTCACCATCCAGCTTAAAAACGAGGAAGCCATCGCCACGCTCGAAAAAGAGCTTGAGGCATTCCGGGAATCGGAAAAAAAACGCACCGCTGAAACTCTGGATCAAGCCCGCACAATGACCACCACCATTACCATCATCGCGTTTGTTGTGGGGATCGTCCTCATCGGCATCGCGCTTTACCTGTTTGTGCACCGGATTTTACCCCTGCCGACGCATTGAAGGCAGGTTGAACTCATCCGCGTGGTAGGAACTCCGCACCATCGGGCCGCTGGCGACGTGAACAAAGCCCAGCTCCCCTGCCCGCCTGCCGTATTCTTCAAATTTCGCGGGCGATACAAATTCCACCACCGGCAGATGTCTCAGCGTGGGCTGGAGATATTGGCCGAGCGTGAGAAGGTCGCAACCCGCGCGGCGCAAATCCTCCAGCGCTGCCAGCACTTCCGCTTCCGTCTCGCCCAGACCGAGCATCAGGCCGGACTTGGTGTAAATCGTGTTGCCGCGCTTGGCCTTCACCCTCCGCAGCACGCTCAACGAACGGTCGTAGGTCGCGCGATGACGCACGGACGGCGTCAGCCGCCGCACGGTTTCGAGATTGTGATTAAAAATGTGCGGGTTGGCCGCCAGCACGGATTCAATCGCAGCGTCGCTCTCATTGAAATCCGGCACCAGCACTTCAATCACAATGCCCGGATTCAGTTCGCGCACGGCTTCAACCGTCTTCCGGAAATGCCCCGCGCCACCATCCGCCAGATCGTCGCGGGCGACGGCGGTGATGACGATATGTCGCAGCCGCATCCGCCGTGTCGCCTCGGCCACGCGCCCCGGCTCGTCCGCTTCGAGCGGCAGCGGTTTGGCCGTTGACACCGCGCAAAAGCCGCAGGCGCGGGTGCAGCGGTCGCCGGCAATCATGAACGTCGCCGTGCCCTTCTCCCAGCATTCCCAGTGGTTCGGGCACCTGGCGCTTTCGCAGACCGTGTGCAGCTTCAGCTCGTCCAGCAGGTTGCGGGTGCGCGCGAAACTGTCCGACGTGGGCAGCGTGATGCGGAGCCAGTCCGGCAAACGCGGACGCGGTTTTGATTCAGTTATAGCCATTTAAATTTAATTAACCACGGATGCACACGGATGCACACGGATAAGAATAAAAATTGAATTGTTCCACTCACCCGTCGCTCCGCGCCACTCTCTCCCCGCCAAACGGGGAGAGGGCCGGGGCGAGGGGCGCGTTCAATTTGGTTTGTTTTCAATCCGTGTCTTTCCGTGTCCATCCGTGGTTGAAATCTTTTTCCAAAACTTCGCCAGTACTTCCGGCCCGAAATCGGCCAGCACTTTCCCATCCGCCTCAATCACCGGTGCCAGCTCCTGGCCGGACAACCGGACCATTTCCTCATAAGCCGCGCCGTCCGCAATGACATCCAGCTTTTCATATTCGATGCCGTGGTCGTCGAGCCAGTGCATCGCCTTGTGGCACCACGGACAATACGGCTTGATGAATAAACGAATTTTCATCGGGGAAATTTAACCACGGATGGACACAGATGGACACGGATTTTTCACAAATGAATTGTAGGAGTCGAGGTGACGAGACTCAAATTTAAGAAGAAAAGTTAGAGACCCCTCACATCGTCTCCTGCTCTTTTACGATCCGCCATAGATCATCTGCATTCCTTTTTTTGAAAGGTGATTTCCGTTCGGATTTGGAAAGCCGGTTGATTTCTGCTAGCCCGCGCGGCGAACCAATTGGACTCCTCGATTTCGTCCTTGTCGTAGCACTCGGCGAAATAGCCCGGCGGTTTGGGCGTCGCCCAGCCCGGTTTTTGGGAGTGCAAAACAAATTCAAATATTTGTTCGCGTTCCTGCTCCGGCAGGCTTTGAATCTCTTTCATCAATTCCGTCGCGCTCATATTTAACATGTAGCCGACAACCGCGTCATTTGTAAGCGCCTGTCAATCCAGCGGATGGCTTTGTGGCACCACGGGCAATACGGCTTGATGAATAAACCATGCTTATCCGGTTGGTTGACAAACTAAAAATTTAACAAATGAAATCCCCACCACCACTTGTAATTGGAACAACGGCGGAGATAAATCAATTCATATCGTCTCTGTTTAAATACCACGAAATTACTCCAAGAACGCTCCATAAATCTCGGTCTGATCTGCACTCTAATTCCCGAAAAATACCGATGAAAATCTCTGCCTTCTTTTGGCCTTCCGGCGTCATTTGCAAGCCAATAAAAGGCGGTTCGTTATCGTGCTTGTCTATCCAACCGGCTGCTTCCATCAAACCCAAAGCACGGTCAATATCCTGCTGGTTAAAATCCGGAGCATTCATTATTGTTTGTGTGGTATATCAACCAAAGTGTGCCGCACTACACCAAGCACCACACCACATTCCAATTAGCCGCGTGGCGGGTGGGGAAAGTGTGGACACGGAGAAAAATCCATGTGCCCCGGCACACCACGCACTGGACACTGGCCTTTTCCAACTTCCGGACATCCGCGCATCGTCACTCTCATCGACATCGGTTTCATTCCATCATAGTTAATGATTTCGTTCCACGAGAGTTTTAGTTTCTGCTGAACTAACTCGCAAAAGATAATTGTATGACGGCTGGTCTTGTCTCTCATATTTCAATGATCATTGCCTCGATTATTTGAAGAGGGCGGAGGGTTGTTGGTAGATAAAAATTGGAGTGCTGGCTGATATTGCTGGTCGGCTGACTTTTTAATCCAATCGAACGCCAAGTCTTGGTTGGACTGGACGCCATCGGCTTTGAAATATCTTAGGCCGAGGTCAAATTGAGAATAAGCCACACCGTTACTAGCTTGTTGCTGTTGCCAAGCAAGTAATGTGGCGTCAGATTGGCGACGCTTGGCCTCGCGTTCTTCAGGAGAATATTGGCGCTCTGATACGATACGATCGGATAAAACATGGTAGATTTTGGAAAATTCTTTTGAGTCTCCAGTAAAGGGCTTGCCGTAATCCCAAACGCCCTGATTTGAAACGGGGATTGCGTAGCAGTTAATTCCACTCCCGACGCCTAATCGAATTGGATAATTGAGCAGACGAATGTTGACGTAGATAGGATCTGGATCCAGAAAACCTTGAACTATGTATCCGCGCGAAAAAGGGTCGGAATAACGATTATATTCGTTCAATTGTTCGGCTGGTGGAAGTGCCGCAATTCCTTGTGCGATTTGGTAAGCTTTCTTCTGGACGGTTTGTATAGCTCTGGTTTCTTCATCATAATTGGGAGATGAAACTGGCTCACCGTTGGGAACATAAGCACCGCCGGAATTCAACTTGAATTTTAGGCCAGCGAACATTTTTACAATTATGTAGTCTCTGTTCGTCTGAACTACGGTGCCATTCACGTTGTAAATGCCATAGGTGGGATATTCATTTAAAATCAGATATTTGATGCCATAAGCCCGCGAGAAGTCGTAGAGGTTTGTGCCAAAAATGCGAAGATCCCTTTGACCGATTTGGCAAAAACCACTTGAAATAAAACCTGCAATGACGAATGTCAGCAAAGTTTTCATTTCAAGGGTTCTGCGCCCAAATATAGGATGAAGTCAATCAATAAATTGTCAGCAACAGGTTTATGGAACGATTCGAGCCTTTATTCATGGAGATTACCCGCCAATCTGCTTCTTGTAATCTTCCGGCGACAGCAACGCGTTCAGTTCAGCGGGGTTGCTCAATTTGATTTTGTAAAACCAGCCACTGGCGAAAGGTTCGCTGTTCACCAGCGCCGGGTCGTCCACGACCAATTTGTTCGTCTCCAGAATTTCGCCGCTCAACGGCGTATAAATGTCGCTCGCCGTCTTCACGGATTCCACCACCGCGCAGGCCTCACCGGCCTTGACCTTTCGGCCGACATCCGGCAGTTCGACAAAAACGATGTCGGTCAATTCGTGTTGCGCGTGGTCGGTGATGCCGATGGTGGCGGTGGCGCCGCTGACCCGCACCCACTCGTGAGATTTTGTGTATTTCAAATCGGAAGAAATGTTGCTCATAAATTATGCGGAAAGGTTACGCAGATGGTGGAGATTCTCAAATCCAAATTTGTGTCATTGAAAAATTGAGGCGTATTTTCAAAATACCTAAACTTCATTATGAGACGAACACTTTACTTCGCGTTGCTAATTGCGGGAAACGTGTGGGCGCAGACGTATGACACCAATACGCTATGCGGAGCCTTTTTGACCCCTCTTGGCCTCGACGCTCGCAGGAATCTGAGACTGTTGAAAGAGACTAAGGTAACGAAGGATTGGATGATTGCGATGCGTCGGATCGCTGAATCGCTCAAAGTAGATAGCAATATCCTCTCTGCTAAGCTTGGCGGATTTCGCGATATTGAGGGATGCGCTGACACAAATAAGATTGTAAGGCGCAGTGAAAAGCTCGCGCGGCAGATCAAGATTCTCAATGATTTTCCGTGTAATAATGTGGTGAACAGTTAGCTCCACTTGTTCCGCTGTCTGGCCCGTGAAGAAACATTTTCCACCGTCCAGACTTATGATCTCGGCTCGCAACTTTGGCGGCACTGGATCACTGTTAGCTCCCCGCCGAGATTTTGATAGCCTTGCGGCGGACCACGCGCAGAACTCGAGGCATTCAGTATAATGACGACTTTCACTTCGCGTGACGCCTTGTTTTTGGTTCCAGTAGGCTGAAGCGGTTGCTGTCGGGGCAGCAAGAGCAAATCCGACCGGGTTAGCATCGAAAAGAGTGACTTCTGGGCACACGTTCGCGAACTCGACGTAGTCGTCCTCCTTCTTAAACGAGGGCGGCTCGCCACGGAGGACAATCTGATGTTCCTCAAAATCGGCTCGAATCTCTCCTTCGCGTCTCAATAGCTGAAACACGTCGGCAGGGCGCCAGTCGTCGCCGGGCACATGGTATTTGAAGAAATACACCGTGGCAGCGTGCCTTTCGCAAATACCAACAATGGGACAACGTTTTGGCTCTTTCTGCTTCCGACTTATCTCGAAGTACTCACGTTTGTTCATAAAGGGCATCATGGTCGGCGAAGTGAACGAAAGAAAGCAGGCCGATGGCAGCGCGAATCGAGGCAAGAACAGTAGTGCTTGCTTGTGCCCAATCTTTTATTCCTTCTGGATTCATGTTGTGATCAAGATGGCCCAACTCATTTCATGGCTTCGACGTTGCGCCTGATGGCAATTCGTGTCGAGTGGAATTTCGGGTCGTGTGTGATTAGATTGTTGGCTTAATCATGCCTTTTTCTTCATTTCTTGCACTGCATCAAACGCGCCGAGCTTGGCCGTTTTAAAAGCGCCGGAGGGCCGGCGCAGTCCAAAACGCTTCGCGCCAATTCAATGCGGACGGTCAACGCGCCAGCGTCTTGGACTGCGGTAGCCCTCTACCGCTTTTTCACGGGGAGCGAAAATCACTTCCAAAAAATGAATCCGTATGCAAACGCTTCCAAACCATCACAAATGGCACAGCAACAGCCCCGGAGCGCAACCAAGAAGAATCACCAGCCCCGCCAGCAGGACCAGCGCAAGCATCGTGACCAATGGAACCTTGATGGCGGGCGCGTTGGCAGCGGCGTCCAGCACGTAAGCCTGTTTCAACACCTGCAGGTAGTAGTAAAAGGACACGGCACTCATCACGATGGCCAGAATCACCAGCCAGAGCAGGCCGAGATGTTCGGCGTCCGTGCCCACCACCGCGCTGAACAGGAAAAATTTTCCGATGAAACCCGCCAGTGGAGGAATGCCGGCCAGCGAAAGCAGGAACACCAGCAGGCACAACGACAATCCGGGCGCGCGACGGCTGAGTCCGGCAAAATTGGCCATCGCGTCGCCGCCCGTGGCCGCTTCCACCACCGTCACCACGCCGAATGCGCCGAGCACGGTCAGCGCATAGGTAATGACATAAAACAGCAGTGCGCTGTAGCTGGACGGTGTGTTGGCCAGCACGCCGAGCAGCATGTAACCCGCGTGGGCGATGGCCGAGTAAGCCAGCAGCCGTTTCACGCTTGATTGCACGATGGCCGTGAGATTGCCCAGCACCATCGAAAGCGCGGCCACGACGGCAATCACCGGCGTCCAGCCGGACACATAACCGTGCCAGACCGCGCTGCCTTCCACGCCGGCAAAACCTATCGTCAGGATTTTGGCGAGGATGTAAAAGCTGGCGACCTTGGAACCGGAGGCGATAAATGCCGCGCTCGGCGTGGGCGCGCCTTCATAGGCGTCGGGCGCCCACAAATGAAACGGCACCGCCGCCACCTTGAACCCAAACCCAATCACGGTCGTGACGATGGCCACCAGCAATAGCGGGTCCAGCCCCCGGCCGGCCAGACTGGCTGCGATTTGCGGCAGGTTCGTTGAGCCGGAAAGCCCGTAAAGCAGGCTGAAGCCGAACAGCAGGAACGCCGCGGACATGCCGCCGAACAGGAAATATTTCAGCGCCGCCTCGCTGGAACGGGCGTTGCGTTTGTTGAACGCCGTCAGGATGTAGAGCGAGAGGCTGGCCAGTTCCAGCGAGATGAAAATCATCAGGAGGTCCTCGGCGCCGACCAGGAACATCAAGCCGATCGTGGCGAGCAGCACCAGCGCCAGATATTCGCCGACGTGTTCGGTAAATTTGCCGGACGCGGAAATCATCACCGTAAAAATTGTCAATGTCAGCAGCACGACCTTCAGGAAATTCGTCTGCGGGTCCACGACCAGCATGCCGTTCAGCACGTTGCCTTGTTCGAAATTGGCAAACGCGAGTATCGCCGCCATCAGGCAGCCAATGATGGAAACCAGCATCCCGGCACGGAAGCGTTGTTCAACTGTTTGTCCGCGCAGCACGATCAAATCCACCGCCAGCACCATCAACACCGTGATGGCCAGGGCGGTCTCCGGCGCAGCCAGTTGAAGCACCTGGAGGTAGTTGATGGGATTCATCTGTTTCTTTTCCTGGCGCTCAAGCTTGCAACCTTTCATTAGCACCGCGCTTCAGCGCGGTGGACGGAATGCCTGACGCATGGGAAATCGTTTCAACGGTTTCTTCGTCCCGCCATTGGAGCCCATATTTTTCGACCAACATCCTAAATTCATCCGCGAAGGGTTTCACGCGATGATGCTCTTCCTGCTCCGCAATATATTTCGCCACGTCTGCGACATTGGACTGCGACACCGAAAAACAAGCATAGCCGCGCCCCCAGGAGAACTTGCCCGCCACCAATTCTTGTTCGTTGACCCAATGCGACGACGCGCCTTTGAGCAACTGCATGCTTTCCTCGACCGACTTGCCCGTCGGAAAATCAATCAAGGCGTGAACATGCTCGGGGTTCACGAAGTTGATCTTCATGTAAATACCCTTGCTCTCCGCGTATCGGCCAAGAAAGCCCGACAGCTTGGCCGCCGCAGTCTTGTTGAGCATTCGCTCCCGGTTCAGCGTCGTCCAAACCAGATGCAGCCAGATTCGTGAATAGGCGTGAAGTGACATAGTCAGGAATAAAAAGCCGTTGAAACGGCTTGGTTATTTTGGCATCGCGTAAACACCCCGCTGAAGCGGGGTGCTAATGAAAGGCACCCGGCATCACGAACCCAATATGACGTGGGAGCCCAAATCATAAACTGCCTCCTTTCAACAGCCGCTCAAACAGCGGCGAGTTCCAGCACGGCTGAATCCAATTCAACAAGAGGCCCGGGAAAAGCCCGATGATGAGTGACGCAGCGATGAGCATCATTGCCCCGATGCGTTCCGGCACCGAAATGGGTTCCAACGGATGGTCGTGACCGGATTTGTCCGCCGCCGATGCGTCCGAATAAAATGCCTTTTGCATCGCCCGCAGGATGTAGGCCACGCCCACCACGATTCCAACGCCCGCCAGGATGGTTGCCATCGGAAACACCTTCCACGCGCCCATGAGAACCTGGAGTTCCGCGACGAACCCGCTGAAGCCGGGCAATCCCATCGAAGCCACGCCCGCCAGCACAAACGTCACCCCCGCAAACGGCAGCAACCGGCCCAGTTGCATCGTTTGCAGATCGTTGAAATCGCGCGTGTGGGTCCGGTCATAGACCATGCGGCCCACGACGGCGAACAGCAGCCCGGCGATGATGCCGTGCGAGAACATTTGCAATACCGCCCCACTGAGGCCGATGGTGTTGAGCGTGGCCAGACCCAGCAGCACAAAACCCATGTGACTTACGCTGGAATAACCGATGACAAACTTGAAATCCTTCTGCACCAGCGCCACGCCCGCGCCATAAACGATGCCGACGACCGCCAGCGCGGCGATTTCGTTCTGCCACATGCGGACGCCCTCGGGAAACAGCGTCATCGCCACGCGCAGGCAGCCGTAGGCGCCGAGTTTCATCACCACACCAGCCAGCAACATCGAGCCGGCGGTGGGCGCGGCCACGTGACCGGTGGGCGCCCACGTGTGGAACGGCCACAGGCCCGCCAGAATCGCAAACCCGACGAACACCAGCGGGAACACCCAGTGCTGGAAGCCCAACGGGAACGATACTTTGGATAGTTCCATCAAATCGAGCGATGCGTGGCCGGTCTGCGCGCGGGCCACGACCCACGCGGCGATCAAACCGATGAGCACGAGATGGCTGCCGACGAACGAAAAGAGCGCCAGTTTCATCGCGCCATATTCCTTGCGCGTGCTGCCCCAGCGGGCGATGAGGAAATATTTCGGGATGATGGTCAGTTCGTAAAACACGAACAACAGCAACACGTCAAAGCTGAGGAACACGCCATACACGCCGCCAATCAACGCGAGGTAAAAGGCGAAAAATTCCTTGGTGCGCTTTTCGATGTTCCACGAAAACAAAATACCCGCAATGGCCGCCAGGCCGGTCAAAACCACCAGCACCAGGCTGATGCCGTCGGCGGCCAGGTAATAACTCGCGCCGAGCGATGGAATCCACGGAACTTTGACAATCGTCGTGACGATGCCCGGATTCGGCTGCTGTATCGCACCGGCAAACGCCACCCCACAACCGGCGATGGCCGTCAGCAAGGCGATGATGCGCGCCGCCCGCGCCGCTTCGCGCGGCAGGAGCATCAGCACCAGCATCCCGATGAACGAAATGTAAATGGTCCAGGCTAACATGGTGAAATATGCGCCATGGCAACACACCGGTGGAAATTGTTTTGCCCTTTCAGGGCAAATAACTCTCTTAACCATTCAACCCGGGGCGGCGCTTCGCTCTGCCCCGGGC
>Ga0208034_1001926_pt1 | contig 11539 bp, 7 predicted proteins | sample June2015DPH_8_10_FD_184699 | JGI IMG/M metagenome (GOLD analysis project Ga0208034, IMG submission 184699) | Peatland microbial communities from SPRUCE experiment site at the Marcell Experimental Forest, Minnesota, USA - June2015DPH_8_100... | ecosystem: Environmental > Terrestrial > Soil >...
CGTTCAAGAGCTTCTGGGCCTGCTGGACCGACAGCCAATTGCCGACCCGCACGCCGATAGACTTCGCGCCCTTCACGTGCGTGATGCCGGCAGCGAGTTCGGGCGCCAGCAGTCCATTGTCAGCGGCCTCGACCGCCAGCTTCCGCACCGCCGTGATTGGGACGTTGATGGAGAACGGACCCGAGCCCGCGGGCCTCAAGGGCCACGCGCCAGGCGCTCACGGTGGCCTTGGTGAAGCCCGGCCGGGGCTCCTGCGCGAACCAGGCGAAAAACTCGTCCAGCCCCAGGGACGAACTGGTGCCAGGAAAGGTATCGACCGGCCATTGACTATGTCCTCGGCGAGCAAGGTGAAGCGATGGCGGTTTTCGACTTCGATCAGCCGTGCTCGCGCCCGCCTATTTGACCGCAATCGTAACCGAGGGACTCTGTGCCGTCCCGATCACGAGGTTGATGGGTACCGCTCCGCCCGTTGCCGCAGCCTGCGGAATCGTCACATCGATCTGCATCAGGCCGACGAAGCCGGGGGCCGAAGCCGCGTAGAGCAGGTTTGCCGCCGCGCCGCCGATGGTCATGCTCACCGGCAGGATGGGAAGGTCGTATGCAGGGGCAGGCTGGCCCGTCACACCGGCGGGCCTTCGTTGACCTTCTCCGGTTGCGTAGAGGACGACGTAATCGCCGCGCGCCGCCGGGTTCGACGCCGAGTTCAGCGAGCCGTCCGAATTCACGGCAACGGCTTGTCCCGTCCCCTGCGAATTGACGGTAAGGAACCCGGGTACCGCCGGCAGCACGGGAACGGTCACCGCGACGGAGAGGACGCCGTTATATTCCACTTGTACCTGGGTTGCGGTCTCGCCCGCGACCTCATAAGGCACCACGCACGAGATCTGGTCATTGACCGCATAAATCATGGGGGCTGCGATCCCGTCGAACAACACACGCGTACCGCCGATCCGGGTCAGGACATTTCCGGAAGAGTCCAGGCCGAGGAGCGCGAGGGTGGCCGGTCCGGCATTGCCGGGAAAGAGGGTGACGATTTCCCCGGGAGCCACGCCTTTGTCGGCATAACTGGCGCCGCTGGCAACTGCCGCGGCGGAGAGGCTCGGCGCGGTGGCGACGGCCAGCGCCGCCGTGCGCAGAGTGTTGATGACGGCGGTGTAAGCCAGCTTGGGCTGGAAATTGCCATCGAACATGGTGGCGGCGCCATAGCCCGGAAAAGCCGAATCGATCCAGGATGTGGCATCGGTCGCGCCCCACACCGCGATCGAAACGCAGTTTGGACTGTCGAGGCATGCCTGCACGGTGGTGCTGAAAATCGTAGCTTGATTCGCCAAAGCGGCGGGGGAGGCCGGCAGCAGCAGCCGGGCGTCCAATTCCGAAATCCGCGCGCTCAGCCCCATCTTGGCCAACTGGGCCATGTTGGCGACCATGCTGTCGTGATTGGGTAGCCAGTTGGGATCGGAATTGCCGGGGATCCAGTGACACTGCAAACCCACTCCGTCAATAGGAGTGCCGCGCTGCTGCATGCCGCCAATCAGAGTGTAGAGACCAGCGGTCTTGGGCGTCTGGTCCTCAATGTAGTAATCGTTGTAGTAGAGCCTCGCGCCGGGATCGGTCTGGCGCGCGGTTTGAAATGCAATGTCGATGTAGCCGGGGCCGATGGTATGTGCCCAGACGTTGTCGCTGCCGGTGTCCAGGGTGCCGTCGGAATTCAGCGCCTCGTTCACCACGTCCCAGGACGCGCATTGGCCTTTGAAGTGGCCCATCACGGTCTGGATGTGAGTGGTCATGATCTGGGTGAGCTGCGCCGCCGAAAAGTTTCCGTTCACCACCCAACCGGGAAGGTAGATATTCGGGCCGATCAGATGATGGCAATGAAGGGGAAGCCCATTGGCTTTCGCGTCGGTCACGATCGCGTCGCCGTCGCCGAAGGTGAAATCGCCCGGGCCGGTCTCGGTCATGAAATAGTACATGGTTGCGCCGACCATCGAATTGAATTCCCCAACTATCTTGGCTGAGTACGTGGGATCGGGAGCGCCGCCGGTGTTGCCGGGAGTCGTCGTATTATTACGGCCGAGGGTGAACTGCTCGCCGTTGATGGCGTTGCCGAAGGTGCGGCCGGTTACCGCCGCCAGGGAGCCGACCGAGTCGCCTGGATGGACGTAGGAGATCTGACCCGAGGGCGTGATCACTTTCGCGGTGGTGTCGCTCGATGGGACTTCGAATGCCAATTGCGCGAGCTTCATTTGCTGGTTCGGAAATAGCTCGAAGCCGGGAATCATGTAACCGAGGGTGAACAGGCCCGGGTCGGCAATCGGGCCGTATTGGGCGCCGTTGAAATACAGGAAAAACTGGCCCTGCTGGTGGAGCATTTCCATGGTGACCGTGCCGGTGGGAGGCGAGGCGAAGCTCTTGAGAGTCTGGTACAGCGTTGGACTGGACTGCGAGCCATTCCAATAGGCGAAAACATAATTGCCGTTGTTGTCGACGCCAAACTCGATTTCCGTCAGTCCCTGCCAGTATTGAGTGCCGGTGTTCAGAGTGCCGGTGAGGGTAATCAGCCCATCCATTCCAGCCGCCGTCTGGACGGTGGCCACCACGCCAAAATCACCAGTAGTCTGGAGACGGGCGCACAGCACATTGGGAGTGCCGAGGTATGGGCTCTGGGTGCTGGCAGTGAGCACGCCGCCGCTCACCTGAATCATCACTGGCGCGGTTTCCTCTTCGACCGTATCCCAGTAGCCGTTCACCAGCAGGTTCTCCCCACCCGTGGCCAGCTTCCAGCCGGAATGCGGCGCCGGCGAGGTCTGGGCGAAGAGTGGGGCCGTCAGCAAAGCCAGAAGAAAACACCCCCGAAAACGCATAGGGCCTCTGATCCGGGATTTCCGTTTTGGCTCCCGGTTTCCGGTTAGCATATCACAAGCCGCCAACTTTTGATCCTCCAAAATGCGGGGTGTCACGGCAATGTGAGAAGTTCCTATTTGGGCAAAGTAGAAAGTTCCTCTTGACAGCCGCAAGGCTGGAGGGATGGAACGAATCGCGATGAGCCAGGAGGAACGGGATTGGCTGGAGTGGCTGAAGAGAGCCCAGGATGGATTGATCACACAGCGGCGCTCTCATGCAACGCCTCAGCGCAGGCGCATTGTCCGCCGCAGCCTGAGACGCCAGGAATACGTCACCGTAATTCCGAATGGGAGTACTAAGTAACTGTAATTATTGATTTCGATGGTGGGCGCGACAGGACTCGAACCTGGGACCTCCTGCGTGTGAAGCAGGCGCTTCCCGCCTAACTCCATGATTACACAGCGAATATTTTGGTGTAAAATTTCAAATTAAGCACCAAAAATACTCCTGTGGGTGGGCAATCGGGTGGGCAGTTTCACCCGAGCCGGCCTTCTGCAAGGAAGGTCAATTCGGAGCGCGCGCCTAATGAGGTACTGGCGGGGGCAATTGAACGGAGATGCACTTTCGACGCCGATGAGTTGCTCGCTCGAAAGGCATTTGTGTTCACGTATTGACATTGTTCACGGAACGTGTACAATCAATATTAATGAACGCGCGCCTCAGATCGAAGGAGATCCTCGACACAGCTTTGGCCGCCTTCAAGCGGATTACCGGCCTTCCAGTCCTCGTGATTGACGAGCCCCAATCCGCTGTTGATCGGGGTGTTGATGCACTGATAAAGATCCAAACTGATAGGGGTGAGAGAAAGTTTGCAGTCGAAATCAAGGCGGTTGACCGGTTCCAGACACCCGCGCAAGTCAAAGCCCAACTAGGAAACCATCGCGAACTGCCCCTGCTGGTGGCTCCGTTCATCAGCCGGGAAACGGCTGGACACTGCCGCAACCTTCATCTGTCCTTTTTGGATACGGCCGGAAACGCCTACCTCGACGCTCCGGGGCTTTACGTCTACATCACAGGACAGCCACGTCCCAAGGATGCAAGAGAATCCAATTTTCGCGCCGTAGGAGCCGCAGGTCTCCAGGTCACCTTCGCGCTGCTCTCTCGTCCCGAGCTGATCCGGGCACCTTATCGCGAGATCGCGCATGATGCGGCGGCGGCATTAGGAACTATCACGCATGTGATGCGAGACCTCGAAGCCCGTGGGTTTCTGACCAGCGAGCAGCACCGCAGCATGTTCGACCCTCGTCGACTTCTTGAGGAATGGGTGACACATTACCCCATCGCGCTCCGTCCCAAGCTTCATCCCAGGCGATTTGAAGCTTCACGGGAACAACTGACTCAGGCCGATCTCAGGTCCCTAGGAGCTTGCTGGGGTGGCGAACTTGCCGCGGAACGCTTCACGCAGTTTCTCAAGCCCGCCGATTTCACCATCTACACGCACAAGCCGGTTAACCGATTGGTCGCCGCACTCCGCCTCCGTGCGAACCCCACGGGCAATGTAGAGGTACTCGACGCTTTTTGGAACTTCGAACCCGATCCCAAGTACCCCGACTTGGTCCCGCCGGTACTCGCATACGCCGATCTCTTGGCAACTCGCGATGGCCGCAACATCGAAGCTGCCAACTTGATCTATGAACAACACATCGAACCGGCCTTTCGGGCTCTCAAAACCGCCCACTGAAGACTTCATTCGGATCGTTCGCGAACTAGACGCGATCACAACCCGGTTAGCTATTCCCTTCCTCCTCGTTGGCGCTGCGGCAAGGGACATAGTGCTCGTAAACCTCTGGGGCCAACCGCCGGGGCGGGCGACGGCCGATATCGATTTTGCATTCGCAGTAAATGATTGGGCCGAATTCGCACACCTTCGCGATGGACTGGTGGCTACGGGGCATTTTCAGCGAGTGCCCCACAAGGAACAGCGCTTGAAGTATACGGACCCGGAACACGGATTTCAGCTTCCGGTGGACTTCATCCCCTTCCGTGGCGTCGCTTCGAAAACGCAGACAATCTCCTGGCCGCCGGAAGGTGACTTTGTCATGAACGTTGCCGGATTCGAAGAGACCCTCGCGGCCGCGCTTTGTATCGAGTTGGAACCCGGGCTGGTAATCTCCGTCGCATCGCTTCCCGGGCTGGCGATATTGAAAATGGTCGCATGGGCCGACCGCCGCCTAGAGAACAACAAGGACGCTGCGGACCTCTACAGAATTCTTAGCACCTTTGATAGCGCGGGGAATCAGGACCGCATCTTCAATCAGGAACTCGAACTTCTGGAGAGTGTCGATTATGATCTGACGCTGGCCGGCGCTCGGCTCCTCGGTCGGGATGCCGCGCGAATAGCCGATTCCGCCGCAGCCAGCCAGATCGTGAATCTGTTTAACTCTGACACACAGGTCAATCTGCTCATCAGCCACATGATCACGACCGCGATCTACGAAGAAAATGCCGCCTCAGTTGCCAGGATTCTCGACTGCTTCCGGCGAGGTTACCTTGAGGCGATGCCAAAGTCACGATCGTGAAAGGAAGTATCGAAACACCGTTCTACCGCTGACTGGACATTGTCGTAGCGCAGCAGATGAAGATAATGGCGGGGAGCCAATGATGCCAAGGAAAGTGGCCGGGCACCCATTTTTTCCGGTGTCCGGCCGAAGCGGGCAGAAAATAAATGATCGCCTGCGCGGTGAGCAGGAAATCAGCCCCACCCAACAACCCACCCACTTTCGTACTCTGGATACGCGGATTCCGCCAGCAGATCGCCGGCAAACTCTTGATTTCGATGGTGGGCGCGACAGGACTCGAACCTGTGACCTCCTGCGTGTGAAGCAGGCGCTCTAACCAACTGAGCTACGCGCCCGAAAATGGCAGGCGAGCGACGGCGACGCCTCAAGATCGGACGCGCCAAATATCGAGTCTACCACGAAGGCCACGGGCCTCGCGGCCTTGGGGCACGCGGAACTTTAGTATCATGAACGTAATGTCCCAGCGGGATTCTATCGTCGCACCGCCGGCTGGGGTCTCGCCGCAAATTCTGGCCAGGCTGGCGGAGTTGGAACTCTCGCTTGGCTCGGCCATCCGCGGCAAACCCGAAGTCGTACGGCTTTCCCTGGTGTGCCTGCTGGCACGCGGACATCTCCTCGTCGAGGACGTGCCGGGCGTCGGGAAAACCACCCTGGCGCAGGCGCTCGCGCGGTCGGTGGCGTGCCGCTTTAACCGGCTGCAATTCACCAGCGACATGCTGCCGAGCGACGTTCTGGGCGTCACCATTTACAACTCCCACGCGGAAGCCTTCGAGTTTAAACCGGGCCCCATCTTCAGCAATTTTCTGCTGGCCGACGAAATCAACCGCACCACACCCAAGACGCAATCGGCGCTGCTCGAAGCCATGAACGAAGGCCAGGTCACCATCGACGGGAAGCGCCATGAATTGCCGCGGCCGTTCATGGTGATCGCGACGCAGAACCCGGTGGAGCACCACGGCACGTATCCGCTCCCCGAATCGCAGCTCGACCGCTTCCTGATGCGGCTGCGGGTGGGTTACCCGGACGCCGCCAGCGAACGCCAGATCCTGCGCAATTCGGATCGGGCACTGCCGCAAGGGACCCCCTCGGGGCTGGTGGCGTCCGACGTGCTGCACCTGCAGGATGCCGTGCACCGCGTCACCGTGGAAGAGGCCCTGGTGGATTACATACTGGCGATCGTGGAGAAGACCCGCAACCACGAATCGCTGGCGCTGGGTGTCAGCCCGCGCGGATCGCAGGCCCTGTATCGCGGGGTGCAGGCGCTGGCGCTGCTGGAAGGCCGCGATTACGCCATCCCCGACGACGTGAAGCGTCTGGCCACGCCGCTCTTCGCGCATCGCGTGGTGATCAATGCCCGCACCACGCTGGCGCCGCGCCGCGCCGACGCGGGCGAGCGCGTTATCGAAGAAATCCTGAGCCAGGTGGAAGTTCCCCTGTAAACATTCCCTCATATGAAGACAGCCATCATCGGTTTGCCCATGACGGGCAAGACCTCTTTGTTCACCATCCTCACCGGAGTCCAGCAGGAAACCCGCATCGGCTCGACGGCCGCGCGCACCGGCGTGGCGAAGGTGCCGGATGCCCGCCTGGAAGAACTGGGCCGCCTTTTCGAGCCGCCCAAAGTCACGCACGCCACGGTGGAATACGTGGATATGCCGTCGATCTCGAAGGAATGCCTGCGCGACCCCAGTTACCTGGCCAGCCTGCGCGTGGTGGACGCCTTCGCGCACGTGCTGCGGCTGTTCGAAGACGATACCGTGCCGCACGAAAAGGGGTCGGTGGACCCGCTGCGCGACCTCGAGGATGTCGAGACCGAGCTGGCGCTGAGCGACTTAGTGGTGGTGGAGAAGCGGCTCGAGCGGTTGGATAAGGACCGCAAGAAAATCAAGAATCCGGAGCTGGACCGCGAGTTCGAGTTGCTAGAGAAGTGCAAGGCGGCGCTTGAGGAAAACAAGCCGCTGCGCCAACTGGAGCTCGACGCGGACGACGAGAAGCGCCTGCGCGGTTTCCAATTCCTTTCGCAGAAGCCGATTCTGTACGTTCTCAACCTGGGCGAGACCGACGCCGCCAAACTGCACGGCCGCGAGCGCGAGTATCGCGAAGGGCCGCTGGCCGCGCGCCGGCACACGTCGGCGGCGGCGGTGTGCGGCAAGATCGAAGCCGAGCTGGCGGAACTTCCGCGGGCGGAGCAGGCCGATTACCTGGCCAGCTACGGCCTGCAGGAGTCGGGCCTCGAGCGGCTCATCACCGCTACCTACGCGCTGCTCGGGCTGATGAGTTTCCTAACCGCCGGCGAGGATGAATGCCGCGCGTGGACCATCCCGATGCATACGCCCGCGGTGAAGGCGGCCGGCGCCATCCACTCCGATTTCGAAAAGAAGTTCATCCGCGCCGAGGTGGTGAACTGGAAGTCGCTGGTGGATCACGGCGGCTATGCCGGCGTGCGCGAGAAAGGGCTCCTGCGGCTGGAGGGCAAGGAATACATCGTTAAGGATGGCGACGTGCTGGTGATAAGGCACGGGTAGTTAGCTGGCGGGAGTCTCCGGGTTCCACGCGGCTCCATAAGCTTCAGGAGGCTTGCCGCATCGGTTGGAAACAGAGGCACTTGAAAACAGACCACCCTTTGGCGGATACGGGTCGCCGCTCCACGAATGCGTCGCGCTTTACTGGTAAGTCAGGTTCGTCGTAAAACTCCAACCGCCGGAAATGATCCCGATGTCCACCCCTGACACGGTGAAGTTCTGCGCGTTGGTCGTGTTTCCGACCCGCAAGAAAGAACTCGCGGACACAGTGGAACTCGGCGGTAGCGACAGCAACACCGTGGCGGGAACCGTGAACTTCCCCGCGGACACGGGAGCCGAGCAATTGAAATAGGATCCGACTGAAGGGCCCGAATTCGCTACCGAGCTTCCGACGATCGAAACGTAAGTGCCCGGATCGCCGCCGCTCCAGGTGATCGTCGCACCCTGAGAGCGGTTCACGCTTGTGATGCTGCCCTGATTGGTCCAAACCAGAGGAGCCGGGATGGTAATCTTCGCCCCAACGGGGGCCTTGATATCGGCACTCTCCGGGTCGTTCGGCACATGGTCGAAAGTGAACGTGCCGCCTGTATTGGGGATGAAACCGGCGGTGAAAACTTTGGAATACAGATAAACGATAGAAGGGTTCGGCACGGTCAGCAGAGCGCTCCCATTCGGACCAGTCACATTCAGCGCGGAGCCAGCATCCAGGGATGTGCCCAGAGTGAAATTCGGACCGAGGATTGCTCCCGATGCATTGATCCCGTACACCGCGCAGCTTCCTAAAGACGCGCCCAGGCCTGCGAACAGACTGCCGGTGAATTTGAAAGCCCCAGGAACGTCGATAAACAGCGCGCTGGCCGACTCGGTCGTGGTCATAGTGGGAGGCGCGCTTGGGGTTAGCCCCGGAGCCGTGGTCAGGTCTTTGTTCATGGCGATGGTTCCACGGACAAAGAAACCAATATTCGACAAAGTTTGAATCTGGGCGGCGCTCACGCCAAAGATTGGATCGGAGCACGTGCGTCCGGTGGCCGCCACCGGAATCGAGGCGAAATTGCTCACAACATTGCCGGTTCGGACCACCAGGGAAACAAAGCAGTCGTGCAAGCCCGCCGGGACGATCGCGTTGATTTGGTCGAGGCCGGGATAGATCGATCGGCCGTGATAAGTAACCGTGGCAGGCACCCCGCCGATGTCGACTTCGATCGGAATGTTAGCCAGGTCTTGTGGTGTCTGGAGCTGGGCCTCGTCTCCGGTCACGGGACCCAGTCCAGTTCCCCAGATGGTGATAAATTCTCCAGAATTGATGGCGCTGGTAAAGTCCAAAAGCCTGGATGTCGAATCGAACACCGCCGCGGTGGCGTAGCCCGCCCCATTCAGTGTCAGAATGCCAAAGGCACTTGGAACCACCTGAATCGGGAACGGCGCGCTGGTCTGACCTTTGTTTGTAACCGTGATCTCGCCATTTCCGACCGGAGTACGGGAAGGCAGAATCGCCGCGGCCTGGCCCGGCTGCACGTAGTAAAGAATCAGAGGGACGGTCACGCCATTGACCATAACGTTGGCCGAAACCCGGAGGAGCGTGGTGGTTAACGGAACAGACTGAAGAGGCGTGTAGCCGTCGGCAAGGTTCGTCCCGAAAATATCGAAAATCGAGCCCTGAGCGATGCCATAATTCGGTAAGCCCGGCTGCACAAAGCTGTAGTTATTCAGCAACCCTGTAATCACTGGCTGTTGTGCTACAGAGCTTGCTGCAAACATCATCCCCGCCGCGCAAACGCTAAATAAGATCCTCATCACTACCTCTGGCCAGGATTTCCATTTTGGCTTCCTGGCCACCATCGATTATACGTCCAACCGTATAAATCGGAGTCGTTTATCTCATTCCTACGCCACGCGATCCGCCACCAGGCACAGGATCGCAATCGTCGCCGACAACAGCGCGAACCAGTCGCCGAAGCGCGTGTAGACGGTCTTCTCCGCGATGTAGCTGAAGCCGGTGTAGGACGTGGCCTCCACATAGGCTGGCAGCGATCCGCGCACGCGGCCGGCGGAGTCGATAGTAGCGGTGGTGCCGTCGTTGGTGGAGCGCAGAATCCAGCGCCGGTTCTCGGCGGCGCGCATGCGCACCAGGCTGAGATGCTGGCGACGCGCGGCGCTGCGTCCGAACCAGCCGTCGTTGGAAATGTTGATCAGCACCTGGGCGCCGTTATCGGCGAACTGCCGCACGAACTGCGGCTACTCAATTCTTCGGCAAATCCGGGCGGTTCCACCAGCCACCACCTAGAGCTTGAAACAACGCGGCAGTGTCGGCATAGCGATTCGACTGAGCCTGCACCAGGTTGATCAGGGCTTGCTGATAAGCTTGTTCCGCGCTCAAGAGCGTGAGGTAGTTGGCGTAGCCGCCGTCAAGCTGTTGTTTCGTCAGGTCGAGCGTGACCGCGGCGGCATCCCTGGCGGCAGACGCGGCCCTTAGACCGTCGGCATCTTGTTGGATCGCATGCAATGTGTCGGCCACATTCTGAAAAGCAGTCAGCACAGTACTGCTATATTGCTCGTCGGCCTGAGTGTAAGCTGCTATCGCAGCCTGTTCCCGGTGAAGCAGCGTCCCGCCTTGAAACACAGGCTGCGTAAGGCCTCCGGCCGAGTCCCAAAAGCCTCCCTTCGCGAAGAAATGGCTGAAGATGAGAGCCATGCTCCCGGCATCCGCCGTCAAGGCAAAGCTCGGCAGCCGATTCGCGTGCGCAACCCCGATCAGGGCGTTCGCCGCATGCAAAATCTCCTCGGCTTGGCGCACGTCGGGGCGCTGTTCCACGAGTTGTGAAGGAACGGTCAGGGGCAACTCCCGGGGCAGTTGGAAGCTCGAAAGCTCAAATGTTTCCGGTAGCTCCTGATTGGGAAATCCGCCCGAGAGCACCGCCAGCAGGTCGCGCTGCTGAGCCAATTGTTTAAGCAATGGAGGCAACGTGGCGGCGACTTGCGCGAGCTGCGCTTCCTGCGCCGCTACGTCGAGTTGGCTCACGTATCCTCTGGCATATTGGCTGCGCAAAGTCTCCAGCATCTTTGTGGCGATAGCGATGAGTTCCCTCGTCGCGTCAATCTGTCCTCGCAATGAGGCCTCTTGAATGGCGGTGGCGGCAATATTGGAACTCAACGTGATATGCGTCGCGACCAGGGCAAATCTGGCCTGTTCTTCCTGCGCCTTCAGGGACTCTACTGTTCTCCGGTTCAATCCGAAGACGTCTGGAACGAAGGAAACGCTGACCTGCGGAGTAAATAAGCTGTAGGTGAGATTGCCCGAGGCGGTGAAGGGCGAGACTTCAGAGGATGTCCTGGCGCGGCTGGCCGAAAAGCCGGCTGACACGCTTGGATAGTAATAGCCACGCTGCGCCAGCGTGTTCTCTCTTGCAACTAATAGCGCTGCTTGCGCCGACTTCAAGTCGGGATTGGCTTTGAGCGACCGCTCAATTAAATCGTCGAGCGGCTTGGAGTGAAACAAGGTCCACCAGTCTCCCGGAATATCGCGTCCCTCAACAAAACTCTGAGCCTCCCCGCCGGAGACGTTGGTTGTGCCGCTTGTGGCCGTTGGCGGTGTGGGCG
>Ga0208034_1001928_pt1 | contig 11535 bp, 11 predicted proteins | sample June2015DPH_8_10_FD_184699 | JGI IMG/M metagenome (GOLD analysis project Ga0208034, IMG submission 184699) | Peatland microbial communities from SPRUCE experiment site at the Marcell Experimental Forest, Minnesota, USA - June2015DPH_8_100... | ecosystem: Environmental > Terrestrial > Soil >...
CGGCTGCCAGCCGGCCGACATCGTCTGGACGAGCGGCGCCACCGAGGCCAACAACATGGTCATGCACCACTTCGCGCGGACGCTCGATGTGAAGGGCGAGGTCTGGATTTCCGCCATCGAACATCCCTGTGTGCACGAATCCGCGAAATATTATTTCGGCAAACGCGCGAAATTGATTCCGGTCACGCACGACGGCGTGATTGACCTGGACTGGCTGACGGTCGAACTCGCGGACATGCGCCCCGGGCTCGTCGGTATCATGGCTGCGAACAACGAGACCGGCGTCCTCCAACCCTGGCGCGAAGCGCTGGCGATTTGCCGTCAATACAAGGTGCCGTTCTTCTCCGACGCCGTGCAATGGCTCGGCAAAATGCCGGCCAGGGGACTGGGCGAATGCGATTATCTCAGCGGCGCGGCGCACAAGTTCGGCGGGCCGCGCGGCGTGGGCTTTTTGAAAGTGCCGCACAAAAGCCACGTCACGTCCCTGTTGCTTGGCGGCAAACAGGAACAAGGCCGCCGTGCCGGAACGGAAAATGTCCCGATTATTTTGTCCATGCTGGCCGCGCTCGAAATCCGCGAAAAACAGATGACGCGCAGCGAACACATCCTGCGCGGCGTGTGGCGCGAGAATTTTGAGAAGCAGCTTTTGCACAAACTGCCGGGCTCGATCGTCATCGGCGCGGCGGCGCCGCGTTTATGGAACACCGTTTCCGCGCTCATGCCCGACGGCGTCCAACTGCGCTGGCTGACGAAACTCGACAAGGCTGGTTTTGCCGTTTCCACCGGCTCGGCCTGCACCACGGGCAAGGAAGAGCCGTCGCACGTGCTGGCTGCAATGAACTTCAAATCCGCGGAGGCGCATCGCGTGCTGCGTTTCAGCAGCGGTTGGGAGACGACCGAAGCCGGCTGGGACGCGCTGGCCGACGCCCTGGCGAAAGTCCATGCCGAAGTGCATCACGCCAAGGCGTGAACCTGCCAAACCGCTGTAGCAGCGCCTCGGGCAGAGCGCCGCAAACCTTTGAGAATTTGAAGAGCGCGGCTTTCTGCCGAAAGCCGCTACGCTTGCGCGAACACTTAACCGCCTTAACGCAGAGGCGCAGAGGCCGCAAAGAGTCGCGGAGAAAAGTAATTCCCCTCAATTCCCGGTCAAATCAGCTCTGCGGTTCTCTGCGTTCTCCGCGCCTCTGCGTTTCCCGATGAATGCCCCAAAAAAGAATTGCACTGGCCACTGGCCAGCGGATAATCGCCATTAATCTTTCAGTTGTTGGGGAAGCAGTGTGCTGGACGGAAACTTAAATGCGAAACACACTCACAACCATGAATCAGAATAGGCTGCAGAATAGGCCGGCCATTATCTGTTGACGGCTCTACCACAGTATGGATTCCGACGCACCAACTGATGATGATCTTAAAATGCTTCGTGGGGAGGTCTACGCCGATCCGACAAACTTACGACTCCGGTTCCAGTTGGGCGCAGCTTTGTCCATGCACCAGAAATTCCATGCAGCGATCCCTGAACTTAAGAAAGGTGCGTGTGAACCCAACGTTCGCTGGGAAGCGATGAGGTTGCTCGTTGCGGCATACGAGGCTACTGGCATGTCCGATCTCGCAGCACAATTGCGAGAGCAGTTGTCCAAAGAGTCAGGAGATGAAAACGGCTCGGGTTCAGCGCCAGTGCCTGCACCTACTCGACCCATTGCGCCACGAGATTCGTCACGAGCAAAGAAGCGTCCCCATGAAGACGACGCCGTCTAATATGAGGATAGGCTGCAAAATCTCCCCGCGTGTCGTTGTTTGACGAATTGCCCGTTTAGGCAGCCGTTCAGGCCGGGTTGTTGAGCATCCGCACTTCGCGTTGCGGGAAGGGAATTTCGATCTTGTTCGCGCGGAATTGTTCGACGATGGCCTGGTAAATTTCCGCCTGCGCCGGGCCGTAATCGGCCACCGCGGTCCACGGTTTGATGGCAATACTGATGGAAGAATCCGCCAGCATCGTCACGCCGACGACGGGCGCGGGTTCTTTGAGTACACGGGCATTGCGGGTCAGCACACCCCGCACGATAACCAGAGCGCCACTGATGTTTGTGCTGTAAGCGACACCCACCGACAAGTCAAGCTGCCGGATGTGGCCATAGTTGTGCAAAATCTCGCCGACGACTTTGCGATTGGGAATCACAACCTGTGAATGGTCGGCATGCAGCAGCGTGGTTGTGAAAAGTTCGATGCTGGTCACCTGCCCCTGCACGCCGGCAATTTCAATATATTCGCCGAAACGGAAGGGTTTGGTGAAAATAATGGTCAACCCGGCCATGAGATTGCTGAGGATGCCTTGCATGGCCAGACCAATTCCCAAGCCGGCCACGCCGACACCGGCGATCAACGCCGTCACGTCCATGCCCGCCGTGCCCAGCGCCACGACCAAGGCCATGGCAAAGATAAGCAACCGCACAATGCGCACCAGTAATTTGCGCATCGGCGGTTCCATCGCCTTGCGCTCCAGCCAGCGGTTCATCAGTTTGCCGACCCAGAGCGCAGCGATGAAACCCACCACCACCACGACGAGCGCCGAAAAGAGCGCGCCACTGTGGCTGATGACGTATTCGATGAATTTGTCCTGCCAGGCTGCCGTACTTCCGGGTTTATTCATGGGTCACCTCAAGTTATTGGTCCATTGCCAACCATTCGTTAAATGAAATCCACGCACTTCGTCAATACTTGAATTGTTGACGCCAACGGCCTTTCTGCCACTCTGCCGCAATCGCATGACGAAAAAATCGCGCAACTGGCTCATTCTGCTCCTTTCGATTCCAGCAGCAGCAATTTTCGCCATAGTTGGTTTGCTGATTTTTGACGACACCCGGCCGTTGCCGCCCATCCAGCCCCTGCCCGACCCGAACGGTTACGATGATTTGGTGAAGGCTGGAGAAATGGCCGACACCAATACCGGGGATTTTTACGAAATGAAGTTGGAGGAATTGCGCAAGCTGGTGGCCAAAAACTCCGACGCGTTGCAAGCGGCGCGGACCAGCCTGCAAGAGAATTGCACCGTGCCGATTCAGTTTTCCGAGAACTATATGAGCCGGCACCTTCCAGAATTGGCCGACTACAAAAGGCTGGCCCAGGCGTTTGTGGCCGAAGGCCGGCTGGCTGATATGGAGAACCGTCCGGACGATGCTGTTAAATCTTATTTGGATGCGATTCGTCTGGGAAACAAGTCCGCCCATGGCGGCGTTTTGATTGACCAGTTGGTCGGCACAGCCATCGAAGCAATGGGAGCGAGTCACCTGCAAAAACTCGTTGACCAACTTGACGCAAAAACGTGTCGTGAAACCACCGCAACCCTGGAAACCCTCGATGCCCAAAGACAAACGTGGAATGAGGTCATGCAACAGGAAAGGGCGTGGTCGCGTCGGGCATATCCGGGCATCAAATATAGATGGAGTGAACTGGTTATGTCTTCGTCGTTAAAGAAAGCCCTGCAAGGCGGCGAACGAAAATTCAAAAAACAACAATTAATGACACGACAGTTGCTGGTTGACCTTGCCGCCCGCGCTTACGAATTGGAAAATGGCCGTCGCCCCACAAGCCTCACCGATTTGGTGCCGGATTATCTCAAAGCTGTTCCGCAAAACCCGGTCAGCGGCACGAACCTGGTTTTGACGCCGTAAAATTTCGGAGGGACGAGTTACACGAGTCCCCATTCAAAGCTTGCGGTCTGGATTCGTAATTTGAAGTCAGGGACTCGCAAAGCTCGTCCTTCCGAAAACAATTCACCCGCCGCGATAAACGGCGCGCGCCGTGCAGGTTTCCGCCACGACGACTTCGGCGAGCAACGGCAGTTTCGGTTTCAGTTTTCTCCAAATCCAAACCGCGATTTCCTCGCTGGTCGGATTTTCCAGACCGGCAATGTCGTTCAGATAACGATGGTCGAGCTTCTCCCAGACCGGCTTGAACGCCGCCGAAATGTCCGCGTAATCCATCAGCCAGCCGAGTTTCGCGTCGCACTCGCCCGCCACCACGATGTCCACGTTGAAGCTGTGTCCGTGCAATCGCCGGCATTTGTGCGCCTTCGGCAAACGCGGCAGCAAATGCGCCGCCTCGAATTGAAACGTTTTTCGCAATTCCATTTTCATTTTTTCATAGTCTGTGGTTAGTAGTCAGTAGTTAGTAGTAAGTAGTAAGTAGTTAGCAGGTGTCGCGGAGTTGCCAAGCTACTGACTACTGGCTACTGACTACTGACTGTTAAATTTCCATGTCCGTCCACGTCACCAAATCGCCGAGCGCCGGCCGGCCATCGTGACGCCAGGTCAACGGCGGGTTTTGCATCCGGCCTAGCGGACACACCCGCGTCACGCCCCAGCGCGCCAGTTGCGTCGCCAGTTCCTCCAGTTTGTGTTCCGGCACGCCAAGGCCGACGGTCGAGACCTGACCGCGTACCGTTTCGGCATTTTGCAACGCCTCCGTCAAATCCCTGACGCCCTTTACATAAATAAACCGGTTCAGGCACGACAGTTGAAACCTCGCGTCCGCCTCATAAACCACCGTCCACGCCGTCGAATTCCGGCTGAACCAATGCTGCGTTGTCTCCGGCGAGTGTGCCGCGCGGACCTCGTAAATCCCGCGACGCGACGCGATGGCCGCCGCATGTTCCGCCGGCAATTCACCGCGCGGTTCGGTTTGTTCGCGCCGCTCCAGTTCGTTGGCGAGCAGCTCCGCGAATTTCTCCGGCGACACTTCGCCGCCGGTCTGGACATAAACCACGTGCGGCGAAAGACAGCCCAGTTGGTTCCACGCCACCACATCGTCCGCCGCGCGCGAAATGATTTGCCGGGTATGCGAACCATGCAAAACCGCACCGGCCACAAAACCAAAGCTCACGCGGTGGCCATAGCCGAGAAAACGGGTTTTGACTGGCAACCGCGCACGGATCGCCGCCAGCGTCTCGTCACTGCCGGTCGCGGTGACGCAATCGGCCCCGGCGAACAATGCCGCCTCCAGCTCAACGTTGCCGCCGCGCCATTCGGCAATTTCCAGACAGGCGCCCAGTTTTGCGTCCGCGTCGTAAATTGAGTGCGCAAACAAGCGGGGCAGAAACGTTGAACCACTCGCACATTTGACGAATTGCGCCGAACGGGTCAGCAGGCCGAGCACAATGCTCATCAGCGCCGGGTTCGGGAGATTGCCCGCCGCGATGTGCACCAGCAATTCCGGTCCGACGGCCAGTGCCGCCCGATTTGATTTTTCCCCGCTGCCGCCCGCGACAAACCGGTCGAGCCGCCGCGCGTCGCCCAATTCCTGCACCAGCAGCGCGTGAAAATTTTCCGGTGTGAACCGGTGGTAAAAATTGTCGAGGCCCTTTTGCAAGGTTGCCTGGGAAAAACCGGTTTTTTCCGGCCCGAGTTCGAGCGCCAGCCGGCGAAAGGCGTTGTCCGGTTTCAACCAGGCCTCCGCCACGTCGCACAGCACCCCGACCAGGTTCTCCGTCGAACGCTGCGCCAGGTATTGCGCGCGATTGCGTTTCAGCGTCCGGCACGCCTCCGCGACCATTGCCGGCGACAGCACCGCCTCCGGCGGCAGGTCGGCGAGAAAATAGTTGGGCAGGTTCATTTGATTGCGGATTGTGGATTGTAAAATGCGGATTGAGCCATCAGCGAACACCCGCGCGGCTCAGCTTGTGTCGCGCGGCCCAGCAATTCAAATCCGCCGCCGTGGCGGATGGCCAGGTCTTCCGTCTGGATGGCCATGACGGAAAAGACATTCGCCAGATCAAACACGCGAATCAAACCCGTTTCACCGTCGGACACCTCGAACCCGGTTTCCGGTGAAATAATCTGCACCCGCGCCCAGGGAGGAAAATGGAAGATGTTTGAACCGGAGTGCGCCCGTCCCGGGCGCCGCAACGGACTTGCGCCCGGCGACTCCTGAAAATCGGAAGACGCTCTCATGTTCAACGTCGCTGCGCCCGGGGACGGGCGCGCTCCGGCCTCAATGCCATCGTAAGCCTGCGAACTCAACTCGCTCATGCCGTATTCGCAGATGATGTGGGACGACGGTATGCCAAGCCTTTCGGTGATGAACTGGTGCAGTTCAGTCTTTGGCATCGAACGTGAACGGTTTTTGTAGCCGCCGGTTTCCATCACCCGTGAACCGGCAGGCAAATCGAAACGCAGATTTCTCTCCGCCAGAAAATCCAGCAAATGGACGAAGGAAAACGCGGTTCCGAGCAACAGCAAGGGTCTGGCGTCCTGCCTTCGCGCTCGCGCTTCGGCGAGGCCGGCTGGGGTCCCGCCTTCGCGCTCGCGCTTCGGCGAGGCCGGCTGGCGTCTGGGAGACAAAGCGTCAACCACGGCTGCACCATCCAAAGTCCAGGAACCATCCGCTGCAATGCTGCCAAGAAATTCCGCCCGGCTTCCGCCTTCGCCGCCCCAGCGGCTTTGTCGTGACGAAAGCGCGGGGACACTCGCCCCACCAAGTTTTTGCCGCACCGTTTCAAACATGTGGACGAGGGACGAATGCGGCGCTTGCGGTGGCGGTGGCGCAAGACAAACCAACCGTAAATCGTCATTCGTAAATCGTAAATCCGGCACAACATTTTTCAGAAACCATGGTATCAATGAAACCTCATATAATTTTAATGACTCCGGCGAATGGAAGTGCCGGCTGGGCTTTTGTTCCGTCGTCCCGCTGGAATGAAAAACGGCGGTGCGTTCGTTTGGTGCCAGACAGGTCAATTCCAGTTCCTTGAACGCCGATGTCGGCACGGCCGGAATTCGCGTCCAATGTTCAACGATTCCCGGTGTGAAACCACGCGCTGCGCAGATCTTCCGGTAGGCGGCGTTGTGTTGGAACTGAATTGCGAAGAGTTCCAGCGCGAGAGTGTCGAATTCAAGATTTTGGCAGGGTCGGCGCGCTGCGCCGACCGGACGCCGCAGCGCGGCGTCCCTACCTTGGATGGATTCGCGCAAACGCGCGGCAAAGTTTGAAAGTTCGGTTGTCATGCGGTTTTTGTTTGCCGGCTGGTTTTCCGCCACAGCCGACGGGAAATCTAACCTGTGCAGGCCATACAGCAAGCAAGGATTTTTAACTTGTCTTTTACTGGGTGCAACATTAGGGCGTGTTGTCCAAATCAATTTCCGCTTCGGATGTGGGGCAGACATTCCTGTCTGCCGGTTTTGGGCACTTTCCAGTCCCCGGATTCCGCGTCAAACCATCAGCTTTGGTCGGCGAAGTTGGAAAACTTCGCAACTGGCAGGCTCGAAAGCCCGCCCTACATTTGGGCAACACGCCCTCAAGGTGCACCCCACGGTCGTGTATCTGTGCGCCGCTGATACAGTTTGTTTTTGGGACATAAAAAAGAATGTAAAACCGTCAAAAACTTCCCGATTGTCAGGCATTTTTGAGTTGGTATGCACGATGCTTGGAATCGGGCGTGCAGAGAACCGAAGATTCCAACCAGTTGCTCCTCCTGTTTGATCCAGAAAATATCCATCGTTTTTTTGTTCTCCTCCTGGCTCTGGCCGCGACCTGGGTATTTTGGCTGGAATCGGTGATGACTCCGCCGATGGTAAGTCACAATCAATCACCGGCACGGACGCCCGCCGTGACCCGCAATGATTCGGCAACCAGTTCCTTTCGTTACGCTTCCGCTCCCCGTCTCCAATACCAAGTGGCGGCTTTGAAGCTCGACGATCAAAACGCCACCGATTTTCCATATGATTTCCGTCTCGAAAAACAGAACGGTTCCAACCAGCGCGATTTATTTCAGTTGGTTCACAAAAAATTGTACGCGGACGGGCGGATGGGCAAATGGGTGGATGTCGAAGCCGGATACGGACAGATTTGTGGGGTTGAACCCGGCATCGGGAAAAATACAGTGGAATTGGAGCGACCAAGTCGTGCCTACCTCAAGGCCAGTTTCAGCTTTTGATTCTCCGAAATAGTTCCTCCCCGGGTGATCCGCCGGTTTCAGCGGGCGCCCGGACTTTGTTTTTCATCGCGCCGGCGGCTCATCCGTGTTAATCAGTTTCCATCCGTGGTTAAAATTCTCAACGACAGCGCGCGCGAATTTCTTAACGCCACCGTCTGGAGCAACGCAGCCTGTGAACCCCTCACCGGCGATGCCTCCGCCCGAAAATATTTCCGCCTGCAAAAGGATAAACAAAGCGCGGTTCTGATGGATGCCTCATCGATCCTGGAGAGCGTGGCGCCTTTCATCCGGATCAGCCAGCATCTCCATCAGCTCGGTTTCAGCGTGCCGGCCATTCTTGCCCGGTCTGACGAGAAAGGCCTGCTGTTGCTGGAAGATTTTGGCGATGCAACCTTTACCCGCCTGCTGGATACCCCATGCGAGCCGGAAAAGCTTTATACGCTGGCCACCGATGTCTTGATTGCCCTGCACCAGCATCCCCAGGCAACCCCCAAGGATTTGCGGGTGTATCACCCGGAAAAAATGCTGGAAGATATCGGGCTGTTTTTGGAATGGCGCACCCCCACGATTTCGGAAGCAGGCAAGGCGGAATTCAAAACCGTCTGGCGGGAGGTGTTGCCCTTGGCGCATCAGGTTCCAACCTCGCTTCTGCTGCGCGATTATCATGTGGCCAATCTGATGTTGCTTCCGAACCGCCAGGGCGTCCGGCAGGCCGGACTCCTTGATTTTCAGGATGCGTATCAAGGCCCGATCACGTATGACCTGATGTCGTTGCTGGAAGATGCCCGGCGCGATGTTCCGGAGGGCCTCAAGGAAAAAATGGCGGCCCATTATCTGGCTCAGTTCCCTGCCCTTGATCAAAAGGCTTTTGAGACTTCCCTGGCCATTCTGGCAGCGCTGCGGCACACCCGTGTGCTGGCCATTTTTGAAAGGTTAAGCCGGCACGAGGGAAAGCATGACTATAAGAAACTTCATTCGCCACGTGTGGAACGCCTGTTGCAAAGGGCCTTGCGCCATCCCATGCTGGCCGGCGTGAAACGATGGATGGAGCGCCATGCACGGTAAGATCAAAACAGCCATGGTCCTGGCCGCCGGTTATGGCACGCGGCTGAAGCCGTTGACGGACCGGATGCCCAAACCGCTGATACCAGTGGCGGGCAAACCGATGATTAAATATGCGCTCGACAAGCTGCGGGCATACGGCATCGAGGAAGTCATCATCAACGTTTCGCACCTCAAGGACCAATTGACCGCTTATGTCTCCAATTGTCGCGGCCTGACCATCAAGATCTCGGAAGAAACTGAGCCGCTGGAAACGGGCGGTGGACTGAAAAAAGCGCTGCCGCTTCTGGGTCACGAGCCCTTCTTCACCATCAACAGCGACATCATCTGGCTGGACGAACGGGAAAGCGCCTTGGAACGGCTGGCTTGGCATTGGGACGATGCGAAAATGGACGTTCTGCTCCTCACGCAACCCAAGGCCAGGGCCATCGGGCATGACAAAGGCGAAGACCATCTGTTCATCAAACCCGGCAACACCATTGATTGGAACGAGCAGGAGGCGCCTTACATCATCGCCGGCATCGGGATTATGCATCCCCGCATTTTATTGAATGCTCCTGACGGGAAATTCACCGTCAAAATCCTCTGGCACCAGGCCCTCAAGCAAAACCGCCTTGCGTGCCTGCCGCATCACGGCCAATGGTTCCAGACCGGCACCATTGAGGACATCAAAACAGCCGAAAAGAATCTGAAGAGGCCTGGCGGCTGACTCCCTTTCCGAGGGAGAAGTCAAAACAACAACCGACAATCATCGAGGCCCTGCGCAGGATTTGGCCGGATGTCAAAATCATCGTCGCCAGCGCGTAAAGCGTCGCAATAACGGTGGGCTGGGGCGCAACCGTCACCGGAGCGCCGGACTCCGTTCCGGCATTCGGTTACGTGTGCCGCTGGCGTTATCATGCCGATTCGGAAATCGGCGCTCCAAGCGTAACTGTCGGGGTTGGCGGCAGTGCCGGCTGCGCCCCGTGGACTGTTCGTGAGTAAAAACCATTTGACCTGGCAATAAGAGGAAGATATTATCCACTCGAAACTCAGTAGGTGGGGGAATCGTTGACAATAGGCATGGCTTCGAGAAGTGCCGTAGCGACGCCACGCGGATGGCCTTGCGATTCCTGAAAGCGGCTATGAAACCAAACTGCCAATCCACACCAGCATTGAACCGGGTTGCCACGGGACCCGGAGTCCGACTGGTGGTCAAGATCAACCTGCCGGCCGGCTCCCAGCTTCGATGCCCTTTGGGGGCGGCCATGTTCTCCGAACCGGCGTGGCAGGAAATTGCCCGCAACCTGAGGCTTTCCGGCCAGGAACTTCAGATCGTGCGCGGGGTGTTCGACGATTACACCGAATCCGCCATCGCCAGCAACCTTCATGTCTCGCCGCACACGGTTCACACGCATTGTGAACGCCTGTATCACAAGCTGGCAGTAACCGACCGGGTGAAACTGGTCCTGCGCGTCATGGATGAATTTCTGGCGCTGACGGTCGCGCCCGGAAGCGTCCTGCCTCCCATCTGTGCCAACTGTAACGCCGGCCGTTGTCCCTTGCGCCGTAATTAAGCCTGGCCCTGAAAGTTCACCTGACCAGCCGACGGCTGAACAGCCGACTTTTCGAGATCTGCTGAAAAGCGTAAAATTTGACAAAATTAGCAGTCAGAAAGGAAAAAATGATAATGAAAAATGCAATGAAAACAGTTGTACTAACGTCGCTGTTCACGCTAATGATCACGATGGCTCAAGCCGATCAGTTCATCAGGCCGCCGGAAACCTATGCGCCGGTGTGGTATACTTCCTTCCCATATCAGCGTAACATAGACATGGGATTCAGCGTCAATCCCGTATCGTCACCAGGCTACGGCATCCCTGGTGCCGTCTACGAAGGCACGCTTGATTCATCCTTGCTTAGTTCAGACTATGTCACGTTAACGGGCGCTGCCACTTGGTACGCGTCAGTCTCGGGATTCACCCAGACCGGGCTGATTGGCATCGATAATCGGGCGGGAAACAGTACTCTAACGGGGACGGCGGTCTTCCACATCGACAACATACCGGTTGCCAACTGGTGGAAGGATGTGTGGGCTGAATCGCTCGACCTTGACAATCAGGCATACGCGGGAGAGTTTTTGAATTGGCAAGTATTCGACCCGAACAATAATCCGGCAATGTACCTCGGTGGCCCGGCGAATAGTTTATTAGGCAATAACGAGTGGCTCAGCGACGCCGAGTGGCAAATCACGCCCAATCCAAGTTATGAGACCCTCGTGGAGACTTTTTCGGTCCCGGCGGGAGACTATGCACTGATTGACAACCTCCACATTGCAACGGAGTGTGTGCCGGAACCAGCCACATTCAGCCTGCTGGCGCTTGGCGGATTGGCGCTGTTGTGGCGGCGGCGAAGCTAGATTTCGTTGCCCGATATTCTCCGTTGAACAAGCCGGACCAGTTTTCTGGTTCGGCTTTTGATTTGAGCGTCAGACAATCTGCGGAAAAACTTTCTCCGGGTTCACGCCCAAATCCTTGATGGCTTTCGCCACAATCTCTTTACCGATT
>Ga0208034_1001934_pt1 | contig 11503 bp, 9 predicted proteins | sample June2015DPH_8_10_FD_184699 | JGI IMG/M metagenome (GOLD analysis project Ga0208034, IMG submission 184699) | Peatland microbial communities from SPRUCE experiment site at the Marcell Experimental Forest, Minnesota, USA - June2015DPH_8_100... | ecosystem: Environmental > Terrestrial > Soil >...
CAGCTCTAGCTGCCTTTGGGACCGACCTCTCGCACAGCGACGCGATAGCGGTGCTCGCCGTTGCCCCGACGCCGGAACTCGGCGGTCAGCTCTCACGCTCATCGCCGCGGCGATGCGCAAAGGCGGTCGGTCGCGCAACGTTGAACGCCGCGCCGGGGAGATCCAAGCAGCGCTTCGCGCCGAGTATCTCGAGGCGCCGAAGATCATCGCCGAGGCCTACGGGGCGACCGCCCGCTCCGCGCTTCGGCTCATCGCGAGCTTCACGATTGAGATCAGTGCACTCGAAGAGGCGCTCTCGGAGCATTTTGAGCAACACCCGGACGCGAAGATCGTCCGCTCCCTGGCAGGACTGGGAACGAATCCTCGGCGACCGGGTGCTGGGCGAGTCCGGTGATGACCGGACTCGTTTCGCCGGTCCCAAGTGTCGCAAGAATTATGCCGGCACGTCGCCGATCACGAAGTCCTCGGGCCGAAGCCACGTCGTGCTCGCTCGTTTCGCGCGCAACCGGCGCCTTGCCGACGCTCTCAATCAATGGGCCTTCGGCTCGCTCAAGAGCTCACCGGGTGCCCGCCGCTACTACCACAAGCTTCGAGCACGGGGCAAGACTCATCGCCAAGCGGTGCGCCAGCTCGCCAACCGATGGGTCGGGATCCTCCACACCTGTCTTCAGCAAGACGAGCTCTACGACGAACAAACCGCCTGGCCGTCCGAAAAATCGGTCGCCGCTTGATGGGTTACGGCGATGGGGTGTCTAGCGCGTGAACGAGATCGGGCCACACAATGGCTTCTCCTGCCTCAGCTATCCGCATTGAGGCACCGGGTAGTAGGTTTAAGGAAGTGGTCATTCGCTTCTGCTAGCGAAGGGATCGGCGAGCATGGCACCATCAGTCACGACACAGGAGACCGTCGTGCGGCCGCCAGGGCTCCAGCTCATGATCAATGGCCAGATCTGTCGACTCGACACTGGGTTCAGCGTGGCTCCCACGATGACATTGGCATCGCTTCTCCGTGAGCACTTCGGGCTCACGGGACTAAAGATACCTTGTGACCTGGGCGCTTGTGGAGCTTGTACGGTCATCATGGATGGCAAAGCTGTTCTTTCCTGCATGGTTCTAGCTGTCGAGGCAGCCGGCCACGAGATCCTCACCATCGAGGGCCTACCGGCTGACGACTGCGTCGTCCAGGCCTTTGCCGAGCAGAGCGAGCCCGGCTATGGCACCGCCCTGCAGTGCGGATTCTGCACGCCGGGGTTCGTGATGACCGCTCGGGCTCTGTTGGATCGTGTGCCATCTCCTAGTGTGTCCGAGATCAAAGAAGCTCTCTCCGGCAACCTCTGCCGTTGCGGCTGCTATGCCGGAATAGCCCAAGCCGTTCTCCACGCGTCGGAGATCCAGGCTAAGGCGAGCACCCGATGAAGCCAGCATATACACCGCGCGTGCAACGCAGCCATGTAGGCGCGTACCGCCCTCGAATCGACGGGATTGAGAAGGCCAGCGGAAGAGCAAAATACGCTGGCGACCTGATGGTGAAGTGTCGAGTACCCGGACTCTTGTACGCGAAGGTACTGCGCAGTCCCTTTCCCCACGCGAGGATCAGAAGCCTCGACGTGAGTCAGGCTTTGCAGCTGCGGGGCGTCGCCGATATCCTCACGTTCGAAGATCCGGATGTCGCCTGCTTGAAGTCGACAAACGCAGGCTGGACAGACGGTGTCGACACCCTTTCCTACGAACGCATGATGTGGCGACGCTTCCGTGACCGACGCGTACTGGGGTCCCATGCTCGATGGGTCGGCGATGAGGTTGGGGCCGTCGTCGCTGCGGAGCGCGAGGAGATTGCGGAAGAGGCGTTGAGGCTGATCAAGGTCGACTGGGAGCTCCTGCCGTTCGTCCTCGACCCCGTTGACGCAATGGCGCCGGGCGCCCCCATTCTCCATCCGGAGCTCGGGGACACCAACGTCCTGCCCGAGGACACGGTTGGCGGAGCCGATGTTTTTGTGGACAAAGGTGACATCGCTCAGGGCCTCGCCGATGCAGACGTCGTCTTGAACGCGACCACTACCTACCACAATGCAACACAGAACAGCTTGGATAATTGGAACTGCCTCATTGAGTGGAGCCGGGATCACGTTACTGTCTGGTCGAACTCTTACGAGGCCCATCAAACGCGCATGCATATCAGCGAGATGCTTGACGTGCCATTGAACAGCGTGCGAGTCGTGAGTCCGTATGTAGGCGGCCAGTTTGGCCGCGGTGACACCGGCGACCAGCCGTTCTTTCTCTTCACTGCACTTCTGGCCAAGAGAACGGGAAGGCCGGTATGGTTTAGGCACTCCCGACGGGAGTCGTTCCATGACGGGCGACAACACATATGCTATGAAGGAACGATCGGCGCAAAGACAGACGGAACGATCACGGCGTTGTCTTTCAAGTCTATCGGCAATGTCGGGGCTTACGCAGATCACAGCATGTTTGCGATCAAGTTCGCTCCCGTCGAGGCGACTGAGGTCGCTTTTGCGCACATTCCGAACGTGCGTTTCGAAGGGCGCGGTGTCTATACGAACAAGATGCCCGCCTGCATGATGCGCGGCGTCGGCAACAGCCAGTTGAACCTGATTCTCGGTCGCCTCGTCGACGGGCTCGGGGAGGCACTGAACATCGATCCGCTTGAGATAGCTTGGAGAAACTTTGGCCATCAGTGGGAGCAGTTGCCCAACAAGAGCCTGGTCGAGGTGCTGCGGACGGGTGCCGCAAGGATTTCTTGGAAAGAAAAGCGTCATCTCCCAGGCGAAGGGTCCTTAGTTGACGGGGTGAAAAGACGCGGTGTGGGGTTCTCGTTTCATCCGGGTTGGCATGCTGAATGGCAGGAGCTCCGGCGCGGCGAAGTCCATGTGACCATGACTGTGAACGCGGACTGTAGCATCACCCTGGATGCACCGACAGTGGAGACCGGAACGGGCTCAAACACTTGTAATGTGCTCGGTTGTGCCGAAGCTTTGAGCTTCCTCGGTATCAGTAGCGGCGACATCCACTGGATCTCCACCGTCGATACGGACGCCTCTCCACAGGATTGTGTCCAAACTGACAGTTCGGTCTCATTCTTGCAGTCTGAAGTCATGGCGGCCGCGAGCAAGGAGGTCAAGGCCAAACTGCTCGAGCGTATCGCCCTACTCCTCGATGCGACTCCTGCGGAACTTGACATTGATGCGGGCTTTGTCTACCGGAGAGACGCTGCGGGCTGCCGGCGGAGTGTGAAGGAACTGCTTTGCGAGGCCAGTCTTGACCCAATTACAGTGAGCGTAAGCCGACGACCGCTTGGCACACGCACCGGCGTTCCGTTTATTGCGACGTTCGCCGAAGTGGAGGTCAACACCGAGACCGGCCAGGTGCTGGTTCTGCGGCTGGTTGTGGTCAACGACTGCGGGACTGTCATGTACGCGTCCGGTGCCGAAGCCCAGCAGATCGGCGGTCAGTGCATTGCCTTGGGTGAGTCGCTCACGGAGGAGATAATCTACGACGAGCGTACGGGGTTCCCCTTGAACTTCAATTGGATCGACTACCAGATTCCCACGATGGCCGACATGCCGGAGATCGAACCGGTCTTGTTGGAAGTGTGGCGCGGGGAAGGCGAATACGGAGCGTGTGGCATCGGTGAGGGGACCGTCACCTGCACACCGCGCGCCGTCCTCAACGCTGTCTACAACGCCATCGGTGTCAGGATCGACAGTATTCCCGTGAAGCCAGAGGCGGTCCTTAGGGCTTTGGGAAAGACCATCTGATGACGTTGCCTCCGTTCGATCACGTGGCTGTGAATTCGCTTGAGGAGGCGGCCAGCCTCCTGGGCGAACAGAAAGCTCGGTCATTGCTGGCGGAACCGATCTTCTCGGCAGCCTTAAGGACCGCGTGCATCCAGACTATCCGAGTGTGATGCGCTTGGACCAGAAGTCGTCGATCAGCATCTCGGACCGGTCGACCTCGCGTCGCGGCGGCGGACCGCCCTCTTTGATCCAACGCGAGATTATGGCTGGGTGATAGCCGAGCTCATCGGCGATCTCGGCGATGGTGAAGCCGTGGCGTTGCAGCTTCAGCACGTCCATGTACTCCTCCTGGGTCAGCATGGTGAAGGTCCCTCTGGGGCTTGGTGCTTGCTCGCCCGAAACCCTGTAGGGGCCACTTGCTCACCGGGTGGATGCCCGGTGCTGCCGACCGCGGGAGTTCAGCTCAATCGCGAACTTCGTTGATCACAGAACGCGCACTCGCGTGATCATCGATCGCGAGATTCGATGATCGCCAACATTATGATCGTGCGATGGTGTCTGAACCGAGACGATCAGGGGGAACTACGGGCTAGTCGCTAGTTCCACCAGCCGTGGGACGCCACCCAACCGAGCCGAGCAGGCCATCCTGGCCCCTGGTGCCGAGAAGGCGGTCGAGCGACACTCAAGAATGCCGACCCACAGTGATCACGTTCAAGACCCTCAACTACCGGGCCGATCGGTGGATCAAGGCTGAGCGGCACGGTCGCCGGAAAAGGCAAGCTCCAGTATGGCTTCCCTCAACATCGCCCTCACGATCTGCGCCTTGAACGCGTTTCTCGGCGCCGGGCAGGCGTTCTTGACGGCGATGACACCGGCTGTCTCCGCGGTCTCAATATCTGGCTCTCGACCGATGAGAAATCGCTCCACCTCTGCAGCTCGAAGGGGAATGGGAGCCACCGCGCCGAACACCACCGCGGCGTTCTGGATCTTGTTGTCGCGCATGGACAGCACGCTCGCCACACTGACGATGGCGAAGTCGATCGAATGACGAATCCGAAACTTGCGGTAGCGCTGGATGCTCGCTTCTTGTGGAAACGGAATCTCGAGTTCGGTCACCAACTCATCGGAATCAAGGACTGTCGTGCTTGCCGTGCCTACGGCGAAGAACCTTTCTGCGTCGATCACTCGCTTGGTGGTCCGAATCTTCGCGTCGAGGGCAATTAGGGCGGGTGCCAAATCAGAGACGTTCACAGCGATACAGGCACAGTTGAGGCAACGGTGTGCCTCCTCCTCGACAGCGGCGAGATCGAGTGTGCTCACGTCCTCCGTCTCGATATCGCGCGCTGACAATGGCGCGCCGACCATCTGCACTCGCGGAGTGGCGGCAAGCGCCTCCGCACGAATCGTGACGAGCGACGCTGGCTCGAATGCTTGATCGTTGCCAGCCACGGCTATACGTCCGCCTAGGTAGCGGTCGATGGCTACGGCTGCCCGCCGTCCGGCGGCAACTGCCTCGATCACAGAGGCCGGACCAGTGACGACGTCTCCGCCGGCGAACACGCCGGGCCAGCTCGTTGCACCTGGCTCCGTCACGACGATGCGCCCGCCCCCCATGTGGACCAGGCCGTCCGCGAAACGGAGATCAGGCACCTGCCCAATGGCCAGGAGAACACAATCGGCGTCTACAGTCAGGGTCGTGTCGCTGTCAAAGGAAGGATTGAAGCGTCCCTCGACATCGAACACCGAGGTGCACCGTACGAGCTCCATGCCCGAAACACTGCCGCTGGTAGTGAGTACCCGCCCGGGTCCCCATGACGTAAGGAGTGCCACCCCCTCCTCAAGCGCCTGCGCAACCTCCTCGGGCGCTGCCGGCATCGTGTCGCGGGACTCGAGGCAAGCCATGGTGACCTGCTTCGCGCCAAGGCGGCGGGCGGAGATCGCTACGTCGATGGCGACGCCGCCCCCACCGATCACGAGAACCTGATCTCCTGGCGGCTTCCGGGAACTCTCGAGTCCTAACAGGAACTCGAGTCCAGATTGCAGGTGTTCCCCGCCGTCGATGCCAAGGGACTTGTCGCGCCAGGCGCCCGTGGCAAGCAACGTGCTGTCGAAGTCCTTGTTCAGCCCGATGAGGGCGTCCCTGTCAATGGTCGCTCCCAGAACAAACTCCACCCCCATCTGCTGAAGGGCCTCGACCTGCTGCCGAACGACAGCCCTCGGCAGCCGATAGCTGGGTATGGAGTGAGTCAGCATGCCACCGGCTTCGCGCAGGGCATCGAACACCGTTACCTCGTGGCCGGACTTGCGCAGGTAGTAGGCAGCCGCGAGCCCGGCGGGACCGGAGCCCACCACGGCCACGCGCTTGTTCGTCGACACATCCGGGGACGGGAAGAATGTGGACACGTCTCCCAGAATGCGATCACCGACATAGCGCTCGATCGCCCTCGTGGAGACGGCTTCGTCGAGCTCGCAACGGTTGCAGCCCTGTTCGCAAAAGTGCGGACACACTCGACCGGTGACGGCAGGCATCGGGTTCCGCTCCAGCACGAGTCGAGCTGCCGTCTGCCAGTCTCCCTCACGGATCAGCTCCAGATAACTCGGGATGTCAATGTGAGCGGGGCAGCTGCCGGTGCAGGGGGGCGCACAGAACCGGCTTCCACCGAAGATCGAGTGATAGCGATTGTCCCCGAGCAGCGCCGCACACTGCGTGCCACCCTTCCTGAGACAATGAAAGGCATTGTCAGGGGCGCGGTAGTACCAGCACCTCGGCTCCTGGCAGATGTTTCCACCGACGGTCGCCATGTTGCGGATCTGCGGTGAAGCGACCGAGCGCGCCGCCTCCGCCAAAAGAGGAATTCTCGCGTTCACGAGCTCGTGGTCCGCGACCTCAGAAAGCGTCATCAAGGCGCCGATCCGAATCGCCGTGTCCGCCAGACTCACGCCACTCGCGCCGGCGCTCGATTTTATGTCGACCAGAAGTGCTGGATGCTCTGGATGTACGCGGTCTTTGAGAGTGCCGAGCAAATCGGTCCCGCCAGCGATGACCCGAGCCTTCCGCTCTCCCAGGAGGACGGTTGCCTCCTCCAGCGAGCTCACGGCCGCATGATCGAACGAAGGCAACGTCATGAGCCAATCTTCCCCAGTGCCTTGAGAACTGTCTCCGGCTTCACCGGGATGCTGTCAATTCTGACGCCGACGGCGTTGTAGATGGCATTGAGGACGGCGCGCGGCGTACAGGTGACAGTCCCCTCGCCAAGGCCACACGCTCCGTACTCGCCTTCCCCGCGCCAGACCTCCAGCAAGACCGGATCGATCTCGGGCATGTCGGCCATTGTTGGAATCTGATAGTCGATCCAGTTGAAGTTCAGGGGAAACCCGGTGCGTTCGTCGTAGATGATCTCCTCGGTGAGCGTCTCGCCCAACGCGATGCACTGGCCGCCTATCTGCTGGGCTTCGGCACCAGACGCGTACATGACCGTTCCACAGTCGTTGACCACGACGAGTCGAAGAACCAGTACCTGGCCGGTGTCAGTGTTGACTTCCACTTCAGCGAACGTCGCAATGAAGGGAACGCCGGTGCGAGTGCCAAGCGGCCTGCGGCTCACCGCCACGGTAATCGGGTCGAGACTGGCCTCGCGCAGCAACTGCTTCACACTCCAGCGACCGCCGACTCCGTCTTTCCGGTAGACGAAGCCCGCGTCGATGTCGAGCTCCGGAGGCGTCGCTTGGAGGAGTGGAGCGACTCGCTCCAGCAGCTTCACCTTGATGTCCTTGCTTGCGGCCGCCATGACCTCCGACTGCAAGAAGGCGACGGCACTATCGGTTTGGACGCAATCCTGTGGCGAGACGTCCGTGTCGACGGTGGAGATCCAGTGGATATCGCCGCTGGTGACACCGAGAAAGCTCAGTGCCTCGGCACAGCCGAGAACGTTACAGGTGTTTGAGCCGGTGCCCGTTTCGACTGTGGGTGCATCGAGGTTGACACTGCAATCCGGATTCACGGTAATCGTTACGTGCACCTCGCCGCGCCGAGGCTGCTGCCACTCAGTATGCCAACCAGGATGAAACGAGAATCCCACCCCGCGTCGTTTCACCCCTTCATATATCGGCCCCTCACGCGGCTGATGACGCTTCTCCGTCCAAGCAATACGGGCAGCACCGGTTTGGAGCACTGTGACGAGGCTCTTATCGGGCAGTTCTTCCCACTGGTGGCCAAAGTTCTTGCAAGCTATGTCGATCGGATCGACGTTCAACTCCTCCGCGAGCCCGTCGACAAGCCGGCCCATGATGAGGTTCAACTGGTTGTTACCAACGCCGCGCATCATGCAGGCGGGCATCTTGTTCGTGTAAACACCGCGTCCTTCGAAACGCACGTTCGGAATGTGCGCGAACACCACCACAGCCGCCTCGACGGGAGCGAACTTGATCGCAAACATACTCTGGTCAGCGTACGCGCCGACGTTGCCGATCGAATTGAAGGAAAGAGCGGTGATAGTACCGTCTCTCTTCGCTCCCAGTGCCCCTTCGTAACACATGTGTTGTCGTCCGTCGTGGAAGGACTCCCGGCGCGAGTGCCGGAACCAGACCGGCCTTCCCGTTCTCTTGGCCAGAAGTGCTGTGAAGAGAAAGAACGGCTGCTCACCGGTGTCACCGCGGCCAAACTGACCGCCTACATACGGACACACGACTCGCACGCTGTTCAATGGCACGTCGAGCATCTCGCTGATATGCATGCGCGTTTGATGCGCCTCGTAGGAGTTCGACCAGACAGTAATGCCATCCCGGTTCCACTCAATGAGGCAGCTCCAGTTGTCCAGGCTGTTCTGTGTGGCGTTGTGGTAGGTAGTGGTCGCGGTGACAACAACGTCCGCGTCGGCGAGGCCTTGGTCGACGTCTCCTCTGTTCACAAAGACGTCGGGTCCGCCGACTGTGTCTTCGGGGAGAACGTTGGTGTCCCCGACCTCCGGATGCAGAATGGGAGCGCCTGGCGCCATTGCGTCAACAGGGTCAAGAACGAACGGCAGGAGTTCCCAGTCGACCTTGATCAGGCGCAAGGCTGCTTCCGCAATCTCCTCGCTCTCTGCGGCGACGACGGCACCAACCTCATCCCCGACCCAGCGGGCATGCGACCCGAGGACGCGGCGGTCACGGAAACGTGGCCACATCATGCGTTCATAGGAAAGGGTCACCTCGCCGCCGCACCATCCGGCGTTTGTCGGCTTCAGGCAGGCGACCTCCGGATCCTCGAACGTGAGGACGTCGACGACTCCTGGCAGCCGGGCAGCCTGACTCGCGTCGAGACTTCTGATCCTCGCATGAGGGTGAGGACTCCGCAGGACTTTCGCGTACAGCAAGCCGGGTACTCGACACTTGACCATCAGGTCGCTGGCGTACTTGGCTCGTCCGCTCGCCTTCTCAGGCCCGTCGATTCGCGCGCGGTACGCGCCCACATAGCTGCGGGGCACGCGGGGCGTGTACGCCTGCTTCATGAAGCGGCTGCCTTAGCCTGGATCTCCGACGCGTGCCGAACGGCTTGGGCTATTCCGGCATAGCAGCCGCAGCGGCAGAGGTTGCCGGAGAGAGCTTCCTTGATCTCGGAGATCGTGGGAGATGGCACACGATCCAACAGAGCCCGAGCGGTCATCACGAACCCCGGCGTGCAGAATCCGCACTGCAGGGCGGTGCCATAGCCGGGCTCGCTCTGCTCGGCAAAGGCCTGGACGACGCAGTCGTCAGCCGGTAGGCCCTCGATGGTGAGGATCTCGTGGCCGGCTGCCTCGACCGCTAGGACCATGCAGGAAAGCACCGCTTTGCCATCCATGATGACCGTGCACGCCCCACAAGCGCCTTGATCACAGGGAATCTTCACTCCTGTAAGGCCGAGCTGGTCACGGAGAAGCGCTGCCAATGTCATCGTGGGTGCGATGCCGGACCCGGCGTCGAGACGATAGAGCTGGCCGTTGATGAAGAACTCGAGCCCCGGCGGCCGCACGACCGTCTCCTGTGTCGTGACTAGTGCCATGCTCGTCAATCCCTTCGCTGACAGAAGCGAATAGCCGGTTACCTAAGGTTACTACCAGGTACTCCTCGAGCACATCCGCCAGCAGGTGGGGAATGGGGATCACGCGAGGCTTTCTGGCCTTGCCGACGAGTGAGATCCGTCGAGCGTCAAGGTCGACCTCCTCGGTGCGCAGGTTGCTAGTTCCTTCATGCGCAAGCCCGTGTAGCGCAACGTTAGAAGGAGCACACGGCCCACCTGCCAACGAAGACCGGGCTGTGCAGAGGTCCACTCGATGATGGCGTCTGCCTCGGCGTCGCTGTAGAACTCAACTCGCGGCCGATTGGGACTGGGAAGGGTCACCGCGGCAGCGGGATTCTCCTTGCTCAGGTCCTCGGCTAGAAGGAACCTGTAGAACGAGCACAGTGCGAAGAGGGCGGTGGATCTGGTGATCGGAGCGATTCCTCGGTTGGCCTCGTGGAGTAGCCAGGCCCGCACTTGCAGCTTGGTCACGTCGCCCAGCTCCACTGACGGGTAGGTGGTCGCCAGGTAGTGCAAGAAGGCCCTCACGTGCACGACGTAGGTGGTGACCGTCGCCTCGCTGCGGCTCTCCATCAAGCGGAGGTCCGCGTCGTAAGCATCGAGAAGGCTGGCCTCGTCGAACATCAAGCGATGGAGATGGCTAGTCGGCACGGGACCTTGTGCGGGAACGAGCCCAAGGCGTCAGGGCCTTTGCGATTGAACTTCCTAGTGTAGTGTCTCAGTTTTAACTGGTGATTATCTGGAGAGCGACTCGGCCTCGGCGGACCTTCTCGAGGATGTCCTCGGCCGTGGCGGTCCACACGAATGGCTTGGGGTCGTCGTTGTGGGCGGCGAGATACGCCTCGATGGCGGCGATCAAATCAGGCACCGACTTGAACACCCCCCGGCGGATCGCCTTGCCGGTGAGATCACGGAACCAGCGCTCCACCATGTTCAGCCATGAGCTCGAAGTGGGGATGAAGTGCAGATGGAAGCGAGGGTGCTTGTCCAGCCAGGCGAGAACGTTGTCGTGGGTGTAGGTTCCGTAGTTGTCGCAGATCATATGGATCTGCAAGCCCTTTGGAATCTGGCTGTCGATCGTGCGGAGGAACTTCAAGAACTCAGTGTTGCGGTGCTTTCCCAGGCACTGGCCGATCACCACTCCGGTCAAGACGTTCAGCGCAGCAAAGAGCGTGGTCGTGCCGTTGCGTTTGTAATCGTGGGTCATCGTGCCCGCCCGCCCCTTTTTCATCGGCAAGGTCGCCTGGATCCGATCGAGAGCCTGGATCTGGCTCTTCTCGTCTGATGTGAGGTCTTCGGTTATGTGAAGTTGGTGGTGTTTGGGCTGGTGAGAGGCGTGGCGAGGCCCGGCTTCTTCGCATAATGCGTGGCTCAGATCGCTTGGCGGAGCCAGGTCAGCAGGTCCCGGCGAGAGATCTCGTCGTAGCGGCTTGGTCCGAGGGTTTTGACGGCGGCTGTTTCGATGGCTTTGCGTTTCATCTCCGGGTTGGCTTTGGCGTAGACCTCGGTTGTGACGACGGAGGCGTGCCCGAGGATGTCCCGGATGTATATGAGGTTGACGCCGTTTTCCAATAGGTGCATAGCCTTCGAATGTCGCAGCACGTGGGGGGAGACCTTCGCGGGCACCAGTTCGGGGCGTTCGGAGTGCGCGGCCTGGGCGCACCTGGCGAGTACGTATGTGGCACCGGCGCGTCCCAGCCGCTGGCCG
>Ga0208034_1001946_pt1 | contig 11454 bp, 9 predicted proteins | sample June2015DPH_8_10_FD_184699 | JGI IMG/M metagenome (GOLD analysis project Ga0208034, IMG submission 184699) | Peatland microbial communities from SPRUCE experiment site at the Marcell Experimental Forest, Minnesota, USA - June2015DPH_8_100... | ecosystem: Environmental > Terrestrial > Soil >...
CAATTCCTCGCTTGAATTTTTCAAATTCAACTCGGGGGAAGCAACGAAAACGTCGGGTAAATCATAGAGGCGGCGACACCGAAAAATGCTCTAACTTCTTATAAAGAGAGCGATTTCTTGTCACTTCGGCGATTCGGTCCAAGGGATGGACGCGCCAATGGCTGTTCACGACGCCCGTGGGTAAGCAGTATAGGCTGCGCCTATGTAAACCATAGTACAATTTTGCCGTTTACGTGGAGATCGCGGTCTGGATATCTGGTTTGAGATGCGTGCCGGGGTGGCTTGAACCGGATGTCTCGAGGATTCTGTCATGCGTAACGCCGTGAGACTCGTCTTATTCTTTTGTGCCTTTTTCGCGATCTCGCATCCCGCGCAGGCAACGGTGAGCGTGCAAGTTGATCTCTCGTCACAGCGGATGCATGTCACCTCCGGCAGCGGCGAGACTTACGATTGGCCGATTTCCTCGGCTCGCTCCGGCTATGTGACGCCACGGGGCTCTTACCGGCCAACCAACCTCCAGACGATGCACTATTCGAAGAAATATCATCACTCGCCGATGCCGCATTCGATCTTTTTCAATGGCGGCTATGCGATCCATGGCACTTACGCGACCGGCTCATTGGGCCGCCCGGCTTCGCACGGCTGCATCCGCATCTCCCCCGCCAATGCCGCCAAACTCTTTTCGTTGATCCAGGCCGAAGGCGGCTCGATCTCGATCTCCGGCTCGTCTCCGAGGAGCCCCGTTGACGCCCAGGCCCACAGCCATCGTCACGCCGCTCCCCCGGCCGCCAATGCGCCGGGCAGCCCCGCGCCTTCGTCCGATTGGTGGCCGTTCAATTCCACCGGGCATTTTTAAGAGATATCGCGGCAATTCGGCGAGCGAACCGGGCAGCCCGGCCCCGCCTCAGGGGCGCCCGGCGCTCACGAAACCGTCGAAGTAGATCCTGGCGAAGGCGACATTCGTCCCTGGTTCGGCCGCCTGGATCACCGTCTCGGCACCGAACGGGCCCGACCCGAGGTACATGACGACGTGGGATATGGCATTCGTGCCGTCGTGGGCGAAGTGGTAGAAGAGCAGGTCTCCGGGCTCAAGGTGCCCCAGGGACACGGGACGGGACTCCTCCCACTGCAGCGTCGCCGAGTGTGCGAGCTGGTAGCCCGCCGCCGCCCAGGCGCGCATCGTCAGGCCCGAGCAGTCGATGCCCGCCCTGCCGACACCTCCGAACACGTACGGAACGCCGAGGAACTCCCGCGCCACCTTCGCGGCCCTCAGGCCCTCGGCCTGTGTGGCGACGTGTGACACGTCGGTGCCGGCTCGGTTCGGCCCTCTGTAAGGGCTTCCGGTGGGCGCTGGCGAGAACAGCCGGGCGAACTCCTTCCTCCCGACAAGCCGTAGCAGTCGTCGGCTGATCGAGGTGTACTCGCCCGACGCCTTGCGCACGAGGGCCAGGGCCTTGGCGCGCACGGAAGTCAGGCTCGCCAAGGTTCGGGCCATCTGCCGGAAGGTCTGAAGGGCGGCGGCACGGGTAACGCGGGCGGCGCTCGACGTCGCCTTGTAGCTCCCGACGGCTTGGCGCAGTTGGTTCAACGCGACACCCGTGTAGACCCCGGCCATCTCGCGCTCGGACGCGCTGCCGGAAACGAGCCCTGTACCGACCTCGTTGAGCTCACCGGAGACGTAAGCGCGAATCGCGGTACGGCGCAGGCGTGCACCAGCCGCCGACACGCGGAGTTCGGCGGCGTGGATCCGGCGGTCCAAGACGGCGATCTCGCGTTGCGCCGCGGCCAGCTTGCACTTCTCGAGGTCGTAGAACTCCGACAACGCCGCCGCCTTCTGGTTGTCCTCGGTGATGAGAGCCACCGCCGACAGCAGACGCTTCAGCACCCGGTCCGCTTTAGCCGGGACGCGCGGTAATGTGGTCGTAGTAGAGGCGAGGGACTTGCCCGGTGCCGCGGTAATCGTCCTGGGCGCGCTCGGTCCACCGGTCCGCGGCCGGGCCATCGCCGCGACCGCGGGAAGGCTCAAAACCATGATCGTCGCGATGGCGCCCACGGCGAGGCACTTCGCACGCCTCATGCTTGACACCCTAGCGCGGTTGATCTGACCACTCTGAGTGGTAGACAGTGTTGCATCCCATGTCGCAGCGGCCGCGATGTTCCCGCATGCCGGCTACTCCCGAATCCCGGTCGCGCACGAGGACGCACGTTGGCCGAATCCGTCAGCCAGCGGTCACGGCAAAGCGAGGCGTAACGCCCAACAACCGGTCTACCGGCGACACCATTGCCTCGCGGGTCGCCCATTCAACGTCACGGAGGCGCTCGACTCGAGCCGGCCCCCAGTCGGTTGACTCGACGAGGTCAACCAGCAGTTCAGGGGTCGTACCCGACCCGAACGGGAGCTCGGAGCGCAGATCGGCCCCGTACTCCGCATGATGGTCCGACGGTTGGTTCCTCAGTTGCCGGAGAAGTATCCGGGCACGAGAGCGCAGCTGATCCAAAGGACCCGCGTTCGGGCCCCAGATGCTCTCGAGGAGCACGAGCGTTCCTGTCGGCGCGGCGCGGCGCCAAGCCTCGAGCGCCGCTCGGGGGTCCGGCAGGGTCCACACGAGGTGGCGCTCCACGACAGCGTCGTAGCCCTCGCCGGGAGGTGCGGCTGCATTGCCTTCGACGATCTCCACGCTGAGGCCGCGCCACTGCGCCTTCGCGCTCAGCTGTGCCAACATCGCAGGCGCCAGGTCCAGCGCCGTGACGCGGTAACCCTGTCGAGCCAACAACAGACTCAGGAAGCCCGTTCCCGCTCCCGCGTCGAGAACGCGCGCCGGCGGAGGCGGAAGCAGCCTGCGCAGAGCTGCTGCCCACACTGCCAGTTCTGCTTGTGTTCGCGGATCATGCCCCGCCGAACGGTCGTAGGTGGCCGCGTCGCGATCCCAGTACTCCCGCACCTGGCGCTCGAGCCCACCGCCCTCACACATTCGCCGGTCTCCCTTCCCACAACTCCTGCGCCCGGCAGCTCCGCCGGATCCCCGGGGATACAAACTATTCAGGATCGAGCGCTCCGCGACAGGAGACGGACCCTTAACCGCGAATGGCGACGCACAAGCCATGATCGGAACTCCGTCAGCAACCAGCCTCGGTTCTCCCGCCGCCCGACCTTGTCCTCATCTCAAGAACCGGTTCAGCGCACGTCCTCACCCAGGTGTCCCGAGGACGGAGACTCAACACGAAGGGTGAACAGATGAACGCAATAAGTGACTTCGGTGAAGCCAATTTCGGAGGCCGCTTCTCCTGCAAGAAAGGCGGTCCCTAAGACCGACCCTGACTGCGGAGGAACCATCCACGAATCCGGTCGGCGTCCGCGACGCCAGGGGCGATAGCTAATAGCTGCCTAGGACTCACAACGGTGCCCCCTGCCAAGAAGCTGGAAACCGTTGTTTCTGCTGACCTCTAAGGGTAACGACCTCAATGCGCTCCCGCACCTGAGGTTCTGTACGGACAAGTCAGCCTGCTTCGGCACGCCCTGAAGCCAGACCCACCTGTCCTGACAGGTCGGACTGAAAGGAGGCAAATCCCACGCTTGTCATTCGCGCGAAGTATGTCTGCATATGACACAAAGCCTGACAAAGCCTCTTGACATCAATAGTCAATGGCGCGATGGTTCGCGCAGCGAGGGAAGCTTTGATTCCCAGTCCTTATCTGGTCGCTTGGACTGGTTGGAGCGAGTAGCGAACCCGTCCCCGCTCGACAGTCGCGGTGGTTCACACCTACGAGCAAAGTGAGCGGGAACGGAGTGTCTTCTTAGGTCTCATGAAGCGACAGCCATTGCGGAATGGTCAATGGCTGCTTATACCAAGACCCTGCACGTCGGCGTAACTGATGTGCTCGCCGGCCATAGCGTTCTGTGCTGCCTTAGCACCTCAAGCAGCTCATCGCTTACAAGCGCCATTTCCGCCACGAAGCGGCTCTTCATGGATTCTGGCGGTTCGCCTGGCGTCCCCCGTCTCGTACTACTCCCGTGTAGTTACACAACAACTGGCACAATCGGGACCTTCGCCTCTATTCGCCGACCGAGCCGATGGTGCAGAGTTCGGCCCGCGAGGCACCGCATGAGCGAGGTCAGCAGTCGCGGGGATGCGGGGGGATGCACGTCTCAACCTTCGGTTGCCCTGAACAAGGTCGCGAGGTGTGAGCCTTTAACCGCAGAGGGAAGCACTCCCAGGTCGGAGTGCGCCTCGGCCGCGTCCGAGCAGTTCCGTACAAAACCGTTTCTCCACGACCGGGCACGCCTTATCCACAAGGTGTTGCGGTTCTGCGAGGCCGGGTGTTCTTACCCACCCGTTTGGACCGCACCAAAGGACTCCCTCCTTGGGAGTGCCCAGCTATGGGCAGGGGGACGCACGGCCCTTGGCATCAACCAGGGGCCGTGCGGTTTTCTCGCCCCAGGTTCGCCTGGATGACTGGACGATGCTGACATGAAGCTCCGCTCGGTTGCACGCGTCGTGGTTGTCTGCCTGGCCGCCTTGGGCCTGGTCGGCGTCGGCGCTCACGCCGTGTTCACGACCTCGACCACGAGCGGCCAGGCCATCACGGCTGGCACCTGGGGGACCATTCCTCCCCCGACTATCCCAACTACGCCGACGGTCACTATCGCCTACCCGGTCAACAACACCACCTACGGCGCCGACTGGACCGGTGCCATCACGGGCACGGTGAGTGACGCTCTGGGCAGCATCACCGAACTCGGGGTCTCGCTCCAGCAAGGAAGTGGTGGCTGCTGGACGGGCAGCGACGCCACCTTCACCGCCACCTGCCCGAACTGGGTACCGGTCACTACCGGCACGACGAGCTGGTCGCTCACCCTCCCGGCGATTGACCTCACCTCGGGCGACAGCTATAACGCCACCGCCCAGGCCCAAGACAGCGTCGGGAACACCTTTGCAAGCTCGACGGTCGCCTTCACCTACAACACCGCCGCTCCGGCCCTGCCGACGGTCGCCATCTCCTATCCCGTGAACGGCGCCACCTACGGGGCTGATTGGACCGGGGCCATCACCGGCACTGCGGCTGCGAACGCCGCCGGGGCGTCCATCTCGACCGTGGCTGTCTCCATCCAGCAGGGAACAGGTGACTGCTGGACCGGCAGTGGCAACACCTACACGGCGAGTTGCCCGAACCCCGTGCCGGTCACAAGCGACACCACGAGCTGGTCTCTGACGTTCCCGCCCACTGACCTCACGTCGGGCGACTTCTACAGCGTCACAGCCCAGGCCACAGACAGCCTCGGGAACCTCGGTACCAGCTCTCTTGTCACCTTCGCCTACAACACGACCATCCCGACGGTCGTCGTCACCTACCCGGTGAACGGCACCCACTACGACGCCACCAGTTGGACCGGGACCATCACAGGAACGGCCTCGTCGAACTCCGGTGGCAGCACGACCATTGCCAGCGTGTCGGTGGCCATCGAGGACACCACTACGGGCACTTGGTGGAACGGCACTTCGTTCAGCGCCACAACTCAGACCTTTGTGCCGGTCACGAGCGGCACCACTACTTGGTTCCTCACCTTTGCCGCCAGCAACCTCACCTCGGGTAACAGCTACAGCGTCGTAGCCCAGGCCCCAGATTCGGCAGGGAACGTGGGCACCAGCCCGATGGTGACCTTCAGCTACTGCAACCAGACCAGCAGGGTTCCCCCGACGGTCACCATTACCTTCCCGGTCAACGGCACGACTTACGGGTCCAACTGGACGGGCGAGATCACAGGCATCGCCTCGTCGAACGCGGGGGTGGGCACGACCATCAAGAGCACCGCTGTGGCCATCGAGGACACCACGACGAAGCAGTGGTGGAACGGCACCTCGTTCACCAACTCCAGCCAGACATTCGTGACGGCCACCGGCAAGACCACCTGGTACCTGCCCCTCGGGGCGACAAGCCTCACCTCGGGTAACAGTTACAGCGTCGTCGCCCAGGCCACCGACTCGACCGGGGAAACCGGGACCAGCTCCACGGTCACGTTCACCTACGCGCCCCTCCCGACGGTCACCATCACCTTCCCTGCCAACTGCAAGACCTACGACGCCACCACCTGGACAGGCGAGATCACCGGCACTGCGACGCCGGGCGCTGCAACGACCCTCAAGAGCGTGTCTGTGGCCATTGAGGACACGACCACCAAGCTGTGGTGGAACGGCACCTCGTTCAGCGCCACCACCGAGACGTTCTTTGCAGCCAACGGCACGGCGACCTGGTACTTGCCCTTTGCAGCCGGGAACCTCACCTCGGGTCACAAGTACGCCGTCGTGGCCGAAGCCACAGACAGCGACGGGAACGTGGGCACAAGCCCGACGGTGAGCTTCACCTACTGCAACCGGACAACCCCGCCGACCGTCGCCATTACGTACCCGGTCAACAACGCCACCTACGGCACCAACTGGACAGGAGAGGTCACGGGCACGGCCTCAGCGGAAGCCGGGGCGACCATCACGAGCGTGTCTGTGGCATTCAAGGACACCAAGACAGGCAAGTGGTGGAACGGAAGCGCGTTCGGCGCTGGCACCCAGACCTTTGTTACGGCCACCGGCAAGACGACCTGGATGCTTGCGATGGCGGCACAGGCCCTCACCTCGGGCGTCAGCTACACCGCCGTCGCCCAGGCCACCGACAGCGTAGGGAACACGGGCACAAGCTCGACGGTGAGCTTCACCTACGACACGGCCCCGCCGACGGTCGTGGTCACCTACCCGGTGAACAACACCACATACGGGACCAACTGGACCGGGACAATCGCCGGAACGGCCTCGTCGAACTCCGGGTCCAGCCTGTCGAGCACAAAGGTGGCCATCAAGGACGCGTCCACTGGCAAGTGGTGGAACGGCACCGGCTTTAGCGCCTCGGGCCTGACCTTCGTCGTGGCGAGCGGCACTACGAGCTGGTCGCTCGGCCTGGCGGCTAAGTACCTCACCTCGGGTGCCACCTACACCGTGACCGGCGAGGCAACAGACGCCCTCGGGAACGTCGGCACCAGCTCGACGGTGACCTTCACCTACAGCACCAAGAGCACATCTCACGCGCTCGGTGGTTCACATGGCTAGAGCGCAAAGAACTCCTCAACAAGGTGTTGCGGCTCCGGCAAGCGGGACCTCGTGTCCCGCCAGTCTGGACCGCACCACAGGACCCTCCTTCATCGGAGCGCCCTGGCAGCAAGCAGGGACCCCGTGGGGTTCCTGGTCCGTTACAGGAGCCATGGGTTCCTTGGCAAAGGTGGCGTGTGCCCTAGCCAGTGGTCCATTTATTGAATAGGAGCAGCAAGCCATGAAACTCCGCACTATTGCAATGACAGGAGTACTGAGCCTCGCAGGTCTCGGCCTGGTCGGGGCTGGCGCTCACGCCGTTTTTGACACCAACGTAACCGCCACCCAGCAAGTCACGTCAGGCACGTTGCATGTGGCGATATGGGACACACTTGACGCGAATTGCCCGAACGCAGCCGCGGACTGCCAGGCGACAACGCTGGCGACCCCGCCAGCCGTTGGATCATCGTTCGTGATTGGTCCCGAGCCGATTTACGTCACCAACAACGGCACGCTTCCCGCCTTCTGGACGGGAATCGGAATGACCGACCAAGGCACAGGTGACAGCGCCCTGGCTTCTGAGTCCTACCTGTGCTTGCAGGACTCCAACCACAACGTGCTGTACAACGGCCCGTTCAGCTCGGCATCGACTTTCCCCGAACACGACTCCATCCCAACGTCTGCTGGTGCGGGTAACTACATCCTCACCTACGTGACCTTCTACGCAGGCCCGACCTCAGTCGAGCCTTGCGGAGACAATGGCCCGTTCGGAACCGACTCCTCGACCATGAACCCCGCGGCTGCGTCTCTTGACAACGCGGCCGAGGGCGAGACCATGCAGCCGACTTTCACCTTCAGCTTCACGGGCTAGGTCAACTCGCTAATCAGCCTTTGCCTTATCAGCAGCGGTCCCCCGCTACTGACGGGTCTGGCATCCGAATCGATCATGAAGTTCTGCCAGGCGGGGCACTGAATCTGGCCTGTCTGGATAGCACCAAGGGGACTCCCCCACAGGAGTGCCCCTGGCAGCAAACAGGAGCCTTCGGGTTCCTGGCAGTACGGAGGAACCCCCCTGGATTCCGCCTAACAAGCAGTCCATCCATCCATTGACTGAATAGGAGCAGTAAATGAAGCGCTTTATGAACAAGAAGTTGTTGGTCGTCGGAGTGGTCGTCGCCGTCCTCCTCGGTGTTGGAGGGGCGGCGTTTGCCTTCTTCGGAGTGGGCGGGTCCGGTTCCGGTACGGCAAAGGTCGGTACTGCCAGTGATGTCACGATCAGCCAGATCGGTGCTGGATACGACAGCCTAATCACGGGTAGCGGCGATCCCTATATCCAGGACCAGTGTTTAGCGTGCGTCAGCATCACCGATCTCGGCAACGACATCACCCTGGCCAATACGGGATATCAGCAACTCGTGAATGTGGTAGTGGCAATGCGTAACTGGGGCGCCGGTGCGATCACGGATCTGCCCATGACACTGAGTATTAACAAAGGCGTAGCTGGTCCCATCACCGATACCCAGTCCTTCAGCTTCCCGCCAGCCATCATTGCTGGCGTCGAACCGTCGCTGACGAACGTTACGTTCGACTTCAGCTCGCAAGGGGCTTTTGTTGCGCAGGAGTTCGTCTACGACATCTCGTTCTCTGCCACCAGCGGCAGCTGGGGTGATGCAAGCGGCCTGAACGTCGCCCTGTCGAGTTCAGCGACTGATCTCTCGATTGGGACCGACACGAACACGGGATATTTGTACGTTGACCCGACCGATAACGGCAGCGGGTGGCATGGTGACGCCCCCAACTGCGGCACCCTGACGACAGGCATCTTCCAGTCGGTGCAAACTGACTGCGGCCCAGCCGTCGAAACCGACGCCTACGGCACCCCAGCCCAGGTTGCAGCAGGGAACGCGGACATCCCGGCGGTGGAGGTCAACGTCGTGGGCGGTACCACCGCGTCTCTGTGGCCCGGTGAGACCCAGCCCCTCGGCTTTGCGATCACCAACCCGAACACCGGTGATGTGTGGATCACCACGGTGACCATCGCTCCGAAGACGAACGTGAGCGGTGACGTCGAGGACCAGTACTCGGACGACATCACCGGGTGCCTTGCGACCTGGTTCACCGTCAACGGTTCTCCCGTGTCGATAGCCGGGAACGTGGCTCCTGGGGTCACTCTGTTCCAGAACGTGGCGTCGATCACGATGTCGAACCCCAACACGTCCCAGAACGCGTGCGAGGGTCACACCATCGGCCTGTCATTCACGTCGCCATAACAGCACGAGCCGGTGGCTGTAGCTCATTGCCACCAGCTCAACTGAGTCGGAGGACCGGGTCGCGGGCATTGTTCCCGCGGCCCGGCCACCCGGCCAGCAGAAAGTGATCGGTGTCCTTACCCCACACCACTTAGGACCTAGGAGTCGGTGAAGTTGAAGAAGTTCAGGCGAACGAAGGCAGTGGTGCCCAGCGCAGTGGCGCTGGTCGTTGCCGCGCTCGTCTTCATCCTCGTCTCCATCGCCACCGTTCCCTCAAAAACACCGAAGTTCCTCCTCTCCTCGGGCACGGGCTTCGAGATCACGAGCACCATCTCCAGCTCGTCAACAAGCCAGAGAGCCGCCCTCCTTTACCCCGGAGCGCAGCGCTACCTGTGGTACACGGCTCACAACCCGATGAAGGTCCCCATCACGGTTACCTCCATGAGCATCGCCGCGGTGATGTCCCCGGCAGGCTGCCCGATCTCCAACCTCGATTACAGCAACACCACCTTCTTCGGCTCGCTCGTCGTCCCGGCATCGGGCAGCAACTCCGTGTCAGTGCCCATCTCCTTGAAGAACACCCCGAAGAACCAGGACTCGTGCGAGAACACGACCTTCAACTTCGTCTACGCAGGAGCTGCGACCTACACAGAGGTCTACGCCACCACGACGGCGGTCACGTCCTCCGGTGTCAGCTACACGGCCACGGTCACAGCCAGTGCCAGCTCCGGTCAGGACCCGGTGCCGAGCAGCCCGACGGGCACGGTGACCTTCTATAAGGGCACCACGATCATCTGCAGCGTCTTGCTCATAAGTACCGGGACGACCACCTCGAAGGCCACCTGCGGGCCGATCACGGCTGGGAGCACGATCACCGCCGTCTACACCAACACCGACGGCAACTTCTCCGACAGCTCGGGGACGGGGTCGTGATGGCAAGGCGCGTCCTTCGAGCCATGCTGCCTTGGCACTGGCACCGCGCTGCGCTCGTCTTCGGGGCGATCATCGTCGTGGCGCTCGCCCTCGTAGCCAGTTCCGCTTACGGCTACTTCACGACCCGCGGCTCGGGCACGGGTTCGGCCAGCATCGGGGCGCTCAGCGTGGCCGTGTCCACGCCTTACTCCGATGCCGTCGGCGGCTACCAGGGTCCCTGTACGAGCGCCTCCATTGGCTGCACCTCGATCACCTTGCCCACGGTCGGCCCGGTCGGCTCGACCTTCGACTCGACCCCCATCCCGGTCACCATCACCAACACGGGCGGCGTCCCGGTCACGGGGATGCAAGTCGCCGTAAGCGACACGAACACCAACACGACCATGGAACAAGAGCTTGGCCTCTGCCTCTACAACAGCGGCGCAGCTCAGCTCAACGGTCTGCTCACGTCGCTTGAGGGCACGCCCGCGACCTTGCCCGGCAGTCTCGCGGTCGGCGGCAGCGACACGTACTTCGTCGACTTCTACGCCGGGCAAGCCTCGTCCAAGTGCGGGGGCGCAGCAATCCCGAGCCTGACCCCCGGTGCGGAAGATGGCTCGGTCACCACGACGATCACGGTGACCTACGACTCATGATCCCCCCTCTGCTCCCATCTCGCGGCCAAGCTGGTAAAGGCACCCCTGCGTCTTGCGGAGACCGACGCGCCGGGTATGGCGCGCTTCGGTGGTGATGCCGCAATGGCGGGAGGAATCATGACGACTGAAGGCCCCGTTGAGGACAGCGCTCCACGGCCCGCCGAGGACAGTGCCGCCGTCCCCGACGACGCCATGTCTCTCGTCACCTGGACCGAGACTCCTGCTGTGGCCGAGGAGGGCACACCGGTAGTTCAGGAGAACACACCCGTCCCTGATGAGGACGTGGCTCTGGTCGCCGGGACCGACAATGCTGCGGTGGTAGAGGAAGGCACGCCTGTCGTTGAGGAGAACACGCCCGCCGCTGAGGACGGCACACCGCCGGTCGTTGGGAGCGACATCTTCGTCGCCGCCAAGGACAACACCCATAGGAAGGCGGCGCGCTCAGGCTCCAAGCTCGCAACCGCGGGCAGGTGGGTTCGTACCTTCGTCGCCTTCGTGCTCCTGCTGGCTGTGCTCGGGGTGGCGGGAATCTGCGCCTTCGCCCTGGTACAGGGCACCTGGCAG
>Ga0208034_1001949_pt1 | contig 11444 bp, 9 predicted proteins | sample June2015DPH_8_10_FD_184699 | JGI IMG/M metagenome (GOLD analysis project Ga0208034, IMG submission 184699) | Peatland microbial communities from SPRUCE experiment site at the Marcell Experimental Forest, Minnesota, USA - June2015DPH_8_100... | ecosystem: Environmental > Terrestrial > Soil >...
CCGATTTCGACGGCCGCGCCCTCCTGGTGGTGCGCGGAGCCGGCGTGACGCTGCGCGGCTTCGCCATCGACGGCAACCGCGACGCACTCGAACGCCGCACCGGCCTCCCACCCTCCGACAAGCCTTTCTCCGAATTCACGCGTTCGAACGGCGTGCTGGCCGCGGGCGTTTCCGGCCTGCGCATTGAGAACGTCGCGTTCCGGAATATCGCGGGCTTCGCCGTGCTGGTGAGCCGCGCGCGCGATATCCACATCGACCAGGTCTCGGTCGCCGCCAGCGGCTCGCGCAACCCCCTCGGCCGCAACAACTCCACCGGCGGCATTCTGCTGGAAGAGGGCACCACCGATTTCCGGGTCACCCGCAGTCTCTTCCAGGACATCCGAGGCAACGGCGTTTGGACGCACTCGCTTTTTACATCGCCCCGCAACCAGGACGGTTGGATCGCATTCAACCGGTTCAATAACGTCGCTCGCGACGCCATTCAGGTGGGCCACGCGACCCGCATCCGGGTCGAAAGCAACCAAGGCACGCGCATCGGCTACCCGGCCGAAGAAGTCGATATCGAAAGCCAGGCCTACCCGGCAGCCATCGACACGGCGGGCGATGTCAACGATACCTCATATTCTCGCAACCACTTCACCGAAATCGACGGTAAGTGTATCGACCTCGACGGCTTTCACGACGGCGACGTTCTGGACAACACCTGCGTCAACACTCCGGACGCTCGCCTGTACCCTTACGGCAACATCGGGATTCTATTCAACGACAGCAATCCGCGCACGCGCTCCAACCGCATCCGGGTGATCGGCAATCTGCTCGACGGCGTGAAGTATACCGGCATTTTCCTGTTCGGCACGGGCCATACCATCGCGCATAACCGTCTGCTGAACGTGAATCTGGCGCACTGCAACGAGGAGGCCGCCGAGTTCGGCTGTTACTACCCGCAAGGCGAGCCCGAGGCGCTCGAGACCGGCATCTACCTGGGCCGCGGGATTCTATGGCCGGAGCCTTCGCGCGGGAATGTGATCGAAGACAACGAAGTGACTGGATACCAGATGCAGAGCCGGTGCATCGGCTTTGCGCCCGGCATACAACCGACCGCCAACACCATCGCCAACAATCGCTGCCGCACGCTCCTCCCCACCGGGCCGCGACTTGTCGCACGACCGTAAGGGAGCGGGGCCCCGGCTCTACGAATCTGGCGGGCACGGTCTGCCCGCCGCCCGTGAGGTACCACGTCGCGATGGAGCCGGCCTGCGCCGGGTTGGACGCCGAGTTCGGCGTGAAGTCGGAGTTGTAAATGCCCAGCACTTCGGGAGACACTGCCGCTGCCAGCAGGTGTGAAAACGTCCAGAGGCTAATCCGCGATCAGCGTGATCTCGCCAATCCCGCCTTCCACATCCACGTGGATGCGGACTTTTGCATTATCATAGGCGTCGTTCACCCAGTGGTCACCCTGGCGGCGCAGACCTTGCGTGTGAATCTCGCCGATGCCGCCGCGGCCGGAGGCATAGACACCCACATCGCGCGGCAAATGAACGGTCGCTTCCCCGACGCCGCCGCGGATGCGGACATCGTAATCGTGCTTCGGCCTCCCGCGCAGATCCATGCGCAGTTCGCCAACCCCCATCTGCACTTCAACGCGGCGCAGGTCCAAGGAGCCCAGATCCATCTGCGATTCACCGGCGCCGAAATTTGCAATCAGATCAACGGGCACGTCGTTGGCCAGTTGCAGGTCCCAGCGGTAGGTGGTGTCGCCGATGCTCGAATGATTCTTGCCGGGCTGTTCGATGGTGAGATCGCCGCTTCCGGTGGCGCCGTGGTAGCGGACTTCCGGCTTCCAGGCGTCCACGTTGTACGTGAAATCGGCGCGCGCCAGTTTCTCCGCTCCGCCGCGGACCTTCAGTTCTCCCGCGCCCATCCGCAGCTCAACGCGCAGGCGCTCCACGCCCTGACGATCGAACTCGCGAACTTCGTGCCGCGTCGGGCCGGTATTCACCTGAATCACGCAACTGCTCAGACACAGCGCGCCGGCGACCACAACCAAACATCTGGAGTCCATGGAATCTCCTTCAGTCCACCCATACGGCAATGGCGGCTCAAATGTTCCCTTCCACACCAAAAGAATAGCTCTTATGAGCCATACGGATAGGTCCCGGTAACCGGCAACCGGCACCCGCCGTCTCCCCAATGAAGTGAATCTACGTGTGTTCGCTGCCCTGATCCTAGGGGCTGTCGCTCCTGGATCGGCGCAAGTGCTGGATTCCGCGGCGGAGACGCCGGCCTCCGCGCCGCTAGCCATCCCTGCGCCTTATGTCTTCCCTGCCCCCAGCCCGCTGAACGAAGCTCGCATCCTGGGAGTGATGCCGGATTACCAAACGGTCCGCGACACCAACCGCTACGTAGCTCCCCTGACCCCGAGCCAGAAGTGGCTCCTGGCGGAAAAGGAAACGTTGGATCCTTTCAACATCGCCAGCGCGGCGATGACAGCGGCCTTCTCCCAGGGCGGCAACCAGACGCCGAAATATGGCGAAGGCTGGCCGGCCTACGGCAAACGGTTCGGCGCGGCTCTGGCCGATGGCGCTACGCAGAATTACTTCAGCGCGGGCGTCATGGCCAACTTGCTGCACCAGGACCCGCGTTACTTCCGCCTGGGGCCGCAATCGAAGTTCCTCCCGCGCGTGTTTTATTCCATAACACGGTTGGTCGTGGCTCGCCAGGATTCGGGCAAGGCCGCCTTCAACGCATCGAACATCGCCGGCATGGCGCTGGGGATCGCGGCGTCGAATGCCTATTATCCCGCCGCCAGCGTCCGCGGTTCCGTGATGCTCGGCCGCGTCAACACCAGCCTGTTCGGCGGCGTAGTCGGCAACCTGATGTCGGAATTCTGGCCGGACGTGCAGCAGAAGTTCTCCCGGAAGAAGAAGTAAGAAGGAGTCAGGAGTCAGAATGATGGAGCGCGCTTGGCGCGGATTCTTACTCCTGACTTCCTCGACTCCCGGCTCACGCCCCGCAGGGGCCGCTCACTTCCCGATGCAAAAAGTGGAAAAAATGCGATTCAAAATATCGTCGGCCGTGGTGGCCCCGGTAATAGCGTCGATGGGGCGCAGCGCGGCGTAAAGATCCAGCAGCAGCATCTCGTGCGGGATGGCCGCTTCCACGGCCCCGCGCGCTTTTTCCAGGTACGCCGCGCATTCGCGCAGCAACTGCTCGTGCCGCAAACTCGTGATGAAGCCGGTCTCCTGCTCGAAGGCGCCTTGCGGAGCGATCGATTCCAGGATCAACTCGCGTAGGCGCGGGATGCCTTCGCCAGTCAGCGCGGAGACGGCCACACACGCGGGAGCGCCCGCGCCAGTCAGGCTGCCCAAGTCGCACTTGTTGCCGGCCACCAGGTGGCGGCCTTGCGCCCGGGCGCGGGCGATCAGAGCTTCGTCTTGCGCATCCAGCGGACGCGATGCGTCGAGCACCACCAGGATCAGGTCGGCATCGGCCATCGCCTGGTAACTGCGTTCGATTCCCAGGCTCTCGACCACATCCGCGCCAGCGCGTATGCCGGCGGTATCGAGTAGCTTCACTGGGATGCCGGCGATCGAGGCAGTCTCCGAGACCAGATCGCGAGTGGTGCCGGGGATATCGGTGACGATCGCGCGGGGCTGCTCCAGCAGCCGGTTAAACAAGCTGCTCTTGCCGACGTTGGGACGGCCGACGATGGCCAGCATCAGTCCCGACCGCACCATCGCGCCATATTGAAAACTTTCGGCAAGGCGGTTGATGCCGTCGCGAATCGGGGCCAGGCGGCGCAGGATCTCGGCGGGCGGAGCCACGCTGACGTCGTCTTCGGCGAAATCGATGCCGGCTTCGAGCAGCGCAATCAATTCCAGAAACTGCTCCTTCAGTGGAGCGATGCGCCGCGAAACCGAGCCGCTGACTTGCTGCGCGGCGATGCGCGCCTGGTAGAGCGTGGTGGCTTCGATGAGGTCGCGCACGGCTTCGGCCTGGGCCAGGTCGATGCGGCCGTGCAGGAAACCGCGTAACGTGAACTCACCGGGCTCGGCCAGGCGGGCGCCCGCCGCCAGCGCGCGCTCGACCGCATGGCGCAAGACCACCGGCGAGCCATGGCAGGAGATTTCGACCAGCCGCTCGGCCGTATAGGAACGCGGGGCTTCGAAAAACGTGGCGACTACCTGGTCCACGGTGTGGCCCTGGTCATCGATCAGCTCGGCCAATTGCGCGCGCCAAGGCTGAAGTTCCAGAGGGGGGCGCAAGATCTCGCCGGCGATCCGGCGCGCGTCCTTGCCCGAGAGGCGCACTACTCCCAATGCTCCCCTGCCGGGAGGAGTCGAAATGGCGACGATGGTGTCGTTAAGCTGCAAAATCAGAGTGGCAAAAGCAGAGTTGCCAGAGCGCTACGGCCGGCGTCGTGGAGGACGGCCGCCGCGGTCGCGTCCCCGGCCGCCGCGGTCGCCGTGGTCGCCGCGGGGCGGACCGGAGCGGCGCGGTGCGGGAGTATAGGGGAGCTCCGGCAGGCTGGCCATGCCGGCGGGATAAACCACCACTTGCCGCTGCGGCCCCGACCCGGCGCTTTCACTGCGCACGGCGGTGTCGCCGCGCAACGCCAGATGAATCACACGCCGCTCGCGGCTGTTCATAGGATTGAAGCGGAAGGGCGCGCCCGTGCGCTTCACCTTTTCGGACGCGGTCAGGGCGCTGAGCCGCAGTTCCTCGATGCGCAGCAGGCGGTAATCGTTGGCGTCGAAGGAAATGCGCGAGTGGTCCTCGGAGGGCATGCGCAGCATTTCCATGGTGACGTGCTCGAGCGCCAGCAGGAGCTCGGCACGGTTGGCCAGGATCAGGTCGACATCGGGCCCGCTAAACTTTACCGCCACGTCGGGCGTTTCGAAATCGTCCCCCGACGATTCCACGTCCTGAATCTGGTAATTGGCTTTGAAACCGGCATTCTGGAGGGTGAGCCGCAAGAAACCGTCGATGCGGGAACCGATGGAGGCTACGGAATACTTTCGATCAGTCACTGGCTATTTCCTGCCGTTCTTTTTCTTGGGCGTCTCCACGCTGCGCGCGGCCTCTTGCGCCGTCTCGGTATGGTTGAAGAACCACTGCTGCCCCACGCTAACCAGGTTGCTGGTCAAGTAGTATAACACCAGGCCGCTGGGGAATTGGTAGAACATGAAGCCGAAGATCAGCGGCATGAACATCATCATCTTCTGCTGATTGGGATCGCCGGCGGCCTGCGGCGTCATCTTCTGCATCACGAACTGGCTGACGATCATGATGATGGGCAGAATGCGGATAGCCAGGTGTTCGGGTTGCGACAGATCGGTCACCCACAGCCACGGCGCGCCGCGCATTTCCACCGACACCGTGAAGACCTTGTAAAACGCGAAGAAAAACGGAATCTGCAACAGCATGGGCACGCAACTGCCCATGGGATTGACTCCGTATTTCTTATACAATGCCATTACTTCCTGGTTCTGGTCGCCCTTTTTCGGGTCGGTAATCTTGACGCTCTTGTACTTGGCGTTGATGGCGTCGATCTGCGGCTTCAGGGCCTGCATCTTCCGCATGGACTTCATGTTGGAAAGTTTCAGCGGGAAGAGCATGAAATTGATGACCACCGTCACCAGCACGATGGCCCATCCGAAATTGTGAACGATGTGGTCGTTGAACCAGTTGACAATCAGGAAAAGCGGCTTGGCCAGGACAGACAACCAGCCAAAGTTGATCACCTGCTCCAGCTTGGGGTTCACGCGCTTCAGCAGGTCGAAATCCTTCGGGCCCACGAACATCTCGAAATGGTTCACGTCGCCGGCGGAAACCGCTCCCCCAATGTAAGTCACCGGCTTTCCAGCCACCTGCATGGTGTCGGCGAACGTCACCTGCTGCACGTTGGCCTCGCCTTCCGGCAGCACAACCGCCGTGAAGTAGGCGTCCTCCAGGCCCGCGAACGAGAAGTGGCCGCTGTCGGTGAGGGGACCATTCTTGGCGGCGCTGGCGGTATGCTCCACAAGCTTGTTGCTGGCAAGATCGAAGTACAGCGTCTTCTCGGCGGCCGCAGCCGTGGCTACCGTCAGATCGCCGAAGCCGCAACGCCACTCGAGCATGTGCGGGACCGGCTTGCCGTCGGTGGTGAGTTCAGAGGTGATCTGCGCCAGGTAGCTGTTCTTCTGGAAGCGGAAAGTTTTGCGGAGCGTGTTGTGGCCGTCGGAGAATTCGTAAGTGACGCCCAGGCCGTCGGCCTCCGGGGTCTGCGAGTAGTAGGACCAATTCAGCTTCTTGGTCAGCGGCTTCTGGTCAGGCAGGTAGACCGAGAAGGGAAAGGGATCTTCCACCGCGGCGCCGGGATTCACCAGATCGAGCGGTTTGCCATCGGCCTTATATTTCTTGAGCAGCCAGCTCCGCACGTTGCCGCCCTGGTTGCTGAAGGTCACGTGGAAGAGGTCGGTATCGATCGAGAACGTGGGCTCGGACTTCGCCTGGGTCACCGGCGCGGTCGCCGCGCTTTCGGCTTCGTGCACGATTTGCGTGGGCGCCGTCGTTTCGGCAGGCGCCGCAGCCGGCGGAGTGCCTTGCGCTGTCTGAGTCGTCGGAGCCGTCGTCTTCTTCGCAGGCGTGGTGGCGGAGGGGAAGAAATAGGGCGTCAGAAACATCACTGCGCCCATCAGCAGAAACGCCAGCAACAGCCGCGTCTCCATCGACATTTCTTGGGGCCCTTGCCCCGGACTTTTAGTACCGCCAGTTTCGGCCATTTACACCATTCCTACGCAATTCCGTTGCGGCTTGCCGTTACGGCACGGGGTCGAAACCACCGTGGTGAAACGGACGGCAGCGCCCCAGGCGCCGCAAGCCCATCCAGATCCCCCTTCGTACGCCGTGCCGAGCGATGGCTTCCCGCATGTATTCCGAACAGGTCGGGCGGTACCGGCAGGCCGACGGCAGAAGGGGAGATACCCAAACTTTGTATACGCTGAGAGCCAGCGTTAAGATCCATTGCAGCGCAGAAAGAGACGCTCCACTTCCCGCTTGAGATCCGCCAGCGGGGCATCGAGCGCTTTGCGACGTGGATTGATGACAATCGACCACTGTGGGTTCAACCGATCGAGGTGGAAGCGCACGGCCTCCCGGACGCGCCGCTTGATGCGGTTCCGGGCCACCGCCTTACCGAGGGCGCGTGGCGTCGTGAACCCGATATGCGGCCCGGCAGCCTGCGGCTCGCGGAGGCAGAAGGCCGCGAACAGAGGGCCGGCAAACCGGGTGCCCTCGTCATAGATTCTTCGGAAATCTTTCGATCGCAGGAGGCGGACACGTTTCGGAAAACCAGAGATGGAGCACTACCTCTCGGAACTGACGGTGAGTTTTTTCCGGCCCCGGGCCCGGCGGCGCGCAAGCACCGCGCGACCATTCTTGGTCTCCATGCGGGTGCGAAATCCGTGCGTCTTCGCGCGGTGACGATTATTCGGTTGAAAGGTGCGTTTCGGCATTTTATCTCAAGTATTTAGTATAGATCAGGCGGGTGGGGCGCCGCAAACGGGGATGACGGCCGGGATGCGCGGCGCCAAAGTGGGAGCCAACGTGGTTCATCAGCAAAACGGATTGAATCTGAGCGCTTGTGTGCGCAAGGCAGGACGCGCCCCTGTGGGGCCAGGCTTTCAGCCTGCCGCCAGCTATCAGCCGGCGTTCTTTGGGGCGGTGGCGAGACGCGGGGCAGAAGCCCGGCGGCAGACTGAAAGCCTGGCCCCACGGATTCGGTTCGCATCGCTGAGCCGCGAGCCGGCGCGTCGATCCGGTGGTCGGCCGAACCATTTTATTAAAAACAAGAGACTTATTCGAAAAACCCGGCCAGGCAGGATGGTGGTGGCTACGGGGGTTCGTAGCTTGGCCCCGACTTTCCCTTGGACTTCGAGCAAGTCCTGGAGGGGTGGCCTGCCCAACCCCGAACAGGAACAGTTCAAGGCGCGCCTGACCCTGCAAATCTACCGCATCATCAAGGCCCGCAAGTTCACCCAGGCGCAGGCCGGCAACGTCATCGGCATTGCCCAGCCGCAGGTGTCCCTACTCATGCGCAACCGTTCCGGCAATTTCTCCGTCGAGCGCCTGATGACCTTCCTGACCGCCCTCGGCCAGGACGTTGAAATCACGGTCAGGCCCACGCGCAAGGAACACGGCGCGATATCCGTCACCCTTGCCTGAGACCGACGGACTCGGAGTGCAAGGCTGGTGATCTGTTGGACGAGTGGATGCAGGGCGACGAGAATGACCAGCCTGAGACGTTCTGATTCCTGCGCCGTTCCCTGGATGAAGATCGACCCGAGGGCTGCAAGCTCTTTTCATGAGCCTGATCGATCTGCTGGATGCCGGTCCGCTTGGAATGGTCACAAATCCGAAGAGTTCCCCCGGGAGCGAAGCATGTGAGAACTGGCTCGCCAGTCTGGCTTACAGCGGCGTCGAAGTCGTGATTCCGGAGATCGCGGGTTACGAAGTTCGCCGCGAATTGCCTCGAGCCGGCAGGGATAGAGGGCTTAGCCGTCTGGACGCGTTGAAGGGCATGCTCGGCTATGCGCCGATCAGGACGCCGGTGATGCTGAAGGCTGCCACCAGTTCACGGCGCTTCTCCTTCGGGGGTTTCGAGAACCAAGCTGATGGCTTCGGTGAGACGCGCCCAATCGGCGGTCTCACTCTGGAGTTGCGCGCGGCCTTTGGAGGTGAGTTGGTAATACTTGGCGTCCCTGCCGGTGTCGGAGGCCTTCCACTCGGCGGCCAGCAAACCCCGGTTCTCCAGCCGATAGAGCGCCGGGTAGAGCGAGCCCTGCCGGACCGTCAGAACCTCGCGGGAGATTTGCTGGATTCTTTGGGCGATCGCGTAGCCGTGAATGGGTCCAGGGTTGACCACTTTCAGAATCAGGAGATCGATGGTGCCCTTGGGAGGATCGGACTTAGTCGGCGTCATGGCGGATACCTCGTACTTCTGCAGAGACATCAGAATATGTAGAGGCACAAAGGCGTGTGTCGGTTTGACCCGCGGGTGTGTCATCGTCCTATGGCCGGAGGCTTCTGCACCATGGAGAGCAGTAAGCAAAACACCACTAAAACCGCGAGTCCCGCTGCGACCATCATGTGCCGTCCCTCATCTGACATATCGGCAGTGCAATCCAGGGGCCGTAGATGCGAAGCCAGGAATTTTTCGGGGCGGCCCTGCAAAACCCCTGTGCGGGCATAATTTGGGTCGATCTGGCGGTGGAAGGCGCCACTGCCGGAGTTCTACGGGCGGGAAAAGTGTACAGCAACCTGCTTGACAGCCCGGCCGCCTTGCGGCAAAACTGCCCACCAGCCGTTGCTATTCCGGCGGCTTACAGGCCCCGATCTTTACCGCGAAGGCGGCGCGAGAGATCCAACGGTCCCCCAGGCGGCGCTCCAGGTGGAAGGACTCCGACGGAGCGTCGGCGCGTACCCGCCACCCAGCAGGCTCCGTGGAAGCCAGTTTGAGATGCAGCGGCTTGCTGCTCTCCTCTTTGATCAGCCACGTTTCGCCGCCGTTGGGTGATTCAAAGAGTGCGTAGCGGCCGGCGTCGCCTCCCTGCCCGTGGTCGATCACCACGCCGCCGCTGGTCTTGGACCCGAAACGGAATTCCAGAATCGAGCCAAAACGATTCTCGGCGTTTTCATTGAGGATGTTTTGCTGGCGCCACGCCTTGCCGCCGTCGGTGGTCAACAGCACGAACGGCTCCTGCGGCAAAGGAAAAAGTTGCTGCCCGGCGGCCCACCCGGCTTCGGTGTCTACAAACTGGAGATGATCGAGACCGGCGCCGCGAATGCGTGGATGTATTTCCCGCCACGACCGGCCGGCATCATCGCTGCCAAGCAGGACCGAGTAAAGAGTCACTGCGGCGGAATGGATATTACCCGCTGCGAAAAACCTGTCGCCCGCCGACGTCGCGGCGGTCAGCTCCAAAAAGATTGGGCAGGGGGAATCCTCGAGGCAGCTCAGGCCCGCCCATTGCACGTCATCCGGTGTGCACGCGAAAGGCAGCACCATGGGTTTGCCTGAGTTCTCGAGAACTACCGGCGCTGCAGTGAATGGCGTGCCGGCAGCCGGGACCGGCGGCTGATCTTGAGCCCAGGCGCAAGACCCGGCCATCGCGAAAATGAAGCCGACAAATCGCAACTGCATGCCTCTCAAATTGTAGCGTGAGGTGATATGGCCCTAAAGGGCTATTTGTTAATGGCTATATTGCTCAGGGCAGGATTTCTGCGCAACCTGTAACTCGTTCACGGGTTAAGGCGTCTAGTAGGTAAATCCCCGTTACGACAGCGGGCGCAACTCACCCCTATCACCCAAACCGCGCCCGCTTTTCTCTTTTTGTCCGGCAATCGCCGGACGCCGGTACTTTGACCGGGTGATTTGACGCCGGTGGGCCTCCGCTCCGTTACGGTCGGGGTGCGGGTCATTCGTCGAACAATCCCTCAAACAGCGATGTGCTCAAGTAGCGCTCGGCGGCATCGGGCAGGATTGTCACTAGAATTTTGCCGGCAAATTCGGGTAACTTGCCCAACCTGACTGCTACGGCAACGGCCGCCCCGCAGGAAATGCCCGCCAGAATGCCCTCCTCTTTTGCCAGGCGCCGCGCCATTTCGATGGATTCCTCGTTGGTCGCCAGTTCCACGCGGTCCACCAGGGAAAGATCGAGTGTATCGGGAATGAATCCGGCGCCCACACCCTGGATCTTGTGCGGCCCCGGCTTCAGCGGTTGGCCGGCCAGGCGCTGGGTGATGACCGGACTGGCGGAAGGCTCCACGCCCACCGATAGAATCGGCTTGCCCTTCTCTTTCTTGATGTAACGCGAAACGCCCGAAATGGTTCCGCCTGTTCCGATGCCGGAAACCAGCGCGTCGATCCCTCCGCCGGTATCCTCCCAGATCTCGGGACCGGTGGTCCGGAAATGGATCTCCGGATTGGCGGGGTTTTTGAACTGCTGCAACAGCACGAAGCGCCCCGGATCGGAGGCCACGATTTCTTCCGCCCGGACGATGGAGCCCGCCATACCGAGCGAACCCTCTGTGAGAATCAGGTTGGCGCCCAGCGCCTTGAGCACCTTGCGGCGCTCCACCGACATGGTTTCGGGCATGGTCAGGGTAATGGGGTATCCGCGCGCTGCGGCCACGAACGCCAGGGCGATTCCCGTGTTCCCGCTGGTGGGCTCGATGAGCGCTTTGCCCGGTTTCAGGATGCCGCGCTTTTCCGCATCCCAAACCATCGAGGCGCCAATCCGGCACTTCACGGAGTAGGCCGGGTTGCGGCCTTCAATTTTGGCCAGCACGGTGGCCTTGCCGCCATCGGTGACTCGATTGAGGCGAACCAGCGGCGTCGAGCCGATGCTGAAGGAATTGTCTTCGAAGACTCTCAACTTAGATCTCCCAGTTCAAGACGTACT
>Ga0208034_1001952_pt1 | contig 11441 bp, 7 predicted proteins | sample June2015DPH_8_10_FD_184699 | JGI IMG/M metagenome (GOLD analysis project Ga0208034, IMG submission 184699) | Peatland microbial communities from SPRUCE experiment site at the Marcell Experimental Forest, Minnesota, USA - June2015DPH_8_100... | ecosystem: Environmental > Terrestrial > Soil >...
GGACAACACTTCGCGGCCATCGCAGGGCCTGGCCCGCTGGTGGGGCCAATCCTGGCGGCGCAGTTCGGATACCTGCCGGGAACGCTCTGGATAGTGATTGGGGGCGTGCTGGGCGGGGCGGTACACGATTTCGTCACCCTGTTCTGCTCGATCCGCCGCGATGGCAAATCGCTGGGTGAGATGGCGAAGGATGAGCTCGGCGCGCTGGGCGGCTATTGCGCCTTGTTTGGCGTGCTCGGCATTATGGTCATTCTTCTCGCGGCGGCGGGGCTAGTGGTTGTCAACGCTCTGAAAGGCAGTCCCTGGGGGCTCTCCACCATTGCCATGACCGTCCCCATCGCTCTCCTCATCGGAGTCTACCTGCGCTATTGGCGCCCCGGCAGGGTCCTCGAAACGTCAATTTGGGGATTCGTTCTGATCGTGGGCGCGGTGGTGGGCGGTCGTTACGTGGCTGCTTCGCCCATGCTTGCGCCTCTTTTCACTTACAATGCCCCGACTCTAGCCTTGATTGTAATCGGCTTCGGTTTTGTAGCTTCCGTACTGCCGGTCTGGCTGCTGCTCGCGCCGCGGAATTACTTGAGCACTTTCGTGAAGCTGGGGACGATTGTGGCGTTGACTCTGGGCATCCTGGCGGCGCGTCCGACCTTGTTGCTCCCGCCCTTAACTCGCTTTACCGACGGAACAGGACCCATCTTCACTGGAAAGGTATTTCCCTTCTGCTTCATTACTATAGCTTGCGGCGCCATTTCGGGATTTCATTCGCTCATCTCCTCGGGGACTACACCAAAGTTGATTGCCAAGGAGAGTCATGCGCGCATGGTGGGTTATGGCAGCATGCTGATGGAGTCGCTGGTGGCTTTGACCGCCATGGTGGCGGCCGCCGGACTCGAGCCCGGCGTCTACTTCGCGATCAACAGTCCTGCGGGTGTTGTTGGGAGCGCTCCCGAGCACGCCGCGGCGCTCATCTCCTCTTGGGGCTTCCCTGTCACCGCCCAGCACATGGCGGACCTGGCATTGAGAATCGGAGAAAAGACCCTCTTTAATCGGACTGGCGGCGCGCCATCCCTGGCTGTTGGCATGGCCCACATCTTCTCCCGTGTTTTGGGAGGGTCCCGGTTGATGGCCCTCTGGTACCACTATGCCATCATGTTTGAAGCCTTATTCATCTTGGCCCTTCTCGATGCCGGAACGCGCGTGGGGCGCTTTATGGTGCAGGAAATTTGTGGGCATTTTTGGAAGCCCCTGAGGAGGACGGGATGGTACCCGGGAGTTATCTTGACCAGCGCGGCAATCGTAGGCGCCTGGGGTTACTTCCTTTACGAAGGCGTCGTTGATCCTCTCGGCGGCATCAACAGCCTGTGGCCGCTGTTTGGAATCTCGAATCAGCTCTTGGCCACTATAGCCCTTTGCGTTTGCACAACCGTTCTCATCAAGATGGGAAAATGGGAGCACGTGTGGGTGACTCTGCTCCCTCTCACTTGGCTGGCTACCGTGACCCTCACGGCGAGCGCGCAGAAAGTATTCCATCCCGACCCGAGCATTGGGTTCCTGTCCCATGCTCGCCACTTGGGGGAGCAGCTCGCCGAAGCGAAAATCCCCGCCGCTCAGATCGCCGAGTCGCAGCGCCAAATCTTCAATGACCGGTTGGACGCCGTCGTCACGGGGATATTCGCGAGCCTCGTGCTACTAATCCTTGCCGAGGCCGGTCGTCAATGGTGGCTCTACGCTCGGCGGCGAAGAAAGCCGGTTTTGAACGAGGCGCCCATGGTGGTTTCGAGAATTACAGCTTAGGGGGCAATCATCGGTTGCCCATGGTCAGCTATCGACGATCAGGTCACAGGCCGTAAGCGTAGGTAGTAGGTGGTAGGTGGGGAAAAACTCCAACTCAGATTTGAAGGGCGGCGGTCGATAACTTGTGTCTCAAGGCACTAAGCCTTCCGGAGGGACGATGAGCAAAGTTCGAAACAAATTACGCACGCTTTGGGAGTACTTGCGTGAGGTGGCCGGAGAAAACGATTACCTGCGCTACCGGAACAACACTCTCGCGAGGGGTGAAGAGCCGCTGTCGCCGCAGGAATTTTATTTGCGGCAACTGCAGCGGAGGTATTCCCGGGTTAACCATTGTTGTTGAGAGGAGATAAGGCAAAGGAATCAAGCTTTCGCTCCCTCCATGGCACAGGCGCTCATGTCATCCTGCGATGGGTCCCACCGGCGTCCGCGAGATGGCGCGGCTGCCAGTCAAATCTGCCGAGGGTTCGCGGGCTGTGCATCCCACTTCGACGGCTGTTTATTGAAGCGGAGTGATTCCGCCCACCCACGCTCCCTCTCGGGCGCGCCTCGGACCAGGGATTGGTCGTCTTCCGAAACGGCTGCAGCGGGCTGGAAGGCGACAAGCGGCGGCTAAGGTCATGGCACGGGCGCTGAAACTTGATTCGAGTTCGCACTCTGCGTGACATCATTCGACGCCACGGCTGTAACCACATAGTAGTACGTCTGCCCTGCTTGCACAGTCTCGTCGGTATACGTGGTTCCGTTAATAGGCGCGGAATTCAGTTCCGTCGGGTACGGCCCACCCGAGGTAGTGCCACGGTAAACATTGTACCCAACTACGCCGGCAGTCGTGCTGGCGGTCCAGGATAGAATCACGTCGTGCGTTCCCGCGCCGGAGAGGCTCACCGTCTGCGGGCTGCCGCTGGAATTGTCCGCGATGCTTAGCGAGGCCGCTTCGGTCCCGGCGACGGAAGGCGTGAACATCACCACAATCGTGCAGTTGGCGCCGGCCGCCAGCGAGCTGCCGCACGTGTTGCTCTGCGCAAAGTCGCTGGCATTGGTACCTGTCAGCGCGAGGCTGGTAATGCTCAAGGCGGCGTTGCCCGTGTTGCTCAGGGTGACGGTCTGAGCTGTACTGGTCATATCGACGGCTTGGTTGCCGAAGGCAAGGCTGGTGGGTGAAAGGCTGGCCAGGGCAGCCGTGCCCGTGCCGGAGAGGCTCACCGCCTGCGGGCTGCCACTGGCATTGTCCGTGATGCTCACCGAGGCCGTGCGGCTGCCACTGGCCGCAGGCTTGAACGTCACGCTGATGGTGCAGTTGGCGCTGGCCGCCACCGAACTGCCGCAGGTGTTGGTCTGGGCAAAGTCGCTGGCATTGGTACCCGTGAGCGCGAGGCTGGTAATGCTCAAGGCGGCGTTGCCCGTGTTGCTCAGGGTGAGGGTCTGAGCTGCACTGGTCGTACCTACCGACTGGCTGGCGAAGGTAAGGCTGGTGGCTGAAAGGCTAACCACGGTAGCCGTGCCCGTGCCGGAGAGGCTCACCGTCTGCGGACTGCCACTGGCATTGTCCGTGATGCTCACCGAGGCCGTGCGGCTGCCACTGGCCGAAGGCTTGAACGTCACGCTGATCGTGCAGTTGGCGCTGGCCGCCACCGAACTGCCGCAGGTGTTGGTCTGCGCAAAGTCGCTGGCATTGGTACCCGTGAGCGCGAGGCTGGTAATGCTCAAGGCGGCGTTGCCCGTGTTGCTCAGGGTGAGGGTCTGGGCTGCACTGGTCGTACCTACCGACTGGTTGGCGAAGGTAAGGCTGGTAGGTGAAAGGCTGGCCACGCCAGCCGTCCCCGCGCCCGTGCCGGAAAGGCTCACCGTCTGCGGACTGCCACTGGCATTGTCCGTGATGCTCACCGAGGCCGTGCGGCTGCCACTGGCCGAAGGCTTGAACGTCACGCTGATCGTGCAGTTGGCGCTGGCCGCCACCGAACTGCCGCAGGTGTTGGTCTGGGCAAAGTCGCTGGCATTGGTACCGGCGAGCGCGAGGCTGGTAATGCTCAAGGCGGCGTTGCCCGTGTTGCTCAGGGTGAGGGTCTGGGCTGCACTGGTCGTACCCACCGACTGGCTGGCGAAGGTAAGGCTGGTGGGTGAAAGGCTAACCACGGCAGCCGCGCCCGTGCCGGAGAGGCTCACCGTCTGCGGGCTGCCACTGGCGTTGTCCGTGATGCTCACCGAGGCCGTGCGGCTGCCACTGGCCGCAGGCTTGAACGTCACGCTGATCGTGCAGTTGGCGCTGGCCGCCACCGAACTGCCGCAGGTGTTGGTCTGCGCAAAGTCGCTGGCATTGGTACCCGTCAGGGCGAGGCTGGTAATGCTCAAGGCGGCGTTGCCCGTGTTGCTCAGGGTGAGGGGCTGAGCTGTACTGGTCGTACCCACGGACTGGTTGCCGAAGGCAAGGCTGGTGGCTGAAAGGCTGGCCAGGGCAGCCGTGCCCGTGCCGGAAAGGCTCACCGTCTGCGGACTGCCACTGGCATTGTCCGTGATGCTCACCGAGGCCGTGCGGCTGCCACTGGCCGAAGGCTTGAACGTCACGCTGATCGTGCAGTTGCTGCCGGCCGCCACCGAACTGCCGCAGGTGTTGGTCTGGGCAAAGTCGCTGGCATTGGTACCCGTGAGCGCGAGGCTGGTAATGCTCAAGGCGGCGTTGCCCGTGTTGCCCAAGGTGAGGGTCTGAGCCGTACTGGTCGTACCTACGGACTGGTTGCCGAAGCCAAGGCTGGTGGGTGAAAGGCTAACCACGGCAGCCGCGCCCGTGCCGGAGAGGCTCACCGTCTGCGGGCTGCCACTGGCGTTGTCCGTGATGCTCACCGAGGCCGTGCGGCTGCCACTCGCTGAAGGCTTGAACGTCACGCTGATCGTGCAGTTGCTGCCGGCCGCCACCGAACTGCCGCACGTGTTGGTCTGGGCAAAGTCGCTGGCATTGACGCCCGTGAGCGCGAGGCTAGTGATGTTTAGCGTCGTGCCGCCACTGTTCGTAAGTGTCACAGCTTGGGCGCTACTCGTGGTCCCGAGGGCTTGGCTTGCAAACGTCATGCTGGGGGGCGACAAGTTTGCCGTGGGTTGTGCCACACCGGTCCCTGACAGCGAGATGCTGATGGTAGGGTTCCACCAAGCATTAGTGATGATCGATATGGCGCCGGTGACGCTGCCGCCGACCGCGGGAGCGAATTCAACGTTGAAGGTAGCATTTTGGCGGGCATTCAGGGTAAGGGGTAACACAAGCCCGCTGACGCTGAAGCCCGCTCCTGTTACCGTGGCCTGTGAGACCTTCACGCTGCTAGTTCCATTATTCGCGAGAGTTACCCCCAGGGTAAGGCTGGTCCCCACCGTGACGCTCCCAAAGCTGAGACTATTGGAACTTGTAGTGATCCGCGCTACGGCATCTTGAGCAAGACTGAGGGCCACGAAAAATAGGAGCACAGAAAGGACGAGTTGCGCAGAGCGTCCGGCGCATACGTACTTCCGGCGGTTCTCAAGATGACATGGGCAAGGCATACTTCTCCCCTTAGGGCTCAGCAACGGTTCCGAGCCGCCAAGAGGCTTGTGCACCAGTCTTCGGCGCGATCGCCGAGGCAACCGGCACACTTACAGGGGACGGCAAACCTCTTCACGTCCAGATTTGGTTATCCGCGGAATGCTTTGTTACCCTGAGAGTTCGTGAGAGAAGGCTCGATATAGGAAAGAGCTGCCCGCTTTATTATGATTTATGTAATGAGGCCACCAAGACCCCGTAAGAGCATGATCGCCACCCCATGAGTGCTATATCTATTCACGAGTCCTTATATGTTTCGTGGCGCAACGGGCTGATTCCGAATTGTTCTCAGAGGTTGATTTCTGCATCCGTCGTGGACACACACATCCTGAGGATTGAGTCCCAATGTCCTCCCGGCTCATTACGTAGTGAGCCTTCGATGCGCCAGACTGCACGACGGAAAAGGGCCGCGCTGCCCGGTCGCAGTTTACGAGGGGCTCCCTCCTACAACCCGGATGGGGTTGCAGCTCGCGGGTTGAGGGCCGCTCCTGGTCATTCACTGAGCGAGAGACTCTGTCGTACTCGTGCTCATTTACTGGCTGCCCCCGCGTGCAAATCAGAGGTGTCGGCAGCTAGTCACTGACTACCGTGCACACAACCTGCCAAACGATTACTCAATTGTAAAGACCTGATTTGCTGGGGGGTGGGTCGCACCTTTGTGCTCTCACGAAGTGGTAACAGATGCAAGTCTTACACGAGGCAGGGTAGAATTTACTAGTTACCTGCGGGAGAGAGGGATCGTGCGTAAAGACCTGATTTGCTGTGGGTGGGTCGCACCTTTGTGCTCTCACGAAGCGGTAGAGGATGCAAGTTTTGCAGCGTCGCCTGCGGTCGCAACCAAAAGCAGATTCTTCGCTACGCTGGGCTCCGCCCTCCAGAAAGTCGATGAATTACTCCTCTCAGTCGAGCAATTCAGGCCGAGCGGGCCGGAGAGCTTTTTACCTGCTTTTTGCGCCCCCCGTACGTCCTCGGTGCTGTCGAGCCTTGATCCCCGGAGGGGATCGATAGAGTAGCCGGGGGCAACGCCCCCGGAAAACGCGCCCCCAACCAGGTCCGACCCGTCAGCGGACGGGTCGGATCCGGGTGGCGTCACACCGGTCTTGCGTCCCGCGGCTCAGGGTAATACGACCTTCAGGGTCGGGGAACGAGCGTGGCAATGTCCAAGGATGAGGAAATAGGCGGCCCCGGCGCGCGAGATTTTGGAGTGCGAGATTTTGGAGTTGCATCGCAGGTTGAATGGCAGTCTAATTGAGCCATCCTGGTCGCCAGCCCGAGGATTTCCGGGAGGCTAGGCGTCATGAACAATTTCCCCTCCTGTTTTAAGAGGGTGCCAGGAGGTGGGAAGCCCGCGAATCGGCGCTCGCCATTGCGGCTAGTCCCTGAGTCAAGAGCCCGGTGGACGGCCTCTGAGCAAGGACGCGTCGCGTACTATGCGGATACCACATAAGATGACCCACGCAAGCGGAAGCGCCCGAACGCGTTCCACTCTGATAGACTCCCCCGCGACGAGTTCCCTCGCGCGTAGTTTCGCCCACACAGGAGGCATCATGGGAATCACAAAAAGGCTATTGGCCATCCTCTTGGGTACGGCCCTCTTGGCGTACGCCCAAGGCAATACATTCGACAAGGTCCGGTACAACGGCGGCACGGTATCGACGAAAGTCGATCCGAAGGATTGGAATAATAAGCTCACAATTACCCCTGATCTGATCTTGTTGACGCTAAAAGACGGCCAGAAGGCGGAAATCGCTCCTAAGTCCGTAACATCGCTCAGCTACGGCCAAGAGGCTCACCGGCGCGTCGGAACAATGATCGCGCTGGCAGTCCTTGTGGCTCCGGTGGCTCTCTTTGGTCTCTTGCATAAGACGCGGCTGCATTACATCGGTGTCCAGTACAAAACCGCCGATGGCAAGAGCGGCGGTTTGCTGCTTCAAGGCGACAAAGATAACTATCGCGCCATTCTTGTTGCATTGCAGGGTGTCACTGGTGTTCCTGTTGCTGTCGGCGAAAAAGAGCGCGGGTTCATCCCTGTAGGTGTCACCACCAGCGTCGCAAAGGAACCTGCTGCGACGCAGACTGGGGAAGAAAAGCCGCCTGCGCCGCCAACCCAAGAGACGGCAACGGGTACGGTTAATGTAACCTCCAATCCCGATGGCGCCGAAGTCTATGCCGACGGCCAGTTTATGGGAAATTGTCCGGCGGTCTTGAAGTTGAAGCCCGGGAAGCATACTGTTAGCGTCAAGCTCTCTGGTCACAAGGACTGGTCGCGTGAAATCAGCGTGGGGCCAGGTTCGGAGGTGCGGTTAGCAGCGACGCTGGAACAGTGAGGTCAACGGGTAGCCGCGGTCAGCGCTTTCTGACCGCTGGCTTTTCCCCGCGGGGTGGCGCAGACCCGCCGCGGCGGGTCTGCGTTATGAGATTCAGGGCATCAAATCCATTGCGAGGAGGGAGGGACCTTGCCGGTAGCCGAACCGGAAGCTCGACCACGGCCAGGGGTCAGGAGAGGAAACGAGGCGGCGGTGGAAAGGGCGGGCGCAGCGACAGGTACGGGTGGTGAGGTAATGAAGATGGTTGAGCCCGTAGAAATGCCGTCGCCGTCGCATCCTCGCGTTTTACTGCGCGGCGACAGCGGTGCGCCGCAGACATCAAACCGAAGCTGTGAAAAAATAAACAATCTCATCCCGCAGAGCGGGACCAAGGCGCCAAAACTCGCAAAGAACAACTGCTTTGTTTTCTTTGCGCCTTCTACGACTTTGTCCCGCCTCGCGGGATGAAATGCTTTTGCTCATCCAGGGATTATTTCGCACCTTCACCACGATGTCTGCGCCGCCCGCCAATGGGGGAGCGGACTGGCTGGGGGTAGCTGCATGCTCTTTCCACGGTAAGAGTGGGACGAGTGCTGTTCGCTGAGTTCTCCGAATGCCAAGCGCTCGTCCGACTCCGGCATAAGAATCAGGCCGCTGTCGGATGTGACCCACGATTCGAATTGAGGATGATGCTTCAAGCCAGCAGTCGGCCTGGTTGACTTGGGTGGAGTCGGCTCAACGCGAACTGCTCCATCACCGGCCCAAGCAGGAGGGGCGTGCGCCCATCCTGTTTAGGGTAAGTTTGAGTGTCCCGGTTACCTCGCTGGTCTTTTCTCAACGATTATGACGTTCGCTGCGCCGCCCGCGCGCTTAGTGCACGTATCAGACCTGGCCGGTGCACCTCCAGGCATAGGTTCCACGAATGGTCTGGGTTGAGTTCTTGCTCTGAGCCAGAATAGGTTAGGTCATGAGCGTGACGATCACTCCCACCCTGAGCGCCTGAAACGCACAGGACACAGGGGTGACCAGGACGAAACTTACACTCCTCATGAATGGAAAGGAACCCGGTCATGAGACCGGTTTCCTTCCCACCTTGAATACATCTCTTTTTGGCTGCGACTTCCAGGGGCCTCGCTGGCGAAAGTTCTTTTGCGATTTTCTCAAGATTGTCACTCGCTCGGACCCACAACGGACAGCGTGCTTCCAACCGCGGTGACGGCGCCAGCGCCGGCATAGACAACTGTATAGTCCCCGAATTCGGCTCCGGGGATGGGCGTGCTGCTGAAAAACTGGGCGAACGTGATCCCGTCCGGGGAAATGCAGTTGAAATTGAACGTCTGCCCATTGAACGTGAAGTTCTGGCTAGACAGCAGACTTTCTGAGAGACTATGGAAACCAATAGGTCCGATTACGGGGTACAAACTCTGCTGTCTCTCGAAGGTGGCAATCAACTGGCCGCTCGAGAAAGTATCCGGGTCGCCCCAGTTACCATTGGGGTTTTGAACGTGAAGTATGCGGTTCCCTCGCCCGGCGCCCCGCTGAACAAGGGGGTGGTAATTCCGTTGATGTGGACCAGGTAGCCGGCGTATATAGCCTGGCCTGTGCTTGGGTTCAAGTAAAAGTGTATTTGTAATTATTCCTGAATCTCTGCTTCACTTAGCCATTCGAAGGTTCCATGATCCTTTAATGGCTGAATGCCCTTTTGAAGATCGATCGAGCCGTAGCTAATGTGTTAGCCCGACCAGTAAAATACTTCTCCGCTTTTTCAATGATGGGTACGCATTGAGGTGAGATTTTTCCTCTTTCCTTTCCGCCGCTGATTTGGTATACCACAGGTAGAAAGGGAAAGGCGCTCGAAACCGGCCAAGGTGGGAGCGTCAGACCCGAAGAAAGTTTTTGAATACCACGCCTATAAGTTACGCGGCGCGCCGAGTATCAATAATCCAGATCACCATCCAGTAGCCAACATGCTTTGCCGGTGCTGGATCCTGCTGGAGGTGCAGCAGGTTCAGGCGGCACTGTGGTGTCGTCAGGCTGGACAAGATCGATGGTCGTGAACATGACGAACCCGTGAAGCTTGCCAGAGCCGTGCGCGCCCGCCTGCGAGCCTGTGCCGCCCGTGAACGTCACATCGTACTCGATGTCGGCCATATAGGGATTCGCCGGATTCACTGTGAGAGTGCCCTCGGCCGAGGCCGTCAAACTGCTCTTCCCATCGGCCGAAGTGAAGAGGAAGAGACCGTCCGTTATCAGGAAAAAATCGGGGTTGGCCGTTGCCACCAAATTGGCCGTGCCATGGAACGAGCAGTCGCCCAGGTTGACATCCTCATAGCCCGCGATGCGGCTGTACACGGGCTGGCCCAACAGGTCCGCGGACGAAATCCGGACGACGCCGTCAATGTTGTGCGAACGCGGCCCCCCGGTAGTTTTGGCCGGGAGCAGGACGAAGGTCGTCCCCGCGTTGGCGTAAAAATGCTTCGACTCTGAAGGCTTCGGGTCCGCGCTCACGTAAATGGCGCCGAGGACGAGGGTCGCGCATCCGAGAGCGAGGCCGAGGACTTTGGATGGACTCAATTTTGTCATGATGCTTTTCCTTTTTTCCGAAATTGGTTAGGACATGACGATCCGATTCTTGAGAAGGCGCCACACACTCCGTCTTGGCGATGGACGCCTGACATTACGCCTCGCCACCCGAGCTGCGGCCGCCAACTCTCCTGTCTCTCGTTTGCCCTACCTAGAGATTTGGCCAGAACAGTTGTCTCTGGCCCTCTCTAGTAGTCATGGCGACAGATGAGTTCGAAAACTGTAATGTCCCCCAAAAATATTTTGGGATGATGGGTAATGGCTCATTTTGATGGGGCACGGGCGTCCCGCCCGTGAGCGGTCACGGCCAAGATGGCCGTGCCACCTCCTGAGTCACTATCGATGATTGAGCCCGTGGAATGTGCGACGGGGTTGTGGTAACCTTGAAGTCCCACATAAGGCAGATGGTTATGGCGCGGCCCTCCGCTCACGAGGTAACGCAACTGCTCCAGGCCTGGGGCGACGGTGACGAGCGCGCGCTGGAGAAGTTGACGCCCTTGGTGTACGACGAACTACACCAGCTTGCGCAGCGTTACATGGCTCGCGAAGCGCCTGGCCATACCCTGCAGACCACGGCGCTGGTGAATGAAGTCTACCTGCGGCTGGTCGATTTCCGGGAGATCAGTTGGCAGAATCGCGCCTACTTCTTTGGGGTTTGCGCGAGGCTGATGAGGCAAATCCTGGTCGATTTCGCCCGCTCACGCCGGCGTCTGAAGCGTGGCGGTGAGGCCCCCCATGTTTCTTTGGAGGAAGCCTTGGTTGTGTCTCGGGAAGCGCCCGCTAACTTGTTGGCGCTGGACGAAGCCCTCAACGCCCTAGCCGCGCTCGAGCCGAGAAAAAGCCGGGTGGTGGAACTGCGCTTCTTTGGCGGGTTGAGCGTGGAGGAAACCGCCGAGGTGCTGAGGGTCTCTGAGGAAACCATCCTGCGTGACTGGAGGCTGGCCAAAGCTTGGCTCCTGCGCGAGCTGAGCGAGGGGAATCGCGATGGAGCCTGAGCGTTGGCGACAAGTGGAGCACCTGTATCACGCCGCCCTCGAGCAGGAGGAGAGCGAGCGGGCTGCCTTTCTCGATGCGGCTTGTGCCGGCGATCCCGCCTTGCGGGACGAAGTTGCATCTCTGCTCACTTACGATAAGCGAGCCGAGCACTTCATGGAAGCGGCGGCGCTGCAGACGGCGGTGAAGCTGCTGGCTCAGGAGCA
>Ga0208034_1001959_pt1 | contig 11411 bp, 9 predicted proteins | sample June2015DPH_8_10_FD_184699 | JGI IMG/M metagenome (GOLD analysis project Ga0208034, IMG submission 184699) | Peatland microbial communities from SPRUCE experiment site at the Marcell Experimental Forest, Minnesota, USA - June2015DPH_8_100... | ecosystem: Environmental > Terrestrial > Soil >...
AGACTGGATTGCACAATGTCATCCAACTGGAATGCCTGGGCGGCAACTCCTCGGTCCTTGAAGTCCGGAACCAGCAAACCGCCGGCGAGATTTACATTGAAGGTGGCGCCATTGTTCATGCCTCGGCCGGAAAGCTGGTCGGAGAAAAGGCCTTCCATCAATTGCTGTCTTTGACCGACGGTGAATTTCGCCTGATACCATTCCGGGCGCCCCCCGCACGGACCGTGCAACGCCAGTGGGAAGCGCTGCTCGCGGAAGCCGCCCGTGTGCGGGATGAAGAAAAGTATTCAGCCGACGACGACGGGACCATCCTGATCACAAAAAAAAGGCCGCCAACCGAGCCGCCGTCAACCGCCCGGCCCGTGCCCACACCCGAGGCGAAAGAACCGTCGCCAAAACCAATCCCGGTCGAACCGCCCAAACCCGAGGCTGCGCCATCCACATCGGGCATGAATATTATCACGTTGGAAGAAATGGTGGAGGCGGATACCACCTTGATTCCCAAGCTGGGCAGCAAAGGGCATCCGCCTGCCGATCCGAAGAAATAAGCCGAAATCCTTCGCTTCGGAGTGTGCCCGTCCCCGGGCACGGCAGCGCCCAAACCAGAGAACCTCTGAAACTGACCGGAGGCTATTGGCCACAAGTTCTTTGCTGTGGCCGGGACGGCCACACTCCATATCTGGAAATACGCCCGAGAGAGCTTTACGGCGCCAGCCGTTCCAGCTTCCACGAATTGTCGGCCTGCCGCGTGTAGCAAAACCGGTCGTGCAGCCGGTTCAGCCGGCCCTGCCAAAATTCGATGCGCTCCGGCTTCAAAACATAACCGCCCCAGTTCGGCGGCAATGGCACGTCGGCGGGAAATTTCGCTGCCATTTCGTTCCACTTTTTTTCCAGCGTCGCGCGATCGGCAACAACGTCGCTTTGGTTCGATGCCCATGCGGCAAGGCAGCTGCCCCGCGGACGGCTTTTGAAATACGCCTCCGATTCATCGTGCGACAATTTGCTCACCGTGCCCACGATACAGACCTGCCGTCCCAGGTCCGCCCAGTAAAATGTCAGCGCGGCGTTGGGATTTTCCGCCAGTTCACGGCCCTTGCGGCTGTCGTAGTTCGTGAAAAAAACAAAACCGCGTTCGTCCACCCCCTTGAGCAATACCGCACGGGTCGAAGGCCGTCCGGCTTGGTCCACCGTCGCCAGCGTCATCGCGTTCACGTCAATCGGCACGTGGCCGAGCATGGCATGCCAGAGTTTGTAAAGGGCAATGCCGATCTTCCGCCAGCGGCCGCCCGCCGAGGCCTGCGAAAACCACTGATTGAACTGCGCCAGCGGATTCGCGTCCAAGTCCGCGCGATTCAAGCCGCCGAGCGAGTATTCCCGTCTGATGTCCGCCATCGCCATACGGTGCGGAATTTACAACGCCGGCGGATTTTCAGCGACTCAATTTTAGCCGAGCCCAGCCCGGAGGGCTGTTGGAAATTAGCCGGGGATGACATCCCCGGTAAATTATCCAAAAAGAAATTGCGCCCCGGCTGGGGCGCGGGAAATGGCACCCACTCCGAAATTGTCGTCCGTTCCTCCGCCCCTGCCGGGGCGGAATTCGTATTCGGTCTTGTTCCAGGGGCGTTGCCACCGGCTGATCTCCGGCAGTCCTTCAGACTGCTGCCCGACGCCATCGGGAATTGGTCCTCGTGCCAGAATTTGATGGACTTTTCGCACGTTTTCCAGACCCTGTTCCAACCATGTTTTCACTCCAAATGCTCTTCGGAAAGGCCGACCGATTTTACCAACTGCTGGAAGACGCCGCCAGCGAAGCCCACGAAAGTGTCCGGCTGGTCATTGAAATGATCAAGACACCGGACTCCGCCAAAGGTCTGGACGAACTCGCGCTCACGCGCCGCAAGGAGAAAAAAATTGCCGAGCAAATCACAGCGGAACTGGTGAAAACCTTCGTGACCGGCCTGGAGCGCGAGGACATCGAGGCGTTGTCGCTGGCGCTGCGCAAAATTCCCAAGACAGTCGAGAAACTGGCGGAGCGCATCAACCTTGGTCACCAGCACATTGAGGGCGTGGATTTCACCCGCCAGATTGAAATCCTGGAACAGTCCACCGACGTGGTGCTGGCCATGGTGAAACAGCTCCGCGACATGCGGCATCTGGAAAAAATCCACGAGCTGAACACCAAGCTGCAGTATCTCGAGAACGAGGCGGACAATCTGATGTCGGACCTGTTGAAGGAGCTTTACAGCGGACGCTACAACGCCATAAAAGCCATGGTCATCCGCGACCTTTATGAATTGATGGAGAAGGCCATTGACCGCTGCCGTGATGCCGGCAATGTGGTCATGCACATCGTGCTCAAAAATTCCTGACCAGCGCGATGACCCTCATCTTCACCGTCATCCTCGCGGCGCTGGTGTTCGAATACATCAACGGCTTTCACGACACGGCCAATTCCATCGCCACCGTTGTCGCCACCAAGGTGTTGACGCCGCGCCAAGCCGTGGCGCTGGCTGCCGTCACCAACCTGTTCGGCGCGTTCATGGGCACCGCCGTCGCCACCACCATCGCCTCGGGATTGGTGGACCCGAAAGTCGCCACCTCCGAAGTCCTGATTTGTGCCCTGCTGGCCGCCATTTTCTGGAATCTGGTGACGTGGTGGTTCGGTCTGCCGTCCAGTTCATCCCACGCGCTTATCGGCGGTTTGTGTGGGGCGTGTCTGGCCGCCGCGCGTAACGACTGGAATGTTCTGGTCTGGTCCATCCCCAGCCACGAACATTGGTGGGAAAGCAAGGGACTGTTGTGGAAGGTCATCGTACCGATGGTCTCATCGCCCGTCTGCGGATTGGTTTTCGGTTTCCTGCTCATGGGCCTGCTCTATTTCCTGCTGCGCAACTGGCGTCCGGCCACCGTCAACAAGACCTTCGGCAAACTGCAACTCCTCAGTTCGGCCTACATGGGTTTCAGCCACGGCTCCAACGACGCGCAAAAAACCATGGGCATCATTGCCCTGGCATTGTTGACCGGCACCACCAGCGGCATGTTCGATCATCTGCCCGGCTGGTTGTCCTTTTTGCGCACCGCTCCGCCGCAGGGGGATCAGCCGCTGGGAATCGCCACCTGGATCAAAGTGCTCTGCGCGCTGACGATGTGCTCCGGCACCGCTGTGGGCGGCTGGCGCATCATCAAGACCCTCGGCCACAAAATGGTCCGTCTCCATCCGGTTCACGGCTTCGCCGCCGAAACCACCGCCGCCACCGTGCTCCTCACCGCGGCGCACTTCGGAATGCCCGTGTCCACCACGCACGCCGTCACGACTTCCATCATGGGTGTCGGCTGCGCGAAAGGATTTAATTACCTTAAGTTGGAAGTGGTCGAACGCATCATCTGGGCGTGGATCATGACGCTTCCTGCCAGCGGCGTTGTGGCTTATCTGCTGGTCAAGCTGGCGCAAGTCACCGGTTGGATCCAGTAACCCCAAATCCTCTCCCTGGGTTGGTAGGGCGGGCAGTCTGCTCGCGATTCATCGGAGTCCCCTGCCCGCCGCCAAATATGATGAGATGTCCGAACGCTAACAACCGCCCGACGGCGCGCACGGAGTGACGCGCCCTACCTTTCAATTCGTGTCAACCTTGGTGTCTTTGCGTCTCTGCGTTGAAATCAGCCGTTCAGCTTGCCAGGATACCCGGTCGCCATTCGTTGTTGTCGCAAAGTTCGCATTACTTGAGACCGTAACGCGGGTCGGGAATGCCGAGGCTCTTCTTGATTTTGAGCAGGTCCTGTAGTTGCGCGGGCGAAATGGTGTTCGGCGTCCGGCCCAATTGCGAAGCGACGAGGATGGTGCGGCAGTAGGATTCGAGAATTTCCATCTTGAAGTAGGCGTCCTCCGCGTTGTTGTGGCTCCACGAAACGACGCCATGATTGGCCATGAGAATGACGTTGTGTTTGTCCACCAGGCCGGCGATACGCCGGCCCAACTCCGGCGTGCCGGGCGTGCGATACGGCGCGATGGCGGCGGAAACGAACACTTCAAATTCCGGAACCAGGCATGTGGGCGGCACAATCCCCGCCACCGCAAAGCCCGTGGCCTGCGGTGGATGGCAATGCACCGTGGCCACCGCGCGCGGCTGGCGTTTCATGATCTGCAGGTGCATGAGAATTTCGCTGGTGAGCCGTTTGGCGCCAAAAAGCTGGTTGCCCTTGAAATCCACCAGGCACATGTCCTCCGGTTTCATGAAGCCCTTGCTGACAAGTGTGGGGGTGCAAAGCGCGATGTCCTTGCCGACGCGAATGGCGATGTTGCCGCCGTTGCCGTCCACATAGGCTCGCTGCCAGAGGCGGCGCCCGATGTCGCAGATTTGCAGTTTCAATCCGTGAATTTGCGGCGAGTTGAAAAAGGCCTCGATTTCCGGCTTTGAGCCTTTCGACGGGCCGGCGCCAGCCGGCAAAGGCTTGTTCAACCGTTGATAAACGGCCTCCCGGACCATCGGTTCAACTTTTGCGCGACGCCGCGATGGATTGCTCGCACCCATGTTACAGATATTTTAGGTCGGGAATTGAAGGAGAATCAATGGAAATCGCGCAATAGTTTCCCGCCGCCACCCACCAGCTTGTGCAATTCGTTCATCACTTTTTCCACGCTGATTGCCTGCACGCCGGTGATTTCCTTTAAAACGACCAGTCGTTCGCCCTGTGGGCGCCAAACCTCCTCCAGTGTGTCCGCCCACAGGACAACGCACGGCAATCCCACCGCCGCCGCCAGGTGCGTGATGCCCGAATCGTGACCCACAAAAGCCGCACCGGATTGGATTCGTCGTGCCAGTTCGGCAAGCGGCAGGCCTTGCGCGATCGAACATCGCGCCGGCGGCAGCACGGCGGCCAGCCGCCGCAGGCGCTCGCCCTCCGCCTCGCCGCCAACCAGCAGCAGGTTCCAACGGGTTGTCGCAATGATTTGTTGAATCAACCCGGCCCATTTCGTTTCCGGCCAGTTTTTCTTTTCGCTGCCGCTGCCGGGATGAAAGGTGATGGTAGGGACGCGCTGCTGCGCGTCCAGGCTGACCGGCAGGTCAGCCCTACCGGAACTGTTTCGATCGTTGAGAACCAATCGCGGCACATTATCCGCGTCAAAGATGGCGAGCCGCTCCAGTGGTTTGAGATAGACCTGCGTGGCGTGGAGCCGCTCCCTTTCGTCCGGGCGGTGCGGGCCAACGATGAATTGTTTGACCAGACAACGACCCACGTTGGTTTTGAAAATCTCATCCGGGTCGTAAAGATACGAAATGACCAGGTCGAACTCGGAGAAGTAATCCATCAAATCTGGTTCGAGGGTGCCACCGCGGGCGAAAAAGCCCGCCAGACCGCGCGCTTCAATCGGTTGCACGCGGTCCGCCAAACCACCCGCCACCGCGAGTTGGGCAATGTGCGGATAGCCGAGCACCTCGAGGTGCGCCTGGGGAAACTGGCGGCGCAAGGCGGCAATGGCCGGCAACGTGAGAATGAAATCGCCGATGGCCCCGCCGCGAATGACCAGAATCCTGGGTTTGATTGCGCTCACATCGCGCGGAAAGCGGTCAGGCCGAGAAGCATCACGAATACCGCGAACGACAGACGGATGATGCTGCCGATGCGGATGCGGTCTTCCGTTGCCGTCGCCCAATTTATAATGTCACGCAGTTTCCACGGCGTCACGGTGAACCAGATGCCGGCGATGACAAGCAGGTAGGCCCAAATTTGAATCACCAGCACAAATGGAGATTCACCCAGATGCGGACGCCCGGTATCCGCCATCAATTTTGCCAGCAGCAACATCAGAACGGCCAGGCCGCGCACGGCCAGAAAGTCCTGCACAAAAATGCACGCCAAAATTCCCACCGCCGTAAAACCGGCCATCATATACGGTTTAAAAACCGAGAAATCCGCAATTGGTTCGACGTTCACGTTCCACACAAACCACGCCGTGGCCAACAGCATCAGCACGACGCCGACGGGCAGGTTGCGCGGAAACTTGCGAACGGCGGCGGCGAACTGCGCCGGTTTGGTGAGGCCATAAATCTGCGGCACGCTCACGCCCAAGCCGAGCAGAATAGACAACAGCGACAATTTCATTTTCAGAAATTAAACCACGAATTCACACGAATGGACACGAAGAAAATGAATTTGTTCATTCTCGACCAGGTATCATGTTTGACATACGGTTAAACCATGAGATTTAGTGATTTGGTAAACGCTCTCGAAGCGAATGGATTCTTTGAATCCGTTTTGAAAAGCAAAATCGGGTCGGTCAAGCAAGAGATTCTGTCTTCCAAATTTTTATTTCCTGAAGCCACTGGCCGAGGCTATTTAGCCGACGCGGAAGATTTGGCGGAACAGGGCGCACTTAAATTTATTGCCGGACTTGCTCCCCAACTGGCTCAACGCGGTGTTCATCTTCCTGTCGTGTCTGTTCCACGTCGCCCACTTAAAATACGCGATCCCAAGACCGGGGAGATAATCGAAGTGAATCATTTCAAGCTGCAAGCTGACGATTCAATTCCCGACAAGCCTGGCATTACCTATCTTCGACCAGTGAAAGAGGAGCTGCCCGAATCAGGAGAATTTTACAGAGTGGTAATCGGTTCGAGGGTTCAAGAGATTTGGAACAACCAATTCAGTCCAGAACAATATTGGGAAGCCGGCATGTGTCACACATTTATTCTGGTTAATCAACTTCTCCAAGATGCGGGTGCCCAAGAACGGATTTATGGTCTTTACGGAGGCAATGATGGCTTTGCGGTTTTCCTGACGCCGGTGCAATTCAAATTGATTCGAGAGTGTGACGACATCAAGGATTCCGAAAAACCGTGGGAAGCCTACATTGTTAAATAGATTCAACTCCTTAGCTCTGACCGCCACTACAAATTGACCACTGCCGGGTCGCCGTAGAGGGTGAAGGAGCCGGCGCGGGTGATTTTCACGTCCAGAAGCTGGCCGCGATGCCGTTCCGCGCCGTCGAACACCACAATTTTGTTGCAGCGCGTACGGCCGGTCATCCGCGCCGGATTCTTTTTGCTCGGTCCTTCGACAAGAATTTGCGTCCGCCGCCCGATGAACGCATCGTATTTGCGCTTGCCGATTTCATTGACCGTTTCGAGCAGGCGATGATTGCGTTCCTCACGGATTTTCAGCGGCACCTGCCCGGGCATTTCCGCGGCGGGCGTGTCGCGGCGCTGCGAGTATTTGAAAATGTAGGCATTGTCGAATTCCACCTCGCGCGCGAGCGCAAGGGTCTGCTCGAAGTCGTCCTCCGTCTCGCCGGGAAAGCCAACGATGATGTCCGTGGTGATGCCGATGTTTGATTTCGCGCGGCGCAATTTTTTGACGAGGCCGAGGAAGCGTTCGCGTGTGTAGCCGCGGTGCATCAATTTTAAAACTCGGTCGCTGCCGCTCTGGACGGGCAGGTGCGCGCTCTCAACGAGCTTGGGCAGCCGCGCGTAGGCCTGAATCAAATCGTCGCCGTAGCCCTTCGGATGCGGCGCAGTGAAACGGATGCGTTCCAGCCCTTCAATTTCATGGACGGCGTCGAGCAGTTGGACGAAGGGAGAGGTGCGTGACGGGTGACGGGTGACGGGTGACGGATCGCCCGTGCCACACGCCACGCGCCACGCGTCACGCTTTTCGCGTTTGCCGTAGCTGGTGACGATCTGGCCGAGCAGCGTGATTTCCTTCACGCCCTGTGACACGAGCTGGCGGCACTCGGCCACGATGTCGGGAATGCTGCGGCTGCGTTCCTCGCCGCGCGTATCGGGCACGATGCAAAACGTGCAACGCTGGTTGCAGCCCTGCATGATGCTGACATACGCGGTGATGGACTTTTTTCCGCTGCCATTGAGCAGATGCTCGCGAATCGTTGCCTCGCTGCCCGGCTCCGCCGCCACGTCCACAATTTTATCGCGGCAGCCGGCCAGGATTTCGTCGAGGTAATCCGCCGCGTGATGAAATTTTTGCGTGCCCAGAACGAGGTCCACGTCCGGCAAGCGATCAATAAGTTCCTGTCCGCGGCTTTGCGCCATGCAACCCATGAAACCGAGCACGACGTCCGGACGGTTTTTGCGCACATCTGCCGCGAGGTTTTGCATTTTGCCAATCGCCTTTTGCTCCGCGAAATCGCGCACGCTGCAGGTGTTCAGCAAAATCACGTCTGCGGCCGCCTCGGAGGGCGCGAGGGTGTAACCCTTGGCCACGAGCTGGGCGGCGACGGCTTCGCTGTCGCGTTCGTTCATCTGGCAGCCGTAAGTTTTGATGAAAACACCTGGCATGATGTTTCAGACAAGCAGGATACTTTGGGGCGATGGGCTTGGAAAGTGGAATCCGGGAGCGCTGGCGTCCCGCCGGCGGGTTGCATGATGACGGGCTGATCCATTCGCTGGCGGGACGCCGGCGCTCCCAGGAGGGAGACGAATTGCGCGGTGTCGGGGGCGCTCCGACGCAACCCGGTTGCAGCGGCGAGCCAATCCTGTATCTTGTTGCGAGGCGGCGGATTGATTTGGCGCGCCCCCCGGCGTGGACTGAATCGCACTATGGAATTTGAACCACTGAAAGTTTTGCTCGTTGGCAACGACGTGCGTTTTGCGCACGGCCTCACGGAAATGCTGCGCGCGGGCGGCGAAGTGACCGAAGTCGCCACGGCTGCGACTTTGGAAGCCGGGCTGGCTGAATTGGCGGCCCATTCATACCACGCCATCTTGTTTGAACTCCCTTCCGCAAACGCCGCCGGTCTGTTCCAGATCACACAAATCACCACCAAAATCCCGCGTCTGCCGGTCATGGTGTTCGGTCCGGCCAATGACGGGATATTCGGGGCGGAAATCATCCGGGCGGGCGCGCAGGATTACCTGACCAAAGATGAAATTGAGCCGCGCGCGTTGCAACACGCCCTGCGCTGTGCGATTGAACGCCAGCATGAATACAACGCGCTGATTGACGAAAAGGACAATTACTGCGGCGTTTTCGACCACTTGGTGGAGGGTGTTTTTCGCACGACGCCGGACGGTCACTATTTGCTGGCCAACGTGGCGCTGGCGCGCATCTACGGCTACGACTCGCCGGTGGAATTGATGGCGAGCATCCATGACATCGCGCGCCGGCTTTACGTCGAACCGGGACGGCGCGAGGAATTTGTCCGGTTGATGCAGGAGCACGACACGCTGAGCGGCTTCGAGTCCAAAATTTACCGCAAGGACGGGACGATCATCTGGATTTCGGAAAACTGCCGGGTGGTGCGCAACGCGCAGGGGAAATTGCTTTACTACGAAGGCACGGTCGAGGACATCACGCAACGGCGGCAAATGGAGCAGGAACTGCGGAATTCGGAGTCGCTTTATCATTCGCTGGTGGAGACGATGCCGCAAAACGTTTTCCGGAAGGATCTGTTGGGGCGATTCACTTTCGCCAACCAACAATACTGCGAACATTATCACTGCAAACTGGAGGACATCCTCGGCAAAACGGATTTTGACTTCTTCCCAAAGGAGCTGGCGGAACAATATCAAAGGGACGACCAGCGGGTCATGCAAACCGGCCAGACCCATGAAATCACCGAGGAACATCACCCGTTGGGACAGGACAAGAGAATCACCCGGGTCGTCAAAACCCCCCTTTACGGGGCGAACGGAAAGATCATCGGCTTGCAGGGCATCTTCTGGGACGTCACGCAGCAGCAACTCGCGGAAGAACGGATTCGCCGGGCCAACACTGAACTGGCCCGCAGCCGCGAGGACCTGCGCGCCAAAAATTTAATCATGGAGGAAAACCTCCGCATGGCGCGCGAAATTCAAGTTGCCATATTGCCGCAGCAATACCCGGTCTTCCCGCACGACGCGCCGCCCGAACAGAGCGCATTCCAGTTCGTGCACCGCTATCAAGCAGCGGAATCCGTCAGCGGCGACTTTTTCAGCGTCTCCACGCTCTCGGACAACGAAGTGGGCGTGTTCATCTGCGACGTCGCCGGCCACGGTGTGCACGCCGCGCTCGTCACCGCCATGATCCGCGCGCTGGCGGAGGAATTGAAACCGCTGGCGCGCGAACCGGGAAATTTTTTGCGCAAGCTCAATTCCGATTTGTACAGCATCCTCAAAAGCACCGGCTCGCCGATGCTCACCACGGCGTTTTATCTCGTTGCCGACTGGCAGACCGGCAAAATGCGCTTCGCCAACGCCGGACATCCCAAGCCGTTGCTCGTGCACCGTTCCACGGGCCGGATTGAGCCACTCGCCCACATCTCCAGCCGTGGCGAGCCCGCGCTCGGCCTGTTTGACAACCCGTCGTATCAAACCAGTGAAGTCACCATCGCGCCCGGCGATTTCGTGATGCTGTTCACCGACGGCCTCTACGAAGTGCAGGGCTTGAACGAGGAATTGTATTCACAGGAACGACTGATGCTGGACGTGCAAAACCTGCTGCCCAAACCCGCCGCGCAAATATTCGACGAATTGCTTGAAGCCATCCGCACGTTTTCCGTGGATCACGAATTTGAAGACGACGTCTGCCTGGTCGGAATGGAATTTACCGGAAAGCCGCCGCAGAAAAAATCGTAGCGCCCGTCACTCCACCAGAATTTCATCACGCGGGATTTCTTCCGCCTTCGCTCCCGTCTCCGTTTCCCTCCAATGCGGCAAGTCGTTTCGGCGCGACGAGCCGTTGTTTCGCCTTAATTCGTGAAATTCGTGTCTGGCTATTCGGACAGGATTTTAATGGAGCGGCTTTTCTCGGAACGTTTTCTGGCCGTTTCATCCAGAATCTTCTTTCGCAACCGCAGATTTTTCGGCGTCGCTTCCACGTATTCGTCCACGTCAATGTATTCCAGCGCGCGTTCGAGGCTCAGCTTCAACGGCGGATTGAGCTGGATGCCCTTGCCATCGCCCTGTGACCGCATATTGGTCAGCTTTTTCGCCTTGCAGGGATTCACCGGGATGTCGTTTTCGCGCGCGTTTTCGCCCACAATCATGCCGGCGTAAATGGCGTCGCCCGGTTCCACCATCAGGCGGCCCCGTTCCTGAATCATGTTCAGGGCGTAGGACATCGCCACGCCGCTTTCCATGCTGACGAGCGAACCGTTCTTGCGCGCGGCGATTTCTCCGCGGTCGGGGCCGTATTCATGGAAGAGATGGCTCATCACGCCAAGGCCGCGCGTCTGGTTCACCAGGTCGGTCTCGAACCCAATCAGGCCGCGCATGGGAATCAGCGCCTCGATGGTCACCTGGTCGCCGTGATGGTTCATGCTGGTGATCCCGGCCTTGCGGCCGGAAAGGTTTTCCATGACGGCGCCCATGAATTCCTGCGGGATTTCGAGAAACAACTGTTCAATCGGCTCCAGCATGTTGCCGTTGGCGTCCTTTTTGTAGAGCACTTCGGGACGCGAAACCAAAACTTCATAGCCT
>Ga0208034_1001963_pt1 | contig 11403 bp, 13 predicted proteins | sample June2015DPH_8_10_FD_184699 | JGI IMG/M metagenome (GOLD analysis project Ga0208034, IMG submission 184699) | Peatland microbial communities from SPRUCE experiment site at the Marcell Experimental Forest, Minnesota, USA - June2015DPH_8_100... | ecosystem: Environmental > Terrestrial > Soil >...
CCTCCGCCTCCGGTCGGCTCACCGAAGGCGACTATAGATGTCGCTGGGAAGTGATGGCGGTAAATGTCGTTGATAGGGAGAAATAGTTGCCGTCTAAGGGAACGAATAGTTGACGCCGATCAGGGAAATTGGATTGGCCGCGAGGGAAAGGGTTATCAGGCGTGGAGTACGTACCATCTCAGTCCCCAGAGCAGCATTCAAGTAGAAGTCCGCAACAGCAAGATCGCCAACGATTTCATCCCGGGCGGAAGCACGCAATGGGACTGGAACGCTTCCGCGATGCTCCGCGTTCGCAAAACTCTCGAGCTCAAATCTTTCCTGCAGTACGAGACCTGGTGGGTGCCGGTGTTGGCCCCCACGCGGCAAACCGATTTCACCACCTCGGTCCAACTCACCTGGTGGCCGACCGGCGGTGGGATGCGCAAAGCATTCCACTAGGACAGTGCCGCAGCCTCGGCGCCAAATGGCGCCCCGTAGGATCCGCTCTAGCCGTTTGCCCGTAGTCCCCCTCGACCGCCTTGCCGTAGCGACTTCCTTCCCTAGAGCTTCTTCATCTTCCTTCCGCCAGTTTCCTGGCTCCCCTTGCGAGAAGCGGGGACAGACCCGTTTACAACGAGGTAGCCAAAGTCAAAGCCGGGCCTGGGTTACGGCACAAACCACGACCAGTCTTGCCGTTCTCGCTCGGCACTGCGTCACAGGTCACTGACAAACACCAGCCCGCAGGAGTGAAATAATGATGGATGCGGCGAGGGAGAAGATTCCCTCCCTGAGCAAATGACCCTCCGGCTTGAATTTGGAGTAGTGCTGCTGTCCAACCTGCGGGCTGCTGCCGGTATCTTTGCCGTTCCAGTCTGCGCCTATGCGATCTGGCAAATTCTTCGAACCTGGAAGTTGCGGGACCGCCAAAGTCCAACGATCTGGTGGATCGTACTTGTGCTCGCTGGAGGAACCTGCTTTTGGTTACTCGGGCGATGGAGCCGGATTCCGATTCTGGCCATATTGCTCGTTGTGATGTTCCTGGCCGTTCGACTCCTCCTAACTAAACGTCGGTGAATTCAGGGAAGATTGATGCCGGGCTTGGCCGGGACTTTGTGATTCACTCCCTTCGCCATACAATGCTGACTAGGCGCCTACAAATTTCCCTACAGTGGGCAGGGCAGCATCCGTAACTCATTGCCGGGCCTGTAGCTCAATGGTGGAGCAGGGGACTCATAATCCAAACTTGGCAATCTGCACCGTTCCGCATCAATCCGCACAACTCCGCAAGGACCAATATTGATGCTGGTTCCCGTCGTATAGACACTGCACCAATCCGCACGATTCCGCACCCGGACCAAAACCCAACTGACACCAGAACTGACACCGAAAAAGGATGATGGTAGGGCGTCCTTCGACCTTGATGTTACGCGGAGGTTGCGTGGAAGTTTTTTGCCCCTTCTTGAGAGTGTCTGCAGGTTTTTCGCCACGGTAGACCAGAGGTGCCCGGAGTGCTGCGGCTCGTCATAGAGCATTCTGGCACGATTACAGGCCATTCGGGGCGCTGGTCGCCTACCGATGCCAACAATAAACAGGTCATGTTGGCGTCCCTAATCACCGACAGTTGGAACCAGCTTCTAAGCTGGCTAAAGCTGGTCAATACACTCCGCGAAATCAGTGGCCAAACGGCAATCTGCGCTCAAAGCCCCAAAAACAGGCTGTCGGTGAACTCCCGTAGTGAATGCACATAGTATCCCTACGTAGTATGGAACCACGTTGGACTGCACAGCGTGCAGGAAGCAGGTCATGGTCTGGCGCAGATCGGAATGCATTCACCGCGGAGGCGTCGCACAAGTTTTCTTGAGCTTTTAGAGACTGTCAACGGGTTTACGAATGCGGATTGGTGGTGATAAGGGGATTTCGCGCCAGCTATCGCTTACTTGTCCCAACATTTCCCCTTCGGTAGTCGGGTGAATCGGAAACCCGCGAGAAGCTGTTGTAGTCGGTTGATGACCTTCTGCGTAATGTTCCGCTGGTGTTCCCATCATAGCCGAAGGACTCCGCGCCTTGACTGTTGTAATCAGGCCATTGCACAACCAATCCCGAAACGGGAGCCTCGGCGCGGATCACTTGTGCAATGGGGATCTCACGACAGGCATCATGCACCTTCGGTGCACCACGTGACATGAAAACAGCGCAGGCTCGTAAGTCATTGATTTGTTGTGCAAAGGTGCGCCATTTTCATGGCAGCTATCCTGCGACAAATAGGCAGGAGTAACACCATGCTGACCGGGTGCCCCATCCTTCTCGCGGGGTTTTGGCGGGAAGGATGGGAACGACCCATGAGACCAGTCTTTTCGTTTGTCTCCATCAAACGGGGACATGACAGTCCACAGTTCATTGTCTCCCAACCTTACGCAAAGGAAGCGAAAAGATGGAGCATCCGGCACCACTCACTTCCCATCCAGCACAAAACCCCAAGTGGACTACCGTTGAATCGGTCGGCCTTAGGGGGACATGGTCACCGACTCGGCCTGGATTACCCGGAGATGAGCCGCGGCGCCAGTATAGGAGGGCTGGGGGCTGGACGCCGTCGCGCACCACAGCGCAAATTGCGTAGCTACTCCCACGTTTGCAACTTCCGTGATCGTGGTCATCGTCCCGGCGTAGTGCCCTTGCACCGTTTCGAGGACGTCACCGAAGCCCGGAGGGGAACTAGCCGGTCTGATAGCGCACTGTAAGTCGATGCGGCCATCATTCACGTTGAAACCCCACTCCGATCCGCTGAACGCATAGCTGCCCGCGGGAACGGTCACGGTTATGACCTGGACCCAGGTTCCGTCGCCGGGCACGGTGAATCCTCCCACTTGATTGGTGAACACATTGCTCACCCCAGGAGGGCCCTGAGGACCGGGCGGTCCCTGTGGCCCCTGCGGTCCTTGTGGCCCGGTCTGTCCCTGGGGCCCGGTCTGTCCCTGGGGTCCCTGGGGTCCCTGCGGTCCTTGTGGCCCCTGCGGTCCTTGTGGCCCCTGCGGTCCTTGCAGCCCCATCGGTCCTTGCGGGCCGATAGCCCCGTTCGCCACTATGAACGTTCCAGTGCCGTTCTTAATTTGGGGGTTGGTCACAGTCAGTAGGTAACTTCCTGCAGGCAGGCTACTTGAGAACGTTGCGACAATTTGAGTACTGGTGAACGAAGTCACCGTTAACCCTGTGCCGTTTAGAACCACGATTGGAGCCGCTCTTCCTTGACTGAAGTACCTCCCAAAAATTGTGATTTGGTTTGGCGAAGGCGGAGTCGAATACCTGATCGTCGTGCTAGTGATACTTGGCATTTGGGCCAGCAACGGCAGGGTCATCATGAACACGGTAGCGAGCACTACAACAGAGTGACGCAGCCAGGACGAGAAGCGCAGAGTTCGACGTTGCATGTACGTCTCCTTGTTACCAGTTTTAGAAGTCCGATTCCGCAACGGAGAGCCCGCAACTTCGTGAGCCACGGCATCTCTAAAGGCTCGTTAGATTTAAAGCTGGGGCGGATTATCCGACGGGGAAGTTTGCATGTCAACACAATTCGGACGATTTACGCAGGCTGCAAGCGTAGCGGTCGGGTAACGGGATAAGTGACCGTCAGCGGTCTGTGGATAGCTGTCGATAACCTACTAGGATTCTAAGGGCTTCCCCACAACGAAAACTCTCCCGTGAAACAGCGGGGCTATGTCAGCTCATCGACGATTATAGCGTATCTCCTTCGTAATAAATAGCTTGGGTCATGGTAGGGCGCAAAGTGACATCGAAGACACGCGGAGCGAGCCGCCTATCGTCATCGGTGAACTGAGTTTGGTTCTCTAACTTCGCGGGTTACTCTTCGGCAGGTGCCCACGATGAAGTAAACCGTCACGCAACGCGCTGTCACGTGAGCTACCAGCCTTACGTGGTCCTCCGTAAGTCCCCAGAATTATTTGCCTTAACGGTGCCATCCCCACTGCGTGGAGGTATACCTCCGGCAACGGTCGTTACTACGGTTGTTACTCAGAGTAAGACCAAGACCCAGATACAGATTGAGATGAAGTGTTAGACCATACCCTCCTCCCGCTGGTACGGTCACACCTGCACGGTTACGCAGTGTAGGGGAGGGCGGTATCCGAGTGCTGTCCGATTCGCTGCAGCACAGGTCTACGCAATTCCTGCTGCACGGTGTGTATTGCCTCCCAGTCATTGGGAGCCCACCTGTGTACGAGATGGAACCAAGTGCTCGGTTGGCTGAACTGCATGGAAACGCTGCGCAAAGCCGTGTGATTCCTCCGCCAATCAACCCGTAAGGCGACGAAACCTGCTGAATTGGCGTGGCTCTGAGTGTCCCTTATATGTGCCTACACTGTATGGAACACAGAAGCAGCACCGATCCACCCTGAGAGCCTCGGCCCCGACCTGTTCTCACCTGTTCACTGCACAAGGTGCAGGCTTATGGATGCTGATTCCGTACGACATGGCGACATTTCAACAACTATCCGAGGAATAGCACGAAACAGACCAGTCTCCGAGTGTCCGACAAACCGAGAGCTATCGCGTGATGGCCTAAAAAGGCCGACACCTTTGCCCCGGCCGCCCGCCGGGCCCAACGCTAGTGAGGCACTCCCAGAGGAAACGGGGAGCAACAGATAGGCAGAACCTATGGAGCACGGCGCCAGTCTTCGACCCATCCAGGGTTAGGTTTCGGAAAATTTACTCGGCATCGAAGCCAATTCGACACAGAATCCAGCAACAAGAATCCCCCATCCAAGCTCGGATGGGGGGAGTTTCAAAAGTGAAACACTGCCGGTAATTTGGTCTACGGCAGGTTGAATGGTGGTCCAGCATGCGGCGCCGTTAAGACGCCGAGGCCGGTGACCAAGTCGTAGCCAGGTCCAGCCGGGAAGCCGTTGTTACCCATTACCACATCGTAGTAGTAGTAGGTATACGGATAGCCCGTAGGCGAACCGGCATACTTCAGGTACAGCGAGCTGTCGATGGTCGGCGATCCCGCCGAGCCCTGCAGCTTCGGCTTCCTCCAAGGGCCAGGAGCCGTGGTGCGGGCCGTGTCGAGGTCGGCGATAATGCCAGCCATCAACGGCGTTGCCAGGCTGGTTCCACCAACCAGCAGGTATCCGCCATTGCCACTGTCGTATACTGCCACACCGGAATTGGGATCCGCATCCGCGGCAATATCGGGAACGGCGCGGGTACTGCCGCAGATGTTAACGCCATTGCCCGTCTGGAAGCCTTGAGACGGCTCAAAGGGGCTGCATCCACCGCCACTTCCGGCCCAACCGGTTTCGTTCACGCGGACAAATGTGGTCAGGTTCGGCGTCAAGGTCGTCCCCCCGACGCAGGTTACGTTAGGAGAGGCGCACGGGTAGATCCCAGGCGCCCCACCGTCGCCCGACGCGAACAGGATTGGCTTGGTCGAAAAATAGAACGGATCCGAAGCTTGCTCGCCGTCAAATTCGCCCTCACCCCAACTATCGGAAACCACATCCGCCAGTCCGGCTGCGGTTGTAACAGCTTGGTTCAAGTCGCTGTCGTCATTGGTGCAGCCTTCTACCAGCACCAGCTTCGCATTGGGGGCCATGGCATGCGCCCACTCCAGATCGAGCATGGTCTCCACCTCCCAGCCCGAATCGTGGCCGCAATTCCAGGGAGATCCCGACCCGTTCTGATTGAGATCCCGGAAGCAGCCGTTGGCGAGGGTGCATTGGGGCAGCCCCATGTCAGTGTCGAACCTGGTCAGGTCAGCGTCGGCTGTGCTGGTGGTGGGGGTTCCGTAGTGGAAGGCATCAGTGATGCCAATCACCATGCCAGCTCCCCCGTTGGCGAAGGAGATTTGGTTGGTTTGATAGGTGACCTGCAGTGCATTCGGGCAGAAAACGAAGATAACCTCCCCGCCAAGATTCGTGTTACAGAAACTGGGCAGTGCAGGCCGGATTCCCTGGTTGTGCAGCCGGCCGGCCACCCACACAAAGGGACGGGGGTGTCCCTGCGACGAAAGCGGCACGATGGGAAACGCCCTGCCGGTCTGTTGGGCAAGGGCGGCGAGGGCATTAACCTGGGCCGCCGTGGTTCGGCCATCCTGCGCCAGACCCAGCTGACAGGCCAGGAGCAGACTTGTGGCCACTAATAGAAGTTTGCGAGGATTCATTACCGCACCTCCTGAGATTTACGCGATAGCTTGCGCCGTAGCACACCCGCGAGACCAAGCATCGAAGGACCCACCAGCAGCAGAGTGCTCGGCTCCGGAGTTGTCCCCTGTTGCGAAGTCTTCAGACGCATCGTGCCAATCGCAAAGTCGTCGTCGTTGGTATCGAACAGGGCATACGAGACGTCGGCCGAGCTGTCGAAGGCCCCGATAAACAGCGCGGTGCCAGGGTTCTGATCGGAGTTGCCAGGGGCGGAGAAGGTGCCCAGCAGGTTGAAGCTGGAATCGAACAGCTGAATCGTAGCCGTGAAGGCGCCAGGAAAATCGTCCTGAATGTAGGCGCCAGCGCCGAACACGGGTGAATCGAAGGATACGAGGATTCCGCCCGGGGTATTGCCGAGGGTTTCCACGCCGTTGTAAATCACTCCCATTCCGGGATCGAAGTTGCCGCCCCAGCTCACACCCTGTTGGCGGATTTCCATGTTCTGTGAGCTGACGAGGCCGACCAGGCCGGTACGGCTGCCGTTCGAAATCCACGTCTGGGGCGTACCCAGTTGCTGGCCGTTGCATCCGTAATTCACGCACCAGTCGACCGGGTCCTGAAAGTCACTAGGGTTTGTACTACCGGTGATTCCCGCCCAGGCATTAGTGATCCCGAGCGAAAGGAAAAGCAGTAGAAGCGGCGTTATTCTTTTCATATACTCCTTCCAAGGTGGGGTGCCAATCATAGTGAAAAACGGCTAAGATTGCACGTTCCAAGGCATCGCCCTGCACGCGTGTAAACAGAATCCCCGATGGGAAATGACTGGTCGATGACAATACTGCAATCCGGATACCACACAGCCGAAGAAGTGCTCTCGAATCTATAACCCTGATACGTAAGGCGAGTCCACGCAGAAAGGTACCGAGGTGATAGGCCCACCTGTGGCTGGGTGCGCAGGGATTTGCAGTTATGGGCTAAGCGCTTTCCTCAACAGCAACCACCACTTTGGTGACCACGTCACAATGCTTGGTGATTCCAATACGAAAATTGAGAAAGTCTCAGGGATAGCTGCCGTGAACAGCCCATATCGTAACTTATCTGCACAACGAAAACCTCACCGCCGAACACACGGCACGTTGTTACTGGCGATGCAAAGAGGTCGATCTGCTATCTATCTACTTTGTATTCAATAACGGTGATTCTTCCGCCAATCAGCCCGTAAGGCGACGAAACCTGCTGAATTGGCGCGGCTCTGAGTGTCCCATGTATGTGCCTACACTGTGTGGAACACAGCTAGCAGCACCCATCCACACTGAGAGCCTCGGTTTTGCACGGTGTGCAGCAATCAGGATGCTGATTCCGTACGATATTGATTCCATGACAATGTCGGCGATTTTACGACAGCTAATCTCCGAACCCGGGTGCAGTTCAGGCGATTGCGTAGGCCCCAGACTTCGTCCGCGTAATACCAAACAGAGTACCAGTGGCTCTCTAGACGGCGCACAAGCGGTACTTCGCAGGGTATGCCGCTAAACTTGCCGGGCCGCACTCGCTTCGATCTATTGCCTAGGCAGGTCAGCGATGGGCATTCATTTCGTCAAAAATTGCACAGTCTTGCGGCAATGGGAAACTAATAATCATTATCTTCAATATCTTAAATGATTTAGATTGGCATCAAAATTGCCTCACTGTTAGCTGTTAGCGTGCGGGTTCGTCTCCCGCGGAGTCTCAGCTTCAAACAGGAGGAACGATGAACCTAGGAAAAGGTAAGTTTATGTTACTGGCCACCCTGTTTCTGTTTGGGGTGTCCGTTGCCGGATGGGCACAGGCCCCATGCGGAGTACCAAACCAAATCTATTGTCAACCCTGGGACGGCGGGTCCAATCTCTCGGCTTCCCAGAATGACACGAACCCGGGCGGTCATGGGAACTTTGCTACCGTCTATGACACCTTCACGCTTTCCCAGACGTGGGATGTAGAAAGCTTCAACTGGGTCGGCGGATACTTCAATCCACCCACCCAGGGCCCGATCACGGCGTGGACCCTAACCTTCTATAACAACAATGGCGGCATACCGGGCAATCCGATCGCGACTGGGTTTTTTTCCGGGAACGGCAGCGAGACGTTCCTTGGTAACGTCAATGGTTTCCCAATCTACGAGTACTCGCTGTTTTTCGATAGCTTCGACATGGGCCCAGGCACCTACTGGGCTTCGGTCGTTCCGGATCTCGGCTTCCCGCCACAGTGGGGCTGGGCAACGGGTACTGGCCCCGGCTTAGGATATCAGTGCTTCTTTGGCGCCTGCGCTGGCACAGGGTTCAGCTATGCCTTTGCCCTCGACGGCACGCCTGTGGGGACGACTCCTGAGCCGGGAACCCTGGTTCTATTGGGAACCGGCATCCTCGGACTTATGGGTGCGATCCGCCGGAGGCTGTTATAGCCAAGCGTATATCATCCGTGAGAAAGCTGAAGCCGCTCCCTCCGGGGCGGCTTTTCTGTTTCTATCGATAAATGTTGAGAGCAGGTCAGCATGACGGTATCCCGTCACAACCAAGCATGAAAAGGACAGCCAAATTAATCGCGCTGTCTCAATAAGTTGCGGCCCTTTTCAAGGGAGCCCATTTCGCAAGCAATCCTGAAACCTGAGATTTGCTCTGCACTTCGCGTATTACAATTTCTGCCGGATACACCGAACGTTACGGGTGACCCCAATTGCTCATCTCTGTAGAATTGTCAGCAACGCAACTTTAGGACACTCTCCAGATTTGCGTTAGTTGGCGTGAACAGGCCAACTCACACTCTATCTCAGCCGGGGAACCTCCAACACCTTGAGCCTCCGATCCGCCAGCGCACCGCTTGTTGGCGGACACTACGCATGTAGATACGCATACAGCGTCTCACGGCTGATTCCGAACTCCCGCGCTAGACCAGCTTTCTTCTCGCCAGAGGCAACTCGCCTGCGGAGGTCTTCAGCCTGCTCAGCAGTCAGCGAAGGCTTGCGACCACGGTACACCCCCGCCTTCTTGGCAAGGGCGATTCCCTCACGTTGGCGTTCCCTAATCAGCGACCTCTCGTGAGCGTTTTTGCCCGAATCCCCGCGCTTCCCTCTTACCATGCGAACCAGGGAGGTAGAGACACTGTAGGCCGAGGCTGTTCGGCACTGTCTGGCTGTCTGGAGTCGAACGGGTTATCAGCGTACAGGCGATGGGCCAACAACTCAAATACCACGTCGTACCTCGCCGTCGCACTTTTGGGGGTGTGGAAGGGATTTTGTTCCGCTTTTCGTACGGGCGAGCGATCATAGACTTACGGACAATCGTAAAATCACTGCCTGAGCCGTCGAAGCCGTCTAAGGCATTCAATACCAATGTGTTAGAGCCGAATCAAGCGCTGTCCAACGCTATCGAAATGGTATCATAATGCTAGCGTCAACGTGCGAGGAAAAGCCGCTTTTCGGAATTTGGTGACTAATCCGAACCTATCTCCGACCTAAATAGTCGCATATTCAACGTGTTAAACCTCGTACCATAGACAGTACGAATGGGTGCGACGGGGTGCGAGGTACGGCGAGGTTTGATGGCGGTTGGCCCGCCCGCGAGGACGCCCGCGGATCACACCCTGACTTGCACGCTATCCGTAAGGCGCGCCGCGTGTCCGCGTGAATCAGGGAATGAACCGCCCGATACCGCCGGTGTGGAACTGGTGCCAGACGAACCGCCGACAATATCTGAACTGGCGGCGAGCTATACGGCGCGGCGAGTACACCCGCCCATTCTGCTCCCTCCGCCAGTAGATCAACGCGAGTGCTAGTCTTCTGAGCATACATCTTCCATTCAGGCAGTCGGGGCACAATTCAACGCGCCGCACACCCTAACAATGTCCGAGCGAGAGCGGCCCAGCGAATCCGCAATGTCCGTATAAGAGTCGCCCTCGTCGCGCATCTCGCGAATTTTCGCGGCGTCTCGGTCACGCTCACGCCGAACACGCGGTCGGCCACCGATGCGACCTTGCACCTTAGCACGCTCCAAACCAGCGAGGACTCTCTCGGAGAGCCGCACCCGTTCCTGTTTGGCAACCGCTGCCAAGATGCCGATGACGGCGTCCCTAAAGAAGCCAGTGCTATCTAGATACTGTTCGGTGAACGAGCGCCACGCCACGCCGTAGCTGGTCAACCGCTGCAAGTGTTGCAGAGTCTCAACCGTTCCCTCACGCGAGAATCTATCGAGACTCCAAAAGAGCACAAGGTCAAATTCACGGCGACTGGCAGCGGCGAACATGGCCTGAAACTGCTCCCTATCGCTGTGCTTGCCGGTGGCGCGATCTACGTACTCTTCGACAATCTCCCATTCCTGCTTGCGGCAGAACTCACGCAACTGGCGTAACTGGTTATCGGTGTCTTGCCGTCCGCTTTTCGTGGAAACCCTTGCATACAGTGCAGCGTTCATTTGATTTCCTCCGATCTCATTTCGGAGAATAATCCTGAGAACATTCAATGTCAAAAAAAATCGTACCAACAAACTTTTGATTGTTGGCACATAAAATGCGGGGGTGTCGGCGATTTCTTTTCCACCACTTGCGGACGCGGTTTCTTGGGGGTTTTCTGGAACGGTAGATACACCGTACTGCAAACTGTGCATTCCGCGCTGGCCCGAATACTGCCCGCTCCATTTATATAGGCGGTTCGCTGGCCGTGAGCATGGCCCCGCGATCTGGTGCCAGAGTGCTGGTCGCAGGCGTAGTCGAGCAGTAGCAGCGCAGTAACAGCGCAGGCACAGGTACTCTCTCACTCTGTCCCACACGGCGCTATTCAGTACTCAAGTCAGCGCAGGCTACAGCGACGCAAAGACAAGCGAGGCATTGCCACACGGCGTCGGGGCAACGCCGCACGGAGTCGAAGCAAAGCCGAACAGCTACGTAGCTACGCCGTAAAGACAAGTCATGCCTTGGCGTCGAATCAAGCCGTGATAGCGCGGTACTTGCACACAAGTTTTTTCACCATTTTCAATCCTTGGACGCTGGGCGTGTATCAGCAACTTGCGATTGGGCGGCACAGGAGTAGGAATGCCCGCGACGAGGCCGGAAAAGCCCGCGGACGGGGCCGGAGCGGTCTGGGTGGACTCAGGGGCGGTCGGAGATTCGAAGGAGCTAGTACTTAGTTGCATTGAAAAGCGGTCTATGCCATGATGGGGCATGAGCAAATACCCCACTGCCCTCACATTGACGACAGAAGACCGCTCCACGCTGGAGAGCTGGGTTCGTGCGGGTAAGACAG
>Ga0208034_1001968_pt1 | contig 11397 bp, 11 predicted proteins | sample June2015DPH_8_10_FD_184699 | JGI IMG/M metagenome (GOLD analysis project Ga0208034, IMG submission 184699) | Peatland microbial communities from SPRUCE experiment site at the Marcell Experimental Forest, Minnesota, USA - June2015DPH_8_100... | ecosystem: Environmental > Terrestrial > Soil >...
TGGTTGGCATCAGGCCGGTCGCAACGTCGCCGAAATCAATTTTGATTTCCGCGCCGCCAACCGGCAAAGCCAGGGCCAGCCAGAAACTGAAAAGAAATTTTCGCATTCCGCGCAGCGTAACAAAAAGGATTTCGACGACAAGGAGAGTGTTGGGTGGTTCTGGGAGCGCTGGCGTCTCGCCGGCGGGTGGAACTGTCGGTCACAACGCAGCGAGCCGGCGGGACGCCGACGCTCCCAAGGGTTTCAACAAATCCGCGGCAACTGCTCGCCGCTCGGCATGTCGAGGATCCGGTTTGCGCCAATCGCGCTTTTCAACGTGACCAGGGGCGTGGAACTTTCAGTGACCTGCCCGATCATTGCCGACGCCGCCCCGACGGCGTGGCCGCGCATGATTTGCAAGGCGCGTTCCACGTCCTTCGCCGCAATGAACGCGGCAAAACGCCCTTCGCATGCAACGTGCAGCGGATCGAGGCCGAGCATCTCGCAGGCGGCATGGACGTCTTCGCGCACCGGCACGGATTTTTCCTCGACGGCGATTTTGACTCCGGCGGCTTCGGCGATTTCGTTGAGCGCGCTGGCCAGGCCGCCGCGCGTCAAATCGCGCAGACAATGGATTTCGATGCCGGCTTTCAGAAGCTGTATCACGAGGCCGGCCACCGGCGCGGAATCGCTTTCAATCCGGCTTTCAAATTCCAGGCCCTCGCGCACGGCCATGATCGCCATGCCGTGCCGGCCCAAATCGCCGCTGACCAGAACGCCATCGCCGGGCCGCACATTTTGCGGCGCGATTTTCTGTTCGTGTTCGATGACGCCGATGCCGGCGGTGTTGATGAACAGGCCGTCGCCCTTGCCTTTGTCCACAACCTTCGTGTCGCCGGTGATGATTTGCACGCCGCAACGCTGTGCCGCGTCGCGCATGGAACAGACCACCCGCCAGAGCGTTTCCATCGGCAAACCCTCCTCCAGGATGAACGCGCTGCTGAGGTAAAGCGGACGCGCGCCGCTCATGGCGAGGTCGTTCACCGTGCCGTGGACGGCCATCGAACCGATGTCGCCGCCCGGAAAAAAAATCGGGCGCACGACATAGGAATCCGTCGTGAATGCAAGTTTTTTGCCGGTCCATTCGACCACCGTCGAATCATGCTGCATTTCGAGCAGCGGATAGGTAAACGCCGTCAGAAACATTTTGCCGATGAGCTGGTGCATCAGCTTCCCGCCGCCGCCGTGCGCCATCAATACGTGCGGATATTGCGAGATGGGAATGGGACAACTTGAGTTGAACTCCATAAAAATTCAGAAAGAAAAACATCGAACACCCAACATCCAACGCCCAATACCGAATGATCTACGTTTGCCACCCACAAAAACATTGGATGTTCGATGTTGGATGTTGGTTGTTGGATGTTTCTTCATGACTGATTCAGTTATGCCTTCGATATCGGTAATACGCCGCACAAGCTCCTTCAGATGACACCATCGTCGCGCCGAGCGGATGTTCCGGCGTGCAGCGTGTGCCGAAGGCCGGACATTCGTGCGGTTTGATTTGTCCCTGCAAAACCAGGCCGCTGAGGCATTCCGCGGGCTCGTCAACGTGACGGTCGGCCAGGCCGAATTTTTTTTCGGCGTCGAACGCGGCGTAGGTGTCGTTCAAACCGAGGCCGCTCCTCGGAATTTCCCCGACGCCGCGCCATTTGCGCGCCACGACCTTGAAAACCTTGCGGATGAGCTCCTGCGCCGGCTGGTTGCCTTCGCGGCGCACCGAGCGGGTGTATTGGTTTTCGACCTCGGCGCGGCCGGATTCCAGTTGCTGCACCACCATCAGCACGCCCTGCAAAATATCCAGCGGCTCGAAACCGGTGACGACAATCGGCACGCGATATTTCGCCGCGAGGGGCGGGTATTCCCAGTAACCCATCACCGTGCAGACGTGCCCGGCGGCGAGAAAACCCTGCACCTTGCAGTTCGGCGACGACATCAGCGCCTCGATGGCCGGCGGCACGAGCACGTGCGAAATGAGCATGGAAAAATTTTTCAATCCCTTGTGCGCAGCCTGATAAACGGCCATCGCGGTGGCGGGTGCCGTCGTTTCAAAACCGACGCCGAAGAAAACGACTTCCCGGGCCGGATTTTGTTCCGCGAATTTTACCGCGTCGAGTGGTGAATAGACGATGCGCACGTCGCCGCCTTTGGCTTTGACGGAAAGCAGATCAGTCGTGCTGCCGGGCACGCGCAACATGTCGCCGAACGAGGCAAAAATAACGCCGGGCCGCGCCGCGATTTCCAGCGCCTTGTCTGTCATTTCAAGCGGCGTCACGCACACCGGACAACCCGGCCCGTGAATCAGCGTGATGGATTTGGGCAGCAATTCATCAATGCCAAACTTCACGATGGCGTGCGTCTGGCCGCCGCAGACTTCCATGATGTTCCACGGCCGGGTCGTGAGGCGATGAATCTCCCGCGCGAGTTGTTGCGCGCGTTCGCCGTCACGGTATTCGTCGAGATATTTCATGCTTCAACGTAGCGCAGGCGTCCCGCCTGCAGCCTTCACTCAATCTTTTTATCAGCGTTGGCCGGCGGGACGCCTGCGCCACCTTCTCCCAGTTCGCCGAGTTCCTCCATCTCTTTCAAATACTCGAAAACTTTGTGTGCCTCGTCCTCGTCAACCCGGCTGAGGGCGAAGCCGACGTGGACGATGACATAATCGCCGACCTTTGCCTCCGGCACATAGGCAAGACAGGCTTCCTTGAGGATGCCGCCGAAATTGATCTTGCCCGTGCGCGACAACAGATCGTCGCCGCTGATGCTTTCAATTTTTCCTGGAATGGCCAGACACATGGTCTTTCACTCTACTCCTTCTGCCGCAAGGCAGCAACGACTTGTCCCAGCGCAATCCCGCCGTCGTTCGGTGGCACGCGCTGATGCCAGTATGGGCGAAAACCTTCCGCCTGCAAACGCCGCACGGCACGCTCGGTGAGGTAACGATTCTGAAAACAACCGCCGGAAAGCACCACGCGGTTTTGGCCGGCATGTTTGGCAACCGCCACGATGCCTTCCACCAGCGCGTTGTGAAACTTCGCGGAAATGATGCCGACCGGAATGCCGTCTTTCACATCCTCCAAAATCCCCTCAATCATCGGTGACCAGTCCATAACAAGTTCGGAGTTCGAAGTTCGGAGTTCGGAGTTGGTTTCGCCTTCGTTCGCCTTTTTATTCCGCAATCCGCATTCCGCAATCCGCACTGGATAGGTTTCCTCCGTCTCGATTCCATCCAACGCAAACTCCAGTTCCATCGCGGCCTGACCCTCGAAGCGGATTTGCTGGCGGAGATTGATGAGCGACGCCACAGCGTCAAACAGCCTGCCCACGCTCGTCGTCACCGGCGAATTCAGCTTTTTCGCCAGCATCGTTTTCAACGTGGCCAGTTCCGCCTTTGAAAAAGCAGTCAGGGGAGCGCACGCGCCTCGCGTGCCGTTCGGCGCGCCCTCGCGGCGAACTTTTTGTTCGGAAAAGATTGCGTCGCCGGACATTTCGTAAAGCAATCCGAGCGCGGTGCGGCGGGGTTCCTTGACCGCCTTGTCGCCGCCGGGCAAACGGAACGGACGCAAATGGGCGATGCGTTCGATGCTTTCGTTGGTGACGAGGAAAAATTCGCCGCCCCAAACCGTGCCGTCCAGGCCGTAGCCGGTACCATCCCACGAAACGCCGAGCACCGGCGGCGCAATTTCATTCTCCACCATGCACGACAGAACGTGGGCGATGTGATGCTGGACGCCGATGTGGCACAGACCTCCGGTCGGTGTTTTGCCCACAGGCCGGGAGATCTGTGCCACGAGTTCTTTCGCAAACTTCGTCGAGAGATAATCCGGATGCAGATCGGCGGCGATGATTTGCGGCCGGGCCTCGTATAGTTTTTCAAAATCGGCAATGACGCGGCGGAAGGCGGAATGCGCCTGCTCCGTTTCCAAATCGCCGATGTGCTGGCTGATGAAAACCTGGTTGCCGACCGAGAGGGCAACGGCGTTTTTCAGATGTGCACCTACGGCCAGGATAATTTCGGAGTTCGGAATTCGGAGTTCGGAGTTCGCTTCGCCTTCGTTCGCCATTTTATTCCGCACTCCGCATTCCGCATTCCGCACTTCCACCGGCAGCGGCGCGTAACCTCGCGCCCGTCTCAAGACCAGTTCGCGGTCCAGCATCACGCGCACAATCGAATCATCCACGTGCCGGACGATGGGGCGGTTGTGGACAAGAAAAACATCGGCGATGTCGCGCAGCCGTTCGAGCGCATCGTGCTCGTCTGTGCAAATCGGTTCGTCGCTCAGGTTGCCGCTGGTGGCAACGACGGGAAAACCAAGCTCGGCCATCAGCAGGTGATGCAACGGCGTATAGGGCAGCATGACGCCGAGACAAGGGTTGCCGGGAGCCACCAGATTTGCGATTTGCGATTTACGATTTGCGATTTTTTCCAGCAGGACAATCGGTGATTCAGGCGAGCGCAGCAGTCGCTCTTCCAGCGGCGAGACTTCACATTCAGCTTTTACGCTCTCCAGCGATGGAAACATGAGCGCGAAGGGTTTTTCCTCGCGCTGCTTGCGCTCGCGTAAAAGTTGAACCGCTTTATCGTTGCGCGCATCCGTCATCAGGTGAAACCCGCCGAGTCCCTTGACGGCGACGATTTTCCCTTCGCGAATCGCTTGGGCGGCGGCGAGCAAAGCATCGTAGCCGCGCTCGTGAGAGTGCGGACTTTCCGCGTTTTCACAAACGCGGCTGCCTTCCCACAATTCGAGATGCGGGCCGCAAATGGGGCAGGCATTCGGCTGGGCGTGGAAGCGGCGGTTGCGCGGGTCATCGTATTCGGCCCGGCATTGCGGGCACATCGCGAACACCTTCATCGAGGTGTTCGCCCGGTCGTAGGGCAGGGATTCGATGATGCTGAAGCGCGGGCCGCAATTGGTGCAATTCGTAAATGGATAACGGTGGCGGCGGTTTTTGGGATCGAAGATTTCGCGCAGGCAATCCGGGCACGTGGCGATGTCCGGCAGCACCAGCGCGATTTTGCTGCCGCTGGTTTCGCTGGGGCGGATTTCAAACCCGGTGTAGTCGACGGGGTCGAGCCACGAAGCCTCGAGACTTTGGATAAAACTTCGCGGCGGTTTTTCGGTTTCGAGCCGGAGCAGGAATTTTTCCAGTTCCGCACCCGGGCCTTCGACTTCAATGAAGACGCCCTGCGGAGAATTGTTGACCCAGCCGGCCAATCCGAGTCCGGTGGCGAGGCGAAAGACGAACGGACGGAAGCCGACCCCCTGCACCGCGCCGCGAACGGTGAGTTTCAGGCGTGTGCGCTGGCTGGTTGGTCCGGCTTGGTTCACGCGGGGATTTTGTCCGAAACGGCTCCGAATTAAAAGCGGAAGCGGCGGGCAATGGTAGGGCGCGTCACTCCGTGCGCGCCGGTTTTGGTGTGTGAACGAACGGCGCGCAGGAGACTGACGCGCCCTATCAAATCGTGGCAGGGCGAAGAAAACTGCCGCTGCCAAAAATCATTTTGGAATTGTAGGAGACGACGTGAGGAGTCTCTGATTGAAAATTGAAACCGGGATTTGAAATGAGTCTCGTTACCTCGACTCCTACAAAATTGATGGCGGAGGGTGGCCGTCCCCGGCCACAGCAATGTCCAAATGGCGACGTGCTTTTGCCAGTCCGCCGCCGGCCTGCTCTGCCACGTTGCTACGCCCGGGGATGGGCGCACTCTCCGGCTACCGGAGGAAATCTGCCGCGCCAAAGTTATTTTAGGATGGACGACCGGGGCAATACAGCTTGCCAAAAACAAATTTTGCCGGATAATAAAACCATGAGCGCGCAGGAAGTCATCGCAGAATTCAAAGGATTGTCTCCGGCCGAACGGGCGCAAGTGGCCAAATTTGTCGTGGAAAACGACGACTCCTGGATTCCCAAATCATTCAAGCAGGGGATGGCCGACGCTGAAGCCGGACGTTTCGTGGACATGGAAACGGTTTTGAGTGGCGCGCCGCCGCCGTCCCGAAAACGGCGGAAATGAAATACCGGTTCAAACCCACCGAAAGTTTTTGGGAAAGCTTCTATGATTTGAATCCCCGTCAGAAGGATTCGACGCGGCGGGCCTGGAACATCTTCAAGCAAAATCCATTTGATTCACGGTTGCGCACCCACAAAATTCACCGGCTTTCGGCTCATTATGGCCGCACGATTTATGCGGTGGACATTGAAGGCGACCTGCGCGCCGTGTTTTATATCGAAGGCAATTGCGTCGTGACTGTGGACATCAGTACGCATGACCTTTACAAAGGGTAATATGGTTGACCGCGATAAAATCCAGTTCGACCTCATCAAATTGCTGAACGGCGAGCGCCTCCTCCGCCTCACCGAGCCGCAATCCGGCCTGGCTTTGGAACAGAAGCTGGCCCCGGCGGACGCGGTCGTCCGGCAAAAGGAAAAACTTCTCAGCGCCTTCCAAGCCGCCCTGGCGCGGGTGGAATTGTCGGCAGCTTAATGTCGTGGCCACCGATCCGAATCGGCTCTGACGGAATACGACTATCTCGCGCCGGGCGAAGAAAACTGCCGCTGCCCAAATTATTTTGGGATGAAGGCGTCGGCGGCGCTGGCGGCGAGCGGGGTCCCGCCAGGCGGGATGAATTACGCGGTGAAGAGCCGGGAGGGACGGCATGTCGCCGTCCCCAATTTTAGGGACGCCGACACGGCGTCCCTCCCAATCCTCGAATCCGTGCCGGAAGTTTCCGCCAAACTCAAGGAGCCGGTCTCGGCTGACCGGAAGTTTGAAGACGTGGTGAAGTCGGCGCAGGATGCAGCAGTGCTGGTTCTCGTTTATTGAATAAGGAAATCAGGAATGCAGGAGAGAAGCCTGTTCATGGTTTCATGGATTCCTTATTGAGCCTTCGGCCCGGATTTCATTTGTCAGTCCGCGACCGGCGATATACCTTGAGCGTGTGGAACCCGGCCCTGGCAGGCTGCCTGGCCGGTTTGTTGTTTCGACAAACCATGCACGAATTATCCATCATGCAAAGCGCTTTGGATCAGGTACTCGAAAAGGCCCGGCAAGCCGGGGCCAGCCGGGTGCATGCCATCCGCCTGCGCATCGGCGCCCTGAGCGGGGTGGTGCCCGACGCGCTGCAATTCGCCTTTGAGGCCCTCGCCGACGGCACGCCGGCGCAAGGCGCCCAATTGCTCATCGAGGATGTCCCGGCGCGGTTCTGGTGCGCCGCGTGCAGCCGTGAATTTGCGGCAACCCGGATGTTCGCCGAATGTCCCGATTGCCATCGTCCCAGCGCGGAACTCCGCGCGGGTCGCGAAATGGAACTCACTTCATTGGAGGTTGACTGATGTGTAAAGATTGCGGATGTGGATTGCCCGGTGAAAATCCGGTGGGCATTAGCGCCCATCACCACGACCACGACCATGATCATGACCACGGTCACAAACATGGCCATGACCATCACCATGATCACGACCACGATCACCCGCATTCCCACACTCATTCGCATAGAGACGCCACGGGCCAGCATCGGGTTCTGGAGGTGCGCCAGGCGATTCTGGAAAAGAATGACCGGCTGGCGGAGCGCAACCGCGGTTTTTTCCATGCGCGCGGCCTGCTGGTGCTGAATGTTCTTTCCTCGCCCGGTTCGGGCAAGACCACGTTCATTCGCGAAACCGTCCGCCGGCTGGGCGAACGCCTGAAAACCGGCGTCATCGCCGGCGACCTGGCCACGGACAACGACGCGCAGCGCCTCCGCGAATCGGGCGCGCCGGTGGTGCAGATCACCACGGGTACCGTATGCCATCTCGAAGCGGAGATGGTAGCCCGCGCCCTGAAGGAATTGGACCTGAAAGGCCTCGATCTCCTCATCATCGAAAACGTCGGCAATCTCGTCTGCCCCGCCTCGTACGATCTGGGCGAAGATTTGCGCGTTGTCCTGCTGTCCGTCACCGAGGGCGAGGACAAGCCGTTGAAATATCCGCCCCTGTTCCAGTCGGCGGGCGTGGTGGTGGTCAGCAAGATGGACCTTGCAACGGCCTGCGATTACAAGCGGGACACGGCCCTGGCCAACCTCCGGCGCCTTGCACCGAATGCGCCGTTGTTTGAACTCTCCGCCAAAACCGGCAAGGGCATGGACGCCTGGTGCGAGTTTTTGATCCAGCAGCATCAACTGCTGAAGACGCGCGATCCCCTGGGCGCTTAGTCGTAAATATTCAATGAGGTTTCAACGCAGAGGCGCGGAGAGCGCAGAGATTCGCAGAGTTTGATTTTCTCTGCGGGCCTCGGCGTCCTCTGCGTCTCTGCGTTAAGGTTTTTGGACATTGGGTTGCAGCTTGGCCGCGCTGGGTACATCCGTGTTAAAAAGCCGGGTCGTTTTTCTTTTCGTCCGGCTGATTCTTTACTTAAGTAGAGTCACTGACAAAGAATGTTTACTAATTACCAATTCAAGCGCAGCCAAATTGAACCGGGCCGGTAAGTTTATTCTATTGAGGAATTTGATGAAGGTTTTTGCACAGAAACGCTCTTGACACTTAACGATTGTTGTGATGCTGGTTTTAACATTGATTCTGGTCCCCTTGGTCGCCGGCTTGGTGCTGTTGTGCTTGAAGCCCGATCTGCCCCGGAAAATCCTGGTGTTCGGCGTGACGCTGGCAGTCTGCTGCGGTTCCGTGGCCCTGGCCCTGTTGCCAATGGTCGGCTTGCCGCCTCACATCGAATTGAAAGACCTTCCGGTAAGCGCCCATGCCATCAACCTGGGCATGTTGCTCGTCGAGATGGCGATGAGCCTGTTCATTCTTTACGTCGGTGTGCGTGCGAAACATTTGCTGATCGTGTTGCTCGCGCTGGCCCAGGCGGGGTTGATGGTCTGGTTCGAACTCGGCCCCGGAGCGCATCTGGAGGTGGCGCAAAATCTGTTTGTGGACAAATTCACCGTCATCATGGCCCTCATCAACGGCCTTGTGGGCGGCGGCATCTGCATTTACGCGCTGGGCTACATGCGCGAATACCACGAAGTGGCGCATCGCGACGTGCCGGACCGGCGGTCGCTCTTCTTCGCGCTGCTGTTCATCTTCATGGGCGCGATGTTCGGCCTCATTTTCGCCAACAACCTGGTGTGGCTGTTCCTCTTCTGGGAAATTACCACGTTGTGCTCGTTCCTGCTGATTGGTTACACGCAGACCGAAGAAGCGAAGCGCAACGCGTTGCTGGCGCTGGTGATGAACCTGGCCGGCGGACTGGCCTTCGCGCTGGCCATCGTGTGGTTTTATCAGAAGGCGAACAGCATCGAACTCCAGGCGCTCATCAACTACCCCGACAAGGCGCTGATGTTGCTGCCGGCGGCGTTGTTGTGTTTTGCGGGCATCACCAAATCCGCCCAACTGCCGTTCTCAAGCTGGCTGCTGGGCGCGATGGTCGCGCCCACGCCGGTTTCGGCGTTGCTGCATTCGAGTACGATGGTCAAGGCGGGCGTTTATCTGGTGTTGCGCATGGCGCCTGTGGTCGCCTCCACCAAGGTCGGAATGATGGTGGCGCTGGTCGGCGCCGTCACTTTTGTCGTCGGTTCTCTGGCTGCCATCACCACCAGCGAGGCCAAACGGGTCCTGGCCTGGTCCACTGTCGCGAACCTCGGCCTGATCGTGCTCTGCGGCGGCATCGGAACTTACGAGGCGGTCTGGGCGGGTATCCTGTTGATCATTTTCCATGCGGTGGCCAAATGCCTGTTGTTCCTGTGCGTGGGCGTGGTGGAGCACAAGTTGCACAGCCGGAACATTGAAGACATGTCCGGGCTGGTCGTGCGCATGCCGCGCGTGGCGATAATGATGCAGATCGGCATGGCCGGCATGTTCCTGGCGCCGTTCGGCATGTTGATCAGCAAATGGGCGGTGCTCAAGGCCGTCGTGGACGCCTATCCCTCGCTGTCGGTCTTCATCGCCTTCGGCAGTGCCGCCACGCTGTTCTTCTGGGTCAAATGGATGGGCAAACTGGTGGAAGTCGTCGGAACGGGCGAGCGGATCAGGAAGGAACTGGTTCTGGGCGAGTCCATTGCGCTCTACGGCTTGTCTGCGGCAACGGCTTTGGCCTGTCTGTTGTTTCCGCTCATTTCCTCCCGTTTCATTGAACCTTACATCTACGCGGTTTACGGCCAGTCGGCCTCCCTGGGCGAGGGCAACATCATCATCATGACGATCATGATGGCGATGGTCATGCTGTTCCCCATCACCTTCTTCAACTATGGGCGCGGCGTGCGGGTGACGGATGCCTACCTCGGCGGCGCGAATCTGCACAGCAGCACGCGCTTCCTCGGCTCGGCCAGCGCGGTGGAAAACGTAACGATGCACAATTACTATTTGCACAGTTTGTTCGATGAAGCCTGGCTTTCACGCTGGGGCGTGGTTGGCAGCGCGATGCTGCTGGCGGTAATGTTCCTGATGGCATGTCTATGAACCCTTGGATTCGATTGCTCATTTATCTGGTGGTGGCGCCCGTCGTCGGCGGTTTGCTGGCGGGCTGGGACCGCCGGATTTCGGCGCGCATGCAGTCGCGCCGCGGCCCGCCCATCCGGCAGCCGTTCTACGACGTGCTGAAGCTCCTGCAGAAGGAGAACGTCGTCGTCCGCCGCTCGCAGAACTACTACATCTTTTTCTTTCTCCTGCTGGCGATCTTCACCGGCGGGCTGTTCTTTGGCGGAGCGGATTTGCTGCTGGTGATCTTCGCGCTGACGCTCGCGGCGATCTTCTTCGTGCTCGGCGCGTACAAGGCCAGTTCGCCTTACAGCTTCATCGGCGCGGAACGCGAACTGATCCAGATGATGGCCTATGAACCGATGGTGCTGCTGACGGCCATCGGGATGTACATGGTCACCAAAAGTTTTGCCGTGAATGAAATTGCCAGCCATCCCACGCTGCTCGTGCTGGCGCTGCCGGGGATTTTCCTCGGCTTCCTCTACACGCTCGAAATCAAGTTCCGCAAATCGCCGTTCGACCTGTCGTGCTCACACCATGCCCACCAGGAACTGGTGAGCGGCATCACCACCGAGTTCTCCGGCCGCACGCTGGCGATGATTGAGATTGCGCACTGGTATGAAAGCGTCTTTCTGCTGGGCTGGGTTTATTTGTTCTTCGGGTCCTTGCCGGTCCTGGGTGTCGCCGTGTCGCTGCTGGTGTTTGTGTTCATCATTCTGGTGGATAATGTTTTTGCCCGGCTCAAGTGGCAGACGGCGCTCAAGAGCGCCTGGCTGGTCGCAGCGGTGTTGGGCTTTGGCAACATCCTTGTGCTCTCGTTTTTATCCTCGAAACCGGCGGACCCGTCCGGCAATGGTGACGCCAAACCCGTTGCCACGGCCAGGATGAGTGCTCCCGGTGGCGCCA
>Ga0208034_1001973_pt1 | contig 11378 bp, 13 predicted proteins | sample June2015DPH_8_10_FD_184699 | JGI IMG/M metagenome (GOLD analysis project Ga0208034, IMG submission 184699) | Peatland microbial communities from SPRUCE experiment site at the Marcell Experimental Forest, Minnesota, USA - June2015DPH_8_100... | ecosystem: Environmental > Terrestrial > Soil >...
CCACTGATAGCATAATAAAGGTTCATGCGTTTTGCTTTCTGATTTCTGCCTTCTGACTTTCTTTCGAGGCTCCCGTCCCCGTCGTCTAGCCCGGCCTAGGACATCGCCCTTTCACGGCGGTAACGCGGGTTCAAATCCCGCCGGGGACGCTTGTCATCGAGGAGATTAATCGCGGAAATCTTAGCCAGATCTTCGGCGAACTGTTCACGCTGTTGGAGGCGGACAAACGCCGCACAAAGTATGAAATGACACCTCTCTATCGACGCACCGTCGCGGAAATCTTTCACGTTCCGGAGAATCTGTTCGTAGTCGGCACGATGAATATCGCTGGTCGGTCCTTGGCGCTGGTAGACTACGCACTGCGTCGCCGCTTCGCCTTCGTCACCTTAGAGCCCCGCTTTGGCGATGATATGTTCCGCAAGTGGCTCACAGACCGTCACATGTCCGATGCGTTGAGCAATAAGATCATCGCCAGAATGACTGCGCTCAACAACCAAATCGCTCAGGACCCTCACTTGGGCAAGGAGTTCTGCATCGGCCATAGCTTTTTCTGCCCTGAAGGCAAGGACTTCTCGGAACACGACGAAGACTGGTACCGCGAAATCGTGAGAACAGAAATCGGCCCGCTCTTGAATGAGTACTGGTACGACAACCGCGACAAGGCACAAGGAGTAATTGAAGAATTGCTACGATGAAATCTCAGACCTCGTCGGTGGATTCTGCCATTGAGGCGGCTGCACAAATCCCTGTACGCAACGTTTGGTACCTGCTGCTTTACGGCTGGGACATGGCGAAATGGAAGGGCCATTCCCAGTGGGCCTCCGAGCAGTCTCCAAGACTGCTCGGAGTGCTCGCGCGTGTAGTAAGTATCCCCCGGCAAAGCCGGGGCTTTAGTTTGTGAGCCGCTCAAAGCGGCTAGGTGGGGTCGCTAACGCGGCCCCACAGGGTTTGAGCCACCTTACGGTGGCTGCTCATCGCCACAGGTTCATCTGGTCCAATCGCTCGTCTTCTTGCTCCTGTTTCCGGATGTACTCGCGAATCACGGCCTCATCCCGGCCCACTGTGGACACATAGAACCCTCGTGCCCAGAAGTGCTGACCCACAAAATTCCGCTTCCTCTCTCCGTACACCCGCGCCAGATGGATCGCGCTCTTGCCTTTGATATATCCAATCACTTGCGATACCGCGTACTTGGGCGGAATCGCGATCATCATATGCACATGATCCGGCCGCAGATGCCCTTCTTCAATCTGACTCTCCTTCTGCGCGGCCAGCCGACGGAATACTTCCCCCAGATACCGTCGCAGTTCCTGGTACAGAGTCTTCCGGCGGCATTTCGGGATGAAAACTACATGGTATTTGCACTCCCACTTCGTATGGTTTAGGCTTTCTGGTTCGTCCATCGTGGATCTCCTTTTCGTGTGCTTTGGCGGCTCACGTTAAGGAGTTTCCGCGATGGACTCCGGTATTTGTCAAACTTCTACTGCCTCCCCGGCAGAGCCGGGGGGTCTCCCAACGGACTAGTCCTATCGCGTTGACTTAGCTGTAAACGCAGCCTAAGATGGCGTGCAGCGGCTGGTTCCTCGCATGATTGGCAAGACCGTTTCCCACTACCGCATCGTTGAGAAGCTGGGCGGCGGGGGCATGGGCGTGGTCTATAAGGCCGAGGACACCAAGCTCAAGCGTATCGTCGCCTTAAAGTTCCTGCCTGAAGAACTCTCCAAGGACCGACAAGCCCTGGAACGATTCCAGCGAGAGGCCCAGGCGGCGTCCGCGCTCAATCATCCCAACATCTGCACGGTTTACGACATTGACCAGCACGAAGGCCAGCCCTTCATCGCTATGGAGTTGCTGGAGGGACAGACCCTGAAGCAGCGCCTTGCCGGGAAACTGCTCAAGACGGACGAAGTGCTGGACCTGGCCATCCAGATTGCCGATGCGCTGGACACTGCCCACGTGAAGGGAATCATCCATCGCGACATCAAGCCAGCGAACATTTTCGTGACCCAGCGTAGCCAGGTGAAGGTCCTGGACTTTGGTTTGGCCAAGCTGGCAGCGAAGCCCAGGCGGGCGGCGGAAGCGGTGGGAGCCTCCGCACTGCCCACCGTATCGGACGAACCCGAGCATCTCACCAGCCCCGGCGCGGTGATGGGCACGGTGGCCTACATGTCGCCGGAGCAGGCACGCGGCGAAGAACTGGACGCCCGTACGGACCTGTTCAGCTTTGGCGCAGTGCTCTACGAGATGGCGACGGGCCGACAGCCCTTCACGGGCAACACTTCCGCGATGATTTTCACGGCCATCCTCACCCAGGCCCCGACTCCACCGCTGCGGTTGAACCCTGAACTTTCACCCAAGCTGGAAGAAATCATCAACAAGGCGCTGGAGAAAGACCGAGACCTCCGCTGCCAGAGCGCCGCCGAGCTTTGCGCCGACCTGAAGCGCCTGAAGCGCGATACGGAATCCGGGCGTGTAGGGGCGGGCCTTGTGCCCGCCCCAGAAGGGCGCCCGCGAGGGGCGCCCCTACGAAAACTCTGGAAGGTTCTTGTTCCCGCTGCGCTGATACTTGTCGCTGCCGCCATCGGGGGGACGCTCTACCTCCGCACACGGCAGGCCATGGCCCGCCTGACCGACAAGGACACCATCGTCCTCTCCGATTTCGACAACAAGACCGGTGACAGCGTATTCGATGACACGCTGAAGCAGGGGCTCTCGGTTCAGCTTGAGCAATCGCCCTTTCTCGCCCTGGTTTCCGACCGCAAGGTGAACGAGACATTGAAGCTGATGGGCCGTTCCGCCGGTGACCGGCTGACGCCGGAGGTCGCACACGAGGTCTGCCAGCGCACGGGCAGCAAGGCCATGCTGACCGGCTCGATTGCAGGGCTGGGCAGCCAATATGTGATTGGCCTGAAGGCGGTGAACTGCAACACTGACGATGTGCTGGCGGAAGCGCAGGAGCAGGCGGCAGGCAAGGAAACCGTGCTTAAGGCTCTGGACGCTGCTGCGGTCAGCTTGCGCGGCAAGCTGGGCGAGTCGCTCAGCACGGTGCAGAAATACGCCACGCCGGTGGAGGAAGCGACCACGCCATCCCTGGAGGCGCTGAAAGCCTACAGCCTGGGACTAAACACGGATAATGCGAAAGGGGGCCCAGCCGCGCTGCTCTTTTACAAGCGGGCGGTGGAGCTCGACCCGAATTTTGCCATGGCCTACCTCTGGATGTCGGATGTCTACTGGAACCTAAACGAGCTGGGGCGGAGGGCGGAGTATGCACGCAAGGCTTACGACCTGCGGGGGAAGGTAAGCGAACGGGAGCGGTTCGCCATCGAGGCGTTCTACTACTTTTTCGCGACGGGAGAACTGGAGAAGGCGGCGCAGGCCTACGAGCTGTGGCAGCAGACCTACTCGAGAGACCCCACGCCTTACAGGGGCCTGGGAATTATTGCCGTCACCCTGGGAAACTTGGAAAAGGCTATGGAGGAATTTCGAGAGGCGATGCGGCTGGAGCCAAATAATGCGAGCAACTATCTCCTCCTCGGCTACGCTTACACGACCCTCAACCGGCTGGACGAGGCGGAGGCGGTGTACAAGCAGTCGGAGGAGCGCAAGCTGGAGGGCGAGTACCTACTCATGAACCACTACTTCGTGGCTTTTCTGAAGGGCGATGCGGCGCAGATGGCGCAGTTGGTCTCAGCCGCCATGGGAAAGCCCGGTGCGGAAGACCTGTTGCTGGCCACGCAAGCGGACACGGAAGGTTGGTACGGCAAGCTGAAGAACGCGCACGAGCTGACCGGGCGGGCGATGGATTCAGCCCAGCACAACGACGCCAAAGAGAGTGCTGCGACGTATCAGGCGGAGGCGACGCTGTGCGAGGTGGAAGTAGGAAACCGGGAGCAGGCGCGTGCCGAGGCCAATGCGGCGTTGAAGCTGGCCCCGAACCGCGATGTGCGGGCCATGGCGGCGCTGGCCCTGGCGCGGGCAGGCGACACGGCAGGGGCGGAGAAGCTGGCGGCGGAACTCGACAAGGCATTCCCGCTGGACACGCTGGTTCAGAGGTATTGGCTGCCCACCATCCGGGCGGGGGTCGCCCTGGAACACAAAGACCCGAACCGGGCAATCGAACTATTGCAGGCGGCGAGCACGGTCGAACTTAGCGAACCAACGAACCTCGCGATGTCCCTGTGCCCAGTCTATTTGCGTGGAGAGGCCTATCTCATGCTGCACGACGGCAACGCAGCGGCAGCGGAGTTTCAGAAATTCATTGACCACCGAGGACTAGTGGTCAACTTTCCCTGGGGTGCGCTGGCCCGGCTGGGACTGGCGCGTGCTTACGCCATGCAAGGAAACACCGCCAAAGCCCGCGCCGCGTATCAGGATTTCCTCACGCTCTGGAAAGACGCCGACCCCGACATCCCCATCCTGAAGGAAGCCAAGGCGGAATACGCAAAGCTGAAATAATCCCTGCGCTCCGACCCTCGCTTTCAGGGCCTCCTGCGCCGCGTGAATTTCCAGCCGTAAGGGCAGGCAGAGACAACGAGAATGGATACCACGGCGGCGGTCCCCGTGCGGAAAACCGCCCTGAATTTCCTTCCTGAGGCCGTCCTCAAGCGCGACGTTCTGTGCGTCAGCCCAGCGAAGGAGCGATGCGCCGAACTTTCTCCTGTTCCCGCCATCGTTTCGAGGCCTTACCTTAGTACCATTGAATACTCGTATCTTCATGGATAGAATTCAGGTTATTCCTTGCGGAAGATCGCGAGGCTCGCGCTGTCAGTGCCCATCACGGCAAAGGGAGGAGGATACCGCCTGGATTGATTTGGTAGTCACCGGTTTAATCTTCTTGCTAGCAGGAGTCATCATCGGAGCGAGGCGACAACGGGAGCCTTACTTAAACAAACTTGGCCTTCAAGCGCGGAAGATGGGTTCGCTGAGCGCCACGGCAGGTGATGCGGAATGTGATCAGCAACCGCTGGAAGAGGCGGATCTGGGAGTGGCGATGAAAACGATGTTTTCCACTGGCCCCCACACCTTCAGCCAGTACCGGCACCGGTTCGAGCAGATGAAGCCGCTTTTGGGCTTGCCCCCCACCTTCGGTTTCCTAGTTGAAGCCAATGGCCCCTACCCTAAGGGCCATTCTCAGGCGGTTTCCTGGCTGGCAATCCAGATCGCAAGGCAGGCGGGATTATCCCAGGCAGAAATCGAAGAAATCCGTGTGGCGGGCCTCGTTCACGATATCGGCAAGCTCGACGTGCCTTTGCACCTGCTGAACAAGCCCGAGCCCCTGACGGCGGAAGAGTTCGAGATCATGAAGAGCCATGCGGCCAGGGGCGAGAAGATGTTGGAACCTTTGAGAATGGAAGCTATTGGGCGCATCGTGCGTCACCACCACGAGCGATACGACGGCAAGGGTTACCCAGACGGGCTGGCTGGGGACAAGATTCCGCTGGGAGCGCGAATCGTGGCTGTGGCTGAGTGTTTCGAAGATATGGTTTCCCACCTGCCTTACAAGAGTGCCCGCACTTTCGAGGATGCCCTTGCCGAACTACGACGTTGCTCCGGTACGCAGTTCGACCCCAAGGTCGCAATGGCCTTCCTCGACTGGCTCCAAATCCACGGTGATCCCCGCGAGCAACAGTGACAGGCGGATGGCGTCGTTTTGGGTGAAATCAACAAGGCTTCCCCCGGTGACTTCGTCCGTCAACTCGACCTTAACGTAATCGCCTGCCTCGTAGGTTGCCATCAGACTCTCACATTCTGGATTTTACGATGCCTCAAGCCCCGCAGCACACCCAGAAATCATGGCCAAAGTATGGCTAACGAGACATCAAAATGCCTCGCAATCCCTAACAATCCGAGCAGGGAAAGACGCAGCCAACAGGCTGTCGAATCTTAAATTTATCGGTTATTATGGAAAAAGTTGAGGTGACTGAGAATGCATTTCTAATCCGTGGGTCGGGGGTTCGAGTCCCTCCACGCCTGCCATTTTTCCCACGGTCTTTCTTTCGCTTAGATAATAAGCTCCTTTGGTATAATCCTATTCTCCGCATGACAGCACATAGGGCTGGATGTTGCCAACCGCCGGAGGTAGAGCATTAAGGAAGGCCAAACCAGGATGCCAAACACTTCGATTGTCTTCAAAGTTCTTATATTCTCTTTTGCGGCCGCTCTCATTTTGACCACAGAGTACCAAGGGGGGAGCGCGCCGAGAGGGGCAAACCAGGCACCCGGGGAGCCGGCCCAAAGGGCCGACAGACCCTATCAAGTGGTACACGGGTGGCCTGTATTCTCTGAAGGCTTTGTACTTGGCCACGTCACGGGTGTGGGAGTTGATTCGCACAACCACGTTTTCGTTTTCCATCGGGCTGATCACTCCATCATAGGCAAGACCTTTGAGGAGCCGATCTCTTCTCCTGTTATCCTGTGCTTCGATGGAAGAACAGGAGCGCTTGTAACCTCTTGGGGAGCCAATAGGTTTTTGGTTCCCCACGGCCTACGTGTAGACCAGGACGACAATATTTGGGTCACAGATATCGGACTACAACAGGTCCTCAAATTCAATCACGACGGTGAGTTATTGATGGCCGTTGGAGAAAAGGGCGTCGCTGGCCTGGACGGCAAGCATTTCAATAAGCCGACCGATGTCGCGGTGGCTCCCGACGGTTCATTTTACGTGAGCGACGGATATGGCAACAGCCGTGTGGGAAAATTTTCAGCCAAAGGAGAGTTCATCTTCGACTGGGGCCACAAAGGTGACCAGCCTGGCGAGTTCGACACGCCTCACGGCATCGCCATGGATCGGGAGGGTCGCATCTATGTGGCTGACCGCTCGAATGGTCGCATTCAGGTCTTCAAAGGTGACGGCACATTTCTCCATCAATGGAAAAGCTCCGAGCTCGGGCGCCCCTGGGCGCTCTCCTTCGGTCCCGATGGGTGCCTCTACGTTGTAGATGGAGGCGACTTAAAGCCCTGGCCTCCCGATCGCTCTCACATCCTGAAGCTGGATATTAACGGCAATATCCTTGAAAGGTGGGCCTCCTTTGGCAATTACGATGGACAGTTGTTGTGGGGGCACGACATCGCGGTCGGCAGGGATAGCGCGGTTTACGTTGGCGACATCCTGGGAAGACGTGTGCAGAAGTTCGCTCGATAACGGAGACCACATGGCAGACCGCAGCCTGAAAATCACAGAGTTTCTGGAAAAAACCATTGTGCTCTTGAAACAACTCGACAGCTCGGCCATCCTTCGCGCCGAACAGATTCTGCTGCATTGCTACCATCGGCGCGGGCGCGTCTACACGTTGGGAAACGGAGGTTCAGCTTCGACCGCCCAACACTTTGCCTGCGACCTGGCCAAGTATGTCATTCCGGAAGGCGGCCGGCCGTTTGATGTACGCTGCCTGACTGACAACATCGCCCTTTACACGGCTTGGGCCAATGATGCGGTGCGCGAGGACGTCTTCGTCAACCAACTTCGGGGTCTTTTAAACCCGGAAGATGTACTCCTGGCCATCTCCGTGCATGGAGGCGCGGGGTTCTCCGCTGATCTGGTGGGGGCTGTCCGCTACGCGAACCAGGTGGGCGCAGCCACGGTTTCACTGGTGGGGTTTGATGGAGGCCTTCTGCATCGCGAATCCACGTGCTCCATTCGCGTGCCGATTGAATCCACGCCGCAAACGGAAGCTATCCACCTGGTAATCGAGCACCTCCTGGTGAGTTTGATCCGCAACGCCCTCGCCGACAACGAACCCGATGCCGCGTGAGGTTGTTTGTGCCGGATGTCCCTGACTCTGTGAGCGTGTGCGTGGGAGGAACTGCCAGTGGGAAAACGAGGAGTTAGAAATACACTCCTGCGACAAGGGATCGGACCCCGCTGCATTCCCCTCATTTCCCCAGTCCCCGAGGAAAACCGAAATGCTCGACGAAGGATTTTTTGGTACGGCGAATATCAGCCTCGTTGGTAATGTTAATCGAGACATAAGAATCAGCCCTATTCCCCCCGGCAGCCATCTCTTCGCGGATGGAGAGACCTCCGTCACCTCGGTCACGGAGACGGTAGGAGGCGGTGGCGCGAACAGCGCTCTCGCTGCCGCGGCGCTGGGGGCCCGCGTCGCCTTTCTCGGCAGGGTGGGAGCGGACTGGCTTGGCCACCGCCTTGAGCAAACACTAACCTCACATGGCGTCTCGGCCTATCTGAAAAAACTCTCCGGGTGCCCGACAGGGACTTCCGTTAACTTGACGTTCATAAGCGGCCACCACCATTTTCTTAGTTCCCTCCCTAACAATGCTTCGCTGGCTTTTGAGGATCTTGACCTCTCGGCGCTCGAAGGGTTTGACCACCTGTTGCGTGCTGACATATGGTTTTCGGATGCCATGCTGTACGGCGGCAATGAGAGGCTGTTCCGGCATGCCCACGAAGCCGGCATGAGGATTTCCATGGACCTCAACTGGGACCCGCAATGGCGTGTGGGAAGTCCTGCTGAGGTGCGGAGGCGGAAGGAAGCTGTTCGCCTTGTCTTGCCGTTGGTTGATCTGGTGCACGGAAACATCCGGGAATTAAATGAATTTGCGGGTTCGAATGATTTGCAGCAATCCCTTCGCGCACTCGAGGACTGGGGGGTAGGGGCCGTGGTAGTGCACATGGGGGCGAAGGGCGCCGGTTATTATCGCAAAGGATTTTTGATCGTCGAAGATTCCGTTCCAGCCAGGCGCCAAGTGAATACCACAGGGACAGGTGACGTGCTGAGTGTTTGCATGATGTTGCTCGACCAAGAAAGGCGCAGCACCATCGGTGAAAAACTGCGCTTGGCCAATCTTATCGTGTCTCAATTCATCGCCGGCGAGCGCTCTTTGATCCCGGCGCTATGAGTCCAATGTCTTGCACAGAAGTCGAAAAATTGTTATTGATTTCGTCACTTCAGTCGCCTGATTCTATAAGGGACGAACTGCGAGGAGGACACCCGGGAGTTGTTATTCGGGGAGGACGTGGCACGGCCCGTTTGCTGGAAACTAATCTTCCGGCTGTTGAAAAGTCGGAAACGACTAAGGAGTTGAGGTGTTCCAATGACGGACAGTGAACTCCAGGAGCGTATGGATGAAGCTATTCGCTTGATCCAGGAAGCAATCGAAGAGCGGGGCGGGACGTTGGAGATGGAAAAGAAACCTGACTTCCGTTGGGCTGGTGTGGCCCGGCTTCCCGCCGGCAAGTTGATGCTGAGTACTCATAAGACGGGAAAGCAAGCAGCGCCGGGGGATACGAAGTCGGTGATCGAAGCGTCGGCTGACCTGATCATCGAAGGCCGCCTGATCGCGCGCATTTTGTTCCACTCAACAAAAACCGAAGTCGAACTTCCGGGTGGCACACACAAGCCCTTCGGCCACGCTGGAATTGCGAGGGCCTTCGAGGCTCTTTAGGAGTTCCCTGGGGCGCCATCGGCGCGTGGCAACGGCCCTTCCTGAATATCCTTGAAACGACCTCCATGCATCCCGGCCCTTATTCGCCGAGGATCTCGTACTTGCCGATTTCTCGGATCACCCTTGGGCCCTTGACAAAGTCTTCTCCACCAGTTGGATTTCAGCAAGGATGACCGTTATGTTGTCGGGGCCACCATTTTCATTGGCCTTCATCACAAGGTTCCTGGCTCTTTGACTCGCGCTCGCAGGCTGCTCCAGGCAATCCACAATCTCGCCTGGCGAAACAACCTTATAGAGGCCATCACTGCACAACAACAGTACATCGCCAGGCTCCAAGTCGACAGCGCTCATGATGACTTCGATGTCCGGCTGCGCGCCCACGGCTTGCGTTAGCATTTCCTTGATCTGGCTGCTTACACGGTCGGAATCCTCACCGCGGCTGCGGAGCAAGTTGCCGATGGTCTGGTCTTGCGTTAAGAGAATCAGGCTCCCACCACGAAATAGATAAGCGCGAGAATCACCGACCTGCGCAAGGGTGGCCCGAGTCCCATTCAAGAGCGCCGCAGTCAACGTGGTCCCCATGGTCGAGCTCTCCGCATACTGCTGTGAGTGGGTATAGACGCCCTGGTGAGCCGCCTCGACCGCCTTCCGGAGCGCCAGTGACAAATCGGGCGGCGTCGCTCCCGCCACGAGGAATTGAGCCGTCATCTCCTTCGCCAGGTTCTCAACGCACATCCGGCTTGCCACCTCGCCTGCAATGTGGCCGCCCATTCCGTCTGCCACGGCCAGGAGCAAACCCGGCGGAGAAAATCCTAAGACGTTTTCCTCCCCGTTTTGCGGGGCAACACTGTTATCCAACGGAAAGATCAGATGACTGTCTTCATTGTTCTTCCGCTTTTGGCCCATATCGTTGAGCGGGGCGACATGAGCGCAAAGGCGGACACCTGCATCGTCTTGGATGTTCTCAGAGGTGGGTTGGGGGGAGTAGAAGGCCACGCCTACGGTTCCCTCTCTACCGCGAAAACCTCAATTTGCACTCATGGAGAAGCCTGAACAATTACAGTTTATACGAAACCTTGGGAATTGCAAGCCTTTGGACACCCAAAAAAAGAATTGACTTTGGATTTGTGTTATGATTGACAGCCGTTCGTATGGAGAAGAAATGGCGAGGACCGTAAGAGTCGAAAAGGAACTTTTCGAGGCTATGCTTCGGAAGATGATTAACGCTCAATCGGTCCCTTTGGCCAAAATACCGAAGTCCAAGAAAAATCTGTCTAGAATAATAGTGCCGGTCATTCCTGCGCACGAGCGACCAGCGCCTTGCACGCCATCCCTTTCCACCGCACTAATTCGCTTCAAGTTAAAAGACCCCACTGCCCCTTTGTGAGCGCTCCCTAGTACGATTGACTGACAGGAGTAGTGGCGAGTCACGTGGAGAAGTCAGGAATCAGAAGGCAGGAGGCTGCGGTGAGAAGCGAAGAGGCAACTCAGAATTCAAAATCGAAAGCTTCCCTGCACCCGGACCCGTTTTCTGGGGCGCTGAAAGCTGACCCGCCGCGGCGGGTAGCTAAGCGCTGAAGGCTGACTCGCCCTGGCGGGACCGCTCACAATTTCGCTCCGAGAGCGGCGCCGTCCGAAGCAGGCTTCCCTCCGATTTCCCGTTTGACTTTGATTGGAAACTCTTGCTAGCTTGGTACTGTATGAGGCGACTCCAACCGGTAATCTGGGCCAAGGGGACATTCCTCACGCCCCAGCATCTGCAACTCCAGGACCGATTTTTCGAAAGTGTTTTGGAGTTCAAGTTAAGTGCCTTGAAGTTCTGCCCCTGGGGCTTTGCAGAGTTGCAGATCGACCATGAGGCTCTTTCCGCCGGCAGCTTATCGCTTTCGCGCGCGGTGGGGCTGTTTCCCGATGGCTTGGCATTTGAGATTCCTGACTCGGATGCCGCCCCGGGAGCAAGGCCGATTGAGCAG
>Ga0208034_1001975_pt1 | contig 11364 bp, 8 predicted proteins | sample June2015DPH_8_10_FD_184699 | JGI IMG/M metagenome (GOLD analysis project Ga0208034, IMG submission 184699) | Peatland microbial communities from SPRUCE experiment site at the Marcell Experimental Forest, Minnesota, USA - June2015DPH_8_100... | ecosystem: Environmental > Terrestrial > Soil >...
CGAACGGCGTGATGTTCCCCGAAGGAAAACGCGCCACCAGGCCTCCGGCCACCGTCAGAAACCCATCGTCGTTGCCATGGCTCCCGATGCTGCTGGTGTTCGAAATCTGGTCGCCCCACTCGTGCACCCCCAACTCTGCCTGGATGCCCACAAACCGGTTGAAGAAATACGCGCCGCTCCCTACACCGCCCAGGTTCACCGCGTCATACGAAGCTGTCACAGGTGTCCCGTTGGGACGAACCGTCGACACTGTACCCTTCGGCGCCAGATAACTGTACCCCAGAAAAATATCCCACCGCGAAGGCAAATCGTTGCCCGCTCCATGCGCCGCTGGACCTACCTGTCCCACCAGCGCTACAGGCAACAATCCGAGAAGAGCCAGCAAAACAATCCGCTTTTGAGCTGAAGCAAGGCGCAAATACATTGCATTCATGGTCAATTCTCCTCCATCGATCTCTCAAGCATTGCCGTCGGCGAAATCACGCCTGTTACATGCCATTTTGGTGTGGCACGATATCTTTCCGGTCCGTTCCGAATGTGCGATCCCGCCTACGCAATGCACGCGTTTCGAAGTTCTCCCCCTGGTTCGCGACTCTTCGCCTCATGGGGCCCTGCCGGTTCACAACATCAGCGAACGATGGTTGTCTTGGCAATTCTCCACCAGGTCATCCGCTGCATCGGTGAGGAACCCAACTCTTCCTGGAGTGGGGTTGGCCACCGCAAACACCTCGCAGCAACGGCCAACATCCCGGAGTGGGGGCTCCGTCACTTCAGTAGGTCAAATGGATTCAACTACTTAGCCAGCGTTCAGGGTCTTCAGAAGGCTGCGAGGTTCACGCTGTATCTTTTCTTGTAGAAGCGAAATAGCGTAAATAAGTTGCTCGGGACGCGGTGGACACCCTGGTACATACACATCCACTGGAACAACTTGGTTCACTCCCTGGACCAGCGCGTAGTTGTTGAACACGCCGCCCGATGTGGCGCATGCCCCCATCGAGATCACCCATTTCGGCTCTGGCATTTGGTCGTAAAGCCGCCGCAGCACGGGAGCCATCTTCTGCGACACTCGTCCGGCCACGATCATCAGGTCCGATTGCCGCGGCGAAGGCCGGAAAACTTCGGCGCCGAACCGCGCGATATCGAACCGCGCCGCGCCCATCGACATCATCTCGATAGCGCAGCAGGCCAGCCCGAACGTCATCGGCCACACCGAGTTCTTGCGCACCCAATTCACCGCAAAATCCAGCGAGGTGAGAAAGACCCCTTCCGGCTCTTCGTAGCCGTAGTTCACTTCCTTCACCTTGATGCGGTTTTTCGCGCTGCTATCAAGCGCGCCGAAGAGATAATGGTCGCGCTCTACCGAAGCCGCCATAGCTTTACTATACCTCGGCTCGAACTCGGCCCTTGGAGGCCCGCCTCGAACCTCCGCAAAACCGTTTAGGCTCATCAGGATTCGCTCGAATCTTGCCTTATTTCTCCATCTTTATGAAAATGATACGTAAGCTCAATCCTCCTTTCGATATGATTTGGCGGGTGGCTTCCCGGCCGGAGTCTCCGTCGTCTGATCGTGTGTTGCAAGCCTGGTCCATTTGAAGCCATTGATCGGAAATTCAAACATTCTCGCCGCGCCTTGCGCGTGAACCAGAAAACCCGGAGCGGAAGACCTCATGTCCTCAAGTTCGATAAAGCTCTTGATCCTGCCCGCCCTCCTCGCATTTCCCGCCTTCGCGCTGGCCCAAACCGCAACCACACCCTCTGCACAGGCCCCGGCGACGCAGGCACAGATCGCTGCCCTCCAGCAGGCCGTGCAGAACGCCCAATCCGCCGGCGACAACGCCTGGATGCTCACCTCGGCGGCACTGGTGCTGCTCATGACCGGTCCCGGCCTGGCGCTTTTCTACGGCGGCTTGGTGCGCCGCAAGAACATCCTCGGCACCATGATGCAAAGCTTCGCCATGATGGGCCTGGTGAGTATCCTTTGGGCCTTCGTCGGCTACTCGCTGGCCTTCGGCCACGGCAACATTTTCATAGGCGGGTTCGAGCACCTCTTCCTCCGCGGCGTCTCGCTCTCGCCTAACCCCGACTACGCCGCCACCATTCCCGAGCAGACCTACATGATCTACCAGCTCATGTTCGCCATCATCACGCCGGCGCTCATCTCCGGCGCATTCGCCGAACGCATGAAGTTCAGCAGCATGGCGCTTTTTCTCTCTCTCTGGTCGTTGCTCGTTTACTGCCCCATGGCGCACATGGTCTGGGGCGTGGGCGGCCTGCTCAACGCAACCGGCAACCACATCCCCAGCCTCGACTTCGCCGGTGGCACCGTCGTCCACATCACCAGCGGCGTCTCGGCGCTGGTCTGCGCGCTCTACCTCGGCAAGCGCCTCGGCTATCCCCACACCGCCATGCCGCCCCACTCCCTGGTGCTGAGCTTCATCGGCGCGTGCCTGCTCTGGGTGGGCTGGTTCGGCTTCAACGCCGGCAGCGCCCTGGCCGCCAGCCCGCTCGCCACCAGCGCCTTCGTCAACACCCACTTCGCCACCGCCGCCGCCGCCATCGGCTGGACCATCTTCGAGTGGTTCCACAATGGCAAGCCCACAGCTCTGGGCGCCATCTCCGGCGCGGTCGCCGGCCTCGTCGCTATTACCCCTGCCTCCGGCTTCGTCCAGCCTATGTCCGCGATTTTCATCGGCCTTGCCGCCGGCTTCGTCTGCTCCTTCATGGTCTTCCAGGTTAAGTCCCGCTTCGGCTACGACGATTCCCTCGACGCCTTCGGCGTTCACGGCGCGGGAGGCACTCTCGGCGCCCTCCTCACCGGCGTATTCGCCGCCAGTGTCATCAATCCCATTTACGGCAAGGGCGTCCCCACGGGCGGCGTCGACGGCCATTGGAGCCAGGTCCTCAATCAACTTGTCGGCGTCGGCATTTCGTGGGGACTCTCCATCGTCGGCACGCTGGTTCTGCTCTTTGTCGTCGACAAAATCGTCGGTCTCCGTCTCGCTCCCGAGCACGAGATGGCCGGCCTCGATCTTTCTCAGCACGGCGAGGAAGGGTACGATTTCAATACCTGATCTGCTTTCGGCCGGGCGTCCGCGCTCTCCGGTGGCAAATTTCTTATGGCGGGTTGCGGCCAACTTGCCGCCCCGCCTGTTACGCTATCGAACGAGGAATTTCTGCTTATGTTGAAGATTGAAGCTGTGCTCCAACCCTCAAAGCTCGACGCCGTAAAGGATGCGCTGCTTGAAGCGGGCATCGAAGGCATGACCATTCTCGAAGCCCGCGGCCACGGCCGCCAGAAGGGCCACACCGAGTTCTATCGCGGCCGCGAATATACGGTCGATCTTCTGCCTAAGGTCAAGATCGAGATGGTGATTCACGACGATCTCAAGGAGAAGGCGATTCAGGCCATTGTCGGCGCCGCCCGCACGGGTCGCATCGGCGACGGCAAAATCTTCATCAGCCGCATCGACGAGGCCATCCGCATCCGCAACGACGAACGTGGCGAGAACGCCCTCTAGGGCAGATTCAGGTTCAGGGACTCCGAACCCGCCGTAACCGCACGCAAGCACGGCCGTATCCGCATGCCCTTGTTTCGGGCGCGTGGCGTGCATTACTGTGTTGTCTTGTAACGCGCCATTGAATTCCCATTCATGATCGCTCGATCTCTCACCTTCCTCTCCATCACTGTCGGCGCCGCTTCCTGCCTTTTCGCGCAAGACGCTCGCACCGTCATCGAGCCTTTCTTCCCGCAGCTTTGCACCACGCTTGACGCCCAGTTGCAATCGAGCGGCCGCTCGCTGGCGCCCGCCGATGAACAGAAACTCGACACCGCGCGCATTCAAAAAGCCATCGACAAATGCGGAAGAGGCCGCGCCGTGCTGCTCCACGTCAACGAGACCAACAACGCCTTCCTCAGCGGCCCGCTCGAGCTGCACCCCGACATCACGCTCATCGTTGGCGTGGGTGTCACACTCTTCGCTTCGCGCGATCCCGCCCTCTACGCCGTTTCACCCGGCAGTTGCGGCATCGTCAGCCATACTCCCGGGCCCCGCGGCTGCAAGCCGCTCATCTCCGTCGATCACGCGCCCGATTCCGCCATCATGGGCGACGGCACCATCGACGGCCGAGGCGGCGAAAAGATGCTCGGCTCCGAATACTCCTGGTGGGACCTTGCCGAGCAAGCGCGTTCCGGCGGCGGCCAGCAGGTCCCCCGCATCATCGTCGCCGGCAACTCTGACAATTTCACGCTCTACCGCATCACGCTCCGCAACTCGCCCAACTTCCACGTCGTCTACAACCACGGCGACGGCTTCACGGTCTGGGGCCTGAAGATCGACACGCCGCAGCGCCTGGCGCGCAACACCGATGGCGTCGATCCCGGCGACGGAGCCAAAAACGTCACCATCACCCACAGCTACATTCGAACAGGCGACGACAACGTTGCCATCAAGGGCGGTGCCGGCGGCGCCACCAACATGACTATCAGCCACGACCACTTCTACTGGGGCCACGGCATGTCCATCGGCAGCGAAACCTTCGGCGGCGTCAGCAAAATCCGCGTCTTCGATCTCTCGCTCGACGGCCCCGACAACGGCATTCGCATCAAGTCCAACGGCTCACGCGGCGGCCTCACTCAAGACGTGGTCTACGACGACATCTGCATCCGCAACTCGCCCAACCCCATCACGCTCGATACGGCGTACTCCGCCAACGGCCCTCTCCAGGGCAGCTCGCCTCCCACCATGCGCGACATCGCGCTGCACAATGTCCGCGTCTCCGGTGGCGGCAAATTCACCTTCAATGGGTACGACCCCACTCACCGCATCGCGGCCGCGCTCGACGGCGTCCAGATCGCAGATCAGGCAAATTACACGTACGAGTTGAATCACACAGACCTGACGCTCGGCCCCGGCGCGACCAATCTGGCACTGCCCAAAGGAGAGGATTCCACCGTCACCGGCTCACCCGCCGAAGGCAACCCTGCCTCCTGCGCGGACAAGTTCGTGCCGTTCCCCGAATAGCTTCCGCAGCCCGTTGTGCAGGTGTGGCTTTTGAAAGGGCACGGCTTCGCAGTTTGACGAAGTGCGCCTCGCGTCAAGTCGCTTTGAAAAGGGCAGGCTTTTACGGGCTGGCGGAAAAACTCGTTGTGTCGAGGTCCTGTGTGAGGGCACGACTTTAAAAGGGTATTGAAAACATATAACTACTGATTCTGCGATGCACTGAATGCGCAAGAGGCTCTAGAAGCATTGGGCATTGGCACAAACCAGCACAATTCTGGGCAGAGACTTGCAGAGGAACGACGAGCATCTACTTCTTTTTCAGTCCCGCCAAAATCTCTTTCCTTACGGCAGGGTCATCAGTAACATAGAATATTGGCTCCGGCTTTCTATGTTCCATTATTTCCGTTATGCCGTTTACAACAACAACTTCGTAGGCCGGATAACCCGGATCAAATCCTTGCGGGGGATTTTTTAGATGCAACGGATATAAATTTTTCACTTTGCCATTTATCTCTGCCAGCTTTTTCCCTTTCCTGTCTTTCAATATAAATTTGGCATCGTCCCCGAACGGTTTTGTGTAGTAGTTCAATGTGACTGACACGTCTGTGCGTGTAAGTCCAGGCGGGAGTGCGATCCAACTTGGCAACCTTGACTCGTTCGCCAATTGAAAGCTCGACTCAAGACATCCACTTATCGCACACGAAGAAATACATAATGCAACGATGAACAGGTATTTATCTGCGCGTAGAAAGATCTTCAACATTATTGTCGCCTCCGCCGGGTGCCCAACTTCTCGATTCTAAGACGTGGAAACCCCGCCGACTCGCTGACTCGCCCAGGCCCTACCGCCCGGCCACTTCCTTGTTTATTGGCACCCTCACCACAATCTCGTTCCCGGCCCGCACCACCATCCGCGAAAATGACTCGTCGCTCACATGGGTGAGCGAAACGAACTTGCCATTGAGGGCCGTCACGTCGCCACGCAGTTTCGCGTTCGCATCCCTAGGCACAGTGAAGCTCACGCGCACATCGGGCCGCCCGTCGCCGTCGAGATCGATCTCGTCGCTCACATGCGCGGGCAGCCGATCCGCCGGCTCAAACACGATCTGCACGAAGGGCTCGAGGCGCTCGAGCATCTGCGGCTGCACTGGCTGGTAAACAACAATCCGGTAGCCTTCGCGCTGCACGGTGCGTGCAATCTTGCCCCCGCTGTACATCGGGTCGATGTGCAGCCCGGCGTGCGCCACTACGCCGCTAAATGCGCCTATCAGGACAAACGGAACGGAGGCGGCAATCAGCAGCATGAACCCCGCCCCCGTGTAGGCCAGAATCGAAAGAATCCGTGTGCGCATTCGCTCCTCCTTCACTTCCAGGGCAGGAACCCGATGATGGCGGCGAGAGAGCCCGCCAGGATGGTGCCGCCGAACATTGTGGCCAAACCCCACGCTCCATAGAGAAACAGCAGGCGCGCGCGCTCCGGTTTCACTGCCACCGGCGTCCCCTTCAGGTGCCACACTGCCGCGTCTTTCTTGCAGGAATCCACGCAGGCCCCGCACTTCATGCAGTTCAGCAGCGTCTTCCCTTCGCGGATGGACTCCTTTGACAGCGCCACAGTCGGGCAGCTTGTCTGGCATAGCGTGCAGTCCACGCACTTCGCGCGGTCGAAACGAATTTCAAACAGGTTGATCTTGTTGAACAGCGACTGGAACGCGCCGAACGGGCAGAAGAATCCGCACTGCGTGCGCTTTTTCGTCAACAACGGCAACACCACCACCAGCCCCACGAACAATGCGATAAAAACCCCGAATTGAATCGCTGTCTCCACATTGCGTACCGCCGGGAACTCGGTAACCGCCTTGAACGGGCACAGCCACATGCAGTACACCGGCTCGAGGATCGCCGCGGAAACCAGGACGACAAACACCAGAATCGCCCACGGAATCAGCCGCAGCACCGAGCCATACTTTGTCACGAATTTGTGCAGCCTCCGCCGCTTCGGCAGCGCCGCAAACCCCTCCTCGATCCCGCCGAAGAAACACGCGTAGCTGCACCACGCTTTGCCCAGCACCAGGGTGAAGGCAAACCACAGCCCGATCATGATCGCAATCGACCGGGGATTCGTCGCCGTGGACATGATCGCCCCAGGAAAAATGATGGTGCGCGCGAATGCCGCCGGCAGAATGATTGATGGCGTCACCATGAAGCAGAACGGCGTGTCGCCCGACACCATACGGCTGATGGGAATGCTCATCGTTCCGCGCTCCGCGACCAGCGATGCAATGAACCCGATCGGAAATAGAAAGCCCAACGCCACAAAAAAGATCCGCCGCCAGCGATACGTCTCGCCGGTACGCATCATCAGGAAGAACAGTGCCGTCATGAACACGATCACCGCAATACCGCCGATGATCCGATCCCTGCCCGGATGTTGGAGTGTCGGCGTGAACATCAGCAGAGACCACAGCGCAATCGGCAGCGTCAGCAGAATCGACCGGCCCACGCCGCGAAAGGCCGCCGGCCGCGCAACCGTCGAGGAATTGCTAGCCATAGATCCCCCTCTCGATCAGGATGGAAATTCCGGAAAACCCATACCAGCAGGCCAGCAAAGCAGCAACCATGCGGGCAACAATCACCAGCGCCGGCGTGCGTTGTACAAATCCCAGTGATAGAAACGGCAAGAACCAAACCGCGGTTCCAACAAAAAAGCAAACAAAGAAAACCAGCGCCGCCCACAAGCTCGGCAGTTGCGCCGCGCGCACCCCGGCCACAAGGAACGGCGGGCAAAGATTGATCCCCGTCAGAAACCCAAGCGCCAGCGCTCCCGATTGCCTCGCGCTCTGCGCCTCGCCGATCTGCACCAGCGCTCTCGGCGTCTCAGCCAGCGCGCATCGCCTTCGCGGCCAACCGGCTGCATACACCACCAGCGCCGCTGCCAGCAGCACCTCGATCCCGCCAAACAGCCATGTTCGCCCGATTCCTGCCCGCCCGCTCCACGCCTGCGGAATCGACGCCCCTACCAGCCACACCGCCGCCGCAAACAACATGTACCCGGCCAGCCGGGCTGCCAAAAACAGCGCCAGTTGCCGGCTATGCGCCCGCACTCCGCGCGGCTGAACCATCATCCACGGCAGCACCACCGGCCCGCAGCTTGCCAGGCACACCGGCCCCGTCGTAAGCCCGAGCACAAGCGCCTCTCCGGCGCTCGCCGCGAGAGATAGGGACGCCATCTTGCGTGCAGTCTACGTTCGCCCCTCTGGCCCGCATCGTGACTGCGGTCACGGCCCGACGTGCTAAAAGCCCAACGCGCTCGAAATTCACCTTCACATCAACTCCACACCGCATCCGCCCGCGGCGCTACCATCCGCCTCGCCACCATCCTTCATCGCGCCTATCGATTCCCTCACTGCGGCACAAAATGTGCCCGTCCCCGTGAATTTCGCTTATCCTTGTAACAATTCCTTCTTGCTTCGGCAGGCCACGCGCAAAAATTCTATGAGCTCAGTCGTTTTGGCGGTCGACGATCTTCGGGAGCAGTATCTAAAGGAGATGGCGCTCGTGCGCCAGACCTGCGAGCGCACCGGCGACGGCACGGCTGCCATCCGCCGCCGCTCCGCGGTCGTCGACCGCATCCTCATTGAAATGTGGCGCCGCGCCTTCATTGATCTCCCCCCGCAAAACGTGGCCCTGCTTGCCCTCGGCGGATATGGCCGCAAAGATCTCTTCCCTTATTCCGACATCGACGTCCTCTTCGCCTTCGCCGACGAAAAAACCGAGGAGCAGTCCCGCGAAGCCGTTCGCGCCATCATCCAAGGCATGTGGGACATCGGCCTCCGCGCCAGCCCCAGCTCCCGAACCGTCAAAGAAGCCGGCCGCTTCGATCCCGACAATCTCGAGTTCACCCTCGCCACACTCGATCGCCGCTTTCTCGCCGGCCAGTTCCCCCTCTACCAGCAGGTCCACCAGGTCATCTTTCCCGGCCTCTTCCTGAGCGAGTGGAACTCCATCGCGCAAAAGCTCGGCGAAATCGCCCGCGCCCGCCACGCCAAATTCGGCAACACCATCTTTCATCTCGAGCCCAACATCAAAGATTGTCCCGGCGGCCTCCGCGACTACTCGCTCGCCGTCTGGTTCGCCGTCCTCTTCCACCTCAAGGACACAAAGGAGTGGCCCCGGCAGCGCGGCGGCGTCTTCCAAAGCGCTCGCGGCGACGCCGAGGCCGCATTCGATTTTCTCGCCGCCGCCCGCTGCTTCCTCCACTTCCGCCACGGCCGCGACGACAACACCCTCGACTGGCAGTCGCAGGACGAGGCCGCAGCACGCTCCATCGGCCTTGAAACCCGCGGCACAGCCGACCCCAGCTACTGGATGCGCACCTACTACCGCCACGCGCGCGTCGTCTATCGCCGTGCCGCGCTCCTCATGGAGCACCTGCCCGCCCCCGTCAGCTTCTACCGCCAGTTCCGCCGCCGCCGCGCGCCCATCGCCGGCACCGACTTCCTCCTCGACCAGGGCCGCATCGACATCCAGCCCGGCGCGCAATTCAATGACACAGCCGCCATTCTTCGCGTCTTCTCCCTCATGGCCACGCACGGCTACACGCTCTCGCAGACCGCCGAAGACCGCATCACTGACGCACTTCCCGTGCTCGCCATCGCCATCCCCGAGGGGCCCTACCTCTGGAACGCGCTCCGCGAAGTCCTCCTCGGCCCCTACGCCGCCCACGCCCTGCGCACCATGCATGCGCTCGGCGTTCTCGAAATGCTCATCCCCGAGTTCCACGGCATCGACGCCCTCGTCATCCGCGACAGCTACCACCGCTACACCGTCGATGAGCACACCTTCCTCGTCATTGACAATGTTCACGGCCTTCGCCAGCCCGCCAGCGAGCACGAGCAGCGCCTCGCCCAGCTCCTGCCTGAAATCGACCGCCTCGATCTTTTCTTCCTCGCCCTCCTCCTGCACGACACCGGCAAGGGCCGCCGCGCCGGCGAGCACGCGCAGCAGAGCGTCGAGCTGGCCGACAGCTTTCTCGCCCGCCTCGACTTCGATGCCGAGGAGCGCGAGTCCATCCTCAAGCTCATCCGCCTCCATCTCGAAATGTCATCGGCCATGCGCCGCGACATCTTCGACCACGAAAACGTGCGCGGCTTCGCCGACAAAATCGGCAGTCCGCAGTTGCTCAAGATGCTCACGCTCATGACCTTCGCCGACATCAAGGCCGTCAACCCCGACGCCCTCACTCCATGGAAGGCTGAGAATCTCTGGCAGTTCTACATGTCCACTTCAAACTTCATGGACCGCTCCGTCGACGAGGCGCGCTACCACGCCGCCATCGACCCCACCCTCCTCAATCGCATCCGCTCCATGGTTCCCGCCCCGCAGCACGACTCGCTCAAGCAGTTCCTCGAAGGCCTCCCGCAGCGCTACCTCCAGACCCGCCTGCCCGAGCAGATTCGCAACCACTTCCAGATGGCGCTCAACCTCAATAAGGATTCCGTCCAGCTCGACCTTCGTCCCAACCGCCAGCTCTTCGATCTCACCGTCATCACCCGCGACCGCACCCGGCTCTTTGCCGACGTCGCCGGCGTCCTCGCCGCCTGGGGCATGAACATCGTTCGCGCCGGAGCCTACTCCAACGACGCCGGCGTCATCGTCGATAGCTTCCACTTCACCGACGTTTTTCGCACCCTCGAGCTAAATCCCAGCGAGAAAGACCGCTTCCTCGCGAACGTCCACGACGTCGTCGCGCAAAAAATCTCCGTGCAGCAGCTCCTCGACGCCCGCCGCCACCTTTTCCAGGCCGGCAATTTCAAAGTCGATGTCCCCACCCGCCTCGAATTCGACTCCGATTCCTCCACGCACTCCACGCTTCTTCAGGTCGTCGCCCAGGACATGCCCGGCCTCCTCCGCCAGATCGCCCTCACCCTCAGCTCCCACCAGTGCAACATCAAGGTCGCGCTCATCGACACTGAAGGCGAAACCGCAATCGACGTTTTCTACCTCACCAGCCACGACGAAAAGCTCACTCCCGAGGCGCAGGAAACGCTCGCCAAGGACCTGACGGCTGCGCTCGAAGCGATGCGCGCCCCCGCCTAGCTAGCGAGGAGGCAACCACAAACCCAACCCCCAACGGCTGATTCCTATCCGCGGCCTCCTCACAAAGAACGGATGCCCCATCCTTCGCTTCTTTCTGGCGAAGGGTGGGAAACCACAATCCCATCTTTTCGCGTTGTCATCCCGTCGATAAACCGGAAGGCGTTGTCAAGGCAAAGGACGGCGTGCGACTGCGATAAGCAGCTCGAGCGAGCCATGGGTTTGGAGACCTGGGCTTGCACGCGTCCTCTGCGAATCAACCTTCGGTGGA
>Ga0208034_1001986_pt1 | contig 11302 bp, 9 predicted proteins | sample June2015DPH_8_10_FD_184699 | JGI IMG/M metagenome (GOLD analysis project Ga0208034, IMG submission 184699) | Peatland microbial communities from SPRUCE experiment site at the Marcell Experimental Forest, Minnesota, USA - June2015DPH_8_100... | ecosystem: Environmental > Terrestrial > Soil >...
CTGGACGATTACCTGAAGGTGCCGCCGGAGGCGGTGGGACTGGGGGGCAAGAGCCGGATCGCGCTGGTGGTGGCGGAAGGCGAAATCGAGCGTGGCGACGCGGGCGATAACGGCGCGGATGAGAGCAAACTCACCTCTTACGGGTTCAACAAACTGCTGCGCAAGGTGCGCAATGATGCAACCATTCAGGGGGTGATCGTGCGAATCGATTCGCCCGGCGGCGAAGAGGTGGCCTCCGACGAAATGTGGCGGGAGATGAGTTTGCTGAGCCGAAAGAAGCCGGTGGTGATTTCGATGTCGGACGTGGCGGCGTCGGGCGGCTACGACATGGCGATGACGGGCGACGCGATTGTGGCGTATCCGCAGACGGAGACGGGCTCGATCGGGGTGGTCTTCGGCAAGCCCAATCTGCACGGATTGTACGACAAGCTGGGCATCACCAAGGATGCGGTCGAGCGCGGAAAGCACGCGGACGTGGAATCGGATTACACGCCGCTGACGCCGGAGGAGCGCGAAATGCTGCGGCGCGGCATCGACGAGAGCTATCGCGACTTTGTGAACCGGGTGGCCAATGCGCGGCATCGCAGCTTCAACCAGATCGAACCGCTGGCGCAGGGACGGGTGTGGCTGGGCGACCAGGCCAAGGAGCGCGGCCTGGTGGACGAACTGGGCGGCCTCGATACGGCCATTGACCTGGTGAAACAGAAAGCCAAGATTCCCGTGGCCGAGCGCGTGAACCTGGTGATGTACCCATCCCGGCGGAGCATTGTGGATGTGCTGCTGCGACGCGACACGGACGATCCGCTCCAAACCAGGCTGGCGCAAGTGTTCGGCCGCGCGCCGTTCCACGCGTGGATGAAGGGCGGGATGTTGCGGGTGATGCCTTACTGGGTGACGGCGAATTAAAGGGCCGCGCTAAAATAGAAGCGAGGAGGGAATGCACTCGCACTCCCACACACATAGCCATGGCCCGGCAACGGGGAGCGTCCTCCGCTGGTCGCTGGTGGCTACCTGCGCCTTCGTTCTGGTGGAACTTTTTGCGGGTGTGCGGGCGCACTCGCTGGCGCTGATCTCCGACGCGGGACACAATTTCACGGACGCGCTGGCGTTGCTGCTGGCGTGGTTCGGCTTTTACCTGCAATCCAAGCCGGCGGACGAAACCAAGACCTACGGGTATCACCGCGCCAGCGTGCTTTCGGCCTTTCTGAACGCTCTCACCCTGGTCGGGCTCTCGGCGTGGATCTTCTACGCAAGCGCGCTTCGGCTGCGCCATCCGGTGGCCGTGCAGGAAAACGTCATGATGGCGGTGGCGGCGCTGGGACTGGTGATGAACGGCAGCATCATGCTGGCATTGCGGGGAGCCAGCCGGGGCGATCTGAATATCCGCGGCGCGTTCGTGCACATGCTGGGAGACGCGCTGGGATCGATTGCCATCATCGCCGGCGCCATTACCATCCATTACACGGGTTGGGTCGAGGTGGACCCGGTGCTTTCGATGCTGATCGGCGGGCTGATTGTGTGGACGGCCTGGGACATTATCCAGGAGTCGTTGAACATTCTGCTGGAGGGACTGCCCAAGGGCATCCAGTTGGACCGTGTGGCGGAGGCCGCGCGCGCGATCCAGGGAGTGCTGGGGGTCCACGACCTGCACATCTGGAGCCTGGGCTCGAACACGCACGCGTTGAGTTGCCACGTTCTGATCGAAGACCTTCCGCCGTCGGCCAGCGACCGCATCCTGCGCGAACTGAACGGCATGCTGGCGGAGAGTTTCCACATCCATCACACCACCGTGCAATTCGAGCACGTGAGCTGCGCCATTTCCGAGAATGGATGCGCCATACCCGCGGAGGGTGAGACGCACCACGGGCGGCAAGGGCTTCGCCCTTGATATCCCTTCGGGATATGGGAGTCAGAAGACAGAAGTAAGGAGACAGAAGCCCGGAGTCAGTCGCGAAGGTATGGAACTCGCGCCCGCCTGGTTTTATTCTGACTACTGTCTCCTGTCTCCTGTCTTCTGTATTCTTTCCTCTGTTAACCAATGGAGTACTGGCAGGTTTGAAACTTCTCTTGTATAGTTCAAATCGGCCGCCGGTTTAGGCCGTGCGGCAACGTGCTCGAAATCTATGGGTCCCGCCACCGCGAACTTCGTACAGCCCGACGTGCAGAGTGTCCGTCCGACCAGTCCAGACCGGCTGGAAGACCTGGGCATCTCGCGCTCTTTGGTTTCCGATCTGATTCTGCGCTACCTCTGGCTGCATGGCTCGGGCACGCTGGCGATGCTGAACGAAAGGTTGAAGCTCTCTTTTCCGGTGCTGGAGACCATGTTCCACCAGTTCCGGCAGCAGCACATCCTGGAAGTGAAGGGGATGGTGGGAAACGACTACGCCTTTTCACTCTCCAACGCCGGGCGCACGCTGGCCACGGCGCGGAATGAAGTGTGCCAATATGTCGGACCGGCGCCGGTATCCATCCAGCAATACCATCAAGTGGTAAAGGCGCAGACCGCGCACGTGCGGCTGAGCCGTGAGAGCCTGCGGCAAGCGTTCGAAGACCTGGTGCTGCCGGACCATTTGCTGGATGCGCTGGGCCCATCGCTGATCAGCCACCAGTCGCTGTTCCTGTACGGCGGCACGGGCAACGGCAAGACCTCGATCGCCGAGCGAATCCTACGGGTGTATCGGGATACGGTGCTGGTGCCGTACGCGGTGGAAGTGGACGGGCACATCATTACGCTGTTCGACCCGGTGGTGCATCGCACGGCGCGGCACAACGAGGAACTGCTCGACCCGCGGTGGGTGGTATGCGAGCGGCCCTGCATCACGGTGGGCGGCGAGCTTTCGGCGGCGATGTTGGAGCTTCGCCTGGACGAGGCCACGCATTGCTTTATTTCGCCCTGCCAGATGAAGGCCAATAACGGAATTCTGATCATCGACGATTTCGGGCGGCAGGTGCTTTCTCCGCGGGAACTTCTGAACCGGTGGATTGTGCCATTGGACCGGCGCGTGGACTATCTGACCCTGGCTTCGGGGATGAAGTTCCAAGTGCCGTTCGAGCTGATGGTGGTGTTTTCGACCAACCTGAATCCGCGCGACCTGGCGGATGAGGCCTTTCTGCGGCGCATCCAGACCAAAGTGCTGGTGGACAACGTCACCCCGGAGGTATTCGACCAGATCTTCCAGCGGGTGGTGCAGATCAACCAGGCGCCCTGCGAGCCGGGTTGCGCGGAATACCTGCGCGAGCGTTGCGCGGCGGCCGGCGCCGAGTTCCTGCGGGCCTGTTATCCGATGGACGTGTACAAGCTGGTCAAAGCCATCAGCGAGTACGAAGGCCGGCCGGTGCGCATGACGCGGACCAACATCGACCGCGCGGTGGGCCTGTATTTCGCCAAGGTCCAAACTGCCAAAACGAATTAGGCGCCGCAGGCGCCTGCGTCGCCAACATCCACAAGAACGGTCGATGTTGAGAAGTCAGACGACAGAAGTCGGGAGTCGGAATAGCCCCACGCGAGGTCGCACATTCTTACTTCTGACTTCCTCGACTTCTGACTCCAGTGGCCCCGCAGGGGCCGCTCGTCGGGGGCCCCGAACGACCTGAAACCGTTTGGCGCAACACTGCGTCTGCTACGAATATGGAACGGGACTCGGGCGAGAAATTCCGGCAATACCTGCAATCGCTTCCCGACACCCTTTTGGAAAACGTGACCGAAGACTATGTCTGGCTGGCCGGGCTGGTTCTGGAGCCGGGCGGGCATGGCACGGATTTCGTGGAACGGCGCGAATGCTGCCGCGCGGAGTGCCTGCGCCGCGGCGTGCCGGAGCTTTACCAGTTCGCCGAAAGGGTAGTTTCACCGCACGCGGCCTGACCGCTCACTTCAGAACGGCGAGCATGTTCGAGAAGTCGTCGGTCCAGGTACGAAACCGGGGATGCGGCTTGAGCAGCCTCCCGCCGTGTTCCAGCCCCGGGTGGGCGGCCATGGTGGCGCGATCCATAATCAACGCCCAGGAGCAGGCAAAGCAGATATTGTCGCCCGGATCGGGTTCGAACTGGTAGGCATAGGCGGCTTTGCCGAGTGAGGCGGCGGCGCGTTCCATCACGGGCTCGAGGTCGAGGTAGCTGTTGGTCATGTTGACGGCGAGAATGCCGCCGGGCTTCAGGTGACGGAAGTAGGCGCGGAAGGCTTCCGAAGTGATGAGGTGGACGGGCACGGAATCGCCGGAGAAGGCGTCCATCACCAGGAGGTCGAAGCGTTGGCTGGGCTCGGATTCGAGCGCCAGGCGCCCGTCTCCCATGGCGACCTCTACCTGGGCGCGGGTGTCGCGGAGATAGGTGAAGTCGCGCTTGGCGATCTCCAGTACCAGCGGGTTGATTTCGTAGATCCGAATCAGATCCCCGCGACGGCCATAGGCGGCGAGAGTTCCGCAGCCGAGGCCCAGGATTCCGATGCGGCGCGGCGCGCCCTGCTGTGCGCGCATGGCGCGGCCAATGCCGGACTGCGGGCAAAAGTAGGTGACGGGCTCGTTGCGGTAGACCGCGTTGAAGAATTGCGAGCCGTGGTTAATGGTGCCGTGGACCAGAGTGCGGCTGGAGAATTCGTCGCCGGGGTCGCCGTCATCCTGCACCTTGAGCTGGCCATAGAAATTGCGCGCCACCAGGCGGTAGCCGCCCACCATTTCCTGCATAAGGTGCGCCAACACCGCGAGATAGCAGCAAAGCGCTACGGCGAGGGCGCCGGCTCCCCAGCGCTGCCGGGCCACGCCAAACCGGCGCAGTTCCGGCGCCAGCACCCGGAAGACCAGCACGGCGCACAGCGCGAGGCCGATGGGAAACTCATCGAAGGCATGAAACAGGCTGGGGGCCACCAGGCCGACGAACAGCCCGCCGCACGCGCCGCCCAGGGATACGGTGACATAAAAACCGGTGAGGTAGCGCGGGTCCGGTTTGAGGCGCACCAGTTCGCCGTGGCACACCATGCAGCAGACAAACAGGGCCGCGCCGCAGGCCGCGATGGCGGCGCGCATCTGCATGGCGCCATGGTAGGGCCACAGCCGGTAGGCGAAGAAGACCAGGGCCGCCAACAGCAGCGGGAGAAAAATGACGCGGCGATATGCTCCCGGCGATTCGAAGCAGATGATGAAGCTCAACAGGTAGAGACTGAGCGGCAGAATCCAAAGGAAGGGTATCGCGGCGATATCCTGCGTGAGGTGCGTGGTGACGGCCAGCAGCAGCACCGAGGCGCTGGCCGCCAGACCGAGCCAGAGCCAGCGGGCGGCCAATGACGGCGGCGGCTCCACGGTCTCTTCGACTTCGAGAGAAGTCGCGGCCGCAGGCTCGCCCGTTGATCGCCAGGCGGTGGCGGCGCAGATGACAACGAAGCAGGCATAGGCGGCCGACCAGGCGTAGCCCTGCAGGCGCGTGGGCAGGTTGGGTTCCACCAGCAGTGGATACGTGAGAAGCGCCAGCATGGACGCGGCGTTCGAAAGCGCGAACAGGCGGTACGGCAGGCCTCCGCGGTTACACCGCGAATACCAGGCCTGCAGCAGCGGGCTGGTGGAGGAAAGCAGAAAATAGGGCAGCCCGACGGTGAGCGCGAGAAGCAGCAGAATCCGCTGGGAGGGATGAGCGACATCGGCCGTTTTCCAAGCGGGGTTGGGGAGAATGGGCAGCGCGGCGAGGCTGGCCGCCAGGACGGCGATATGCAGAAACGCCTGTTTCCGCGGCGCCAGTTTTTGGTGCAGCCAGTGCGCGTAGAGGTATCCCAGCAGAAGCACGGCCTGGAAGAAAAGCATGCAGGTGGTCCAGACCGCGGAAGTGCCGCCGAACCACGGCAGAATCATCTTGGCGATGATGGGCTGGACTTCAAACAGCAGGAACGCCGAAAGCGAAATCGCGAAGGCGTAGAGAAGCATGCACGAATTCCCTAGAGAGCGGCGATCTGGCTGTAGACCGGCTTGAGCGCCGGGTAGAGCGCCTGGTACACGCGGTGGGCTTTCTGGTAGAACGCGGAATCGGCCGGGCGCGGAGAGATGGAATCGGTTTCGCGCACGGCGGCGCGGCAGACCTCCGGAACGGAAGCGTATTCGCCGGTGCCGGCCAGCGCCAGCAAGGCGGCTCCGTACGCGGAGCCTTCCTGGGTTTCGAGCGTCACCACGCGCTTGGCCAAGATGTCGGCCAGCAATTGGCGCCAGAACGGGCTCTGCGCGCCACCGCCGGACGCGCGCACGGAGTTCACCGCGACGCCCAGCGATTCGATGATGTCCAGGCAATCGCGCTGGCTGTAAGAAACGCCTTCCATGATGGCGCGAATGAGATCGCCGCGTTTGTGGCTGTTGGTGAGGCCGATCCAGCCGCCGCGAGCGGTGGCGTCGAGGTGCGGCGTGCGCTCGCCCATCAGATAAGGCAGCCAGAACAGGCCTTGCGCGCCGGTGGGAGACTGCGCGGCCTCGGCCGTGAGCGCGTCGTATTCCACTCCCGGCGCGAGCTGGTTGCGGAACCACTGGAGGCTGAGGCCGGCGCCTTGCGTGACGCCCATCACATGCCAGCGGTCGCGCACCGCGTGGCAGAAGGTGTGGACGCGGCCGGCGGGATCGTACGCCACCTTTTCCATGTGAGCGAAGACCACGCCGGAAGTGCCCAGCGTGCAGGAGACGATGCCGGCCTCCACGATGCCGTTGCCAACGGCGCTCGCCGCCTGGTCTCCGCCGCCGCCCACCACCGGCGTGCCCGCGGCCAGACCGGTGAGCGCGGCCACCTGCTGGCTGATGCGGCCGGTGATCTCGCTCGATTCGTGGCAGGACGGAAGGATGGAGCGGTCGAGCGCGAGCGCATCCATCATCTCAAAGGACCAGCGGCGGTTGACCACGTCGAAAACCGCGGTGCCGGAAGCGTCGGAAACTTCGGAGGCGAATTCGCCGGTAAGGCGGAAGCGCACGTAGTCTTTCGGCAGCAGCATCTTGCGCACGCGCTCGAAATTCCGCGGCTCGTTGTCGCGCACCCATAGCAGCTTGGGAAGCGTGAAGCCGGTCAGCACGGGGTTGGCGGTGTAGCGCAGCACGTTTTCCCGGCCGACTTTGGCATTGACGAAATCCACCTGCGCCTGGCTGCGCTGGTCGCACCAGATGAGCGACGGGCGAATCACGGCGCCGGCGTCGTCGAGGATCACCAGGCCGTGCATCTGGCCGGAGAGGCCGATGCCGCGGACCTCTGAGCCCGCCACACCCGCGCGCGCCAGCACGCCGCGGATGGCAGTCGAGGCCGCGTCCCACCAGTTCTCGGGGCGCTGTTCCGCCCACAGCGGGCGCTGCATGTACATCTCTTCGTGAGGCGCCGTGAAGCCCGCGCGGACGCCGCCGCGCTCATCCACCAGAAGCGCGCGCGTGCCGCCGGTGCCGATATCGAGTCCCAGCCACATGACCTTCTATAGTGTCATACCGCGGCCCGTCGCGGCGGCGTTCGGCAACCCCGCCCGCTATGTCAGTCGCTGAACAGAAATCTCAGTCCGCGATTGAAGAGCTCAGGCTTGTTGCCGGCGTGGCGTTCGCCCTCGATCACGCGCGTTTCGAGCTTCAGGCCCTTGTAGCCGCGGGATTGGAGCGTTTGCATGAACTCCCGCACCGGGGTGGTCAACCCCTCCGATCCGCCGACTGCCAAAAACAGTTTCACTGGCAGTTCCTTGTGAGTGCGGGCGTATTCGGCTTCCTGTTTGAAGGCATAACGGTCATCGTAAGGCACGGCCGGACTAGCCGACATGTATGCGGAGAAAAGCCCTGGATCGGCAAACATGGCGTACAACGTAAACAGCCCCGCGTACGAGCTGCCCTGCAGCACCCGGCGCGAAGAGTCAGCCCGGTAATTCGCTTCAATGAAGGGGATCAGTTCCGTCTTAAGGAACTTGAGGAATTTGGGGCCATCCCCCGATCCCTTCACCTGCCGGACCGCCGTCGGCGTGTAGTCCATTGCCCTGAGACCCTCGTAATCCGCATTCTCGCCCGAGTACGTGATTCCAACCATGATCATTTCGGGCACGAACTTGTCGTAGACCAAGCCTCCCAGCACGGAATCCATCAATTTGAAATCCCACTGGCCGTCGAGGATGTAGAGCACAGGATACTTTTTGGTCTTGTCCTGGCCGTAATTCGACGGAATGTGAATGTAGAGGTCGTTGTCGCGCCCGGTCGAGGTTGATTTCATGGTCCTCAGCTCCGAGCCGGCAATCGTGACCTTGGGGAAGGCTTGTGGGCGCGTTTCAGATGGCTGCTGAGCACACGCAACCCCAGCCAGGAAAGACAACAGGCAAACAATTACAGCGGAGGCTCGCGATATGGACATCATCAATGATTACCTCTTATGGAAGTATGCTATCAGCTATCGAACCGTCGCCCGCCGCGGCGGCCGCGGCGGCGTTCGGCCCGCTTCGCCCCGCTATGACCTATACTGAGCTTGCAGAGATCCTTCCTCAATGGCGCTGTTTAAAACGCGCAGCGCTGCCATCTATGGCATCGATGCTCATTTGATCGATGTCGAAGTCGACATGTTCTCGTCGGGCAACGCGCGCGATTCCGTGATGGTCGGCATGCCCGATACCGCCGTGCGCGAAAGCCGCGAGCGGATCAAGAGCGCGCTGATCAATTCGGGTTTCGGATATCCGAACAAGCAGTTCACCATCAACCTGGCGCCCGCCAACGTGCGCAAGGAAGGGGCCGGCTTCGATCTGCCGGTGGCGCTGGGGATTCTGGGCGCGATGGGCGCGGTGAAGGGCCTGGATCGGCACCTGGCGATCGGAGAATTGTCGCTCGATGGCGCGATTCGCCCGGTGCGTGGCGCGCTCTCGGTAGCGGTCTGCGCGCGCGATATGGGCATCCCCAACCTGATCGTGCCGGCCGAGAATGCCGCCGAGGCCGCCGTGGTGGAAGGCGTCAGCGTGTACGGCATGCGCTGCCTGGCGGAAGTGGTGGCGCTGCTCACGCGGCCGGAGGAGTTCACGGCCACCAGGCCGAACGGCACAGCGCCGCTGGCGGAGGAAGCGGCTATGGCGCCGGATTTCCGCGACGTCCGCGGCCAGACCATGGCGAAGCGCGCCTTGGAAGTGGCCGCGGCCGGTTCGCACAACGTGCTGATGATCGGGCCGCCGGGTTCGGGCAAGACCATGCTGGCCAAACGCCTGGCGGGCGTGCTGCCGCGGTTGACTTTCGAAGAGGCCATTGAGACCACCAAGGTTCACAGCATTGCGGGCGTGTTACGCAGCGCCGGCGGTCTGCTGCACGAGCGGCCGTTTCGCGCGCCGCACCACACCATTTCCGACGCGGGGCTGATTGGCGGCGGTATGGGCACGCCGCGGCCGGGCGAAGTCAGCCTGGCGCACAACGGCATGCTGTTCCTGGACGAATTCCCGGAGTTCCCGCGCGACGTTCTGGAAATGTTGCGGGGGCCGCTGGAGGATGGGTCCGTCACCATCGCGCGCTCCGCCATGACGCTAACCTTTCCTTCGCGCTTCATGCTGGTGGCGGCGATGAATCCTTGTCCGTGCGGCTTCTACGGCGATTCCACGCGCGAGTGCCGCTGCACGCCGGCCATCATCCAGCGCTACCTCGGCAAAATCAGCGGGCCGCTGCTCGACCGCATCGACATCCATGTGGAAGTGCCCGCGGTGCCCTACAAAGAGCTGCGCGGCAACTCGACCGCCGAACCCTCGTCGGATATCCGCGGCCGCGTCGAACGGGCGCGGGCGTTGCAAAGCGCGCGCGGCTTCTACAATGCGCAAATGCCCTCGCGCATGATCCGCAAGCAATGCGAGTTGGACGATGCCGGCGAGCGCACGCTCGAAATGGCGGTTCGCCGCATGGGCCTTTCGGCGCGCGCCCACGACCGCATTCTGAAAGTGGCGCGCACGGTGGCCGACCTGGGGGAATCGCAGACGGTGTCGGCCAAGCACGTGGCGGAAGCGGTGCAGTACCGCAGCCTGGACCGGAATTACTGGAGCTAGCGCCATTCTCTCACCAGGTTTCGTCGCGAGGCGCGGCCCACCGGTGGGGCAGGCGCTTCCGCCTGCCAACCCCGATCACACTCTGCACGCGCAACAAGCCAGTGGGACAGGCCTCCTGGCCTGTCATTCCGGCCTTATCGCGCGCCACAGCAGAAAGCTAGGTAGCCGAGTCGTTCCCTCCGCCGGCCGTGTGCTGGGTGACGGTGCAGTTCATGAGGCGCGTCTCCGGCGCCTCCGGGCCAGCAGCAGAGGGAGCAACCCGAGTGCTAACAGGGTAAGCGGAGAGGGTTCCGGTACGGGGTCGCCTGTGAGCACGTAGTCATTCGACGGACCGTTCCCGAAAGGACTGTTGAGGCCTTCGGCGAGGTACCCCGGGAATGGGGCGATGGGGTCTTTGTCAGGAACATCAATGGTCCCGTCCAACTCCCCATCCTCGTAAAAGTAGTAAGCTGTGTTCGGCTGCAGTACTACGGAACTATCGAATATCCATGCAGTTTGATAGCCGGCTTCGGAAATGGCGATGAGGCTGGGCGCTACGGCAAGGTCGTTCGGCGTCCCAGCGTACTCCTGAGACAGCAAATAAAGGCGGCCAGCCTCCCACGAGTATGCCGGGGAAAGCGAATAGCAGCCAAACGGACCACCAAAGCAGAAGGTGATGTTGTCCCAGGGCCCTCCAGCCGGCGTGACAACCATTTGTCCATCTTGGTATAAGCAACCACAGACACCGGTGCCGCCCAGCCACTCTGAGATCGTGCCGGCTGAAGCGCTCAGCGAGAGCAAAGCCGACAAAGACAGTCGCAAGACCCGGTACATGTTGCCTCCTTGTCCGCTGCGTTCGGGGTTCCCATTTCGAAATCCCGACGAAATCCTGCGACAGTATTCTCCGCTGGTTTGTCCCCAGGGTCAAGATTAATACTAATATCTTAAGATCTTAAACACTGGTGGATTTCCCAGCAACCTTCAGCTAAGGCTCCTTTCGAGAAATGGGGTAATTTGGTGCTCTCCCCGATTGATGTTACCCGGAATCTCCCATTTTGGGCTCCTATCCCCGGCGACTCCGGCGCGGGCTCAGGGCTGCGCGGCAACTCCACCGCGGAACCTTCGTCGGATATCCGCGGCCGCGTGGAACGGGCGCGGGCGGTGCAAAGCGCGCGCGGTTTCTACAATGCGCAAATGCCCTCGCGCATGATCCGCAAGCAATGCGAATTGGACGATGCCGGCGAGCGCACGCTCGAAATGGCGGTTCGCCGCATGGGCCTTTCGGCGCGCGCCCACGACCGCATTCTGAAAGTGGCGCGCACGGTGGCCGACCTGGGGGAATCG
>Ga0208034_1001989_pt1 | contig 11277 bp, 12 predicted proteins | sample June2015DPH_8_10_FD_184699 | JGI IMG/M metagenome (GOLD analysis project Ga0208034, IMG submission 184699) | Peatland microbial communities from SPRUCE experiment site at the Marcell Experimental Forest, Minnesota, USA - June2015DPH_8_100... | ecosystem: Environmental > Terrestrial > Soil >...
TTCATCCAACTCGCGCACCAGAACGAGGCCACCATCGGAGGTGATGCGTGATCTTTGAAATCCACTTTCAGCGAGGCGTCGAAGGAAAGCTGGAATGGCTCGTTTGGTTTTTCACCCACGGGTGTGGACCTCCCGAGCGTCTCCATTGCCCTCAGGCCCGTGTAAATATTGATGACGCTAACGATTCGGAGATTCGTAGGTGGAGTTCAAAATAGACATGTGGGTTTGGATGTCTTAAAACAGACCCAGTTGGCTCGACGGCGTGGTCGCAGCCGTCGTGCGCCGTGAAGTTTTGCGCTTGGGAACGTTTTCGAGTGAATTACCGAACATCAGAAGCTGTGTCACCATTGCCGGGATCGGTGCTGGCGGCGGAATGATGACTTCTGGTACATCCCTCTCCGGAGGTTCTGCTTCCATTTCCGATGGTGATGTCTCCACGGCCCGAACTCCGAATACTTCCGCCTGCTTCTCCACGAGCCGCTTCCAAACCGCATCCGCACTCTCCCCGATACCCTTCTCCGTCACCAGTTCCCGCGCCATCGCCATCAGGATGTCATCGCCTTCGTCGATCGCTTGCAAGCCGTCGCTCGCGAACTTTCCTTCCATCGCCAGCGAAACCAACAGCTTCTTCCCCATCAGCCTCAAACACGCTTCCTGCATGGTGCCGGCGTAGTAGAAGAATTTGACGTTGACGTTCGAGCGCTGTCCGATCCTCCACGACCGCCGGCTGGCCTGCCGCAAGGTGTAAATCGAGTAGCCGGTCTCGTAGAAGAATATGTCAGGAAAGGACCAAAGGTCGAGTCCCGTCTGAACGAGGCGCGGGTGAGCGATCACGACCTGGATGCCCGCCCGCAGTTGCCGCTCGTACCAGGACTCCCGCAGCTCCGGGGCAACCTCGGTGGTCAGTACAGCCACCCGTACCCCTTCCTTCGCCAGGATGCTCTCCAACCGGCGTGTCACATCCCGTTTCTGGGTATAGACGGCATAAACCTGCACCTTCCTCCCGCGCTCAAGCGAGGCTTTCACCTCCTCCACCAGACGCCGTTCCTTGGCGTAGACGAGGTTCTGATCCAGGTCGCGAGTGGCCGCGATCAGGAACGGCTCACGGCGTTGGGTTTCAGGATTAAACTCGCGCCCTATTAAGTCCCCGAAGTCGAAGGGCCGGTCGGGGTAAGCAAGGAGAGCATTTAACGCCACGCTGATCACCGACTGGTTACCTCGATGCTCGCGGAGTGCCTTCTTGATGTCCTCTTCCAAGTCCTCGTACGCTTTCTTCAGCGGCTGATCCATCTCGATGCTGACCACTTCCTCTCGGTAAGGAGGGAGAGCGTCGGAGATGTCTTCCAGCGACACGAAGGCGCCAAGACTCATCAGGAAGCGACCGAACAGCAGGGGTGATGCTCCCGGCCGGTGGCGCGACCGAGTAGTGACCCGAGCTTCAGAACAGGCGTTGTCGGCAGGCTCGATCACCGTGATCTTTTCCAGCAGGCCGTAGGTTTCGGTGAAGGCCCGAACGCCAGCTTCCCCGTGCTCGAAGCCCTCTTCCAGCATCCTGGAGGGTTCGAGACGAAACAGGATGTTGAACAAGTCCAGGGCGTAGCCGCCCAGCAGAGTGCCGGTGAGTACTGCGATGTGGCGGGCGCACGAGGCTAGCGTTCCAAGGGCATTGCCCTGTGCCGTGTCTCCTCCCTTCAGTTCGTGCACCTCATCAGCAATGGCATAGTCGAAGAAGTTGTCCATGTAACGGCCGATGAAGTCGACGGGTGCAAAGCGTCGAATCTTGTGGCCATCTGCCTGCCAAAGCGCACTGTAGAGAGGCCGACGGGCATGATTGGTTCCCTCGCCTTGACCCAGTACTTCGCTGAGCTTCACCTTTTTGAAGTCCATCGCCAGCAGGCGCGCGCCTTCACTGCCGAGGTAGACCGGGCACCCGCTGTCCGGATTAACCACGCTGCCCTGATAACGCCCGCAACGAGCGACCTGGTAGGCGTGCCGCCAGAAGTACCCGAGCTTGGCGCGGTCTCGCCCGACCACGAATACCGCCGGAGAGGGGCAGAGTGACTCCCACCGCTTGCGGGCCGAAGTCGATGTCTTGCGCAAGCGCAACTCGCTCAAACTGGTGCGCAATCCCTCGCGCACAATGCGTCCGTTTCGTAGCTTCACTTCGTTCACGCCATGATGGGCATTGGAATGGGTTGGCGTCCGCAGACCATCGATGATGAAGACACGGACACGTGGCAGCGTGAGGATCGTTTCTCGGCACCACTTTTCGACAAGTTGTGGCGGGACCATCGCGAGTGCCGTAAAGGGTCGGCCGTCGGCGTGAGTTTGGACCGCACCCAGCGAAATCAAGGTCTTGCCTGTACCACACTCAGCAATTACGGCGCCTGCGCGGGCCTGCTGCCAGCGCCGGACCAGCCCCATGATGGCAAGCGTTTGAGCCGGGTAGGGCTTCCGAAGGAGCTTGCCAATAATTGGTGACGGTGGGTCGTCGATGGAATGCAACGGCGGGTATGACTCAAGGATCCTCTCACCCAGTTCCGACGAGCACATCCTGAGGTAATTACTGATCGACTCCGGTATGGGCACAGTCTTCTCCTTTCGGTTTGTGTGCAACGAGTAAATGCGGTTCGCTTGGCGCCGGACCCGCGCGAACTGGCGGGTGATTCTTGGTAGGTCAGACGTGGGTGGTCGAAGGCGTGATAGCTGCTGCTTCGAGCATGGTGAGTGGTATCTCTGCTGTCTGGACATGATAGCTGGCATGTCTCGGGATGGCCGTGAACGCGATCGAATCCTGACGAACGATTATTTGCCCGCACTCCACGGCTGCGATCTGGTACGAGGGCACCTGGAAGCTTTCAGGGACCGTAAGTACCTCATTCTCTTCGATCCCAAGCTCATCCAGCATGTCTGCAACTTTGACGGCTGGCTCGACCTCTTCTTTAGTGCTGGCAAGACTTACCCAAGGGGAAAAGTACTCCACAACGTAAGCCCAGTAATACGTTTCGTCGATGTCGGGATCGAGGTTCTTCTGTTCTCTGAGCACGGCGATCCTTCGCAGGGCCAGATCAGCCAGTTCCGGGCTCAGGTCCACGAGCGCGAGTTCGCATCCCCCATCGCAATGTTCGTTGTTGCTTGAGACCCTCAAAACAACCTTCATTAGGCCGTTACCTCCTGCTCCACCAGGATGGCGGGACTCTCTTCGCCTGTCTCCTGAGGGCACCTGTTGTCCAGGTTGGTCTCACTCACTCGGAAGAAACTGTAGGGCAGACTCCAGCGGACCGGTCCATTGCCCTCGGGAAGCCAGATGCGCTTCTGCCGCAGTGCCCTTCCAATCCACTTCAGGAACAACTTCTTCGTGCCGCTAACCAGCATCGGAGAGCATCCCAGGCCGACAAGTGGTTTGATCACACTATGCCGCGTGAGTTCCGCGTTGAACCAGTCGGCCCACTCCGGCACGACCGGCAACCCAAACCGCTGCGCGATGCGATACAGCACAAACGTCGGATCGTTGTCACACAGGATGGTCCGCCTGCCTCCCGGGTCGGCTCCAGGACGTGTCTTGGCCAGCTCAGCCGAGACCGCGACCAGGTGGCGGATTGGTTTGCGGCCAGCGATAGTGATAGACCCGCGGAAGCATTGGGCGTCCTCACCCAGGCTAGCGGTGAGCGGACCTAATCCCGGAGCTTCCACAGTGAAGTGGTTGTGCTCGACAACGGCTGCCCAGATGGCGCCAACGTCGGAGTCTCCACCCAACACCGAGATGATGTGGGCCTTACAGTTCCCGCTGCTTTCCACCTCGCCAATGAACCGATCTAATCGAAGCCGGATTCGCGTCGTGGTGTCTTTCATCCGCTTCGTGTAGTCCAAGACCCCGAAGCGCTCGTGGGCGTTCTTCATGGTAGTTTTTCCTCCTGGGATTCGTGGGATTTGGCTGCGGGGGAAACTAAAGTGGGACAGTGGCAGGATTACTTTAGTGTCGTGACTTGGCCCGTGCTGAAAACGACCGTCAATTCGTTCGAGAAGCGTTCCCTCTCCCTCATTGTGATTACGCCGTCCTCTTCTTCCTCTGTCTTGTCCACTACCTTGACTGCCTGCCAGAAAGCGATATGGCGCTGATCATTACTCCCAAAGATACCGTTAAGAAGCCCTGAACAAGCCAGCAGGCCGACGTGACCTGCATGCAGAGGTGTGAGGGGTCGACCCGTCGCAGCCACAGGTTCAGCGAAGAGGATGCGGCCCGTCTGCCTATAGGCCGCTGAATGCGGAAGCAGATCCTCGACTTCGTCGAGAGGCAGTCCACGGTGGACGAGTTGTGCCGGCCCGCTGGGTGGCACGTCGTATCTTATTTCGGGCTGGGAAAGCAGGACCGGGACCTGCGAGGGGTTCCTTGCCAGGCTGGCATAGTAAAGCCGTGCCCGCGTGATATCGCTGTCCGTGAGACGCTCTCTTTCGCGTCGGGCCCGTCGTATGCCAATGACAACCACCTGCTTATAGCGCACACACTCCGGTGCCTCAAGGCGGAAAACTCGGACATCGTGGAAGTGTGAGGCGAGAATCTGACTGCACTCGGCCAGTCTCTCGCCGGGGATGACGAAGAGCAGAACACCACCAGGCTTCAGCCAGCGATACGTATGGCTCAGGAATGACTGCTCGGTGCGACGACTGTCAGCAGGTCCAAGTGCCCAGTCGTAGGGTGGATTCAAGTAAAGGAGCCCAAAGCACTCGACTGGGCACTGCACTTCCAACGTGTTTCCCTGGACGACGTTGGGAATCCTCTGCCTGGCTTGCTCGGCGCGGTAGGCATCAAGCTCAATGCCGTAATGAAGCAGCTCGGCGCCGCTGGTGATTGCCTCGAAAGCCACGCCATCGCCGACGCAGGGGTCTACTGCAGACGTGGATTGATCGGGAAACAAGAGAAACCTTCGAATCCGGCAGGCCTCGGACAATGGAAGCGGGTAGAAACCGAGTCGACTTTTGCCCTGAAAGCGCAAGGGGGATCCTTTCTCAGAAGAATGCGTACATTCGTCGTGGACGATTAGCAGTCCGGAATGCAATCTATCTCACTGCCAAGCCTCACAGCGTCGACAGGTTTTCCCGGCCCTGCCAGACGATTAGCGAATCAGGAGAGAGAGCAAACGAACGCTCAGAAGTGATCCAGTGGGGACAAGTGGGAGCAGCCAGGCAGGTTGGAGCCGAGAAATAGACCAAACAAGTCAGCGAAGCTGCCAAACGAGCCGCGATGTGATCCGAGGGCGATCATGTCGATCTGAACTTGACAAACAAGCGGGGCATACGTATGGTTTTCGCGGAGAGATGATTTTGAAATCGGAAATTCCACGTTAAGTGGCTGAAAGCCGCCCTCAGAAAGCGAAAGGGTATGAGCAATTCGTGCCTGTGCGCAGAACTGGCCGGCCCCGGCGTTGTTCTGCACCTCCGTTGTTTCGGCCAGGTGTGGCTCTTCGAGGGTGCGCCGCCGGAGGCGTGGGGTGCTATCTCTAAGGATCTGGTACGAAGGAACCTGGCTGCGGGAGAGGATCTCTTCCGGCAGGGCGACCCCGCAGACAGTATGTATTTGATCAAGAAGGGGTCGGTGAAGCTTTGGAAGGTCACGGAGGAGGGGCGCGTCCTTACCCTCGATATCCGAAAGGCGGGAGATCTGCTCGGTGAAAGCGTCCTGCTGGAGAAGGGCGAGTACCCGGTTGGGGCCACTTGCTTGGAGCCCACGCTTACCTGCGGCATCAATAGAAAGAGTTTCGAGAACTTGGTCGTGAAGTATCCAATGGTCGGACTGGCGGTGATCCGAAACCTTTCCCTTCGAATCGAGCACCTCTCCGGGAAAGTGGGCGCTCTTTCAGAGCCGAGCCTGGAGGCTCGACTCTACGAGGTCTTGATTAACGTCGCGCGGGAAGTGGGCACGCGCACGTCTGGAGGTTGGACGATCGCCTTCCCGCTGACCCATGATGAAATCGGCTTCCTCGTGGGCGCTCATCGCGTGAGCGTTACCCGTACGCTCGGGAAACTCCGCGATATGGGAAAAATTCGCACGACCGGCAAGTTCCTTTTCATCAGCGACTTTAACGCGATCGGTTGAATTCACCGCAAGCTCATCCCGCACCCCTGCCCACCACACCTCCCTACGGTTTTTTCATTATTCCCATGTCCACATTCTTCTCCGCATGTCCTCGTCCGCAGATTCTTAACGCGGTAAAAACATGCAAACTTTGTAGCGCCTGCTACTGAGTCTGCTACCCAGTCCTGCTAGACTAAAGCCGTGTTCAGTAAATCGCATCTGGAGGTACTATCATGGTAAGCATTCCTAAGTATGTTCAGGACTTTCTACCGGGCAAGCTAGCGTGGGTGGCAACTGCCTCCCGGGACGGAGTGCCCAACGTCACCCCCAAAGGAACTCTCAAACTGATGGATGAGCATCACGTACTCTTCGCCGACTTATTTTCTCTGAAGACCAGAAAGAATCTTCAGGAGAATGACAAAGTTGCCGTCACGGTTGTGGACGCGGCTACGGCCAAGGGCTACCAGCTCAAAGGAACCGCCGAGATCGTAACATCTGGCCCGCTATTTGAAGACACAAGCAAGCAGCTCAAGGAGTCTCCCAAGGGCTTGCCGCCGCTGCACCACGTCGTGAAGATCACAGTGGAGGCAGTGTTCGACCAGTCAGTCGGCCCCGACGCAGGCAAGCAAATTGCTTAAATGCCTGCGGCAAGACCCGGGTGACCGGGGGTTCCGAAGATGTGTAATACAATACCGGTCGGTCGAGATTTGAAAATGAAGATTCCGGCTTGAAACCGTAGTGGAGGCTCGCCTTGCAAGACCATTCTCACCATCACGGGATCGGACTTTCTCAAGAGGCGCGGGCGATCCTTAAGCAAGGGCTTACTGAACTCTTGCAGATAACCCAGGGGCTCGGGTTCCGGCCCATCGTCTCGGAGCGATTTCCCCTTCCCTTAGCCTTGGCCGTTTATGGGGAGATCCCTGATCCCGAGCGGGTCCGCGACGATGTGCGCGCTCGTATCGAGACTGATCCCCTCAATCTGCTTGAGGTGGGCCTCGTACTGCTTGAGCTTTACGCCTGCAACCAGCCTGGCACACCCGAATCTGTGCCCGACGACGATGCCTTCCTGGCCCAGGTGTTTGCTAGTAAACGCTTGAATGGTTGGATCTCCTTCCTTGGAGATGCAGACGTAAAGGAAGCACAAGCTGCGCTGAATACTCGCTGGCAGTTCAAGTTTATCGGCACGGCGGAGAGGTGTACTGGCGTCTACAGCCTGCTCAATGGGCTGGCGCGCTACGCCTTCGTCTACGGGCGCGTGCCGTTCGGCGATACCCATCTGCTGGGGCACTTCATCGAAGACTTCACCTCAGGCTTGATTGTCTGCCGCGGAAAGCTGAATGATCTGGAATCGACTTTATCGTTGGCTGCCATGCGCATCGGCGTACCAGCCGTCACACCGCCAGACTATCCGTTCCAGCTCGGGCGCCAAGTCCACGCTGCCACTCTCGATGAAGTTGTCGATGCCGTGGCCGCTTTCCCTAGCATCCGCCGCCTCCTGGATCACCCTGACCTACCGCCCTTACCCGACTACCTGAATCCTCAGGAGGACGATGTTAGATTCGAACCTGCCGCAACCTGGGGGGATACACCCGGAAGTTTCTATCTTCTACGGAAAGGGCAAGTGGAAGTTTCCGGCGTCGATGTGCTTGGATCGCCTTCTGGTCCAATGGGCGTTCTCCTGACAGTTGATGCCGAACCCCTTGACGCCTTCGACCAGCGCTATATCGAGTCCCGCGCGGCGCGCGTATTCACCAAAATGCGTGGGGTCTTGGCGAAGCACGCTTCCGGCCGACTGCTGCTAGGACTTGCGCCCGGCTTGAATTTGCCTCCCAAGCAAATTGGTGAGTCCCTGATTGCAGCGGTTCGCAACGAGTTTCCGAAAATCACAAAACTACGCACTGAGGTCATCTTTGACCGCGATCGCTTGAACACCATGGCCGTCGATATCTCTGCCGAGAGAACCCGACGGGAGCGGGAAATCGAGTCGGCAAGCGAAGAGAGCGTTTCTGAGTTTATCACTTGCGTAGGATGCTCGGCTTTCGCGCCCGATCACGTCTGCATCCTCACGCCCGAGCGGCCCCCGCAATGCGGCCGGGCCTACGAGTTCATCAAGACCGGCGCACTTTACAGCTACGATGACATGACCAACATCCATCACCGCGCCTTGCACTCCGGAATCAACTCCTTTGGGACGTGCGCCGGTCTTGATGACCTCGATGCTGCCGCCGGTGAATGGTCAGGAGTCAACGCGGCGGCTGCGCGCCTGACGGGAGGAAGAATTACACGCGTGCAACTGCATTCACTCGACGAGGCGCCGCACACCGGGTGCGGGTGCTTTCAGTTGATCATGTTCAAGACAGATCAGCCGAGAACAGGAATCGGTATTATGGAGCGCGGCTACAAAGGACAAGCGCCGGACGGTCGCACCTGGCGGGACCTGCACTACGCATTGGGCGGTAAGCAGGCCGCTGGCCTCGCAGGAGCGGCATGGGAGTACTTGCGTTCGTCCAAGTTTCTGGCTGCCCACGGCGGCTGGAAGAGTGTGGTTTGGGTCAGTCCAAAGGTCTCCCGCATGGGAAGATTGGCCGATGGGGCAGTGCGGCAGGATGGTGTTTGACTCTGGTTGGCGGCTATCGGAGAGGTTTCCTCCGAACTACGCGGCTCACAACTAGTTGAGAAGGTGAACAACGATATAAATTGTGCTTCCTATGGCAGCCGCTAGGAGCAAAAAGCCAACAGCCAGCCAGAGGAATCCTCGAATACTCTTAAATTGGCCTTGAGTTTCAGACATGCAGGAGTCCTCCTGTGCTGCACTACGGGTGTGCGGATGACCCTGTGTCAGTGTCCGTGCAGCCCACTGCCAATGGGCGAGATTCATGCCTGCAAATGACACTGCCGCGGGTTGGTAAGAAGGTGGACGCGTGCTATTTACGCAGCATGGGCAGGTCGCAGTTGATTAGGAGTCTCAGTAAGTTGGACTGGACATGACGCCTCTGCGGGGGCCTCATGCCCTGCTCAGTTCACTCTTGCTCCGCCGCCGGAGTCGCCTCCACAAAGAGGCATCAATAGGAAGATGGCCACTAACGCCGGTTGAGAGGCTGATGAAGCCACCGTGATAACAAACCATCCCATACCGGAACAACCGCGCCAGCAAGGCTAGGGCGTGTTGCGCGAGGGTCGAGTTAACAAAAGGTTCCTGGCGCTCCAGGGCCTCAGCAGAGCTACAGCTCGGTTCTCCGTCGTTGTCGAGAGTCGGGTCCATGATTTCTGGGAATAGCTCCCCCGCAGACCTCAGGCGGAGTTTTGCCCTGCGGTTGCGCTCGTTGAGCGGTTCGCCCAGGATGAACTGCCCGCTATCTGCGTTGTTGCCCAAATCAAGCCAGTAGGAAACGGTGCTCCAATTCCCGACCGCATCGTGAATTGCAGCCCTTGCGGCCCGCGTATCCACGCAACCGACCACAATGTGAGCCCGGAGATCATCACCTGAATAACCTCGAGAGATGTGGTTTCCAGGTTTCAGGTGAGCCGGGACCGCTTCCCAGTTCAGGCCCCAAAACAGGTTGACTCGGTTGACCAGAATGATCGCCTTATTCAGGCCAACCTCTGACCGCGCAAAAGGCTGGCGGACGCAGTTGGTGGGTGAGATCGTATCGCCGTCCAGGACCGTAACGTGGAGTCCTCCGGGGTGGCCGCGGGCCACAAGCGATTGATGCAAGTACGGCAGGCCTGCCACAACCGCGCTGCCTGTTCCTCCACAACCCACTACCAGCACGCGCACCTGCCGTTCGAGCAATTCAGGGTGGATGCGGTGAGTCTCCATGGCCAACTCCTCAACGCTCGCTTCCGCGCGCGACGAACTCCTGTAGCTTCTCGCCGGCATCGGTCAGGTACTGAACTGGAAACCTCTTCCTGCCAACAAGGCTCCTCCACAACTCGATGAAACCTCCGTGGTGGCTGGTGAGCCGCACCGCTCCGGCTGCATGTGTGAATTCGGATTGGAAATATGCGCTTTCCCAACCGGGTATCGAGGCGATGTCGGAAGATTCGGGTACGCGCATGCTGCCGGCACAGACCAGGCCCCGACTGTCCGTGTTCCAGTAGGGAGCGGTCTTCAGGGGCGTTTCCGGTCCCGGTCGTGAGGTCGTCGCCATCGCCCGCACAAAGAGGTCCTTACCCAGAACTTTGAAAACCAGCGCCGGGTGCGGGAAGACGAGACCGCTGATCTTCCGTGCCTCCCCGTCACTCCCTCCGAAGAACATCACCCTTTGTTGGGGCCGTGACCACCAAACCAGCAGGTCGGGAGTGCGCGCCAAAATGTTTTCAGGAAAGATCTCCGGTTTGACCTGCGCTCCAAGCCCTTGAGCAAGGGTGCGCACGAAGGCTGTGGTTAGGGGTTCGCCCGCTGCGAGATAAGGAACTCCATCGTCAGCCTGCTTAACCCGGTGGAGGCTTGCAAAGGCCCCTTCAACTCCAGCTCGATAGATAAGCACGGCTTCGCTGAGTTTGAATTCACAATTCGCTCCAATGGCAACATAGGCTTGCATGGCTGTTTCCCTCAGATGACCCACTTGTCGTTACCTGGCATGAGGTCGATCAGACGACTTGCCGCTGCAATGCTTTCACAGGCCGCTCCGAACACATGGAAGGCCTCTCGAACGCTCTCCGTTTCAGTGGGATCGAATGGAATAATGAGATTAGGTTCCGGCGTTACCTCCAACATGCCTTGGGCGTCCTCATCAAAGCAGGCCGCCACGGAGTCGGCTTCAGTAAAGATGGCGAGGAGACAAGGCAGGGGTGGATTGCAGTCCGAGAGTTGTTGGGCGATGGCATCATCGAGCTCGAGCCGCTTCACTTGGGCGGACACGCGCTCAAGACTAAGGACAGCCTTCAATAGTTTGGTCGCGGCTGGGTCGCTGATGCTGTCCTTGAGGTGAGCAAGCTCAGCTTCATCTAGTGTTGCCTGCCGCATGCACGCTGGAATCGCTCCCTGCACGTCTGGGATTTCGTATTGGTCAGCGTCGGGCTCCTGCGCGGCCCATTCCCGTAGCATCTCGGCTCGTTCCTCGGCATCGCGATGGTCGTATTTTGTGGCGATTCCCGTTATGTGGCGGAGAGGCTGAAAAGCCCCCTTTTCCTTAGTACCGTTTGTAATTATCGCAACATAAGTTGCTTCGACTTCCTTTACAGTCGGGGTGGTTGTTCAA
>Ga0208034_1001992_pt1 | contig 11245 bp, 11 predicted proteins | sample June2015DPH_8_10_FD_184699 | JGI IMG/M metagenome (GOLD analysis project Ga0208034, IMG submission 184699) | Peatland microbial communities from SPRUCE experiment site at the Marcell Experimental Forest, Minnesota, USA - June2015DPH_8_100... | ecosystem: Environmental > Terrestrial > Soil >...
TCGGATCACACTTCCTTGATCAGCTGCGAACCACCCACTTGATTCGATTCCATGTGCGCAGGCTTCAACATCTCGGACTTGAAGTTGCCATCACACCCGCGACAGCCTGAATTTTCAGGGCAGATCCTTCGGCTTCGGCTGTTCGCAAAGCGAACAGCCTGCGCTCAGGATGACACCCTGAAGAAATGCGACTGGTTCACTCGGGACTTGCGGGTTCCGGGATTTCGAACAGTTGCGGGAGGTCGCGGCCGCCGTAAACGACACGTTCGATGCGCACGGTTCGGGCTACCGCGGGGCGCACGGTTCGGGCGACAACGCGGAAGAGGATAACGTAGCGGCCTACGACGGCCAGCCGTGCTGCTTCGCCAATTTCGGGACGAAGCTGATAGAGGAGCGGCTGCTTTCCGATTCCGAGGATCTCATGCCGGATTTGCCGGATGAAGGAAACTGCCCGCTCTGGATTGTCTTCGGCGATGAAATCGGCAATGGCTTCAAGATCGCCTTCGACAAAGCGGGAGAGTTCGAGGCGCATCCCTAACGCTTTCCCGCGGCATCGGCGATGGCCTGATACTTGCGCTCAAGCCGCTCGAAGACGCCACGGGGAGAGACGCCCGGCGAATGATCCTGCAAAGCCTGCCGCCACACCCTGCGCAACTCTTTGAGGCCGTTTTCGCGCAGAGCGCGCTGGCGGCTCCAATCGCGCAGCGCCTCACGCACCACCTCGCTTGAGGAGGAGTATTCTCCCGCCTTGACTGCCGCGCGAACCATGGAGACCATTTCCGGCGGAAGGGCGATGCTGACCTTTTCGACAGACGGCATAAGACGCCTCGGTAGGAAATATTCCCACCAAAGAATAGCACAAATTTGGGCAGTTCAGCTTACGCGGGGACAACGCCCTTGGCGAGCATGGCCTTGACGCCGCGGAGGGCCTAGCGGGGTTGTCACCCACCCTTTCCGCAGTCGACGCGGAAAGGATGGGGCACCCTGACTTTCTTTCTACGCAGGAACTACACCCTTCGCCAGCATCTGCTTGATTCCGCGGAGGGCCTGGCGCGTCCGTTCCTCGTTTTCGATCAAGGCGAAGCGCAGGCAGCGGGCGGCGATCATCGCGGATTGGGCTTCTCGCGGTATCTCCAAAGGGGATACGGCAACCCGGCCAGCCGATTGATGACAACGGCCTGAGCGACAAGGAGAAAGACCGCTACTTCAATAATGACCAATGCTTTGGGCTTGGAGATGATGCCCAGCGACACAATGAGCGTTGTGGCGCCAGCGGGGGGGTGATCGGCGCGCAATAGGACCATGAACGCGCCGGTGGCCGAGAGCGACAGCGCGGCGGCAAGAATGCGTGGCCAGTAGACGCCGGGATGGGCTCCGAATGGAATGCTGGCGGCGCCGGTGACGGCGTACGCGCCATAGCCGCAGATGAGGCCGATGGCGTGGCCCAGGATGGTGTTGCGCGGGCTGGAGTTCTCTGCCAGCGGAGCGATGAATAGAAGGTAGGCCGTGGGGCCGAGCGACGGAAAGACGAACGGGCTGCCGGTTACGACCGCCAGCAGCGCCAGCAGCGCAATGGTGAGAAAGCCGTTCACGGCGACATAGATCGCCCAGACCGCGCGGGGAGGAAAATGGCCGAGCAGCCACGCGAGCCGCAAGCGCCCGAGCAGCACCGCAACGTGCTCAGGCCCTCGATCGCTGGTGCTCGCGCCTTTAACTCGCAATGTGCGCCCTTCGATGGTCAAATATTGGGGGCTCAGATATTGGGGGCTCAGATATTGGGCAGGAGATCGAAGTACTCATCGTCTTCGTTCTTTCCGCCTTCTCCCTCGCCGAGCTTCTTTTCCGATTCGACAAACTCGATGCGCTCAATCCACTTGACCATTTTGTAGCCGAGCTGATTTTCGACGCGGAGCCGCAAGGGGGCGCCATAGACCTCGGGCAGCGGCTCGCCGTTCATCTCGCTGGCGAGCAGGCATTGCGGCTTGAGCACGTTCTCAAGGCTCTGCGTATCGTAGTAGGGCCCTCCGTAAAGCGCTTCGCCGAAGGAATAGAAGGCGACGGTGTGGGTTTCAGGCCTGGGGCGCACGAGCTCGATCAGCGTCTTCATGGGGATGCCGCCCCACTTGGCAATGCCGCTCCAGCCCTGAATGCAATGATGCATGGCGATGTGCTCCAACTCGCCCAGGTTGCGCAGGTCGGCGAGCGAAAGCTCGACGGGATTTTCGACCAGGCCGCCGACTTTCAGCTTGAAATCGCGGAAATGGCCCTCGGCCAGGTGCTTCCAGTCGTCGCGCACGGGTAGCTTGCCATTCGGCCAGAAAAAGGGCGAGATGTCCTTCTCCGAATACGTCTGCTGCGGAATGAGCCGGTTGAGCGTGAGCAACTGCATGGGATAGGTGACGAATTTGAGCGCATGTTGCAGCGCGCGAGGCTGGAACCAGGAGAGATAGTGCGCGGTGATCCAGCAAAGAACGACGACGCCAATGCCCAGGAAGCCCAGCCAGATGCCCAGCCGGGCCTCGTCGTTGGTTCCGAGCACGATGTGGTTCATGTTGCGCGCGAAGCCGGTCATGACCACAAGCGTGATGTGGACGATGAGGAAGGCGAGAAAGCTGAGCATGGTGAGGAAGTGAATGGAGCGCGCCGATTGCCGGCCGCCGAAGAGCTTTGCATACCAGGTGAAGTGATTGACCACCGCGGGCGACATGGCGATGCCAGTGAGAATCGCCAATGGGCCGAAGACGAAGACCACCGTGAAGTAGGCGATTTGCTGCAAAGCGTTGTAGCCGTAAAAGCCGTTGAGCTCAGCAGGCAGATGAAAGGTGGCGTAATGAACCCAGGTATTCCACGCCTGCACAACGACCGTGGGCGATGCGGGCACCAGGCGCTTCCACTGGTCGGTGGCGAAGAGCATGGTGACGAAATACAAGCCGCAGAGGATGAAGCCGTGGACATTGATGAAGTGCCACACGCGCGCCACGCCGATGGTGTGCCGGTAACCGGGCGTGCCGATGTAGGGAGTGAGGTAGCGGGCATCGTCCTTCGCGGTCCAGAGACGGTCGCGCGGAACCTTGATGGGCGTGAGGCGGATCCACTCGCTACCCGGCGTGCAGTCGTCGTTGAAATAGAGCCGCGGATGATCGGCCAGGATGGAAAGGCCGCTGCGGATGAGCATGGTGACAAAGAGAAAGTTGAAGAAGTGGCAGTAGCGAACCCAGAGCGGGAAGCCGTGCGGGCCGGCGAAGTCGCTGGGATAGACGAGCGGGACGGGCGGAATATGCGGCAGGCCGGCCACGGCCACCTCAATCCAGGCCGCGGCAACCAGCGACGCGACGACCGCGGTTGCTCCGATCAGAATCGAAGGACGAATCCAGAGGCGGTGACGGCGATCAGGCGGGTAATGCACCGCTCCATGCGCAGTATCGAATGCAATCATGACCCCACCCCCGCATGCGATTGGGAAGTTGCCGCACGGCAGGCTGACAGTATCGTTATACCGCAGCGTGGAGAAATGCGTCCCAGATTTGCGGCGTGGGTGCGCGTGTGGCGTCGGCTGGGATGTGAATGTACGCTACCCACGCGGAGACGTGGTGGGGCGCGCGCACTTCGCTGGCCGCGGCGGAGAACTCGGGTTGAGCCTTAGCTCACGACCACGCCTTTGGCCAGCATCGCTTTGATTCCACGCAGCGCCTGGCGGGTGCGCTCCTCATTCTCGATGAGGGCGAAGCGGACGTGGTTGTCGCCATAGTCGCCGAAGCCGATGCCGGGCGAGACGGCGGTCTTGGCTTCGGTCAACAGCAGCTTCGAAAACTCGAGCGACTTGAGGTCGCGGTAGGGCTCCGGAATCTGCGCCCAGACGAACATCGTCGCGCGGGGCTTGGCGACGGACCAGCCGGCCTTGTTGAGCCCGTCGACGAGGACGTCGCGGCGGCGGCGGTAGCTATCGCAAATCTGCGCAACACATTCCTGCGGGCCTTCAAGAGCGGCGATGGCGGCGACCTGGATGGGCGTGAAGGTGCCGTAGTCGAAATAACTTTTGAGGCGGGCGAGCGCATTGACCAGGCGCTGATTGCCGACCATGAAGCCGATGCGCCAGCCGGGCATGTTGTAGGACTTGGAGAGCGTGAAGAACTCGACGGCGACCTCTTTGGCGCCGGGAACTTCGAGGACGCTGGGCGGCTTGTAGCCATCGAAGGCGATGTCGGCGTAGGCGAGGTCCTGGATGAGATAGAAGCCGTGCTCGCGGGCGAGTGCGACGAGACGCGCGAGGAAGGGCAGATCGACGCATTCGGTGGTGGGGTTCGAGGGGAAGTTGACGATGAGCGCCTTGGGCCGCGGCGTCATGCGCGGGATGATTTCTTCGAGCTGAGCCAGGAAGCTTTCCTGGTTGTGGACGGGGACGCTGACGATGTGCGCGCCGGCAATCACCGGCCCGTAAATGTGGATGGGATAGCTGGGGTTGGGGACGAGCACGGTGTCACGCGAGTCGAGAATGGCGAGACACAAGTGGGCGATGCCCTCCTTCGATCCGATGGTGACGATGGCCTCGGTTTCGGGGTCGAGATCGACGTTGTAGCGAAACTTGTACCAGTTGCAGATGGCGCGACGGAGGCGCGGGATGCCGCGCGAGACGGAATAGCGGTGGGTGGCGGGTTTTTGCGCCGCCTCGACGAGCTTGTCGACGATGTGCTTTGGCGTGGCGCCGTCGGGATTGCCCATGCCGAAGTCGATGATGTCTTCGCCGCGGCGGCGGGCGGCCATCTTCATTTCGCCGGTGATGTTGAAGACGTAAGCGGGAAGGCGCTGAATGCGGGAAAACTCTTCCATGGTGACTCCAGTGTAAAGCGAGGGTTCAGGTGTCAGGTTTCAGGGTTCAGAAAACAGTCGTCAGTGGTTAGAGAACAGAGATCAGGGAGCAAGGGAGCGAGGGAGCAAGGGAGCGAGGGAGCAAAGGCTCTGGTCGTGCGCTGATCACTGACCACCGTTCACTGATCACTGAGTTTTGGGATGAGGTGGAGCGGGAGTCTAGGCGGCGGGAGCCGCCGCAGCCGCGGCACGGGCCGCGCAGGCGATGGCGAGAGCGAGATGGGTGGAGGGCTGCATCAACTTGATTATAGCGGAAGGGCGAAGAGGCAGCGGCCGGCGATCAGCTTGTAGCTTGTAGGTTTTGCCGCTGAGGTGTTTGCTCTCAGCTATTCGGTGCTGGTCTTCAACGATTGGCGACCGATTACGAGCTACCGGCTACTGGCTACTAGCCAACTCAAAAGACTTTACGAAACGACAAAGAACCGCAATCACTGGGCTGCGGCGGTGGTGGATTCGGCGTGGGCGAGGACGACGGCTGATTGCGCGGCGGCCTGTTCGTAATAGTGGACGAAGCGCTGCGGTTCGGCGGCCTGGTAGGTGGCGAGGTTGTGAGCCCAGCGGTAGCCGACAGGCTGGTAGAGGAGTTCGGCGGCGATGTGGAAGGGGCCGGTGGCGCCGTTGGTGGAGATGGCGTAGTGCGTGGTGCTGGAGCCGGCGGTGAAGTCGGGGTCGGCGACGGCTTCGCCGCGGACGGCAATGTCGGGCGGCGCGGCGAGCTTGTCGAAGCCGGTGGGGAGGATGCGATTGTCCTTGAGGTATTGCGTGGCGGAGACGAGGCCAGTGGTGACGCGTCCCTGGCTGTCGCCGAGGATCGGCTCGAAGATTTCGACCTGATCGGGCTGGGTGATGCGGGTGTAGTGCGGCGAGAAGCGTGTGGGGTCGGCGTCGTTGGCGTTGCCGGCGATGGAGCCGTCGGGGTTTAGCTTGCCGGACTCGAAGACGGTGCGGCCGCCGGCGTCGGTGACGACGACGTGCAGCCAGGCGCGGCGCGATGGGTAGGCGGTGGGCAGCTTGTGGCCGGTGAGGTTTTCGACGTGGACCTCAAAGGAGAGATCGCTGCCGGAAAGCTGCGCGGGGGTGACGGTGACGCGCGCGGATTGCGACTGAAGGAATGACGTGATTTGCGCGGAGGCGGCGGCGAGGCCGGAGGGCTGCGCGGAGACGGCGAGTTCGTCGCGATGCGCGGCGAGCATGGCTTCCATGAGGAAGTTGGCGCCGGTGAAGGTGTGCTGGCGGACGCCGTCGCGCGGCTTGCCGAGGAGCGACGCGACGGCAACCGGCTCGCTGACCGCGGGCATGTGGCACTGCTGGCAGGTTTGCTTGTCGCGGTAGTCGCTGTGCAGCCACTCGAGGTACGGCATCTGCTCGGGTAGCTGGCCGATGGTTTTGCCGCCGGAGTCGAGCGTGGAGGTGTAAAGAGTGTGGCAACTGCCGCAGAGAGCCGCGTCGCGGATGTGGGCGGACTGCTGAACTGAGTAGCCGGCGGCCATGATGTGAACCTTGTTGATGTTGTCGGAGTTGGGGGCGTAGGGGCCGAAGAGGGGCCGCGGATTCGTCGCCGGCGGGGCGACGGTGAAGTTGCCGCTGTAGGATGCGGGCGTGCCGAGGCCGGTGGGCTGGATCTGATGGCAGACCGTGCAGGAGACGCCATCGGCCGCGGCAACGTCCTGCGCGTGCGCGGGGCTGAGCGGGAGGCGCGAGAAAACTTCGGTCGGGTGAGTTTGTGCCTTGTCTTCGAGGGATTGTAGGGGCATGTGGCAGACTGCGCACTCGGTCTGAATGGCGGCGCTGGATTCGGGGTGGTCGATTGTCTCGCGGCGGACGCTGCCCTGCCAGTAGGGATCGCGCGCGGAGTTGGCCATGATGCTGGCGCTCCAATCGAGGCTGATGGAGACGCTCTGGCCCTTGGAAGTTTTGAGGTTGCTGTGGCAGTTGGCGCAGCGCTCGGCGGTTCGGAATTCATCGGCGCTTGTTTGCGGCGCGGTTTGCGCGCGAGAGGCGTTTTTCAGCGCGGGAGCCATGAGCAGAATGGCAATGAGTGCTGTCTTCATCGCGTCCTCCAACGTTGTTCAGGATAAACCGCGCGGAATGGGTGGGGTTGGCGGCGGATTCTGCGCGCAGGGCGCTTTGGTGTGAAAATGGATACAGGACTAGTACGCCGCACCGAGCGGGGCCGCACTGCTTTCACAAGGGGGAGCACGGCCTGCATCCGTTGATCGCGCCCGCGCAGCTACACTTCCTGCCGAGAGTTGGCCGATGAACACACTGCTCGTCTACCCGGAATTTCCTGAGACATTTTGGAGCTTCAAACACGCGCTTAAGTTTTTGGGCAAGCGGGCGGCGCAGCCTCCGCTGGGGCTGATGACCGTGGCCGCGCTGCTGCCGAGCGCGTGGAAGAAGCGGCTGGTAGACACCAATGTGGAACGGCTGCACGATCGCGACCTGAAGTGGGCCGATGTGGTCTTCGTGAGCGGGATGCACATCCAACACGACTCGCTCGTGGAAATTGTGGAGCGGTGCCGCGCGCGCGGCCTGCGCACCGTGGTGGGTGGGCCGATTGCGAGCAGCGTGCCGGCGGCGGAGCTGAAGGCGGACCACGTGGTGATCGGCGAAGCGGAGAGCCTGATTGGAGACCTGGCGCGGGAGCTGGAAGCGGGAACCGCAAAGCCGGTTTATCAGGCTGCGGAACGGCCGGAGATGGCCGCGAGCCCGGTGCCCGACCTGAGCCTGATCAAGATGAAGCATTACTCGACAATGACCGTGCAGTACTCGCGCGGGTGCCCGTTCAACTGCGAGTTCTGCGACATCATCGAGATTTACGGGCGGCGGCCGCGGACCAAGGGCGTGGCGCAGGTGCTGGCGGAGCTGGACCAGTTGCTCGCAGCGGGCTGGCGCGAATCAGTGTTCATCGTGGACGACAACTTTATCGGCAACAAAGCGCGGGCCAAGGAGCTGCTGCGGGCTCTGGCCGAGTGGCGCATGGAGACGGGAGCGCGATTCGACTTCATTACCGAAGCGTCACTGAACCTGGCCGACGACACGGAACTGATGCAGCTGATGAAGGACGCGGGCTTCAGATCGGTGTTTCTTGGCGTGGAGACGCCGGATGAGTCGGGGTTGATTGCAAGCAACAAGCTGCAGAACACGCGGAGGAGTTTACTGGAGAGCGTGGCGACGATTCAGAGCTACGGGATGCAGGTGATGGGCGGGTTCATCCTGGGCTTCGACACGGATAAGGAAGACATTTTCGACCGCATGGTGGAGTTCATCCAGAAGAGCAGGATACCGATTGCGATGGTGGGGCTGCTGCAGGCCATGCCGGGGACGCAACTGTTCCACCGGCTGCGGCGCGAGGGCCGGATTGTGGACGCGGGCGGCGGGAATAACACGTTCTGCGACCGGCTGAACTTTTTGCCGCGGATGGATTCGGCCAAGCTGGTGGAGGGCTACCGCGAGGTGCTGAAGAAGATTTATAGCTGCGAGGCCTACTACGAGCGGGTGAAGATCTACCTGAGCCGTGCGCATCCAAAGCCGGCGAAACGGGCGGCGGGAGAGCGCGCGGGGAAGCAGCCGCGCGAGGCATGGATGACGCGGAACAATCTGCGCGCACTGGTGAACTCGATCGTGCGGCAGGGAGTTTTCGGGCGGCACCGGTGGAGCTACTGGAAGTTTCTTGCCGCAGCGGCGACCAAGTACCGGCGCTGCTTTGGCGCGGCGATGACGCTGGCGGTGATGGGGCATCACTTCCAGGTGATGACGCGGAAGCTGGTGAAGGCGATGGACAGAGCGGCGGCGTCGGCGAAGGCGGCGGAGGTGCCGGCGGAGCGAGTGAGCGGCGAATAAGGTGCGTGAGCGGCGGAAGCGCCGGCGACCGGTCAATTTGAACGATTCGGCCCTCAGGGGCTAAAGCCCACTTTTGATTTACGAGATTCATGTACGGGCTGAAGCCCGTACCCTTCAGGCGTCACTGGTCCCACTCCGCCTAAGCCGCGAAATTTATACTTGTTGGGACATGCAAGCATTCCTACCTGTAGATGAACAGATGGACCTGCTCCAGAAGGGCGCGGCGGAGATCATCCGCGTCGCCGACCTGAGGGAGCGCCTGGAAGAAAGCCGCAAAACCGGACGGCCCTTGAGGGTGAAGGCGGGATTCGACCCGACAGCGCCCGACCTGCACCTGGGGCACACCGTGCTGATGCGCAAGCTTCGGCATTTTCAGCAACTGGGGCACACGGTGATTTTTCTGGTGGGCGATTTTACTTCGCTGATCGGCGACCCGTCGGGGCGCAACGTGACGCGCAAACCGCTGACGCGCGCCGAGATCGATAAAAACGCCGAGACGTATAAGCAGCAGGTGTTCCGGATCCTCGATGAGAAGACGACCGAAGTACGCTACAACTCGGAGTGGCTCGGCAAGCTCGGGTACGAGGAGACGATCCGGCTGACGGCGCACTTTACGGTGAGCCAGATGCTGGAGCGCGACGAGTTTCACAAGCGGTTCCAAGAGGAGCAGCCGATCAGTTTGCACGAGCTGCTGTATCCGGTGATGCAGGGGTACGACTCGGTGTGTCTGGAGTGCGACGTGGAGCTGGGAGGGACCGATCAGAAGTTTAATTTGTTGTGTGGGCGGGAGCTGCAGCGGCACTACGGGCAGAAGCCGCAGATTGTGCTGATGACGCCGATTCTGGAGGGGCTGGACGGCACGCAGAAAATGTCGAAGTCGCTGGGGAATGCGATCGGGATCAACGAGCCGGCGAGCGAGATGTACGGGAAGCTGATGAGCATCAGCGATGAGCTGATGTGGAAGTATTTTGTCTTGTTGACGGACCTTCGCGGCTCGGAGATTGAGGTGATGCGCGCGGACGTTGCAGCGGGAAAGCTGCACCCAATGGAGACCAAGAAAAAACTGGCGCGAACGATTACGGCGGGGTTCCACGGCGAGGCTGCGGCCGAAAGCGCGGACGAGAATTGGGCAAGGATGTTTCAGCAAAAGGGCGAGAGCGAGGACCTCGAGGAGGTTACAGTCGCGTACGCAGATGTTGCCGGCGCAGACGCGAGACAGATTCGGTTGCCGAAACTGCTGGTGGCGATGGGGCTGGCGGCGAGCGGTGCTGAGGCGAACCGGAAGATTGCGGAAAAAGCGGTGAAGGTCGACGGCGAAGTGGCGGGCGGCGCAGTGATTTCAGCTGAAGCGCTACCGGCGCGGATCATGGTGCGGCTGGGCAAGCGGGCGAAGGTGGCGGTGGTCAGCTAGCTTCTGGCTCGGTCTCCATGTCAGGTTCGGTCCAGAGCAGGATAGCCTGCGGCAGGGTGATGTAGATGAGGATCGTGTCCATGAGCAGCATTTGCGGCAGTTTGATGAGAAACGTGCGGAGGGCCAAAGGCAGGACGGGCGTGATCGGATTGGGGTCTGCGAAGAAGCCGGCGAAGAGCGCGGCCACAAGACCGATTCCGAGAACGTAGTAAGCGCGAAAGTGCGCATGTTCGCGGCGATGCATTTCGCGTTCGTCGCCGCGCGCGCGCATGTCGCCACCGAGCCATGTGAAGACAATCCAGAGAGCGACGAAGAAAATCCCGCACCCGGCTACGATCCACTCGGTGGTGGTGGTGACTTTTCCGTTGAGGGAACGCTGGGTGATTTCGAACGCAGCCAGCGCGGCGTACACAGCCAGCACGGCGTAGACGAGCGCGACAAACCAGCGGCGGCGCGCTCGCGATTCGAAGTGGATGCGAATTTTTCCAACGGCGTATTCGGTTTTCATGGTTTCCCCTTTTCCGGAGACTGGCTGCTCGCGTAGACCTGCCGGCTCAGCGGCTTAAGCGGCTGGGTTGAGAAGATGGCTTCGACAGGCAGGTCGAAGTACTCGGCGATCTGGAAGGCAAGTTTGAGGCTGGGGCCGTAGTCGCCGCGTTCGAGGAAGCCGATGGTCTGGTAATTGACGCCAACTGCCTCGGCCAGGTCTTGGCGGCTTACTCCGCGCTCGGCGCGAAGGACAGCGATGTGGTTGTAAAGGCCGCTCTCACCGGGGGGTTGAGGTTTTCCGTTGTTGCTCACATCAATATATTGCTTATACAAAACAAATTTGTCAAGTTTAGAAACGAATAGACAATCTGGGAAAGTGCCTGGCCTGGCGACAAGCTGGTCTGGGGATGAGGACTCGGTGCGGCTGGATTCGTGCTGTCCCACCCTTCGACAGAAATAAGGCGAAGGATGGGGCACCCATTTTCGTGCTGAGTTGGGAGCGGGAAAAGCAACCGCAGTCATGCATGGCCCATAGGGCCACCCGAAGAGCATGAAAATAGTAGCATGCGATCTGCGCAGGTGAAGGTCGAGGATCTGTGGAGCCGGAATAGCCCGCACTGCAGTCTGACCTGGGCA
>Ga0208034_1001997_pt1 | contig 11229 bp, 9 predicted proteins | sample June2015DPH_8_10_FD_184699 | JGI IMG/M metagenome (GOLD analysis project Ga0208034, IMG submission 184699) | Peatland microbial communities from SPRUCE experiment site at the Marcell Experimental Forest, Minnesota, USA - June2015DPH_8_100... | ecosystem: Environmental > Terrestrial > Soil >...
TCCATCGCGCCGGCGGGCGGAAGCACGCCAACTCGTGCGGCCGCTTCCCCAAACGGGACGTATGTGTTCGTTGCGGACCCAGGCTCCCACAAAGTGTTTATCATTAACAACACCCTGTCGCCCCCCATCGTCGTAAAGACAGTTCCCGGACTCCCTAGTTCCCCCGGCGACACCGCGGATATCGCCATAGGACCAAAGTTTGCGCCCGACAATAGCCACTACACGCCGGACAGCGTGTGGGCGTACGTAGCGAACCCGGGATCGGACAACATTGCCGTCATCGATGGCGACCCAGCCAGCCCGAACTTCGGCACGCTGGATGGATTCATTTCTTTCACCGGAGGTCCCTATCTCGGCAACGGCGCCTCGGACTTGAAAATCACCCCCACTCGCTTGGTGGGCGGAGTGCGCCAGACACGCGGCTATGTAGTGAGGCCGGGAGGCGACGAGGTCTGCATCTTCGACGCGGAGCCAACAAGTGCCACCTTCCTGGCGCAGATCGCTCCCGCGCAGCTCCCGAATCTTGATAATTGCATCACCGTCAGGACCGCGGTTCAGAAGTTTATTGAAATCTCCCCGGACGGGCAGTGGGCGGCGGTGAGCGAGACCGCGGCCGGACTGGCTGATGTCGCGCTGATTGCCATCGGGGACGGATATTTCGGCCGGGACAACCTCGTAACATTCGTTGACACGACGACAACCTCGCCAGCTTGCGATCACCCTGAAGACATGCGCGCCACGATCGACGCCCAGTGGCTGTGGCTGGCTTGCAGCGACGTTGGTGGCCACTCGCAACTTCTCCCCATCCAGCTCTCGACCGACGCCAGCGGGGTGCCCTCGTTCGCGATTGGTACGGCCGTGGTCCCCAATCCAGACACGAGCGGGGCTCCCATCGACATTGCCTTCCGCTCGGACGGAGTCTACGGCTTCACCACACTTTCTGCGGCGAATAGGATCCTGCCGTTTCTGCCGGCGACTTCTTCGGGCGCCGCCGAGTTTGGCACGCCCACCGTAACCGGGCCGCAAGGCGTCGAACACACCCCCAATCCTTCACTGCACATTACGACTACTACTTTGCCCCCGGCCAAAGCCGGCAAGCCCTATTTCTCCTCCATCGTTGCGGAGGGCCTGACCCAGGGCTACACGTTTACAGAGGATCCGTCGGATCCTAATAGCCTGGCCAGTCTGGGAATTACCATGACGCCCGACGGTATGCTTTACTCGGCAGGCGTCGGCGCCGCGGGTCCATATACCTTCACCATAACCGTAACTGACCAGTCTTTGCCGGTCCCCAATCAGGTGACCGCGACGGTCAGCCTGACAATCGGCCCGTAGTTGCTTCTTACCTTGCCGTGATTTTACTTCCGGGCGTGCCGGCAGACTGCTGGCACGCCCGAGCTCTTTTCACACCTTGATTTTTCTCGATCCTCTCCCGTTGCTCCCGCCGGAGCGTGCGGCTTATACTGTCGCGGCCATGTCGCGAAACAACTGAGGATAACCATTGCTCGAGCGCCTTTTCCAACTGAAAGAAAATCACACCACAGTGCGGCGCGAGCTGCTGGCCGGGCTGACCACGTTCATGACCATGGCTTACATCATCGTGGTCAACCCGCGCATCCTCGCCGACGCCGGAATGCCCATCGAGGGCGTGCTCTTCGCCACTTGTATTTCCTCCGCAGCGGCAACGCTGGTGATGGGGCTTTGGGCGAATTATCCCATCGCGCTCGCCCCCGGCATGTCGCTGAACGCCTACTTCACTTATTCGATTGTGGTCGGGCGCGGCGTGCCGTGGACCACGGCGCTGGGCGTGGTATTTCTTTCCGGCGTGCTCTTCTTGCTGCTCACTTTGACGCGAGTGCGCGAACAGATCGTGAACTCTATTCCGGCCTGCCTCAAGCACTCGACCGCGGCGGGCATCGGGCTGTTCATTGCCTTCGTCGGCCTGAAGAACGCCAAGCTGGTGGTGGCGCAGCCAGAGACTTTGGTGACACTGGGCAGCTTTTCCGATCGCCAGGTGCAATTGACCACCCTTGGGCTGGTGCTCACCGCCGTGCTCATGGCGCGGCGCGTTGGCGGCGCGATTCTGCTGGGCATTTTCGCAACCACGCTCGCCGGAATCGTCTGCGGGCTCGGCCAGTGGCCGCAGCACGTGGTGGCGTGGCCGCATCCTTCGAGCACGCTGCTGAAATTGGATCTGGCCGCCGCCGCCCACCTCGGCTTGGCGGAACTTGTGTTCGCGTTCTTCTTCGTGGACCTGTTCGACAATGTCGGCACGCTGGTGGGCGTGTGCGAGCAGGGCGGGTTTATGAAAGACGGCACACTGCCGCGCGCCGGGCGAGCCCTGATGGCGGACGCGGTCGGCACCATCTTCGGCGCGGCGACGGGAACCTCGACGGTGACGAGCTACATTGAAAGCGCGGCGGGCGTCGCGGCCGGCGCGCGCACGGGGCTGGGCAATCTGCTGATCGCGGCCCTCTTTCTCGCGGCGCTATTCTTCTCGCCGCTGGTCGCCGCCATTCCCGGCTACGCCACGGCGCCGGTGTTGATACTGGTGGGAGCGATCATGTGCCAAAGCGTGGCACGCGTCGAGTGGGAGGATTTCACTGAAGCTTTCCCCGCCTTCCTCACTATTCTCGCCACGCCGCTCACCTTCAGCGTGGCCACCGGATTGAGCCTCGGGCTGATCGGCTACACGCTGGTGAAGCTCGGTGCCGGCCGCCACCGCGAGATCAGTCCGCTCATCTGGATTCTGACCGCGCTGTTCTTGATTCGCTATGCGTATCTGGCAGTGAGATGAGGTGGCGCACGATTTTGGAATATGAAAATCTCAACCCTCTATGAAAAATGGAAGTGGTGGGGCAAAATGCCACACTTTTCCCAAAATCGCAAATTTCTGCAAATTTATTTTTTGCGCAACCCTATTATTTGCGTTAGTTAGAAAAATTAGTTTCAAAAGTTTCAAAAGTTTCAATAGTTACATCGGCCGGGCGAAAATTGACTGTGATAATCATTACATTAATACATTGATAGTATATTTCGGGCAGAAACCCTCCTCCCGCAACTGGCGCTCCTGCCAGCCCATTTCAGTCATGGAAGGCTGGCGCCCCTGCTGTTGGCTGGCCGTCATCCACTCGACCGCCTCTTCGCGGTGCCCAAAGGAAGTTCTCACCGCCGCCACCACGAGACCGCACACGGTCACGCACCCCGCTCAGGCGGTGCCCAAAGGAAGTTCTCGCCGCCACCACCCCGAGACCGCTCACGGTCACGCACCGCGCTCATAGCGATTGACCACGACTGGTGCCTGCCCGGCGATGCACCCCAAGAAGAGCAGTTGTGATTGTTCAGAACATCCCCAACCGCCCCCACCCGCACGAAGTTCCGCCGCAGGCTTTGTTGTGATGTCAGGTCATTGTGAGATGCCGCTCGCTGACGATGTCGCTTAGTGCCGTTCCAACTTATTAGACCTATGTTCAACACGTACGTTCTGTCCCGCCCCATAATCGGGACGGCCCCGAGAAGCTAGGTCGAAATAGTTGGAACGGCACTAGGGGATTCATGGTTTCGCCAGCCTGGTTGACTCCGAACGCAGTGGTGACAGGCGCGAGGCAGCAGGCATTTCTGCCCGAGATTGTCCCAATGTCTCGGTTCATCGCAGTCGAATGCAGAAAGCACGAGAGCCGCTCGCGGCGCGGCGCGCCAGCTATGACGAAAGCCGAAACTCGAAATTGGAAAATGGAAATTCGAAACTGGAAATTCGAAATTCGGCTAAACACGGAAACTCGAAAATGGAAATTCGAAACTCGGCACCAAACACCGAAACTCGAATCCCAACAGCGGGGGAAGGTGTCTCGCCGCATGCCGCATTCCACCTACCGCCTACGGGCCTTGCAATGAAAGCCTACGTTCTGGATGCCAGCGCCCTCATGACGTTTTTCGAGGACCGTCCGGGGGCCGACAAGGTCGAAGAACTGCTGGCCAAGGCGGCGGAGGCCAAGCGCCCACTCGCGATGTCGGTGGTCAACTAGTGCCGTTCCAACTTAATTCGGCAATCTACTCCACCTGTATCTCGCTGACCAGGCTTGCGCCCTGGATGACCCGTTTTAGCGGAGAAGAGTTGGAACGGCACTGGGGCGAGGTTCGTTACTCAGTCTGGCGCGCGGTTTCCTAATCGCTACCAAGGTTCCATGAAATGAAAAGGGTCCTTCGCGTCGTCTATCCTGACTCAAATGAAAATGATCCTTCGCGGAGTTTACCCCCTCGGCAGGCTCGGCGCAGGCTCTGAGCGACAGAGCGAGATTCCTCGGCCGCTGTCGCGGCCTCGGAATGACAGCAAACGAGATCAGGATGAGAAACAAGGGGCAAATGAAAAGGCTTCTTCGCGTAGTTTACCCCTTGGCAGGCTCGGGGCGGGCTCTGAGCGACAGGGCGAGATTCCTCGGCCGCCGTCGCGGCCTCGGAATGACAGCGAACGGGATCGGCATGACAAACAAAGCCAATGAAAAGGGTGCTTCGCGGGGTCTACCTGAGCGACAGAGCGAGATTCCTCGGCCGCCGTCGCGGCCTCGGAATGACAGCAAACGAGATCAGAGCTTGCCCTGACCAACGGGAAGGGATGACAAACAAGGGGCAAATGAAAAGGCTTCTTCGCGTAGTTTACCCCTTGGCAGGCTCGGGGCAGGCTCTGAGCGACAGAGCGAGATTCCTCGGCCGCCGTCGCGGCCTCGGAATGACAGCGAACGGGATCGGCATGACAAACAAAGCCAATGAAAAGGGTGCTTCGCGGGGTCTACCTGAGCGACAGAGCGAGATTCCTCGGCCGCCGTCGCGGCCTCGGAATGACAGCAAACGGGATGAGGATGAGAAACAAAGAGCAAATGAAAAGAATCTCTCGCGAAGTTCACCCTGAGGTAAGAACAAAAAAGCTTGACTTACATAAATCAGAGAAGTAGGATATAGCGTATCGTGGGTGCCAAATGAAGATCGAAACCAGTGTCGTCACCACCAAGGGACAGCTCGTCATTCCCGCTCGCCTGCGCCGGCGATTTGGAATCAAGAAGGGGACGATGGTCACCTTTGTAGAAGATGACGGGCATTTAATCGTTCAGCCCGTCACCCGCGAATTCATTCGCGGCCTGCGGGGGTCGCTCAAAGGGGAGCCCTCAGCGCTCGCCGCCCTGCTTGAGGAGCGCAAGCGCGAGCGGACGCTATGAAAACCTACGTTCTGGATGCGAGCGCCCTCATGACGTTTTTCGAGGACCGCGCCGGGGCCGACAAGGTCGAAGAGCTGCTGGCGAAGGCGGCGCAAACAAAGCAGCCGCTCGCGATGTCAGTGGTCAACTGGGGCGAAGTCTATTACTCGGTCTGGCGCGCGCGCGGGGAAAAAGCGGCGGCGGGCAAGCTCCAGGAGATCGCCCAGCTTCCCATTGAGATTGTCGGCGTTGACACGGAACTCGGCAAGCTGGCCGCCCGTCTCAAGGCGGAGCACAACCTGCCCTACGCGGATTGCTTCGCCGCCGCCCTCGCCCAAGCCAGGAAGGCAACCTTGGTCACGAGCGACAAGGAGTTTGAGCGCGTGGGCACTGCCCTCAAAACCCTTTGGGTCTGAGGATGCAGTGACACTCCCCCAACTGTGCAGATCGCAGAAACGCCATGTATGCGCCGCACGCGAGGACAACAGGTCTATGGTCCGCTCAATAAGCATCGTCGAATACAAGGTTGAGCAGGCGCGGTTCTTCCTCGAACAAATTGCGGAATGCGACCTCAACTTCTTCGCAGCGCAGTGCTTCGTTGATGCTTTCGTCTCAGCTTGCCGGAGTATTACGCTCTCCATGCAGGCTGTCATCAATGGGGTCGCTGGGTTTAAGGCGTGGTACGCGCCCCGAATGCAGTTGTTAGGAAAGAACCCGCTTGCACAGTTTTTTAGCCGTTACAGGAACGTTTCGATTCATATCGGAGACACCGTCGTCCATGGAGGCACAAGCTTCATCGATAGGGAGGGCAATCGTGTGACGCAATATTTCTTCATGCCCATTCCTGACATCCCAAACGTGCCGAGCGAGGATGTTCTGTCGATCTGCAAAACCCACTTCACCAACTTAGTCAGCTTGGTCTACGACGCGTTTGAGAAGTTTCGTTATAAGTTAGATGACAGGTGGTATTATACGGAAGATCATTTCCGCCAGATGGGCAAATCGTTCGACGACGCGGTTGAGGAACTCGGATTCCCGCGGGAGTGGCTAGCAGCGAGTTCCGAGTTACCAGAGCCGGAAAGGTGGCGAGTGCTTAGACGCACTCAGACAGTGGGATGTCAGCTCAACGCTATATTTGAGTCATACTTGGGCAAGGCGATTAGAGGACCGGACGAGGCTGCCGAACAAACTGACGCGTCGGACTGAGAGCGGATGGCAAACAGCTCGGCCGCTTCGAAGTCTGCGGCACCTTTGCTTCGAAACGCCGAAGACCCGCAGAGTTTCTGGCAAGCGAGACTCTGCGCAACCCGCTGCCTTTCCTTTCGGGAAATCGAAGACCCCACACGGCCGGGGTCCGCGCCAGCCCGCGTTCATCATTTTATCTTGCGCTTTCTCTGCCTCCGGCGTATATAGTCGCTAGCCGCACAAGAGCTATATACTTTTTGGGCTAGCCATCGCGGAGAGCGCGACTGCGTGCCGCCCGTCAGGAGCGATGAGCAAATGGACCCTCAGCAACTGAGAATGCTTAAGAAGATCCGTCAGGGCAGGTCAGTTTTGTTTCTTGGCGCGGGCGCGTCTTCCGGCGCTAATGCTCCGTCCGGCGACCAACTGTCGCAAATGGTTCATCAGGAGTTCCTCGCTCCTTTGCCCCAGACTTCACCGGATCTGATGGACGTCTGTAGCGCTGTACTGGACACTCCAGGCATCGACCGGAGTGCCGTCGAGGATTTCATTCGCAAGAAGTTGGACGTTCAGCCCTCTGCTGCACACTTGCAGCTGGGCCGCAATAGATGGCAGGCCATTTTCACGACCAATTTTGACGATCTAGTCGAGACCGCGTATCGAGTTACTCCAGATCGCCTCCAGCGATGCGAACCGGTTCTCGGCAGGGACTTTTCGCGTACCCAGTCGGACTATCTGGATGTCCTGCGCCTTTTCAAGCTGATGGGCTCGGTCGACGGTTCGGACGAAGATTCACGAATGGTTCTATCAAGGACCGACTACAACAGAAAACTTCGGAAGCGCGGCGGCCTCTTTAAGTTACTTTATGATTTTGTAAAAGACGGAACGATTGTCTATGTCGGATACAGTTTTCGGGATCGCTTGGGCCGGGACATCATAGACGAGGTGGTTGAAGAGGTTGGCTTGGAGCGCCTCCCGTGGGCGTGGGCGCTTCTGCCCACATGCGACCCAGCGACGGAACAGATGTTGCGCCAGCGGAGGGTGCTGCCCTTGGCGATGACATTTGAGCAGTTCATATCAAAAGTCCTGGAAGAGCCTGCCGTGGAGGGCGAGGCGGCCCGTGCTCCCGCTCTAACGGTTACGGTGGCCGGCATTCCCGTCGATATCCCCGAGGCCGATGTGAAGATGTACCTCCGACAGTTTGACTTCGTGCATGACGCTACAGGTGCGCGACACCTGGACGACGAAACGAAAGAAAAACGAGATTTCCTGGAAGGCAAGACCGATCCTTGGATCGGCGTGGCTCGCGGCTGGGCTTTCCGGAGACCTGCGTTGCAAGACCTACGTAGCGAGCTCGTGAAGCAGCTAAGAAGACCGCTGGAGCGCGAGGTGCCTGTCGTTCTGGTCACGGGCCCTGCTGGCTCGGGCAAAACAATGTTGGCTCGGGTGGCAGTCCACGGGCTGTACAAGGATGAGGGCTTACCTTGCATCCTGCTGCGGCCCGAGCGAGAGCAACTCGATTCATTGGTCGTTGACAGCTTCGCACGGGGTCTAGCAGCAGCCGTAGCTGCCGTACCTGGCACGCCCAGCCGCCTCCCGATCGTGATAGTCGTCGATGAGGCTGCCACAAAGCTGCAAGACCTCAGGCGGCTATCCCAGTTCTTAGTGTCACGGGGTATCTTGGCGGTCATATTGGCTCTAGCGCGGGAAAATGAATGGAAAGTGGCGCAAAGTGAGCATCCATTCAAGCCTGTGAGCACAATTCCATTGCCGGATGATCTAGCCCGAGAAAGAGACGAGCCCGCCTCTCTCGTTCGGCACCTTAGGTCCTTGGGTGTACTGCTCTCGCCCCATGACGACAGCTACTGGGTCGATCAAGTCAACCGAGAATATCAGAACTCCTTCCAAACTACGCTCTATTACCTTGCTGAACCGACCCGTCCCCCGATATCTCAGTCGATCAGAAGTGAATTCGATAGGTTAATGCCACTCGCCAAGCGGGCCTACCGCCATGTGTCAATCTTCTATCAATTTGGGATTCCCTTAGACCTCGAGCTGTTAGCCCGGTCGTTGGCTTGCTCGTACGAAGAATTTATCGACTCGGTGTACGACCCTGCCAGCATCGGGGTCATAATTGACGACCAGGCGAGCCCTGATACCATTAGGTTTCGTGCGCGGAGTCGAATGGTCGCGGAGCAAGTCATCCTCTATGCCTACGGGGACCCGTTCGCGTGGCTGCCCGACTTGACTGGCATCGTCGGCTCGCTGCTTCCCCAGAACGCCAACGAGGTTGAGAGTATCCGAACGCTCCTCATCCGTTTGAGTGGAAAAGGCGGTGCACAGCCGTATATAGCGCTGGCCGATCTAAAGCCGGTGTTCGAAGCTGCGTTCACTGCTGGAATGCATGACAGCGTGACCCTGCACCATTTTGCCCTATTGCTACGGGAGAGCGAGGATTTCGAAGGCGCCGAACGATTTCTCCGCGAGGCGATGGCTGTCCTCGATGACACGCATGAGCTTACTCACTTTAAGAGCGCTTCGCGTCAGCACCTGTATAACTCGATGGGCGTGGTCTCCGCTCGCCATGGGCTACAGCTTGAGAAGCTCGGCCAGGCATCAAGGGCGCAAAAGCAGTTCGAGCATGCAGTCGAGTATTTTCGCTCGGCTCGAAGTGGCTTTTTTCCCAACGCATATCCCTACTACTCAGAGGCGTGGATGCTATACAGCCGCGCGAGAAACTCCAGTGGAGGAACACGCCTTCAGCTGCTTGCCGGAGCCCTGCAGGTATTGGACGAGTCCGACGGTAACGTTGCCGAAGATGAGAAGGCTTCATTGCAGGAAATCGAAGCAAAGATAGTACAGTTACTGGGAACGATCCCGGGTCTGAAGGACATGCTTATAGATTTGGCCCGGGAGGGAGACGTTGCCGGTCAATACCTACAAGCTCGACTCGAGGCCGGATTGTACACCGATGGTTACGACATACGGTCAGCATACTCCATCGTCACTGCCGCACTGGAAGTCGCCCCGAACCACCTTCCTTGCTTACGTCTCGCATCCCGACTGCATTTGAAAATGAACCCCGACGATTGGCAGGGATGGTGGGGGCTCTTGACGCGAAGATACCAACTCGAAGGGACAAGGGGGGATTGTGGTCTCTTGTTCGACCTAGGCTTCGCCGCATGCCAACTCGGCAAATATAGCGAGGCTGCGAAGTATTTTGGCCAGCTAGATGACGAGTCCACCGGGCATCCGATGAGGTCTGGCGTCGTCAGGGTCGTCGCTGATGCGGGGAAGCCACGCCGATTCACTGCACGCGTAAAACTGTTTACTTCACGATTCGAGGCGTGGTTGCAGAGCGACGCGCTTTCTCAGGAAGTGAAGTGCATCCCCGCAAAGCAGAAATTCACAGTCGCGACGGGTCAGACGGTGACATTTACGCTGGCCCTTAACTACCGCGGATTTCTTGCTATCGACCTCCGGCCTGAGTGACCCACGCCAGCCAGCAATCAAGTTTGGCCCTCACATCTCCGGTGCTGTCTTCTAGCGCCGTGTCGCGTTGGGTTGCAAAGGGCCTCGTCACTCTGTCACCATGAGTACCTCTTTTATGTCACCCCTTCGTTTCTCTCAGAGGTTGCCCTGAGCGCAGCGAATGGGGCAGGCTCTGCGTCCGTTCTGTGGACGAGAGGTCCTTTTCATTTAGAAATGCGGGGGGTGCTTCGCGGAGTTTATCCTAAGCGTCAGAGCGAGATTCCTTCGGGGAGCCAAGGGCTCCAAAGCCAGACTTCGAAGCCCGGAACCGGCCTCCGAGCGTCGTCCCAATCCGCTGGTCAGACATCCGCGCTAGTCGTGCAGGACGACGCCCAGAAGGCCGCTATTGACCGTCAACCCGCCGTGGTCCGCGTAATCGACAAAACCCAGCTCCCTGAACTTGTTCATGAAGTGGCTGATCCGCGACCGGGTGGTGCCGACCATCTGAGCCAGGTCTTCGTGATTGATCCTGGGCTGTACAGCCTCGGATTTACTCTCCTTGCCAAAATGAGCCAGCAACAACAGAATCCGAGCCAGGCGCTTCTCGCTGGAGTTGAAAAGCTGATCCACCAGATCCCCTTCGAACCGGATGCTGCGGGAAAGCAAATGAGTGACGAACAACTCCGAGACGCCGTGCCGTTCATGGAGCATGCGCGCCATCAGCACCTTATCAATTCCTACCAGAGAACAATCGGTAAGGGTATAGGCCGATGAAATGCGCAAGACCTGTCCGGCCAGGCATCCCTCGCCGAAAAAATCACCATCGGCCAGGATGGCCACAATCGCTTCTTTCCCCTGGCTGGAAGTAACCGGGATTTTCACCTTACCTTTTCGGATATAGAACACGGAATCCGCAGGATCTCCCTGAGAGAAGATGGTGCGGTTCGCGCCGTACTCAGTATATTTGGTCCCACCGTTAAATGCAGCGATGAGCCCTTCCCAATCAATAGGCTGTTTTTTCTTACTGGCGATAATAACCTCAGGCTGGCTTTTATTACGCACCGTATCTGCATCCTCCTGCTTGCTGAAGGCGAGCCCTTAGTATCAAAGGTAATCAGTTTTCTGGCCGGGCCCGTCCTGAGGGGCTGAAAAAACTTTGCGTCCCGCTTCGAGTTGAGCCGAGTGGCGGAACTGGACGCCAAGGTATTAACTTGGATTTTCAGACCTTCACTCAGACCCTTCGGCAATTTGTAATATACGCTTCGGGGATGGTTTCTGTCTGTCGGCTATCGAACACTGATTTGCAGTTTGATCGGAGGTCTGCTTCAGCCGTTTTTACCTCTCCCACGGCGACCGAGACACTCAAACTGCGTTCGGAGAATGGACA